>Ga0111539_10010514_pt1 | contig 11648 bp, 10 predicted proteins | sample RhiMethybrSRZTD1_FD_79667 | JGI IMG/M metagenome (GOLD analysis project Ga0111539, IMG submission 79667) | Populus rhizosphere microbial communities from Tennessee, USA - Rhizosphere MetaG P. TD hybrid SRZTD1 (version 2) (version 2) | ecosystem: Host-associated > Plants > Roots > Rhizosphere >...
CCGGAAGGGACCAGGAGGACCAGCGCCAGGGAAACCTGAACAGCGACGAGAATTCCAGCTGGACTTCGACGTCCTTCTGTCTGCCGAAGACCACTTCCTGAAGACACTGCGGCGAGCGCAGGAAGGAAACCCAGTAACAGGCACGAGATTGCTGAGAGCAGTACGGTGAACTGCGGAATGCCTTTCATCTCTCCGATGACAGTGATCGGAAGTCGCCCTGGAGGAGGACTGACATAGTCGAAACTGGTCACACCCCACGCTCCAATGAGCAGCGCCAACATTCCGCCGATGACCGAGAGCAATAGACTCTCCGCCAGAAACTGCCGCACGATGCGACCGCGGCCTGTGCCCATGAGCAAGCGCCTGGAAATCTCCGGCCGTCTTACCGGCACGCGTTTCAGCAGCAACGTCGATACATTGGCGCACGCAATCAGCAGGCCCAAAGCCACGGCGACTTCGAGCATCAGCAGCGGCTTACGAAACCAGCCGAACCAGTGTTCCCGCAAAGGGATGGCACGCATGTAAAAGCCCTTATAACGTTCGGGGAAATCGCGCGCAAGCTGAGCAGCGACATTGCCGACGTCAGCCTGCGCCTGCTCCAGCGTCGTTTCATTAGCGAGCCGAGCTGTAACCAGGAAAAGCCGCGCGCTGGCCTCCAATTGAAAGCGAGTCACCCCCATCGGAACCCAGTATTCGGAGTCCTTGTTCGGATACCAGAACGAGGCGGGCATGACCCCAATGACCGTCATGCTCCTGCCGTCCAGGTGTATTTCCCTGCCGAGGATATTGCGATCACCCTTGAAGCGTCGCTGCCAGAGGCGGTTGGCTCAAAACAACAACGCGAGCCGGTGCGTTTCCAAATCGCGCTTCGTCTTCGCTGAAAAGCCTGCCGAGCACGGGCTGGACCCTCAGCGTCTGAAATAAAGATCGCGTCACAGCCTGTCCGACGAGACGCTCGGGATGGGCTCCGGACTGGTCCGCACCAAGGTCCTGTTTAACGGTGATCGAAGCGCCCATCGATTCGAATGAACGGGTCCGTTCCTTCCAGGCAACATACTCAGGAATGGATGCATTACCGCCTGGCCTATTGAGATCCAGGAAAGTCCCGATCGCCACCACGCGATCCGCATCAGGAACAGGCAAATCACCAACGGCAAGCGTCAGCCAGGAGCTCAAAACGACAGTGTTTGCACCGATGCATACTGCGAGCGCCATCGCTGCAATTGCAGTAAGGGCGGCATGCTTGCGCATCATCTGCAGGGTATAGCGGAGATCCTGACGAAAATCGTGGATCCACGTTACGCGACGCTGATCCCGGCACTCTTCCTTGATTACAACGAAGTTGCCCAAAGTGCGCCTTGCCTCCACGCGCGCCAAATCCGCACGCATGCCGGCGTGGATGTTCTCCTGCACCAGTTGTTCAAGATGAAACGAAAGCTCCTGTTCGAGTTGGTCGTCCAGCTTCTCTCTGCGGAAGAGTGCCTGAATCCGGTGCTCGCAGATGTGGAGGAATCGGGAGAGCGTCATAGACATATGCGATTACGCGCGCTTGAGAAGCAGCCCTACCGCCGACGAAAGCCGCTTCCAGTTTTCCAGTTCCTGCTCAAGCTGCTTCCTGCCGTCTCGAGTCAGCGAATAGAACTTTGCGCTGCGGCCCGTTTCCGTATTTTTCCATTCCGCAGCGACCCAGCCCTGCTGTTCCAATCGATGAAGACCGGGATAGAGGGAACCTTGTTGTACAAAAAGAACTTCGTCGGAGAGCGACTGGATCCGTTTCGCGATACCCCAGCCATGGAGCGGCTCACGCGCCAACGATTTGAGTATCAGCAAATCCAGCGTGCCCTGCAACAGGTCCGATGGCTTCGGCATTTTTCCCTCCGGGAGCTTGACAAGTATACCTCGACTATCGACAATCATGCCTAGATAGTCTACAGCTAGTTTGGCGCGGATTCGCAGCCAGTCTTCATCGGGAGGAATCATGAAGGCAGCACGTCAAATCGTTTTTGGAATCTTTCTTGCCACGCTCCTTATTTCGAACATTTCCGCACAGAACCCTTCGGAACTCGCAAACATTCAGGGAAGAGTGACGCGGCTGGGCACGGACGATGGATTCTCCGGTGTGCAGATCACCCTCGAAGGAGGGGTCAATCCTCAGGCGATGCAGTCTGTCCTGAATTCGGCGGCCGGTGTAGGAATAGTGGTTACGCCGCCACAGGGTGCAACGGCCGCCGAGCTGACTCAACTTCTGAGTGAAGCGGCGGCGGCGCGAGGCCTGCCGGTTGGACCACCGGCGATACAGAATCTTGTGAACAACGGGATCGGGACGCAGAACTGGCCATCTGTGATGACCGACAGCAACGGTCGCTTTTCATTTCCCGGAGTCCGGCCCGGCCGCTATACGGTCCGATCGACGCGCGACGGATACTTCGGAAAGCCGGTAGCGGGTGTCTACCCGCAAACCGCGTCGGCCGGCATTGTCGTCGCGGCGGGAGAGACGCGTGAGGTTTCGCTGGCAATGGTTCAGGGCGCAATCATCGCCGGCCGCGTATTCGAGGAGACGGGTGCAGTCGTCTCGAATATGACGGTCCAGGCGTACTCCGTGGGTTACCAGAACGGGTTCTCACTTCTTCAGACTGCCGTCACAAAGACGACAGACGATCGCGGCGAATACAGGCTCTTCTGGTTGCCGCCCGGCGATTACTACGTTGGCGCTACAACGCGCACCGCGCAACCTCTGGTAGGAGGACAACCCGGCGCTCGCACCTTTTATCCCAATGTGACTCGCCTCAACGACGCTCGACCGATCACAATTCGCGGTGGCGAAGACTTTCGTGGCATGGACATTGCGTTGCGTCCCGCGGCGTTGTTCAAGATCTCCGGCCAGATCACGAGTTCGGTCGCGGCCCCACCCAACGAGAACGGGTCGCCATTGGTGATGGCATTCCTTCATCTTGCGGATCGCGACCTCCAGACACCGAACGACAATACGGCGGCGAATCAATCGGGCAGATTGTCGCTGACACCCAATACGGGTGCCTTTGAAATTACGAATGTACCTCCCGGGTCGTATGAATTGCTTGGCAGGGTTGCGGACCCTTCGGTGGGTACCGGCCTTGGGGCTTTTTCGTGGGGACGCCTGTTGGTGGACGTTGAGGATCGCGACATTCGTGGCGTGTCGATCGCAATCAGCCCCAGTCCTGCATTGAAGGGAATTGTGCGGGTGGTCGGGGGAGCGAGTCTGCCTCCGAACCTCAGAATCGCACTGAATCCGATGGGCGGTTCTTCACGCGTCGCTTTGTACCAGCTTGTTGCGACACGAGGCACGCCGGTCGCTGCCGATGGCACATTCTCGGTAGCCTCTGTTCCGCCCGGGCAATTTCGCGTTATGGCACTGCCGGGATTGCCGCCAACCTTTTATATAGCGGATGTCCGGCAGGGTTCGATGAGCGTATTCGATTCGGGAATTGTCATCGGTAGCCGTGAGCCGGATACGATCGAGATTCTCATCTCCCCGGGCGCCGGAACCGTTGAAGGCGTTGTTGAAGACGGGCCAGCCAGGACTACTCCTGGCGCAGTCGTGGCGTTGATTCCCGAAGCCCGCCGTATCGAGAATCGTGCGTTGTTTGCATCCACGACGGCGGACGCTTCCGGACGGTTTTCCTTCCGTGGAGTCGTGCCGGGCGACTATCAGGTGTACGCGTGGGAAAGCATTCCGCCGAACGCTTATCAGAGCGTGAGCTTTCTGAAGAGATATGAAGGCCGCGGAAGGAGTGTCCGCGTTCCGCAAAGTGGAGCCGTCAGTGTGGAAGTTTCCGTAGCGAAGTAGACAAGAGGATCCTCAAAAGCGCAGCCGCGCACTATCGATCGCGCGATGGGACGAGGTATAGTTTCTCCTTTATATAAGGAGAACTCCATTGGGGAAACTGCAAGGCAAGACGGCAATTATCACGGGCGCGACAGGCGGTATCGGCGCAGCCACCGCAAAGGCTTTTCTTCGTGAGGGAGCCAACGTCATGTTGGTGGGCCGGTCCGCGGAAAAACTGAAGGAGACGTCCACTCAGCTCAGCGCCAGGCAAGGCCTGGCCCAATATGTCGCCGACGCTACGGACGAGGCGGCAACGGCGGCGAGTGTTGAGGCCACGATCAAAGCCTTTGGCGGGGTCGATATTCTGTTCGCGAATGCGGGCACGGAGGGGCTGCTAAAGCCTGTCGAGACATACTCCATGACGGAATTCGAACAGGTCCTGCACACCAACGTCACAGGTGTGTGGCTATCCATGAAGCATTGCATCGGGCCGATGAAAAAGCGGGGTGGAGGCTCCATCATTGCTACTGCCTCCGTCGCAGGAGTGGTGGGCTTTGCCAATTCTGCTCCGTATATTGCCAGCAAGCACGCGGTCTGCGGTTTGGTAAAAGGAGTCGCACTTGAATTAGCCGGCTCCGGGATCCGCGTGAACGCGATTGCGCCGGGAGCGATTGACAATCGAATGATTCAGTCGTTGATATCGCAGTTGGCGCCGGGAAATACCGGGGCTATGCGCGAGGGCATCCAGGCTTCCATCCCGATGAAGCGCTATGGAGCCAACGAAGAAATCGCCAATTTCGTCGCATTTCTTGCGAGCGATGAAGCCTCGTACAGCACGGGCGCAGTTTTCATGGCCGATGGCGGTCTTACAACGGGGTAACCATGAAAGCATGGGTGATCGAACGACTGGATGGCATCGATAAGGCGCGGATCACTGAAGTCTCAGACCCAGTGCCCTCGAAGGGGGAGGTTCTGCTTCGCCTCACATGCGCGGCACTCAATCCGGCAGATCGTTATCTGGCGGAGGGCCAGTATCCGGCGAAACCTCCTCTTCCGCATATCCTCGGCCGGGACGGCTGCGGCGTCATTGCTGGCTTTGGTCCAGGAGTGGAAGATCATCCGATTGGCCAGAAGCGCGCGATTCTCCGCGGGGAAACGGGGGTTTCACGATGGGGAACATTCGCCGAACTCGTTGCTGTCCCCGCAGAATCCTTGATTGAGGTACCCAACGGGTGGACGGATGAGCAGGCGGGAAGCGCTTCGTTGGTCTATGTAACAGCTTTCCAGGCATTGACCCAATGGGAAAACTTGCCGCCCAAAGCGGTCGTCCTGGTCAGCGGCGCATCGGGCGGTGTCGGCGTTGCAAGCACTCAACTCGGAGTTGCGATGGGCCACACGCTCATCGGCTTGTCGCGCGGCAGTATGAAACACGAGACTCTGAAGTCGATGGGAATGGCGCTTGTGCTCGATCCGGCCGACCCGCAATGGCGGAAAACTCTCGCGGAATTTCTCGGCAAACGCAAAGTGGACCTCGCGATTGACAGCGTCGGCGGAACGCTGTTTCCCCAGCTGATCGCAACGCTCGGCGACCATGGTCGCGTCAGCGTTGTTGGGCGACTGGCCGGCGAAGTGCCGCAGTTCAATACGGCCACGCTGTTTTTCCGCCGCATCCGCATCGGCGGCGTTGCAGTCGGCGCTTATACAAACCAAGAGAGCCATCAGGCCTGGGCGAAGTCGCTCGAACTCCTGAACAAAACGGGCGCGCGACCACTGATAGATCAGGTCTTTCCGTTCGATCAGCTCCCCGCAGCCTTTGCCAGACTCGCAAGCGGGCCCATGGGGAAAGTGCTCGTTCGCTGCAGTCAATAATTTCGGTGACGTTGACCGATTTCCCGTTGTCACCCCACGACCCTTTTGAACGTCGCGATGAGAGCTACCGTGCATATCCCGCCGGTGCCAATAACCTCAGAGACCTTCACCAGTTCCCAGCCCTCCGCGCCGAGAACATTCATCTCTTTCTCGATTGCAGCAACGTCTGTTAGCAACTTGCTTCCCAAGGTGTTCCACTTCATGTCGAGACGGACGACGCGATATTCATACCGAGTTGTCATGGCTTCCTCCGGGGATTCCAGTTCGTTGACGTCAATACTGAAGGCCGCGGCGAGCGCCTTTCTGGATTGGAGCGAAGCCGACCCGCTGCGTTCGATTCGTTGAACCGTACGGAGGTTCAAGCCTGCGGCGACCGCCAATTCATCCTGCGACCACGACCGCTGCTTCCTCAGAGCAAGGATGAGGTTCCGGTTGATCATGTTGTCTCCACTATTCACTTGGCCTCCGTACTTAGGCGAATTTATGGGAATAGCCCGGAGTCCGCCCCGGCGAACGTCGGACTCCGGGCCGACAAATGTATGACATTCGTACGGCATCATGCCAAGAAACCCGGAAAGGAGTAACTGCAAGGTGGGAATCAACACGGAGACCGGGGTCAGGCCACGAACCCCGAACTTTTGTTCTCAGAATTCAGGGTTCGTGGCGCCTGACCCCGATCTCCCTATCGTGCCTTTTCTTTGACTCTTAAGTTGACGTCGACTTTCGGTTCGGACGCAGAAGGCTGTATCCAGGCGTCCTCAATCCCGATCTGTTCAAAGAATCCCAATTGACTCAGCCGCGACAGCGAAAGGTACAAGAGTGAGGCATTGAAGACCTCGCCTTCCTTAAGGAGGATTTCACGTCGGATGACCTCATCGGGGATTGTCGTGTTGCCTGTGAAGCTGATGCGGTTGACCGTGAACTGAGCGCCTTCATCAATATTGACAGTCAGATTCACGACCCTCTGCTGTTCATCAAAATCCACTTCTGGTTCAGGTAAGAAATTGACGTATCCGAGGTTGCCGTAAAGGTGTTTCAGGTTTTCGAAGCCCTGGCGAAGCGCCGACTCGTTGTAAACCCTGCCGGAAACCAGCCCCAGCAACGACCGAATCAGATCTGCGTGGAGAACTTTTGCCCCGTTGACTTTCACCTCGCCAAGTCGGTACGGCTGCGCGGTTGCTGTTTGCCATGAATTTGTCGCGCCACCTCGTGTGGACCATCCTCTCCCTGCCTGTGGAGCTGTTGCGATTTCGACCGGCGCGGCTGGAGGTCGTTGCAACCGGACGGTTTGCGGGCTCGATGGACGCTCCTCGCTGATAACGATGGGGCCGAGGGTGGGCAGAACGACAAGCTCGGAGGATTGCGACTCGCCTGCATTCACCCTGGTGACGCCAACCAGGATGGGACCGGCCAGAGCAACGATCGCTGCGACCGCCAGTAAGAGAGCCCTGCTTAAACTCAAGTTGAGCGCAACGCGATTTCTCATAATGTCCTCGATTCGTTTTTTCAGGTTGGAGCCCGCTATTCCTGAGACACAGATCAATGGTGAAGTCAGGTAAATTTCGCAAATCCTGAGGATGGATTCCGCATAGACCTGCGGGTCGCCGCCGAGCAGAAGCACTTCCTCATCGCAGGCCCGCTCCTGTTCTTCGAGGAGTCGGGCCTTAATGAACCAGACAAGAGGATGAAACCAGAACAGGGCTTCCACCGCCATGTGAATTGCCATTGCCAGATTGTCCCGACGCCGGACATGACACAGTTCATGGGCCAGGACTGCTTGGAGCTGTGCCGGTGAGAGGCGTTGAGTAATCCCTTCCGGCAGAAGGAGGACGGGCCTGAAGACTCCAAACACACCAGGCTCGAAACGTGCCGGACCGTACATGACCTTAACAGATCCATCGAGATCTGCAGGCGCCGCCAGACGCACGGCTCGTCGGACCTGCCGCCAGCGAATCAGCCACCCAAAAAGATTCGCTGCAATGCCGCAGATCCATACGCCGACAAGAACGGCGAAAATTCGGCTAGCTTGCGGCGCCGACGCTGTGCCGGGCGGAATAACAGATACCCCCGATGCCGAGAAGGGTTGGCTGACTGTCTCGACAACCATGGAGACAGCCGGGGGCGGTGTTACCGATGTCTCCCATTGGAAATGACTGCCGAGACCCGCCAGGAGAGAAAAAGGGACGAGGAACTTCACCGAAGCAGCGAGCCACAACCGATGCCGTACGGCGGCACGGTTCTTTCGCAACGTCAGGGTGATCAGCCACACCGCGATGGCAAACAGAGTCGATTGCCACAAGTGATTGGCGAACGGAAGCATGCTGTCGTGGCTCATTTCGACTTCTCCTTCTGGGCCAGCTTTCGGAGTTCCTGCTCCGCTTCCCTTACATCCTCCAGCGTCAGGTGACCGGTCTTCACCATGTGCGCCATCACAGGTTTGCCGCCAAACAAGCTCAGCAGTTCGTCAATCAACCGGCCCTGCGCGCGTTTTCGCGATACAGCCGCTTCAAAGATATTGGCCTTGCCGATCCTCTTCGTGAAACGGAGCGCCTTCTTGACCTCCAGGCGAGAGACCATTGTTTGAACGGTAGTAAACGCCGGTCTGTGCTTTTCGGGAAATGCTTCCTGCAACTCGCGTACTGAACACGCACCGCGCGTCCATAGCGTCTCCATGATTTGAAGTTCGAGCTTGCTGAGTTTAGGTAATGCCATGAACCGAACCTCTTCACGACTGCCGAACGTTGCGTTTATATACCTACACATGTAGGTATAGTGCAAGCACATTCTTAACGACGACGGTTCTTCGGCCTCCCTGTTCAAAATGAGGCCCAGATAACTTTGCGTGATTCACTCGCATCCATTACTATGTTTCACGCCATTTCGGAGGTCTTCGATGCGTGTCAGACAAAATATTTTCGTCGCAGGCGTTGTCGTGCTCCTGGCCGCAATGCCGGTGCTTTCACATCACTCCTTCTACGCTGAATTCGACGCCAACAAACCCGTGAAGCTGACAGGCGCCGTCACCAAGGTGGAATGGGAGAATCCGCACGCGTGGTTCTACGTCGACGTCAAGGAAGACAGCGGAGCAGTATCGAATTGGGGTTTTGAGTTGGGAAGCCCGAACCTGCTTATCAGATCGGGTTGGGGGAAGAATAGCTTGAAGGTTGGTGATGTGGTTACTGTCGAAGCCAGTCGAGCCAAGAACGGCAAGAACATCGCGAACGCCAAGGTCGTCATCCTGGCCAGCACCGGTCAGAAGCTGTTCGGAGGTTCAAGTCAGGGACAGACGCCCTGATCAGGAGATTGCCATGAAGACGATTACTTTCCTTGTCGCAGCAAGCCTGTTACTTTCCATCGAAGCATCTGCTCAATGGGCGACTCGAACGGATACCTCCATCGCACGTACGCGAGACGGGAAACCGGATCTCTCGGCGGCGCCGCCCAAAGCCAGTGATGGAAAGCCTGATCTGTCCGGCGTATGGATGTCTGAGCTCGACCCGAATGCATTGCCCAAGGGAGCCACGACGGTCGAAAGCATCACGGGCTTTGTTCCGCCCCGGCATTTTGTGGACATTACCTCAGGCATGAAGCCCGAGGACGTTCAGATGACGCCGTGGGCAGCGGATCTGCTTAAGAAGAGACAAGAAAACCCCGTGGATGATCCATCAGCCCGTTGCGTGCCGGTGGGAGTGCCAGGTATTGCCGTTGTCCCGCTACCATACAAAATCATCCAGACGCCGAAGCTGATCGTGATCCTCTATGAAGGGGACACGGACTTTCGTCAGATCTTTCTCGATAATCGCAAACCCGTTCAGGATGCTCAGCCGCGGTGGATGGGATATTCGACGGGCAGGTGGGAAGGTGACGCGCTGGTCGTCGATACCGTGGGTTTCAATGACAAGAGCTGGCTCGATCGTCGGGGTCATCCGCACAGCGAGGCGCTTCACCTGACTGAACGCTATCGACGGCGCGATGTGGGAAATCTCGAGATTGAAGTGACGATCGATGATCCGAAGGCGTACGTGAAGCCGCTGAAATACACAATGAAGGCAACGCTCGTACCCGACGAAGATCTTCTGGAGTATTTCTGTACAGAGAACGAAAAGGACGTCCAGCACTTGCAGTAGACCTCAGATGGAACCTCGGTTACGTTGACTCGATTCGGCGACGAGATATCCGCGTTTGAGTACGGGCTCGCCGAATTTCGTCAACGTCACCGAAATCGAAACCAAGGTCTCGTCGCTAGAAATTCAACCTCGCCGTGAACGTAAAGCGCCGGCCGGCTATCGTGTTGTCGGCCTGGTTTGCTCCCGTCGGATCGGCAGCCGTCAGGCGCCCGAAGTTGACGTTATTGATATCCGTGCCACCGTTGACGAAATTCCATCGCGGATTATTCATCACGCTGAGGGCATCCACTCGGATTTCAAATTCCTTTCCTTCACTGAGGCGAATCCGTTTCACCAGGTTGACATCGAAATTCGCGTGCGCGGGTGCTTCGATCCACTGGCGGCCCAGCGTTCCGACCACTCCGGGAGCCGGACTGGTGAGAATCGTGTTGCCGTTCGCATCCTGCAGAACCTGATTTGTAAATGCGCTGCGCAATGTCTGCGACGTGGTGACGTTGTTCCCGGCTGGATCTGCGACCACCTTCAGATCAGGGAAATAGGTCGCTCCGTTTGACGTGTACGTCAGCTTTCCACTGCTCTTCGGAAATTCACCCAGAATGTTTGGCGTGTTCGGCGTGCGGGTGAGATTGAGCGTGGGGGGGATTTGCGTCCAGGTGAGCTCAGAGTTCGATGCGGTGATGGTGGTGGGTTGGCCCGAGCTCCAGCTGAAGATGCCGCCCAACTGCCATCTCTCTACGATTCTCGAAAGGAAGTTCGGCGCCGCTGACAGAAATTTTTTGTTAGGCCCAAAAGGCAATTCGAACGTTCCGTTGCTGCGGATGTCGTGGGTTCGATGGAAATTCACGAGTGTCTTGTTCAACCGCTGGTTTCGCGGATCGAGGTACTCGAGATTTCCATCGCCGGACTGTTCACCGAGCGTGCGACTCCACGTATAGCCGAAAGAGTATGTAAACCCGTGCGACATACGTTTGGTGGCCTGGAGAGTCATCGCGTGATAGGTGGAACTGCCGGGATTCGTGGTCATGACGACGGCCGCATACTGGGGATTCGCAACGATAAAGTTGTCCGGGAATCCATTCCTGGCGAGCAGTCCACCGGCTTTTCCGGTGACAGTTGTGGTGGAGTTCAGCGCGCTTGCAAACTGGCCCACGTTTCCATTGGCGAGGAAAGTTCGGAAGATGGTGTTGGTTCGAAGAGCCGCCGAACCTGTCACAGTCGTTCCGTTCACTGTGCCCTGACCCAGGGCCGGGTTTGTTCCCGCATTCAACGCGATACCGTTCAGGATATCGTTGAACAATGGTGCATCGCCACCGGCCCGGGTGATGTTGAAGGCTTCCAGAATCCCGTTCTCATAAATGTTGACGTCGTTTATGGACAGGCCACCCAGCAGGTGCGTCCCTTTGCTTCCCACGTAGCGCGCTTCGACGGTGAAGTTCCTGGCGATTTCGCGCTGGATTTCCAGGTTCCAGTTCTGAACGTAAGGATTGACGCGATTGTCGTCATAACCGGCGAGTGCGTTGGTGCGGACGTCAAAGGGCTCGCGGGTGAGCGGTGCAATACCCGTCGGCGTTGGGACCGGGACTGGCAGGTTTGCCGAGGCAAAATTCAGATACGTGGCGCCCAGCCCTAACGTTGTCAGGTTCTGAGTGTAGGAGAGTCCCTGGTTGTTTCCGGTCAGAAGACTCAGACCGGCGTTATAGGACGCCGCGCCATGGTAGTTGATTCCGTAGCCGACGCGTAGCACGGTCTTGTCTTTGCCGAACCAGGGAACGTTCCAGCTGATTCCTACTGCCGGTGCGAAGTTATCCCAGTCGTTGTTGTAGAAGAGCGCATCCGGGTTCGGCGAA
>Ga0111539_10010516_pt1 | contig 11647 bp, 11 predicted proteins | sample RhiMethybrSRZTD1_FD_79667 | JGI IMG/M metagenome (GOLD analysis project Ga0111539, IMG submission 79667) | Populus rhizosphere microbial communities from Tennessee, USA - Rhizosphere MetaG P. TD hybrid SRZTD1 (version 2) (version 2) | ecosystem: Host-associated > Plants > Roots > Rhizosphere >...
CTATCACGGCCAGCTCACCCTGTTCTCGCCCGCGGGCCGCGAACCCGGCCTCCCTTCCCTCGAGTCTGTCTGGCGTCAGCATGCTCGAACGGTCGTCGTCGTCGAAACCGCGGGAACCCACGCGACGATGCTCTCCACGCCCCATGCGGAAACGACAGCCGCATGTCTGGCGCGGTGCCTGCGAGCTGCCAATCCGGTCACGCCGGATAACGTTCAGCGGTTCTGACTCGCACACCCTTCCGGGCAGGCCGGTTACTCTGCGACTTCTGTTTTTCACAGTGCGGATGGGCGTGTCGCGAAGCCAGGCGGATACAATACGCGCTCAAACCTGCTGAGGCCTACTATGGAGGGCTCAGGGGCAGGTCGGGAACGCGCAAGGAGGCAGCCATGTCCGAGAGAGTGATCGAGCGCGGTTTCAAGAGGCGCGAGTTCATGGCTTCTGCGCTGGCGTTGGGCGGCACGGCGGTCGCGGCGACGGTTTTCCGGCCATCCACAGTGTTGGGAGCGGCGTCGAATCGGCCGCTCGATCCCGCCAACCCGGACATTCTTTTCGGGAGCACCAGTTCTCTCTGGGGCGAGCAGCACGACATCGAGTGGGCGATCAAAAGGATAGCCGGGCTGGGATTGCAAGGGATCGAGCCTTACCCCAATCAGATCGAGAAGTATCGGAGCAATCCGCGGCCGCTCAAGAAGCTCTTCGATGACGCGGGCATCACGCTGATCGACGTTTCGAACGGCGCCAGGGGGCAGTCGACAAACTTCATCGATCCCGATCAGATCCCGAAAACCATCGCCGATCACGTCGCATTCGCGCGCGATTTTCTCGAGCCGTTTGGCGTCAATGTCTGGAAGTGCAACATGGGGACCCGCCCCCCGGGTGGCCCGAGCGACGATCAGCTCAAGAGACTCGCCAACACCCTCAACGAGATCGGCAGGCAAACCATTGCCATGGGGATCAGGATGGCTCCGCACCCGCATATCTGGGGGCCGATGGAGCGCGAGCGCGATGTCCGCCGGGTGATGGAGCTCACCGATCCGCAATACGTCTGGCTCACCACGGACACCGGGCACCTGACGTTGGGCGGCATGGATGCGGTGCAGATCATGAGCGACTACTTTCCGCGCATCGCCGAAGTGCACCTCAAGGATACATACGCCAGGTATCGCGGCAATACCGCAACCCCGACGCAGGAGCAGCACCGCGTCGCAAGCGTGTATCACAACCTGGGCGGGGGCGGCGTCGACTTCCCGGCCGTCTTCAAGTTACTGCGGGACCGGCACTACAAGGGCTGGGTCGTTCTGGACATGGATGGACCGAGAAAGGGCGACGACGGCTTCGATGCGATCGGTGGAAACATGGATCTCGCCGTCGATGACTATCTCGCGCACAACATCAACTATCTGAGAGTCATTCTCGGCGTCAGGCTGCCGCCACTCGGTTGAACACCGATGCTCGGGGGATGAAATGAAGAGACTGCGACGGCCGATCATCAGAGTCGCGGGCCTGCTGATCATTGTCAGCGGGATGTTCGCCTGCTCGTCGCAACCGTCATCGACGGCGTCTCGTCCGCCCGAGCCCTCTGCGGCGGCCACCCCGCGCGCGCCTCAGCCTCAACTATGGGGAGACCTCAAGCCGATCGTCTCCGTCAAGGAGCTGATGCGGGACATGCTCGACCCCGCTGCCGACTTCATCTTCGACTCGGTCAAGATCGTGTACACCCGGAAGGGTGTGGTTGAAACGACACCGAAGACCGAGAAGGACTGGGACACGATCCGCATCGGCGCCGTCACGCTCGTCGAAGGCGTGTACCTGCTCAAGATTCCCCGGCCCTTCACGCCTCCAGGAGACGAGAACAACAGCACGGGTCCCGAGGCGACCGAGCTGTCGCCCGCCCAGATCAAAGCGAAGCTCGAGGCCGACCCGGTGCTGTGGAACGCCAAGATCGAAGCGCTGCGAAACGTCGGCCTCGAGGTCCTCGAAATCGTCAAGACCAAGAAGGTCGACGAGCTCTGGGACGCGGGCGAGAACCTCGATCAGGCCTGCGAGAGCTGCCATCTGCAGTATTGGTATCCTGGCGACAAGGCGCTGCTTCAGAAGCTCGATCGTGACATCCAGCAACGCTACGAGCAGTCGCGGCCCGCGGGCAAGCCCGGACGAGGCCGCTGAGTCCGGCTAAAGCCGGACACTACGTACTTACCGCCCGCCGAGCCGCTCCGCCAGCCGCGCGGCGTCCAGCTGGCCGCACCATCTGCCGATCACAATCGCGGCCACGCCGTTCCCAATCAGGTTGGTGACGGCGATCGCTTCGCCCATGAAGCGATGGATGCCCAGGATCAACGCGACACCGGCAACCGGAATCCGGCCGGTCGCCGAGAGCGTCGCCGTGAGGACAACCAGCGCGGCCCCGGCGACGCCCGCAGCGCCCTTCGAGGTGACCAGCAGGATCGCGAGCAGTGAGAGCTGCTCGGTCAGCGACAGCGGCGTGTTCGTCGCCTGCGCGATGAACACCGTGGCGATCGACAGGTAGATCGCCGTGCCGTCGAGGTTGAACGAATAGCCCGCCGGAATCACCAGGCCGACCACCGATCGCGCCACGCCGAGATCCTCGAGCTTCTCCATCAGCCTCGGCAACACCGACTCAGAGGACGATGTCCCGTAGACGATGAAAATCTCGTCGCGGATGTAGCGGATCAGCCGCCAGACGCGGAACCCGTGCGCACGCGCGATCGCGCCGATGATGATGAAGATGAACGCCAGGCAGGTCGCATAGAAGCACGCAATCACCTGCGCCAGCTGCGCCAGCGTGCCGGCGCCGAAGGTCGCGATGGTGAAGGCCATCGCGCCGAACGCCCCAATCGGCGCCGCTTTCATGATGATGCCGATGATGCCGAACAGGACGGCCGAGAGCGTCTCGAGCAGATCGATCACCGGCCTGCCGGCCGCTCCGACGGATCGCAGCGCGAAACCGAACAACACGGAGACGACCAGCACCTGAAGGATGTCGCCTCTCGCGAACGCGTCCACCGCGCTCGACGGAATCAGGTCGAGCAGAAATCCCGACGCCGTCTGCGCCCTGCCGGCGATCTCGTACTGCGCGACCGCGGCGGCGTCGATGCGCGCCGCGTCGACGTTCATCCCCGCGCCGGGCTGCACGACGTTGACGACCACGAGACCGATGACCAGCGCCAGGGTGGTCACGACCTCGAAGTAGACGAGCGCGACCACACCGGCTTTGCCGACGGTCTTCAGATCGCCGGCGCCAGCCATCCCGACGACCACGGTGCAGAAGATGATCGGCGCGACGATCATTCGCACCAGCTTGATGAAGGCATCGCCGAGCGGCTTCATCGTCGCGCCCGCCGCCGGCCAGAAGTGTCCGACCAGGACGCCGACGACAGTCGCGACGAGGACCTGCCCGTAGAGCGTTCGGTGGAATGGCCGGCTGCGGCGCTCGGCGATCACCGCGCGGCAGCTTGTGGACGCGGAGCGGCAGCGTGGGGCGCGGTCGCCGCACCCGGGATGTGACGGCGAATCGCCGCGAGCGCGACGAACGCCGCCACCATCGTCGCGGCCATCAGGCCGAAGTAGCGCGGCGAACCACCCGTTTCGAGCGCCCACGAACCAACGGAAGGACTCAGGACGCCGCCGATGCGCCCCACCGCCACGGCCGTCCCGACGCCGGTCGCACGGATCGCGGTGGGATAGACGTGGGCCGCGAGCGCGTACATCGTCGTTTGAACGGCGTTGATCAGACCGCCGGTCCACGCCAGCATCGCCAGCACCGCAAACGCCGATTGCGTCCCGATCGGCATCGATGCCAGCACGGCCGCGCCGGCGACGGCGCCTGCGGCGAGGCCGAGCATGGTGATCCGCGATCCGATGCGGATGATCACGACCGCGCCCAGAATCGCGCCGACGACGCCGCCGAGGTTGAACGCGGTCAGGCCGTAGCTGGCGGTCCCGACGTCGAACCCGGCGCCAGCCAGCATCGACGGCAGCCAGCTGACCCCGATGTACACCGACAAGAGGCAGAAAAAGTACGACCCGCAGAGCGCGAGCGTGTCACGGCGGAATTCCGGCGTCAGCAGCTCGCGCGCCGACACGCGCGCGATCGCCTTCTCGGTCGTATCGGCGAACCGCGCGTCGTCGGACACCTGATGACCCAGGCGGCGGAGCAGCGCGCGGAGCTGAGGCCAGCGATCAGGCCGCCGCGCCAGAAACCGCGGCGATTCCGGCAGCACCTTCAAGAGGACCGCCGCCATGATGAGCGGCAGGATGCCGCCGACGAAGAAGAGCCCGCGCCAGCCGAACCGCGGCAGCACTTGCGCGCCGACCAGGCCGGCGAGCGAGCCGCCGAGCGGAATGCACACGATCGTCAGCGTCACGGCGAACGGCCGCTGCCGTCTCGGCACGTACTCGGACGAGAGCGCCGCCGCGTTCGGCATCGCGCCGCCGAGGCCGAGGCCGGCGAAGAACCGCAGCAGGGTCAGAACGCCGACGCCGCCGGCCACCGAGACCAGCATCGTCAGGACACCAAACGCGATGACGCTGCCGAGCAGCGTGATCCGCCGGCCGAGGCGGTCGCCGAGCATGCCGCCGATGGCGCCGCCGACCATCATGCCGAGCAGGCCGGCAGTCTGGACCGGCACGAACGCCGGACGCGGCAGGCTCCATTCGCGCATCAGCGCCGGCAGCGCCGCACCCAGCAGCTGGTTGTCGAGGCCGTCGACGATGATCGTCATCGCGGTTGCGGCCACGAGCAGCTTCTGATATCCGCTCCACGGCGCGTCGTCGAGCGTCGCACCGACGTCGATCGTGTTCATTGGCTCGCGGTCGTCAGGCGCGACACGACCTCCACGACTTCAGCGGCTGTCTTGGGACCTTCGAGACCGAAATGCGATCGCAGGTTCAGCCTGGCGCTCCAGTCCTGGCGCCGGGCGGCGGCTTCGGCCATGATCGGCTCGACGCCGATCGCGCGCAGCGTCTCGGCCACTTCCTCCATCTCGCGCGCCCGGCGCTCGCCGTGGACGACGACGCGTCCGACCATGTAGTCGGCGAGCGTGCGCCAGTCGATGCCGGGAAAGCTCTCGTTGAGCGACGCGAACACGTGCGCCGCCGCATCGTAGCGGCTCGCGCTGATCACGCATTCGCACATCAGCGCTTCGAGCCCCTTGACCACGATGCTGCGGCACATCTTGACGGCGGCAGCGGTGCCGACAGCGGCCGACAGCACCTCGACGCGCATGCCGAACGGCTTCATCCGCTCCGCGAATGCCTCGGCCGCGGGGCCGCCGAGCAGCATCGGCACACGATGGCCGTAGGGGAGCACCGGCGCCATCACGGCGATTTCCACGAAGCGGGCGCCGGCGGCGCCGACGAGGCGGCCGATCTCCTGCTTGAGCGCGGGCGAGACCGAATTGAGATCCGCGTAGATGTGCCGCGGGTCGAGAAACGGGGCGTTCTGGTTCGCGGCGTCGAGCGCCGAGCTCGACGTCACCGTGGAGAAGACGATCTCGCTGGCGGATGCCAGCGCGGCCGGCGATTCCACGATCGTCGCGCCGGCGCGGCGCGCGCGATCGTGAATCGCGGGGCCCAGCCGCGGATCGGTCGAGGCGATGTCGAACGCGAGGATGCGCTCGACTCCCGCCGCGGCGAGCCCGCCCGCAATCGTGGATCCCGCCTCGCCGAACCCGATGAACCCGACGATCACGCGTCCTTCCAGACCTTGCGGGCGGTGTCGACGACCAGCTGCAGCTTGCGCCACTGGTCCTGCTCGCTGAGCAGGTTGCCTTGCATCGTCGAGGCAAACCCGCATTGCGGGCTCAGGGCGAGGTTGTCGAGCGGCACGAAGCGGCTCGCCTCCTCGATCCGGTGGATCAGGTCCTGCTGCGGCTCCGGCGCAGGAAGCTTGCTGCTGAGCAGCCCGAGGACGACCGATTTCGAGCGCGGCACGAACCGCAGCGCGTCGAACGTGCCGGAGCGCTCGGACTCGTACTCCAGCAGGAACAGGTCGACATTCAGCTGGTTGAAGAGCCGCTCCGCGATCGGGTCGTAGCCGCCCTCGGCGTACCACTGGCTGCGGTTGTTGCCGCGGCACAGGTGCATCGCCAGCGTGACACCCTCGCGCTTGATCCCTTCGAGGCAGGCGTTGTCGACGCGGATCGCTTCCTCCAGCGCGACGTCGGGATCGACGCCCATCTCCTCCTGGATGTGGCGGCGCCATTTCGGATCGATGTAGTAGCTGTAGCGCGGCGCGTCGATCTGGATGTACTTGATGCCTTCGCTCACGAGCGCCGCGATCTCCGCCTTGATGATCGGCACGATGTCCCACAGGAACTCGGAGTAGGTGGGATAGGCGCGCTCGCTCACGCCCTTCTTGTAGGCGATCGCGGGAAACTGATTCGCGGTCGGCAGCGTCACCTTGATGTCCCCAGGTGCGTGTCGTTTCAGGAAATCGACTTCATGCTTCGTCAGGCGCTTGGTCTGCCGGATCTTGGCGACGACCGCGCCGCCCGGCGCGCCAGTCCCCTTGGCCACGCCGACGCCGGCCGGGGCGCCTTTCCACGCGCGATCGACGTCGACCTCCCGATCCAGGCCGTCGACAGACTCGTAGAAGTCGCTCATGAAACTGGTGCGTCGCAGCTCGCCGTCGGTGAAGATCGCGAGCCCCGCCTCCTTCTGGCGCTTCAACACCTCGAGGATGTGCCGATCCTCGATCGCGGTGAGCTGCTCGGGCGTGACGCGGGGATCGCTGCGCGCCGCCAGGAGCTCCTGAGGCCGAAGCAGGCTGCCAACGTGGTCGGCGCGGTATAGGCGTGCCATGGTTCTAATGAGCCCTTTCGGTTGCGATCGAGCCTTTCGGTGCCTGGTGCGACATGGAGAAGATGACGTGCAGCGACATCAGCGCCTGCAGCGGATGCGCCCCCGCCTCGACGAGCGGACCCACGTGCTCGCTGACCAACCCGCCCTTTCCGACCGAGATCAGCTCGTCGGCGGCGCGGCGCTGCTGGGGATTCAGGTCGTACTCTTTCGCCACCGAGTCGAGGTTGGCGATGACGCGGTCGCGCAGTTCCCCGCTGTGGCGGATCTCGAACAGCAGACGGTTCAACCCGTAGGCCTCGGCGGGCGGATGCTTGTAGAACTGGAACCCCTGGTTCTTGAACTTGAAGCCGCCGTACTGCTCCATCGCCTTCGTCACAGCCGCGTGTTTCGCGGTCGCCGGCAGGAACCGCATCATCGCCAGGCCGTGGTGCCAGGTCGGGATGTAGTCGATGAGCGTGCCGGGCTGCGGACCGATCGCGCCGAACATCGTCGCCCAGGTGAGCATTTCGGTATTGCCGACCTCGTCGAGCTGTGTGCCGGTCATGTCGAGCAGCGCGTTGGTATTGCCGGCCTCGAACTGCGCGACCAGCCATCGGTCGAAGTCGAACTCCGGCGAGAGGTACTTCGTCGTGCCCGGGAAGTGCGACATGCCCCCGCTGGCGATCACCGCCACGCGCTCGCGGCGTCCCTTGACGATCTCGGCAACCGCCTTGCCGAGAGCCGCGCAGCGTTTCGGCGTCGGCAACGGCGGGACGTAGACATTGGTGAAGAACGGGATGACCGGAATGTCGCGCTTGCCGATGACGTGTTCGAACGGCACCGCGAAGGCATGACCGAGCTCGGCATCCTCGGAGTAGGCGACGTCGAAGCTGTGGTCCACGACCAGCTTGTTCAGCAGGTCCTCGGCCATTTCACGGTGGACGGCGAGGTCGTACTCGCGTCCGGCAAATTTCGCGATCGCCCGGCTGCCGGCGATGATCGCGAAGGTCGGGACGCAGGTGACCGAAAACGTCTCGACGTGATCGCTGCCGAAAAAAATGATCACGTCGGGCCTGGTTTCGTCGAGCACCTTGCCGAGCTCCGCCATCCCTGCGCCCGCGGCATCGAGCTGCTCCGGCTTTTCGTCGGGTGGCCGCGTGAACATGTACGGCGTGTGGCACGTCCCGACGGCGGCGACAATCTCACCCATGGCTCACTCCTCGTCCACATATCGCACGCCCAGCTCGGCCAGCCTGGCGCGGAATCCGTAGAAGTCTAGCCCCAGTTCGCCGTTGCGCAGCCGTTCCCGCGTCTTCTCCTCCTTCGCCACCCGGTCGAGGCCCAGCCGCGCAACCTCGGCCGCCGCTTCGCGCCGCACCACGCAGACGCCGTCCGCGTCGCCGACGATGACGTCGCCGGGGCGCACCAGTGCCCCCGCGCAGACCACCGTCACGTTGACCGATCCGGCCGTCGCCTTCACCGTACCCTGGGCGCTGATCGCCTTGGCCCAGATCGGAAAGTCCATCGCCGTGATATCGGCGACGTCGCGCACGCCGGCGTCAATCACCAGCCCGGCCACGCCGCGCGCCCGCGCCGACACCGCGAGCAGCTCGCCGAACATGCCGTCGGTCGACTCGGACGTCGTGGTCACGACGAGGATGTCGCCGGCCTGACACAGCTCCAGGGCGGCGTGAATCATCAGGTTGTCGCCCGGCTGACACGACACCGTCACCGCGGCGCCGCCGGCCCGCGCCGTCGCGTAAATCGGCCGCATGTAGGGACGCATGAGGCCGGTGCGTCCCTGCGCTTCGTGGACAGTGGCCACGCCGAGCTGTTGCAGGGTTCGGACCGCATCCTGGTCGGGCCGCGGAATCCTCCGGACGATTGTCGGCTTCATGCCAGCCTCTTCCGGATTCGCGGGTAGACCTTGCGGGCGTTGTCCTCGAAGATCTTGCGCTTCTGGTCGGCGTCGATCGAGGTGAGCGCGTCGATGTAGCGCTTGGTATCGTCGAAGTAGTGCCCCGTTTCCGGATCGATGCCGCGGACCGCGCCGACCATCTCCGACCCGAACAGGATGTTGTCGGCCGGCACGACCCTGACCAGCAGATCGATCCCCGCCTGGTGGTAGACGCAGGTATCGAAGAACACGTTGTCGCGAATCAGGTCGACGAGCGGCGGCCGCTTCAGATCCTGCGCCAGCCCGCGGTAGCGCCCCCAGTGATACGGCACCGCGCCGCCGCCGTGGGGGATGATGAAGCGCAGCGTCGGAAAATCCCTGAAGAGATCGGCGGTCAGGAACTGCATGAACGCCGTCGTATCGGCGTTGATGTAGTGCGCGCCGGTGGCGTGAAAGTTCGGGTTGCACGACGAGCTGACGTGGACCATCGCCGGCACATCGAGCTCGACCATCTTCTCGTAGAGCGGATACCACCAGCGATCGGTCAGCGGCGGTGAGGTCCAGTGACCGCCGGACGGATCGGGATTCAGGTTGCAGCCGATGAACCCGAGCTCGTTGACGCATCGCTCGAGCTCGTCGGCGGAGCGCTCGGGCGGCACGCCAGGGGACTGCGGCAGCTGGCACACGCCGACGAAGTTGGCCGGATAGAGCGCGCAGACGCGGGCAATCAGGTCGTTGCAGTGCTGCGACCAGTGCAGGCTGGTCGTCTCGTCGCCGATGTGGTGGGCCATCGCCGACGCGCGCGGAGAAAACACCGTCACATCCGTGCCGCGCTCGCGCTGGAATTTCAGCTGGGCCTTCTCCAGGCTCTCGCGGATCTCGTCGTCGGTAATCGCGACCACGCCTTTCGCGCGGGCCTGCCCGGGTTGGATGGATTCGAGCTCGGCCACCTGCGCATCGCGATACACCTGCAGCGCTTTCGGCGCGGTGGTGTAGTGGCCATGGCAGTCGATGATCATCGCTGCATCGCCTTGTCGATCTGGTCGAGCAGCGCCATCGTCGGCAGACAGCTCTCCGCGCTCGACTCCGGCACCCGGCCCTCGCGGATCGCGCTGGTGAACTCGACGTCCTGCCGATCGAACGCGGCGGTGCCGTCGAGCGGCACCTCGTTGCCGTCGCTGCCGGTCATCGAGTCGCGGTAGACCTTGTAGGTCTCCTCCTCGCCGATGTAGCGATAGAAGCCGCCGAACGGTCCCTTGTTGTTGAACGACATCGCCATGGTGAAGAGCGGCCCCTGCTTCGACTTCATGGCGACGGTGAGGTCCATCGGGATGCCGAGCGTCGGGTGATCGGGCCCCTTCTGCCCCCAGGCGGTGAAGTCGGGCTCGTCGAGGATCCACTGCGCGAGGTCGACCGAGTGGCAGCCGTGATGCCACAGCAGGTTGTCCACCCACGAGCGCGGCTGCCCGTGCATGTTCGTGTTCTCGCGACGGAAGAAATACGTTTCCACGATCATGTGCTGCAGGTGGAACGTGCCGTCCCGGATGCGCCGGCGAATCTCGCGATGCGGCGACGAGAAGCGACGGGTGTGCGTCACCATGCACGTCTTTCCCGATTGCCGCGCGGCGTCGACGATTCGACGTGCGTCTGGCAGGTTGAGGCTCATCGGGATTTCGACCTGGACGTGCTTGCCGCGGCCGAGCGCCATCACCGTCTGGTCGGCGTGCATCGCGCTCGGCGTCGTCAGAATCACGGCGTCGACACCCGGACGATCGATCGATTCTTCCAGGCTGGTCGAGGAGTGCGGGATGCCCCACTCCGCGGCGAACGCCTTGCCGCTCTCCGCCGTGCGGCTATTGACCGAAACGACCTCGACGCCGGCGATCTTCTTGAGCGCTTTCATGTGGATCGCGCCCATCGCGCCGGTTCCAGCGAGACAGATTTTCATCGAAGGCGAATCATATCGCGCCAGCGGGGGTTTTATTCTTCAATCAATCGCGTCGGATTCGTCACCGCCATGGTCCGCACGTCATCGGCGGTGAATCCACCGTCGAGCAGCCGCTGCGCGAACATCGCGAACCCTTCGGCGACCGGTGGATTGATCGTCTGGCCGAGATCGGTCGAGATCAGGGCGCGCGACACCCCTGCTTCCCGGATGTTGGCAAACGCCGACTCCCATGTCGCCTTCGCGGTATAGGTCGTCGTGAAGCAGTGTTCGATGATCGCGCCGAGATCGGCGAGCTCCCGCTGCTCGCTGCCGGTGAGGTTCTGCGATGGAAACTCGGCGTGCGTCACGACGACCTTTCTGATGCCCATCGGCCTCGCGGCTCGTACCAGCGCGAAGATCTCCTTCCGCCCGAGATGCCCGGTGGCCAGAATCATGTTGTGCTTGGCAATGCGCTCGAGGCAGCGGCGGGCCGGCTCGGTCAATTCGCCGGCCTCGTCGACGACCGACAGCGGCGGCGGCGAGATGCCTTCGGCCGCGAGCTCGCGCTGGATCTTTGCCCAGAACGGCAGCTTCTCCGCGCCACCGTCCAGACGTCCCGCCGTCTCGTTCTGCGCGTCGACGGTCGGCATCCACACGATCTTGCAGCCGGTGCGCCCGGCGAGCTCGACGGCGACGGGATTGAGACCGCCGACGCTGTGATTGAGCGTCACGGCGCCGAACACACGGCTGCCGGGCACCGCCTTGGTCACCACCTGCGCGCGCTCGCCGGTCTGGATGTAATGCGACTTGAGGACGAACCCTTTCAGGCCCCGGGCGACGAATTCCCTGGCGCAGTCGAGGTCGTCGATGCGGCGGGCGATGACGTCGGGCCCGACGTGAATCTGCAGGTCGTACGCGCCTTCCAGCGTTTTCCACGCGCGATCGGAAACCTGAATCGGAGCCGCGGTCGAGGTCTCAGCCATGCGGCGTATTCTGCTCGATGCGCGCCGCGCCCCTCAAG
>Ga0111539_10010517_pt1 | contig 11647 bp, 11 predicted proteins | sample RhiMethybrSRZTD1_FD_79667 | JGI IMG/M metagenome (GOLD analysis project Ga0111539, IMG submission 79667) | Populus rhizosphere microbial communities from Tennessee, USA - Rhizosphere MetaG P. TD hybrid SRZTD1 (version 2) (version 2) | ecosystem: Host-associated > Plants > Roots > Rhizosphere >...
ATCGTCTAGCGCGCGAGAGCCTCGCCGAGCCGCTCGGCGGCGTGCCGTGCGCGTTGCAGATCGGCATCGGCGGCTGACACCTGAAGTAGACCGAGCCAGTGGTTGTAGGCGGTGGCGGCCGCCCGCGGCAGTCCGTGCTGCACGCGGTCGCGGAGGTAGAACAGGGTGAACACGTCGCCGTTGACGTCCTCCTCCCGGCCGGCGCGTGCGTCGGCGATCAGCAGGTCGCACCAGAGACCCACTCGGGCGCGGTTCACGTCGGCGGGATCGCGATAGCGCAGCCGCAGGTCGAGCACGCGGAGCGCCAGGTCCATCGCGGCCCGCCTCTCGGAGCCCGGATCCCCTGCCGATCTGACGTTGCGGATCGCGCGTGCGACGACGGGTCCCATGAGACGCGGGACCTCGCTCCGCGGCACCGATGCCCATGACCGGGCCAGGTTGTCCGCGGCGCCTGACGTCCGCCGGCTGCGCAGCACTCCCTCGGCGACAGCGAACATCCGACGCAGACCGGCCGGCTCCGCGTTCGGGGAGGCGTCCGTCGGGACGGCCAGCGCCAGCGCCTCGACGTCCGGGCCGTCGCGCGTGAAGAACTCGCCGTAGCCCGGCGCGAACTGCTTGTCCTCCGTCGTGCCGTCCTCGTGGAGCTCCTCGCCCACCATCCCGACCACGGGGCCCAAGGGGCCTTCCAGGCGCTCGTTGACCGACTTCACGGTGACCTGCTCGAATGCGACGCCGGGGATGTTCTCCGTCCGGAAGACGTCGCCGACGTGCGGCGGTCCGGGCATGATCATCTGGGCTGGTCCGTCCTTGCCGGCCAGCCAGGTGCCCTCCTTGGACGTGATGTCGCCGTGGGCCAGGTCGGCCACGTCCTCGCCGAAGTACCAGACGGACCCGTCGTCGGCCTGCGCGTACAGGTCGTAGGCCACCTCCTGGAGGCGCCCGTCGAGGTAGGCGGTGTACTGGGACACCAGCGTCTCGATCCGCTGGCCACCCCAGTCGATGATCCTGGTCGTGGGGAGCAACGTGACCTCGGTGCGGAACGGCTGGCCGTCGACGTGACCCACGAAGACGACCGACGCCTGGCGCGAGACCGGGAAGAGCGGGTTCGTCACCTCCGTCGGGTGGGAGAAGACCGGAACCCTGGTGTCGACCCGCGAGCTGTTCGGTGCAACCCGGACCCCATGGGGAACGCGTGGCTGGGTGATTCTGGATCCCGGACCACTCGATGACGTGGAGCTCGACGCACCCGTCGCTCCTACGCTCGAAGGCTTCGATCTCGTGGCGACCGGGGAACCGTTTCCGGAGCAGGCGCTGACTGTCACCAGCAGCACGGCAAGGAGCATGGCGACCGAGAAGCAGCGGGGCGGAACCATGCGTCAGCGTGCTCGCTTTGAACTGAAGCCACGCTGAAGATGCAGCCTGACCGGTGCTCGCTCGCTCAGGGACGTTCGACCGGGATCGTCGCTGGCCCCGATGGTCCTGCGCCGGTAGTGGGTCGCACCTCGAACGAGACCTCCTTCGTGCCTGGTGGCAGCCGCGCAGGGAGTCGCAGCGTCCCGGTGGATTCCTCCTTGAGCCGGTATGGCATCGACCCGAGGTTCACGTTGCCGTCGCTCGCGACGACGGTGCCGGCGCAGCCGTGGGCCCCTGTGCCGCAGTTGACCTTCAGGCTGGTTCCGCCCTTTGCATCCCGGGTCAGCGTCGTGGACGTCACTGCGAACAGCGACGGGAAGAAGACACCAGTGGGGGTGTTGTCAGCGCCCGGGTCGAAGCACCCGTCGAACTCGAAGAGCGGGTTGGTGACCTCCTTGCCCCGGGTGTCGGTGATGGTGAGGAACCCGGTGAGCTTGCTCGGGCCGCCGGCGGTGAAGCAGTCGTTGCTGTGCACGTTGAGCTCGAACTTGCCGTAGCCCTCGGGAGGCATCGGGACCTGGGGATCGGTCCAGCTCATCAGGCAGACCCAGTCGCCGCCGGGGCCGACGTCTGCCACGTCAGGGCCGTGCTTGTCGCACATCGCCTTCGCGTGCAGAGACCGCGCGGTCACATGGCGACCAAGGATGTGGGCCTGGTTGACGTAGGTGTTCGCGAAGACGGTCGGGAGTGACTTCTCCAGCCGGGCTCGGGTGACGTTGCTGGCGCCGCCGCCGACCGCGATGACGGCGGTGCCGAGACCGAGAATCGCGGCGAGCGCCACGACGAGGACAAGGATGGTGCGACGCATGGTGTTCAGCCTCCAGTGATGTCGCGTCGGCGGTGCATCAGGAAGGCGGCACCGAGCGACAGGACGCTCCAGGCGCCGCAGACCAGCAGTCCGTCGACGAGGGGTCCGGTGAACCGGGGTTGGGTGAGCAGGCCGTGCCAGGCCTCGAACGGGGTGGTGAGCAGCAGCGAGCGGATGGCCTCGATGCCGCCGAGTCCGCCGACGAGTCCCATCACCATGCCGAGCACGACCGGTGCCGCGATGCCCACGGCCGGGTTGCGTGACCACACGGAGAGCAGGATCGCCAGGCAGGTGAAACCGAGCGTCGGGGCGAGCGTCGATGCCCAGCTGGCGGTGACGAGCTTGAGTGCGGTGCCGGCGGCGATGGTCTGGCCGGAGAGCCCGATCAGGGGCTGGCTGCCGACGATGAGCAGGCTGGACACGATGGTTGACGCGGCGAGCAGCACGAGCAGCAGGACGGCGAACCCTCCCGCGGTCAGCGTCTTGGCCCAGAAGATGCGGGCCCGGCTGGTCGAGCGGGTCAGGACGGTCTTCCAGGTGCCGTGCTGGTCCTCGCTGGCGAAGACGTCTCCGGCGACGATGGCGGTCAGCAGCGGGAGCAGCCACTGGGTGGCGAAGCCGAGGACCAGGAGCGTCAGGGCGAACCCGTTGTCGGTCGCGAACCGGCCGAACAGCGTGTCCTTCGGGGGCCGCGACTGGCCGTGGATGATGACCACGATCGGGATCGGGGCGAGGACGGCACCCAGGAGCACCGCCCAGGCGCGGTACTGCGCGCGGAGCTTGCGGACCTCGAAGCGCAGTGCGGCGCCGAGGCCGGGGTGGCGCCGCGGGGCCTGGGCGGGCGCCTCCCGGGTGAGGGGGGCGGCCTGTGTTGCGGTCATCGGAGGGCCTCCTGAAGGCGGTCTGTGTGGCGCCCGGACCCATTCGCGGACGTGGTGTCGGTGAGCATGAAGAACAGCGCCTCGAGCGGGGTCCGGGTCGCGGTGAACCCGAGCAGGTCGACGTCGGCGCGGACGAGAGCCGCGACGTAGGCCGAGACCTCCGTGCGTGGGCCGGTCACCACCAGTGCGGCTTCGGGGTCGCGGGTTACCGTCACCGTCGGGTGGTGCGCGCCGATGACCAGAGCGCGTTCGTCGTCGGTGGTGCTGAGCACATGGCCGGGGTCCGGGGCCATGGTGCGCAGCTCGGCGATGGTGCCGTGGAACGCCACGGCCCCGCGGTCGAGGATGGTGACGTTGTCGCAGATCTCCTCCACCTCGTCCATGTCGTGCGAGCTGAGCAGCACCGTGAGGCCGCTGCCGGCGAGTCGCTTGACCAGGGCACGCATGTCCCGGATGCCGGCGGGGTCCAGGCCGTTGGCGGGTTCGTCGAGCACCAGCAGCATCGGCTCACGCAGCAGGCTGGCTGCCACGCCGAGGCGCTGCCGCATGCCATAGGAGTAGCCGCCGACCTTGCGGTCGATCCGGTCGGCGAGGTCGACGACGTCCAGGATCTCCTCGAGGAGCCCTGGGCGGATGCCACCATCGAGCAGGGTGAGACCCTCGAGGTTCTGCCGACCGGTGAGGTAGGGGTAGAACTTCGGGCTCTCGATGAAGCCGGCGACGCCCTCCAGCACTCCGACCCCGGCCTCGTCCCAGGTCTTGTCGAAGACCCGGATCGTGCCTGTGTCGGGTCGGATCAGCCCGAACAGCATCCGCAGCAGTGTGGTCTTGCCGGCGCCGTTGGGTCCGAGGACGCCGTAGACCTCGCCCGCTGCGACCTGGACGGAGATGTCGTCGACGGCGCAGATGGACCCGAAGCTCTTGGTCACTCCGATCACGTCGACGGCCAAGGGGTTTGTCATGCGGCGAAACGTAGGGACCCAACATGAAGGCAACATGACGCCGTTCCGGGCCCCACATCGGGGTGGTTCTGCCCTTCATGGTGCTGTCATGTGACGTCCGTAGCGTCCCGAGACGTGAGCCTGCAGTCCGACCTTCGACGCAGTGGTCCCGCCCCCGGTTCGGCCCCTTCGATCTCGCGCGGGGCACTCGCCCGCTCGCGACCCCGCGGGTGGAGACCGGCACGGCCGACGAGCCTGGGTGGCTGGTTGCGGCGGCGCTCGGTGGCACTGGCCTGCCTCGCGACCCTGGGCGTGCACCTGCTCTCGGTGACCCGACAGCTGGCCCCGGACGAGGGTGGCTTCGCCATGGTCGCCCGGTACGCCGGCACCAGCGGGGGTTACCTCTACGGCCCGCAGTGGGTCGACCGACCGCCTGGCCTGATCGGGCTGTTCGCGATCGCTGACCACCTCGGCCCCTACGGCGTACGGCTGATCGCCGCAGTGCTCGCCGTCGTGCTGGTCGCGGCCGTGGCCTGGGCGGCGGAAGCGGTGGCCGGCAGGACCGCTGCCCGATGGGCGGCGTGGACCGGGTTCGCCTTTGCCTCGTCGGTTCTGCTGCAGGCGCAGCGCCTCAACGGCGAGCTCGCGGCGGCAGCGTTCGTGGCCGTGTCCATCGCCGCCCTGCTGCGGGCACTACTCGTCTCGACCGATCGAACCCGGACAGCACTCCTCGGCGTGCTGGCTGGCGCGTGCGCAGCGCTGGCGATCCTGATGAAGCAGAACTTCGTCGACGCGTTCGTGTTCGCCGGCGTGCTGCTGCTCACGGGTTCTCTCACTCACGCCCACCGGCTGACATACCGACCCCCGAGGGTCATGCTCACTCTTGGCGCTTTCGCGGTGGGCGCTGCTGTTCCCGGCATGGCGACCGTGTTCTGGGTTCACCACCACGGCGGCACAGGAGCCTTGCTGTTCGCCGTGGTCGGGTTCCGGCAGCACGCGGCCTCGGTGATGGCGCACTGGTCGGTGTCAGCGCCCCTGTCACGTGCGGGAGCGATGGTCACGGTGGCCTGGCTCTCGGGCCTGCTGTTCCTGCTGGCGCACCTGGCGTTCGTCCACCGGCGACGTCTTCTTCGCCTGGATCCGCTGCCGTGCGCGGTGGCCGCCACCGTCGCCGTCGAGCTGGTCGGCATCCTGGCCGGCGGAAACTTCTGGGACCACTACCTGATCGCGCTGATCCCCACCCTCGCTCTGGCCACCGGGGTCAGCGTCCACCGCAGGGTGTCCGGCGCGACGTGGACGCGGCGCCTCGCCGTCCTCGCCACCCTCGTCACCGCCCTCGTCTCGCCCATCACCGCCGTGAGCGCCGCTCACGCCACCAGCGCGGCATACGCAAGCGGCCGCTGGGTGGCGGCGTCCGCACACCCAGACGACACCCTCGTCGTCCCGTTCACGCACGCCAACGTCATCGAGGAATCAGGACTGAAGCCCGGCTACCCGTACGCGTGGTCGCTGCCCATCCGCACCCTGGACCCGCACCTGGCCCTGCTGAACAGCACGCTGACCGGCCCGGACGCCCCGACCTGGGTCGTGCGCTGGGATGCGTCCGACTCGTGGGGCCTGGACCCCCACCATCACGTCGACGCGGCCCTGAACGCGCATTACCGGCCCGTGGCCCGGATCTGCGGCCACGCCGTCTGGTTGCACGACGGTGACACCCGGGAACTGGCACCCACCCCACCCACCTCGGCGTGCGGACCGGGTCACCAGTGATCTCGGCGCTCGCAACCCACATCCTGACGCTGCCGGCGTGGTTGGCGCTCCTCGTCGTCTTCGCGCTGCCCGCGCTGGAGTCCTCAGCCTTCGTCGGGTTCGTCTTCCCGGGCGAGGTCGCACTCATCCTCGGCGGCGTCATCGCCTCCCAGGGTCGTGTCTCCCTCGCGGCGGTCCTTGCCGCTGCCATCGCAGGAGCGGTGGTCGGAGACAGCGTCGGGTATGCGGTCGGGCGACGGTACGGGCGACGCATCCTGGACTCGACCCTGGGCCGGTTCGTGAATGCCAGCCACCTGGACCGGGGCGAGACCTACCTGGCCGAGCGGGGCGGGAAGGCCGTGTTCTTCGGCAGGTTCACCGCCGCACTGCGCGTGTTGATTCCCGGCCTCGCAGGCATGTCGGGACTGCGCTACCGGACCTTCCTTTGCTACAACGTGGCCAGCGCCGTCGGCTGGGGAACCCTCTCGGTGCTTCTCGGCTACCTGGGCGGCAGCAACTGGCGGCACGTCGAGAAGCTCGCATCCCACATCGGACTGGGTGCCCTGGCCGTGACCGCCGCCGTCGTCGCCTGGACCATCCTGCTGCGCCGCAGACGCAACCGCGCGGAGGCACCCTCGCGGTTGTCGGACGCCGCCCGGCACGAGGCGCGCCGCGACCTGTTGTCGGCACCGGCGTCGTCGGGGAGCCGAGACGGGCGGGCGTCGTGATGTGGTCGCGAGACCTCGTCCGCCGGTTCCTGAGCCCGGAGGTCCTCACCTTCCTGGCCGTCGGCGGGGCCGGGTACATCGTCGACGTCGCCACGTTCAACCTGCTGCGCACCCTGGCGCCGTTCAGCACCCTGGACCCGACGGTGGCCCGCACCATGGCGGTGGCGGTGGCCATGTGCGTGACGTACGCCGGGAACAGCATGTTGACCTGGCATGACCACACGACTGGAACCCGGCGCCGCGAGGTCGGGCTGTTCGTCCTGTTCAACATCATCGGGTTCGGGTTCTCGGTCGTCACGCTGGCCGTCTCCCACGACCTCCTGGGCTTGACCAGCCGACTGGCGGACAACGTCTCCGCGAACCTTGTCGGCCTCGCACTGGGCACCGTGTTCAGGTACCTGACCTACAAGCACTTCGTGTTCGCCCAACGACCGACCGCCGACAACAGGGAGGTGCTCGTTGGCTAGCGCTGCCTCTGCGTCGATCGCCCCGGCCGGGCTCGCCCCGACCTACGCTGGCCCGATGCACGTGGTGGTCGTCGACGATGAGCAGCGGATGGTCACGCTCATCGCGGGCTACCTCGAGGAGCATCAGGTCACCACCGTCGGCTGCTACGACGGACCCAGCGGGCTCACGGCCGCCCGACAGCCTGACGTGGACGTCGTCGTCCTGGACCTGATGCTGCCCGGGATGAGCGGCACCGAGGTCTGCAAGCAGCTACGCCGCGAGGGCAACGATGTCCCCATCCTGATGCTGACTGCCCGTGGCGCCGTCCCGGAACGCGTCGCCGGCCTCGAGGCAGGGGCCGATGACTACCTCGTCAAACCGTTCGCGCTCGAGGAGCTCCACGCGCGCCTCCGCGCCATCCAGCGACGCCGGGAACCCGACGAAGGTCAACGCCTCATCGTGGGCGACGTGACCCTTGACCTCCTCGAGCGGCGCGTATGGGTCAACGAGTCCGAGGTCACCCTTTCCCGCCGCGAGTTCGCGATGCTCACCTCGCTGATGGACAACCGCGGCCACGTCGTCACCAGGGCCCGGCTGTACGACGACGTCTGGGACGACGAGGTCGACATCAACAGCAACGCCCTCGACGTACACATGTCCCGCCTCCGGCACCACCTCGCCGGCTCGCAAGTGGTCACCATCAAGACGATGCGAGGCGTCGGGTACCGGCTGGAGCAGAACCCACGATGACCCTGTGGCGCCGCCTGGTCGGCCACCGCCCCATCGTCACCCGCCTGGTGCTGGCGGTGGCCGGGACGATGGCGGTGATCCTGCTGGCCACCGGCGCGTTCGTGTTCTGGCGCGTCGAGTTCGCGCTGAACCGCCAGCTGGACCAGGACCTCGAGGCCTACCAGCAGGTGGTCGAGAAGTCGGTCGCCGACGGGAACACCCCACCGAGCGACACCCCGGGACAGAGCTACCAGGTCTACGACACCCGCGGGCGGGTCGTCGCCGGAAACACGAACACCCGCCTGGTCGACAGCGAGACGGTGGCGGGTGCGGCGGCGGGGACCGAGCAACGTGAGGACGTCGGCAACATCTTCCCGCCCACCGACCACCCCTACCGGGTTGTCGCGACCCGGGTGAGGACCACAGTAGGCCCCGTGGTCGTGGCCACGGCCATCAGCAAGAGCAAGCACGACGAGGCACTGCGCGAGCTCCTCATCCAGCTCGCCATCGCCGACCTGATCACCCTCATCGCCGCCTCGCTGGTCGGCTACGCCACCGCCCGGGCGGCCCTGAACCCCGTTGAGCGGTACCGGGTCGCTGCCGAGAAGGCCGAGGGCGCCCCGGTGCTGCCGGTCGACCCCGGCAAGGACGACGAGGTCACCCGGTTGGGGCACACGTTCAACGCGCTCCTGGACCGGATCCACCAGGCCAACGAACGCGAACGGCAGTTCCTCGCCGACGCCTCCCACGAGTTGCGTTCGCCGCTGGCACTGATGCGCGCCGAGCTCGAGATGGCGCTGCTGAAGCCTCGGGACGCTGCGGACAACCGAACCGCGTTCGAGTCGCTGCGCGGACAAGTGGAACGGCTCATCACGCTGTCGAACGCACTGCTCGACCTCGAGGAGCTCCGAGCCTCAGGCGCCGCGACCGTGGAGTCCGTCGACCTCCGAGCGCTCGTCGGCGACGTCACCGACCGCTATGTGGCAGCAGCGGGCGTCGAAGGTCGAGCGGTCGACGTGCAGGTAGCGCCCGGGCTCAGCGTCGACGGCAACGCGCACTGGCTCGACCTTGCCCTGGACAACCTCGTTTCCAACGCGCTGCGCTACGGCGCGGGCACCATCACCGTGACCGCCGAACAACTCGGCGACCGCACTCGGCTGGTGGTCAGCGACGAGGGGCCCGGGTTCCCAGATGAGTTCGTCGAGAAGGCGTTCGACCGGTTCTCCCGCGCAGAGAGCAGCCGGACCGGCGGAGGAACCGGCCTGGGTCTGGCCCTGGTCAAGGCCGTCGCGGAAGCCCACGGCGGCACCGCTACCGTGCGAGGCGCTGAGGTCAGCCTGTACGTGGCGACCTCCGCCAGACAACACCTCGCGGTTCCGACCTGATCGGGCCGCTTGCGGTGGCGGTACCCGCCCCGCTGGGGCGTGCCATGGTTGCCTTGTCGAGACTGTCGCCCGACTGCACAGGGTGACCTGACATGCCCTGTCGAGCGAGAAGGCGGTAGCGCCCGGTGACTGACTCCGGCGAGATGGGACCGTCGACCAGCGAGCCCAGACGCGGCGACGATGGGGACGTCATCCCGTTGGCCACGGCGGCGCGCGTCTGGTTCTCGATCTCCCTGCAGACGTTTGGTGGCCCGGCCGGACAGATAGCCGTCATGCAGCACACCCTGGTCGATGAGAAACGCTGGATCGGGCAGAAGCGGTTCCTGCACGCGCTGTCGTACTGCACCCTGCTGCCCGGCCCCGAAGCGCAACAGCTCGCCATCTACATTGGCTGGTTGCTCAACGGCGTCAAAGGCGGCCTGATCGCGGGCACCCTCTTCGTCCTCCCCGGCGTCCTCGCCCTGCTGGGTCTGTCCGCGCTGTACGTCAGCGCCGGCGACACAACCCTGGTCACCGCGATCCTGGCGGGGCTGGCCGCGGCCGTGCTGTCGATCGTTGCGCAGGCCGTGTTCCGGGTCGGGTCGAGGGCCCTCGGTCACCCCGCCCTGGTCGCCCTCGCTGTCGCCGCGTTCATCGCACTGTGGGTCTTCGCCGTACCCTTCCCCATCGTCATCGCAGTCGCCGCCTGTGTCGGGTGGGCGCTCGGCAGGTGGGCGCCGCACACCATGACGGCACCGACGAAACACGGGACCGGCGACGACGGCCCGACACCCCTGATCGCCGACGAGACGCTGCACACCGAGCGCCCGAGTCGCTCCCACGCCGTCAAGGTCGTGGCCTGCGGGGTGGTCGCGTGGGCAGTACCGGTGGGCGCCGTGGTGGCGCTGACTGGTCGCGACAGCATCTTCACCGACCAGGCCCTCTTCTTCACCGGCGCCGCCCTGGTCACCTTCGGCGGCGCCTACGCGGTGCTGGCTTACGTCGCCCAGAAGGCCGTGGAGGTCTACGGCTGGCTCACCCCTGGCGAGATGGTCACCGGTCTCGCACTCGCCGAGACCACCCCCGGTCCGCTGATCATGGTGGTCCAGTTCGTGGCGTTCGTCGGGGCCTACCGTGACCCGGGCGACCTCAACCCGTGGGCCGCCGCCGTGCTCGCCTCGCTGTTGACCACCTGGGTGACGTTCGTGCCCTGCTTCGTGTTCGTCTTCGTCGGCGCCCCCTACGTGGAACGGCTCCGTGGCAATCACTCCCTCTCCGCGGCCCTGACCGGCATCATGGCCGCGGTCGTCGGGGTCATCGCCAACCTCGCCGTCTTCTTCGCCGTCCATACGCTCTTCTCCGACGTGGCGACGCTCACCTGGGGACCGGTGCACCTGCAACTACCGGAGCCCGGAACCCTCAAGCCCCTCTCGTTGGCGGTGGCACTGTTCGCCGCGTTCCTGCTCTTCCGCTGGAGATGGAGCGTGCTGCGCACACTCGGCGCCTGCGCACTGATTGGTCTCGGAGCAGGCGTGATCCAGGTGGTCGTGAACTGAAGCTCCTCCCGATGGCGAGGGAACGGGGTTCGTCACGCCTGGCCACCCGGTGGCCCGAGGAGGACGGCGCGCCCGCGGCGCACCTCAGCCGCGCCGGCGCCGGCGAAGCGGGCACGCGACTGCGACGGAAGGTGACGGCGGTCAGTGCGCCCGGATCGCCGCGACCGTGCGCTCGGGCGCCTCGAGCGGTGGCCAGTGCCCAACGTCTTGCAGGGCCTCGAGAGGAGCGTGAGGCACGCGCTCGCGAATGCGCTCGGCCATGTGGGCGCCCGAGATCGGGTCGCGCATGCCCCAGACAAAGTTGAGTGGCACGTCGGTCTTCTCGAGAGCTTGAACCCAGCGGTTTTCGTTGTCCCGGCGATCCACGATGTAGCGGATGAGGCGGTGCAACAGCCGGTGTCCGTCGTCGCGGCTCATGGTCGTCCACATCGCGGCAGTGTCCGATGCCAAGTCGAAGCCGTCGGCGAACGTTGGCACGAGTGCCGCGGTGAGCGCTTCTTCGGTGATGCCCGCGCTGATCTGGGGACCGAGCTCTGGGTCCAGCAACGCGGTCTGGATCGGCTCGGGACGGTGCAGGTCCGGATACAGCCCGCCGTTGAGCAGGTGGACGGCGACAATGTCGACTCTCAACGCGCCCTCGGACCGGCGCGCCAGCAACTCCTGTGTGACGGAAACCGCGTAGTCGTGTGCCACCAGGACCGTCGATACAACTCCCTCGTGCGCCCACAGCGCCTCGATCAGGTCAGCCTGCTCAATCAACGAGTAGTCATGACCTGCCGGCTTGTCAGAAGCGCCGAATCCGAGGAAGTCGGGGAGCAGCAGGGCGTGCTCCGTAGCGAGTTGTGGCGCAGCCCGCGCCCAGTCGTGCGAGGAGCTGGGGAAGCCGTGGAGCACAGTCATCGACGGCCCAGAGCCCAGGCGTCGCACGAAGACCCTTCGTTCAGCACCACCGACCCGCAGCGCCACGCGCTCGCCGGCACGCCACCACTCAGCTGGGCTGACCACCGACGACCACCACCGATCCTTCCGCG
>Ga0111539_10010518_pt1 | contig 11647 bp, 6 predicted proteins | sample RhiMethybrSRZTD1_FD_79667 | JGI IMG/M metagenome (GOLD analysis project Ga0111539, IMG submission 79667) | Populus rhizosphere microbial communities from Tennessee, USA - Rhizosphere MetaG P. TD hybrid SRZTD1 (version 2) (version 2) | ecosystem: Host-associated > Plants > Roots > Rhizosphere >...
AGCGGGGCCAGCTCGACTATCCCGAAGGACTACAAAGCGAGTTCACGGCCCAGCTTGCGGTTGATGGCAGCATGCCGACACTAACGGTGACAGGCAGCATCGATGTGCTCAACGCGATATCTCAGAAAAATTTCAGCGTGACGCAGCAACTTTTCGCCCGCATCACTTCTCAGGCCCAGGGGGTCAGCGCCGCAAAGGCAACGATCGGCGACCAGATTCGAATGGAAGTCGAGGTCCGGACGCCGGGCCCCATTACTGTAAAAAACAACGTGGCCGACCTGGAAGCCCTGGGTTCGTTTCGAATCCGGGGAACGGTTGCCAACCCGATCATCCTTGGCCGCGCGGACGTTCAGGATGGTGGCGAACTTTATTTTGGACCTGCCCTCAATAGCCAGACTCTCGAGACGACACAACGCAGTGACCGCTACACCATCGAACGCGGGTCGATTGATTTCAACAATCCGCTGCAGACAGAACCAGACCTTGATTTCCTGGCAACACACGAACTGAACGTCGAAAACGACCGCTACCTCATTCGATTGGAAGTGACCGGGACGCCAACGACCCTCAAGGCAGAACTGACCTCGGATCCGTATCTTGCGCAGGCCGATATCGTCACAATGCTGCTGACAGGACGTAAGATTGAGGAGCTTCAGGGAACCTACGCGTCCGTCGCAAGCGAACAAGCGCTCGGATATGTTTCCGGACAACTCAGCGAGCGGGTCCTGAAGGAAGCAGGGCATGTCCTGGGGTTGGACACCATACGAATCGATCCGGTAACTGTCGCGGGTCAGACGGACCTTGCCGCCAGACTCACTATTGCCAAGGAAATCACAAAAGGCTTCAGCTTCATCTATTCACAGAACTTGAACAGCGCTGAAGCCCAAACCTGGATCGGCGCGTATAAGCCTCGACCAAACATGGTCCTGAGGGCCATCAACGACTCTGACCAGAACGAGTTCATTATCGATATGAAGCACGACCTGCGGCTGGGTGGTGGGACCACATTGTCGAAGCGCACGCAGCCCAAGGATGAAAGCCGGCTACGAACCATCACCTTCACCGGAACCCACTTCCCCGAAAAAGACCTGCGCAAACAGGTTACAAAGAAAGGAAGCCCTTATGGGCCCTATCGGGGCAATCTGGACGTACGAAACCTTCGCCGCTTCCTCGCATCGGAAGGATTTCCGGCAGCTCGAATTGAATCTCAGCAGAATACTGACGATCGCGACGTCGACGTCCACTTCCAGATCATGGAGGGTCCGAAGGTGGAATTGGAGTACACGGGTTCAAAAGTTCCGAAAGAACTTCACGCGGAAATAGAGCAAGCCCTGCGTCCGTCGGACGCTGTTTCGCTGCGCGTCGCCACGGAACACCTCCTCCGGCACTTTCGATCTGAAGGGTATCTTCAGGTGAAGGTCTCCGCCATGAACGAGTCTTCGAATTCGGACAACCGCCGTTACGTTTTCGGGATCGATCCAGGCTACAAGTTCGACTCTCCTACCTGGGTGTTTAACGGCGTTCCGGCAATTCCCATCCAGGACGCCGCGGGTGTAGTCATGGAAAAACCTGAGGCGATCAAGGACTACATTGAGGCGGAACTCCGCAACAGCGGGTACCTGGATGCAGCCGTATCCACTGGCCCCACGCTGGTTATTAACGGAAACAAGGCACACTTTGAAGTTACTGTCGATCGTGGAATGCAATACACCGTCGAGAACATCGAATTCGAAGGCAACAGCACGCTCGATTCCGAGCGGCTGCGCAACATCCTAAAGGATAGCAAGCAATCCGATGAGTCGCCGGTGCCCTTCACATCCTCGTGGCTCGACACTGCGCGTCAGAAGATCACCAGCGAGTATTGGAAGCTCGGGTTCAATGATGTCCAGATTGTGCCATCGACGAATTCGGATTCGAAGCTGGCCCGTACCACAATCCGTTTTGCAATCTCCGAAGGCGCGCCTCAGATGATCGAACGGATCGAGATCACTGGTGCGACCCGGACGAACAGGGGCTACATCGAACGCCAGTTCGAGTTCAAAACAGGAGACCCTGTCGATCTTACGAAGGTTAATCTAACCCGCAAGAAGCTGTACGACACGCGGGCTTTCACGCGCGTTGAAATCGAAATGGTACCTGGAACCAGTGGTTATATAGCGCGTGTCCACCTTACAGAGAATGCTCCGTGGCGATTGACCTATGGCGTGGCAGTGACCCAGCACCTTCAGAACTCAGAACAGCAACTGGGGTTCACAACGGAACTCTCACACAACAACCTGCTTGGTAGAGGAATAACCCTGGGGACCAGTGGAAAGGTGAATGCAGACGAGCGTGATGTGCGCGTCTTCGGCAGCAGTCCGGAGTTCTTTGGACGGAGGGTCACGACCAGCCTGAACGTTTTTCGAACTCAAGACCTGAGCGACTCTGAGGAACTGGTGGATTACTGGGGAGGAACGATTCAACAGCAGTGGAAGCTACGCAATAACTACCTTCTTTCCTACGACTACAGCTACAAGAGGGTTCGTACCATCGCAAATTTCGAGGGGGATTCGTTTCTGGAGGATCTTCCGAGAATTCCAATCGCTCGTTTCAATGTGAGCATCTCACGCGACTCCCGAGATGACATACTGAACGCAACCCGCGGAACATTCGTTTCCAACAGTTTCGAATTTGCGCCAAAGGGAATCGGCTCATCGATCGAATTTCTTCGGAATTTCAGCCAGTACTTTCGCTATTACCCTGTGAAGAATTTTGTACTGGCGAGTGGCGTTCGTGTGGGCTTTGTCTGGGCATACCACGGCCAGGAACTGGACCCCACGCTTCAATTCAAGGCCGGAGGCGGCACGACCGTCCGCGGTTTCAAGCAGGATACGCTCACGACGTTTCCGGGCAATTACGAACTGATATTGAATCAGGAGTTGCGATTTCCCCTGTTCTGGAAATTCAGCGGTGTAGCCTTTATGGACGCCGGCCAGACCGCCGTTCGGGCGAAAGACTTTTTCAGCCTGCGTTATAGCCCCGGCGTGGGCATTCGCATCCAAACACCGTTCATACTCTTGCGAACGGACCTCGGCATAAACGCGTGGCCTCGACGCGGGCCCAACGGAGAACCTGTAGAACAGCGTGGCCGTTGGACTTTCGGCATTGGTCAGGCGTTCTAGTGGTATGTAATACCTATATTGGAAGCGCGAAGCTGAAAGTAGCGACGCGGGCACTGTTTTCAGCCCGGATTCGGCCGCCATGTGTTTCGACGATGGAACGCGCTATCGCCAACCCGAGGCCGATGCCTTCCTTTTTTGTTGTGAAGAACGAGTCGAAAAGTCTGGTCATGAGATCAGCGGGAATACCTCCGCCCGTATCGCTCACGGCAATCTCCACTGCGTTCCCCTCGTGGCGGGTATAGACGGGCAACAGTCGTGGGTTAAGTCCTGGCTGGTCCATGGCATCCATCGCATTGACGATCAGATTCAGGATCACCTGCTGCAGACAAGCCTTGTCGGCCTTAACCAAAGGCAAAGGATATGTAAGTTCTGATTGGAGGGTAATGCCATGCCGTCGCGCATCGGCAGAGACAAGCCGCAAAATATCTGCTGCAATCTCGTTCAGGTCGAGCGGGTGAGAAGGCTGCTGATACGGTTGGTTGCAGCGACTTCGTCTGGCGCGTAGCCGAAAATGACATCGACATTCGGACAGATAAAGGTGAACACGCCCTGATCATCGGTGACGAACACTGCATCAGAAATGTTGGTAAGAGTCGCGCGATGCAGTTCCTCCGATTCGCGCAGAGCTTTGTATATGTTGTTGCCCGCGAGAAATACAGGATCGACCTTATACTCACCTCACGGGCGGACTACTACGATCACAGGGTTTGCCTGAAGGATCCCAGTTTGAGCTCGCCATTGCGTCGGGATTCTCAGTGACCATTAGCCACTTCCGCGCTGTGGCTATTCTTCTTCGGGCGTGAGTCTGGGGAGACGACGCTCATTCAACCGCTTAAATCCAATTACAACGACTTTACGAAGGAGGTAAGTATGGCAGGAGAGAATATTCAGCAAATCGTCGACTACCTGAAGGCAAATCCAGATGTGGCACGGAAAGCCAAAGACTATTTCATGGCGCATCCGGACGACGTGAAGGCAGCTCTGAAGGAAATCGCTGAACGGCGTGGCTGGGATCTTTCGAAGATTGATACAACGGCGCTCAAGGCTGAGCTCGGTAAGTTAGCTGCGTAACTCTGCAAACTGACAAATTGATGTAAGCGGTTGATCGTTTCGTCTCCCCAGACCTCTTCCGAAGAGAAAGCCGCAGGCTCCATGGAAACCTGATTCAACGAGTACCTCTACGCCTCCGCTCCATCCAAAACATAAAAAGATTCTTAAAACCGTCGCAGATCGTTTCCAAAATTGTCACAATTCAGCCGGACGCTTGTGCGTTCACCTTCCGGGGAGGATTGACTATGACAAATATTGGGCTGAGGTATCGTTTCCGGGCTTCCTGCATTGTGCTGGCGGCAGTGATGGCTCTGGCGAACATGAGTTTTGCGCAATCAGCGGGTACCAGCACTATTGGTGGCAGGGTGATCGACCCCTCGGGCGCAGGCATCCCACTCGCCGCGGTTACCGTGACCAACACCGCGACGGGCGCAAGCCGTATGCTGCAAACCGATTCGACGGGGGCCTATCGGGCGGCCCTCCTTCAACCGGGAACCTACAACATCACGGTGACCCAGGAGGGATTCGGGACCCTCAAGCGCACCGGCGTCAACGTCGAAGTGGGAGTCACGGCAACGATCGACCTGGAACTGCAGTTGGCGAACGTTACGTCGGTCGTGACGGTTAGCGAAGAAGCGCCTCTGACCAATCCTGAAAAGATCGGTGTAAATACCTCTATCTCCCAGGACGAAATAGAAAACCTTCCCATCAACGGCCGTCGCTGGGACAACTTTGTATTACTGACGCCGGGTGTAGCCGGCGACGGAACGTTCGGACTGATCAGCAGCCGCGGCATCTCCGGATTGCTGAACAACAACACCATCGATGGCGTGGACAACAATCAGGCTTTTTTCGGAGAAGCGCGAGGAAGGACGCGAGTTGCTTACAGTCAAAGTCAGTCTTCGATCAAGGAATTTCAAGTTGGCTTGAGCGACTTCTCAGCAGAGTTCGGCCGCGCTGCCGGCGGAACCGTGAATGCGGTTACGAAATCCGGCACGAATGAACTGCACGGCGAGGCTTTCTACTTTCTGCGGGATGACGCCTTCCAGGCGCGAGAGCCAACACTTTTCGGAAATCGGCCGGCAGGCTCCACATCCCCCCTCGGCCCTCCTCTGAAAAACAATGATCGACGGCATCAGTTCGGGACTGCGTTCGGCGCGCCTATTGTGAAAGATAAGGCATTCTTCTTCGTGACCTACGACCAGCAACATCGCGAAGAGCAGTACCTGGTTCGTAGTGATGGCAATTACTTTGCGAACTTTCTCTCATCGACGAACGTGGCGGGCTGCAATAACGTCTCGGACCTGACGGCTCCTTCCGCCTCACAACTCGCACAACTCGCCACAAACTGCCAGGCTCTGTACGAATCACAGACTAATGAGTCCGGGCAACAGCCTCGCGAACGCCGGAATAAAGTGCTGTTCGGGAAGGTCGACTTGCTGGCGAATCCGAACAACACCGTCACGGGTTCTTACAACTGGCATCGATGGAACTCGCCGAACACGATCCAGTCCACACAGGTTGTGTCGCGTGGCCTGACCGATAACGGCACCGACATTGTGAAGACAGATGTAGCCGTCCTTCGATGGTCCTCCATTCTAGGTACGAGGATGGTCAACGAAGCGAAATTCCAGTTCGGTCGGGATTTTGAGGAACAGATTCCCAACTCGACCGAACCGCGAACAAACCCCTCCAGCGGGGGAATCAGTTTTGGCATGTCGGAGTTCCTGCCCCGAGCGGCATGGCCGAACGAGAGACGGCTTCAATGGGCGGACACCCTGTCCTACCTGGTAGGGTCCCACTCGTGGAAATTCGGCGCCGACATCAACTACGTTCGAAACGAAACAATCAATCTGTTCAACGGTGGCGGAGTTTTCACATATACCGGAAACACGATGCTTCGCAGCCTCGCGCAGGATTGTCCCACGTCTGCGCGCGCGCTCGGCTGTGTCCCCTTTGCCCTCGATACAAACCCGCTGGGCAAACACTGGACCACGTTCGCCCAGGCATTCGACATTCGCGGAGGATCGGGTAAGGGAGACCAGACCTTCAACACGACGGACTGGAATTTCTTTGCCACAGATACGTTCAAAATTAAACCGACTGTGACGTTAACCTACGGGCTGCGTTACGAGTACCAGCATCTGCCGAAAGTCACTCCTTTCAACATCAACGGAACGGAAACACTCGGTTTCCCGGACCAGCCGTGGACAGCGGAAACTCAAAGCTTCCATCAGGACAAGAACAATTTCGGTCCTCGCGTTGCGTTGGCATGGGACATGGGAGGAACTCAGAAAAGCGTGGTGCGCGTGGGAGGCGGAATCTATTACGGACGAACTCCGAACGCTCTCCTCCGGTCCCACACACTCGAGAACGGCGTCGCGCTTCCGAGTTATTCGTTTTCCCAGACCGTAGCATCCCAACAGGCGTTGGGTCCGGTTTATCCCGCCATTCTCCCCGGGCCGGTGGGAGCGTCCGGAGCCCGAACCGTGTTTTTCATGGCGAAGGAGTATGTCAACCCCTTCATCTCCATGTTTGATGCCACCTACGAACGCGCCGTAACCAAGGACATCGCAGTTTCCGTTACTTACCTTTTCACGCGAGCGAATCATCTGATTCGCGGCCACGACATCAACCTGAACCCTGCGTCGAGCACCATTGATTTTTACCTGGATGCCGATGCGAACAATACAACGACAAACGACCGGACCCTCCTCGGCCAATTTCCTTTCTACGCAGGACAGCGGCCATTCTGCGACACGTTGGTGGGACCCGCGGGTCCCGGATGTTCACGTTTGGGCGCCGTCGTTCGCCAGGAGAGCAGCTTGAACGCGACATACAACGGCCTGGTGATTCAGTACAGACAACGAGCCGGGTTCGGAATGTCGATCGACGCCAACTTCACCTATTCGAAAGCCAAGGATGACGGTCAGGCGATGGGAGCGTCGCCGTTTGCCAATCGGTTTGAAACATTCTTTGATCCGAACAATCGGGCGCCGGAATATACCCAGTCCGATTTCGACATGCGGCGCCGCATGGTAGCCTCCTTCATGTGGCTCCCGGACCGGGTTTGGACGTTGCAAGGGGGCGGTGTCCGCTCGGTTCTCAGCGGATGGTCGCTCTCCGGAGTGGTGACGCTGCACGACGGTCAACCCATGAACCCGACAATCTCCGGGTTTCTATCGGGCGGAGCCAACACCACAGGTACGACACCTTGCCCGGCGACGGGCACCTGCGGAACGGCAACCGGATCCAGCAACGGATCCGGAGGATCGCTTCGTCCAGGCTGGCTGGGAAGGAACTACATCCAAACTACAGGGTTCGCAAATTTCGATTTTCGGCTGCAGAAGGACATCCGGTTTACCGAAACGAAAAAGCTGCGGATCTCGTGGGAAGTTTTCAATGCATTCAACCGATCGAACCATCCGAACCGGTTCAACTTCCAGGGAATTGGATACCGTTTACTTGCAAACGCAACGTGTACAGCGATCAGCAACGGGGCATGCGTCGCAACCGGCACTCCCAGCGACTTCACTCAGCCGCGCCTCGGCGTGTTCAACGTGGATTCGACATTCTATCAAGGCATCCTCGACGGAGCGACCGGTGCGGGAGATCTGTCTCAATGTCAGGTCACGAGCTGTCTCACGTCAGCAAGCGGCGCGCTATTCGGCCCGCGCGACATGCAGCTGGGCGTGAAGTTCATGTTCTAGGAAAAATCGGGGCCGATTTTTCCGTCACGGGCGCGGCGGCTGGGGAACCGGTTCGCCGCTCTCGATCCACGCCGTGTACCAGAGATCGCCAAGCATGGTTGCCGCCCGAGCAAGTTGGGAGGAAATGAGAGCCGTTCCTTTTGGGCGAGGAGATTGCGGATTGAACTCTCCCGCCTGCTCCAGTTCGTAGATTGGGACGACTTCAGAAAATGTCTGTTCAAGATAGGCCCGAACGCCATTCGTCACATTTTCCAGACGCCTTGGCCGCCGAACGAGCGGGCGAACTGCGGCATCGGTTATCGCCGCATTGACATAAGCGTTTTCGTACCTGCTGTGAAACATCCGGTCTTTGGTGAAGTTCCTCGGATTCGCAACGCCGTCGGCCCATCCGTTGTAATGAATGGTCAGGTGCATGGGCATGGTTCCGTCTCCAACGTAATGGCCGAGGATCCCGCCGTACAGCACCGCGTTAGCCTGCGCAGCGTCCCGATCTTCAGGCGTAGCCGCAGCACGGTACCGCCGGAACGCATTGGTCAGTCGACCGTAAGTTTCAACGATTGCATAAGGCAGATAGCCCACTTTTGAAAGGTCGATCTTCCGCTCCACCAGTTTCGCCATGAAGGCGTATCGATCCGGCTCCAGCGTCGAGATCCGCCCCCACATCTCCGAGTCGAAAAAATGATCCGGAGCCTGAGCAGTGTTCATCGGTGAACCCGCTTCTTCACGCCAACGGTCCGGCTCAAAGGCGTTATAAATCAATCGGCTTTTCCCTGCTTCCATGAACGGCGGCAAATCCCGGGCAGCAAACTCAATGGCCAGTCGATTCACCAGAAGGTGTCCCTTCTCTCCCCAGGAAACCATGGCTGCGGGAAGCAGCAACAGGGCGATGCAGGTTGCAGCAAGAATCGTTCGCATGTCTTGTAGTCCGAAACTATCGCATAGTTTGAATCGGGTGCAGAGAAGGAATCCCTGCGACTCCCCTCCTGAGCAGCAGGAGGGGTGGCCGAAGGCCGGGGTGGTGTGGTCAAGAAATTCTGGACCACACCATCCCGTCTGCACGAACTAATGAGGTTTCGCGACTTTCTTGAATCGTGCAGCCACCCCTTCTCCTCCTGCAGAGGGGAGTTTGTTTACTTAAGGGGCTTGTCCAGCCGAATCACGATAATCTGGCTTTCGCGTCCGCTGTCGTTGAGCGTGCACTGCTCGCCATTGATCGTCGTCGTAACCGAAAAGCTTCCCACGCCGAAGTCGTTGTCATTGGCGATGGCGATCGACTTCCCGTCGAGCACCGTCATTCCCTCGATCTTCTGCGGAAACCCCTGAGCGGAATCCAGAGTGACAACAAATTCCTTCGGTAGGGGTGTAATGCCGGCGAGCTCCAGCGCTCCATCCAGAACCAGTTGCTCCAGACTCGGGGCTGTCTTGTTCACGTCGTCCCAGACGGTTCCAGGATATTCGTGGCATTACGAAGATCCACGGAGTAAACCTTCGCCTTGAAGTCGGTGCGCTCCAGGACAAGCATTCGGTGTCGTCTACGCCCTGCAGCCCCAGATGTGTTGCCAGAAATCCCGAAAGACCGATGTCGTCCAAAACATAAGTCGATTCCCACCTTCCAGCTTTACGCCTCCAGACAAATACTGCCTGTCAATAGAAGCACGAGTATGGCTAACAACGTTCCCCGCCTCACAAGCACAATTCGCATGCTTGTCCTCCGAATAATTCATACTCGCGGAGGCTAGACGGGTTTTATGAACAAATTGCGACGCAGATGTTAATTCTGGGTCCTACATGAGGTTATTGATCAGGAGCATCCGTAAACTCGCGTTGCAGATCGGTCCTATCTCTTCAGGACCACGCCTTGTAATCGCTCAAGATGGCAGCTCGGTTCCGGCCTGCTCTGCTGCGATGTACTTTGCGTACCAGTCGGGCCAGTTTGCATCTGGTCCGCCAGTGCGCTTTTCGTGTGCGCCATGGGCGGTCGCCGCGCGCCGAAGGGCGCTCACCAGGTCAGCTACTGAGCCAAACGAAGTCACGCCAGTATCGATGCGCCCCGGAAGCCGCTTCGTGATTTCCTGCAGCAGCCAGCTGTTGCCGTCGGGATCGCTGAACGTGGCAAAAGAGCTGTATGTGGCGTGATCGGGCGCGGGCCCGCTGGCACGGCCGCTGGTGCCGTTCGACTGAAACTGGGCCCCCGGCGCGGTGGGGTGAAACACTTCACTAACGTCGATTCCGAGTGCGAAGAGTTCTGCGCGTGCAGCTTCAATATTGGAGACGACGAGGTAAAGAGCCCGTGCCGAACCGGCCGGAGCTGGCGTTATGTTTGTGCCGAATTGGACTGAGCACGCGGACCCGGGTGGCGTGAACTGGACAACTCGGAGGCCGTTATCGAAGGCAAAGTCGGCGTCGAGGCGCCAGCCGAGTTTCTCGTAAAACTTTTTCGAACGGTTAACGTCCGCGACAGGAATGACCACTACCTCGAGCTTTAGATCAACCCTTGCGGCTGCAGTTCTCGCCGCGCCAGTTGTCTCACTACTTTGTGCTTTGTTCGCGCTCATCTTGCCTCCTTCTAAATCTTCATTTGGATTGCAGTCTCTGACAATGCGCCCAGCATCCGGGTCAACGCCATTTCAGCATCTCGAGTCTGGAGTCCGTGCTTGATCGCCATCTCACTCCGTCTTTGGACCTCGGGGCTGCCCACGGACCACGCCGCGTAGAACCTGCGCACAACCTCAATGACAATTACTGCCGGATCGCGGTCAGCTTATGGACGCAAGTGACGGCGAGTGAGCCGTCTCCGACGGCGAACCCGACGCGTTTCGTAGAACCGGATCGAATATCACCCGCGGCGAGAATCCCCGGGACCGTTGTCTCAAGCGGACAGGGCTCGCGAGTGGTGAGCGGCCAACGACCGGACTTCAATGCATCGACACCCGTCAGGACATAACCCAGCGGATCACGAGCAACTGCATCCGGAAGCCACGCGCCACCGGGCTCCGCTCCTATAAAGACGAACACAGCGGATACCGGTAATGTTCGAGTTCCATTCTCGGCGTTCACCGGTTCACCGCGGTTCGGATTGAAGGACCGAAGAGTGACGCTATCCAATCGGCGCTCACCATGAATACCCGCGACTTCCACACCTTCGTGCACCAGAATGTTTGGAGCTGACTGAATGCGACCGATAAGGTAATCGGACATGTCCTTACCCAAACGCCTGCGAACCAACAAGTGTACGGTGCGAGTCCGGCAACACTCCGCAAGAAACATCGCGGCTTGACCGGCGGAGTTTCCTGCTCCCACGACGGCGACATCCTGATTGTCATAAAGCCCCGCTTCCACGCTGGTGCATGCGTGATGGACGCCAGCTGATTCAAATCGGTCCGAACCTTCAACGCCGAGTTGCCGCCAGCTCACGCCTGTCGCTGCCAGTATTGTGCGAGTGCGAAGCTGCGTACCGCAATCCAGGTGGAGTGTGTGAAAGCCGTCCGGACCTTCTGCGGAATCGATTCGGTTGACAACGACCGGGGCCACCATTCTGGCGCCGAACTTGAGCATCTGTAGCACTCCGCGCGTTGCGAGTTCGTTTCCAGAGAGACCGTTCGGAAAACCGATGAAGTTCTCGATTCTGGACGATGCGCCCGCCTGCCCGCCGGGGCCGAGGCGATCCAGTACGACAGTCGAAACGCCTTCTGAGGCCGCGTAAACGGCCGCTGCAATTCCCGCGGG
>Ga0111539_10010522_pt1 | contig 11646 bp, 9 predicted proteins | sample RhiMethybrSRZTD1_FD_79667 | JGI IMG/M metagenome (GOLD analysis project Ga0111539, IMG submission 79667) | Populus rhizosphere microbial communities from Tennessee, USA - Rhizosphere MetaG P. TD hybrid SRZTD1 (version 2) (version 2) | ecosystem: Host-associated > Plants > Roots > Rhizosphere >...
CCCGATGCTGCTGCGACGGGACCTGCGACGGCCCGCGCCTCTAGGTCCGAAGCTGCGTCACGCGATCGGCTCCGGATCAGAATGATCCGTCTCGCCTCATTCTGAGCAGCCCCACGGTCGGCATCCCCTGGCACGCGCTTTGCTCTGAATGGATTCCAACGAGATAGTGCGGGCTCCGGAGGCCGGAAGAATGATCACGATTCGCAAGTCGGAGGAGCGGCGCCACATCCAGAGCCGCGTTCAGAACACCTGGATGACCTTCGATCCTGAAGACGGCAAAGACCCTCTGTGCCGTGGCTTTCGCGCGCTCGAATCGCTCAACGAGGAGCACGTGGCGCCGGAGATGGGTCTTCATCCCCACGCCCAGAAGGAGCTCGATCTCATCACCTATGTTCGGGAGGGCTCCCTGATCCATCAGGATGAGGCCGGCGGCTTTGCGCGGGAGGAGGCCGGCGAGTTCCAGCGTCGGCGCGTTTCCATCAGGATGCAGTCTCATGCCCTGAACGGCTCGCTCACGGACACGGCTCATGTTTTCCAGAGCGGCCTGACGCCCGATCGAACGGCGTTGGGGACGAATCAGGAGCAAAGGCGGTTCTACACGGCCGAACGGACGGGAACTCTGAAGCTCGTCGCATCGCAAGGAGGGCAGCGAGCCTCCCTGGCTCTGGATCAGGACGTTCGGGTGTACTCGGCCATCCTGCTTCCGGGGTGCCACCTGGTTCACGAATTCGAGGGAGGCCGGACCGCGTGGCTTCACGTCGTCAAGGGAAGGATCCTGCTCCAGGATCGATCCCTCCGGGCGGGGGATGGAGCGGCCCTCATCGATGAGGTTGCCGCTTCCCTCACCGCGCAGGAACCCTCCGAAATCCTTCTTTTCGACCTTGCCTAGAGAGAACCATGGATCGACCTGTCGGCACGGCTTCGCGGATGGTGACGGTGATCGGGTTCATCTCGATCCTTGCCGCGGGCTACTTTGCCAAGGGCCTCCTTCTGCCCCTCGCCATGGCGGCGCTCGTCAGCCTGCTCCTGGCTCCTCTGGTAGCCCGGGTCGAGAAATCGGGGATCGGAAGGGGCTGGGCGGTGGGGTTGGTGGTCCTCTCGGCGCTGCTGGTGACCCTCTCGTTCGGGTGGGCGGTGAGCTTGCAGGTTCCGGATCTGACCGAGAAGCTTCCCGGCTACCGGCGGAATATCTCCGAGAAAATCGGGTCCTTCGGGCCGACGGGGGCATACATTCGGCGATTGACGTCCGCCTTCGAGGAAATGGGGCTGGAAGTTGCCGCCTCTGCCCAAGGGAAGGCAGCCCCGCTTGCGGCGCGGATTCTTCCCGCGAACCCCGTGGAGGCTGCTTCGGCCGGGACTCTGAGCGCTACCCTGGGCTCGATTCTCGAAACGATGGGGACGACGGTAGTCATCCTGATCCTGGTCGTCTTCCTCCTGGTCTATCAAAGCGATCTCCGGGATCGCGTGGTCCATCTTTCCGGCCACGGCCACGTCCACCTCACGACTCAAACCATGGGAGAGGCCGCGGAGAACGTGAGCCGCTACCTCCTGATGCAATCGGCGGTGAATGCGGCCTACGGGTTCGTGGTCGGCCTCGGGCTCCTGGCCTTCGGCGTCCCGAACCCGATTCTCTGGGGCCTGGTCGCCGCGGTCTTCAGATTCGTTCCCTATGTCGGCCCCTGGCTGGGCGCGGTGATGCCCTTGTTTCTCTCGCTGGCCGTCTTCAGCTCCTGGACGCGGCCGGGATTCCTTCTGGGCTCGTGGATCTTGCTGGAGATCGTGACGGCCAACGTCGTGGAGCCTTGGCTCTACGGAGAACGGACCGGGATCTCCCCCTTGGCCGTCATCCTGGCGGCGATCTTCTGGTCCTGGCTCTGGGGAGGACTCGGCCTCATCCTTTCCGTTCCCCTCACCGTGACCTTGGTCGTGCTCGGGAAGAACTTTCCCCAGCTGTCGTTCCTGAGCACCCTCCTGGGGAGCGAGTCGGACGTTTCCGCCCCGATGCAGCTGTACCACCGGCTGCTGAGGCGCGGGTCCGACGAAGCGGCCGATCTGGTGGACGACTATCAGAAAGGGAAGCCGCTGCTTGAAGTCTACGATTCGCTCCTCGTCCCGACGCTCGCGCTGGCCAAAACCGATCGCGTTCAAGGGACGCTGGACGACGATCGGGAAGCGCAACTTCTTGCGAGCGTGAAATTCCTCGCCGATGATCTGGGCGAGCGCCGCGATGCGCCTGTCCCGGACAAGGATCGGCTTTTGCAGGAGGGGCCGCCCTCCGTTCCGGCGAAGCCGGTCGAGTTGTCCGTGGTCTGCATTCCCGCGGCCGACGAATCCGACGAAATCATCGCCCTCATGCTCTCGAAACTCCTGTCGGGAGCCGGATCCGACGTGGCCACGCTGTCGCCGGTGTCCAGCGTCGGGGAGAAGATCGCGGAACTCGGAAAGAGGGAGGCGGAGATCGTCATCATCTCCGCGCTTCCGCCCGGCGCCCTGGTCCCGGCCCGATACCTGTACAAGAGGATCCGAAGCGCCTATCCGACCCTCGCCGTGGTGGTCGGCCTCTGGAGCCAGGGTGTTTCCGCGGCGGAGCTCAAGGAGCGGATCGGGGCGGAGGAGGACACCCGCTTCGCGACGACGCTTGCGGAGGCCCGGAATCAGGTGAATCAACTGGCGCCCGGCCTGATCCTTCGGAAAACGGCCGCCGTCATCCCGTAAAGCAGGTTCCGGCGCGTCAATGGGAAAGGAAGTTTCCTCAGCGAGGATTGGCCGGCAAACGAGGCCGCGGGAGATGTCTCCGCAGATCGCGGGTTTCGAGCAGAGGGAGAGGATCCAGGGGAAGTCCTTCCGCAATGACCTCCACTCCCGAAAGGAGGGGTTCTCCCTGGTGCGGGAACAGCTCCACGGACAGGCTCCCGTCGGAGGCGACGCGGGTGAACTCTTTCGTCACCACGCGCATTCTCCCGCCTCCTTCGCCGGCAGGGTCGAAGCGGGAGAGCACCTTCTTCCCCTGCACGCCGACGTCGAAGATCCTCTTGCCGGCTTCCTCGTGGTCCGGGTCCGCGAAGGTGAGGCGCACCGTGAACACGACGTCCGCCCGGAGTCCGGAAAGCGTGAGCTTCCGCAGGCCGCGCGCGCCGGAAGCCGCAACCCAGGGCCAGCCCCGGCCTCCTTCGATCCAGACCGAATGCTGGTAGTAGAACTCGGGCTTTTCAGGCTCGGTGGCGACCGAGACCGCCGGTGAGGGCCCTCCCACGGACGGGTAGTCGAGCCAGAGCGTCCCCGCCTCGGTCATGCGGTCGCCCGGAGCGCCGAGATTGATCCCCACGCGCCGGATCCCGGTCGCCTCCCCGAGGCCCCACGTGGCCCACTGCTCGTGCGTGGCCGGAAGGCCGACGAGCGCGAGGCCCGCGGGAAGCGGGTAGCTGCAGGTACATCCTTCATAGAAGTAGGGAACGTTGAGCAGGCCGTTCGCGGGGATGAGGCTGTTCGTGCATCCGGAACGCGGGCCGCTCACGTGGATCGTTCCGCTCTCGAGACGCTTGTCATAGAAGGCGGGCGTGCCGGAGCGCATCGTGTAGACGTGGCCGTAGTCCACGCCTCCATCACAGCCGTACTTCTTCGGGAACCGGCGGGGCTCCCGGACGCCGGTCAGCGGGTTCGTCCGTTCGCCGGCTTCGGGAGGCGCGGGGTTCCAGGCGTCTTTCTGCGTCGGCGGGCGGTACTGCTCGGGCTGGGGCTCGGAGGCGTCGAGGACGGGCAGCGTCTTGCCGGCGAGGAACGGGTCGTCCTCGCGGAGCAGGCGGCCGGTATAGACGTCGCTGAAGACGGGGGGCTGGAGGGTATACGGCCTCCCGCTGCCCTTCCAGTTCTTCACCTGTGACACCATGATGCCGTCGACAAAGGAGGGTTGGGGGGAGCGCTTGAAGTGGCCCAGCGCATCGTCGAACCAGAGGAGCCCGAGCGGCGCGCGGACGAGTTCGTCGCGGTTCACCTCCCAGGCCTTCGTGTAGTTCGCGGCCCCGGGAAGCGCGCCCTCGCGGACGAGCCAGGTCCATGCGCCGTCGTGGCGCACCCGCGCGCCGGGGAGGGCCGCGGCCTGCTCTTCGAAGGCCTTGCGGCGGCCGGCCGGCACCGCGACGACCGCGGCGCCCCCGTAGGGTCGCAAGGGCGCATAGAGGCGCTTCACGAAGTCGTCCCGCCGCCCGAGGCCCGCGGCGACCGGGTCCTCGCAGACGAGCACCGTCGCAAAGTAGGGGGGCGCCTCGAAGCCCGCCGGCTCGCCGACCTGAACCGCCGCGCGGGCGCCGTAGAGCCCAGCGGAGTCAAGGCGGACCCGCAGATCGTCGACCTTGGCGGGATCAGGATCGACGGCCACAAGCTGCAGCTCGGTTCCCTGCGCGAGCTGCATCAGGCGGGTCCCGTCTCCGATCCCCCAGACGAGGCCGAACCCGCGGCTCCAGGCGGTCCCCCGGAGGTCGGGGTCCGGGGCCACGGGGGCGGGCCGCAGAAGAGGCGTGGAGCTCGCGGGGGGCGCGACGGCCGCCGCGGGCCTGGCGCCGAAGCAGGAGAGGAGGCCCTCCTCGGTGACGACGAAAAGCTTCCCGTCGGCCACCGCCATCGTGTGGATCTTCCCGCTCACTCCTTCCAGGCCTTCGGAGAAGTGGAAGGTGCGCGTCGCGGTGGCGACCCGGGTCCGGAGCCCCGGCTCTCCCGGGCCTTCCCAGATGCGGTCTTCGTGGCGGTCGCGCGTGATGTCGCGGTCGAGCATCGGCTTGAGCTTTCGGATCGGGCTCAAGGGGTCGGGTTCGGCCAGGACGAACCAGCCGCCGGGCAACCGCCCTTCGCGGGGAAGCGAGAACTGCTTGAGCGCCCCCGTCTTCCGGTCGAACGTCGCCGGGAAGGCCGTCCCGCAGGGGACGACGAGGTCGTCGCCGGCGACGACGAGGTAGCCCTGCGGGGTCACGCCGCCCAGGGCCTCCGTCGCGTGCGGCTGGTCTCCATAGAGAAAGCCGGTCCGGTCGTTTCGCCAGACGACTTCTCCGCTCGAGGCGTCGAGGGCGTAGACGAAGATGCCCTCGAAGGGCCAGACGCCGGCGGCGAAGTAGACGCGGTCGTCCGCGACGGCGGGGCCGCCCCGGACGGGCCAGACCGAGATGAGCCGGCCGTTCCCGACCGCCTTCCGGCCGGAGGGGACGGCCTGGAACACCCACCGCGGGCGGCCGGTCGCGGACTCTAGGCAGTAGAGCCGCCCGTCGTCGGAGGCCACGAAGAGGCGGTCGCGCCACGCGACGGGAGCGAAGCGCACCGGCCCTTCGGCAAAGAACCGCCACTTCTCCCGGCCGGTCTCCGTCTCGACGGCCGTGACGCTGTCGTTGAGCGAGGACCCCACGTACAGCGTCTTCCCCGCGACGACGGGCTCGTACCCGCGGTCGAACTGAAGACGGGGGTTCCGGAAGGCCGGCTTGAGCGGCGGGAGCGACCGCGACCAAAGGAGGTGGAGCGGGTCCGGGAGCGCCGCCGACGTCTTTCCGCTGCGGGCCGCGTCCTTCCGCCAGGTCGGCCAGTCGTCCGCAGCTTTTTCCTGCAGGGCCCCCGCGGTCCAGCAGAGGAACAGTGAGATGGCGATGCTCATGCCGACGGCGTCTCCTCGGGTTCGTGGGATCTCTTGTAAATGAAACGCGCGTGCAGGCCGGACCGCTTCGGCAACCGAGGAGCAGCGCCGAAACCGGATTGCGCGGGCGGCGCTCCTCCCGCTAGAATCCGCACGGTCAAGGGAGAGAAACGGGCATGAAGAAGAGCGGTGCACCGAGCAGCAAGTCTCCTTCCGAGCTGATCGACGCCAGAATCCAGGATCTGGACGACTGGCGGGGCAAGATGCTCCGCCGCCTCCGATCCCTGGTGAAGGAGGCCGATCCCGACGTCGTCGAGGAATGGAAGTGGAGCGTTCCGGTGTGGTCGCACGACGGCATCCTCTGCACCGGCGAGACGTACAAGAGCGTCGTGAAGATGACCTTCGCGAAAGGGGCGTCCCTGAAGGATCCTTCGCGCCTCTTCAACTCCAGCCTGGAGGGGAAAACCCGGCGCGCCATCGACTTCCGCGAAGGCGAGAAGATCAACGAGGAAGCGTTGAAGTCGCTCATTCGTGCGGCGGTGACCCTGAACAAGTCCGCGCGCTAGGGCGACGACGCGGGGGCGCCCGGGTCAAGCCCGTGCATGTTCCGGATGAGCGTCCGGAACTCCTCGGTCGGATTGACGAACTCGATGCCCGCCACGACCGAGCCGGCGAACCGCTCGGAATCCTGAACGCCGCGGACGCGCGCGATGAGCGGGTAGGTCCGCTTGGCGGGCAGGTGGAGGATGCGGGCCGAGAGGAGATCGCCGACGGCCATTCTCCGGCGGACGATGGCCCGGAACCCCGTTTCGGACACGTCGAGCCACTGCCGAGCCAGGTTTCCGCCCATCACCCCGCGCCAGCCCGGCAACCGGAGGTCGAGGTCCAGTTGAAGCGAGGGGACGAATCTCGGGCAGTTCCGCGGCTGGGGAGCGATCTCCGGCCGCGAGGGGCTCCTGGCGCCGAACCAGGCGCCTCCCTCCATGCAGCTCGCGCAGCAGTTGCGTCCCGAGGCGATGCCGGCGCGCCGCTCTTCGAAGTCGAGGACGGGGATATCGCTGCCGCAGAAGGCGCAGCTCCCGGCCACCTTGACGGACCTGGCGGGATGACCCATTCAATATAAAGTATATACATTTAATATGGTTATGTCAAGGAGCTGCGGAATCGTCATCGCCGAGGCGCGGCCGGCAGTTCGATCCAGAAGCGGCTGCCGCGGCCGGGCTCCGATTCGACCCCCACGGTGCCGCCCATGAGATCGGCCGCCTTCCGGACGAGGGCGAGACCGATGCCCGTTCCCCGGTCGTCGGGGGCGCCGTCGAGCCGCTCGAAGACCTTGAAGATCCTCTCCTGGTATTCCGGCGCGATGCCGATGCCGTTGTCGATGACCCAGACCCGGACGGATTCTCCAAGCCGTTGGGCCCTGATCCGGACGACGGGCCGGATCCCCGGAGGGGCGAATTTGAGCGCATTCGACAGAAGGTTCGTGAGGACCTTCGTGAGCAGGACATCGTCGCCCAGGAGCGGTGGAAGGGGATGCTCGACGGAAACCTCCGCGCTCATGGTCTCGATTTCCCGCTCCAGCGACGTCAAGACCGAGTCGACGATCGTCCGCAGGTCGACCGGGTCACGCCGGATCTGCGACCGGGAGAGGTGGCTGTAGTGGAGCAGGTCCCGGATGAGGAGGTCCATCCGAACGGCGGCCTCCGCAATGCGATGGAGGTAGCACCGGCCGATGGAATCCAGCGGTCGGTCGGAGAAGTCCTCCAGGAGCATCTCGCTGAATCCCTTCATGGCCCGCAAGGGCGCGCGGAGGTCGTGGGACACGCTGTAGGAAAACGTGTCGAGCTGCTCGATCGCCTCCCGCAGCTGGGCCGTGCGCGCGGCCACGCGCTGCTCCAGGGTCTCGTTCAGCCGTCGGATCTCCTGGTCCGCCTTCCACCGCTCATCCTCGAGCATGCTTCCTTCGATCCGATCGGCGATCGACCCCGCGAATTGCTGCTCCTCGGGATGCCACAGCCGCGCAGGCCCGATATGCTCGTGACAGAGAACGCCGGCCAGGAGCCCGTGCAGCCGGACCGGAACGTCCATCATCGACGTGATTCCCAGGGGCTTCAGGTAGCTCTCGGAAAACTCGTTGGTCTGAGCATCGAACCGGGCGTCGTCCGCCGCGACGACCCGGCTTTCCTCCAGGGCCTCGAAGTACGCGGGATAGTCGTTCGCCTCCAGTCGCTTCCCCCATTCGTAGCAGTCTCCGCTCATGCGGTAGAGCAGGCGGCACTGGATGAAGGCGCGGTTCGGGGCGAACATCCAGAGGCTCACCCGCTCGACCCCGAGGGTGCGGGCGTCCGTCTTGAGGATGTACTTCAGCATCGGATCCAGGCTCTCCTCCGGGCACCGCTCCAGGTCGACGAGCGCCCGATGGAAGCGGGCGAGCCGGTCCGAGTCCATCCGGAGCTTCTCCTTCTCCTGCTCGCGGTCCGTGAGGTCTCGGATGATGCAGACGACGCCGATGACCTTTCCTGAGGGGTCCCGAAAGGGCGAGCTGGATCGGTGATAGACCCTGCGGCTCCCGCTGAGGTGGAGCTCGAACATGTCGTAATCCGGCAGGCCCGTCTCCATGACGCGGTGGTCGCTTTCGATAATCCGGGAGGCCAGCTCGGACGGGAACAGTTCCCCATCAATGTGTCCCAGGATGCTCTCGATTTCCCTTCCCAGGGCACGGGCGCCCGCGGGATTGATCAGCTGGAATCGCCCGTCCGTGTCCTTGATCGCGATGCCGTCCGGGGAGCTCTCGGTGAGGGTTTCCAGGAGGTCCAGCAGCGGACGGCTTTCGTCGAGGTGCAGGGAAAGTCCGGACTTCATAAAGCACCCCAAGGGTTGAATCCGCCGCCGCTATCCCGAGATCCTTCGATCCGCGTTCTCCTTCGCCTCGAACTGTTCGCGCGTTTCGCTCGCAATGAAATGGAGCGTCTTGCCGCCGCGCTCCAGGGTCGCCTCCGCCGCAAAATCCGGAAACCGGACGTGGGCGACCGGGTCTTCGACCATGTGCCCCTGCAGATAATGCTCGTTCTCGTGAAGCGACAGGTAGGTTCGGGTGAAGTCGACGATCCGGTCGTCGAGCCATGCCCCGATGTCCTTGGGATCGATTTGTTCGAAGGGCTGCTCCCGGCGGGCGTAGCCGGGGAAGGACATGAACATGGGCGTGATCACGAGGGAGTATTCGAGAACCAGGTTCCGGACATCGAAATCGGTGCTCGCCGTGAAGGTGAGCGTGATCTGCGCCAGGTTGGAAGTGAACGTGAAGATGGCCTGGCGACGCCCGGTTTCCAGGTGAGGGAGAACACGGACCTTCTCCCCGAAGGCGTCTCTGAGGGTTTCCAGTCGGGGCCTCCAGACCTCTTCGAGCGACGTGCAGACCTGCATGAACTGCTCCAGTCGGCCTTCGCGCCGCTGGTACTCCTCGATCTTGTGCTGGCGCAGTTTCTTCAGCGTCGCCTTGGATTGGGCGAACTCCGCATTGATCCGTTGCTGAAGCGATGGTGGATCGGATTCCACGAGGACACCCCCTTCGCCGGGCCGGTACCTTGGTGATTCCGCGAAGCGGGTTTTGTTGCGACCGTTCCTCGGGGAAAACCTGACCTCACCCCTGCGCGGCGCGGCGCAGGAGCAGGGTGCGCTCGCGCTCGTTCCGCGTGAGCGAGGCGGCCCGCTCGAACTCGGCCCGGGCCTCGTCGCGGCGGCCGAGCTTCGCCAGCAGGTCGCCGCGGACGCTCGGCAGCAGGTGATAGGACCGCAGCGCCGGATCGTCCAGGAGCCGGTCGACCAGCTCGAGGCCCGCCGCCGGGCCTGACGCCATCGATACCGCCACCGCGCGGTTCAACTCGATCACGGGGGAGGGCGTCGACTCCGCCAGCTCGCCGTAGAGCGCGACGATCCGCGCCCAGTCGGTCTCGTCCGCCGTTCGCGCCCGCGCATGGCAGGCGGCGATCGCGGCCTGCAGCGCGTACGGACCCGTCGCGCCGCCGAGACGTTCCGCCCGCTCCAGCGCCGCCAGGCCGCGACCGATCAGCAGACGGTCCCAGCGGCCGCGGTTCTGATCCAGGAGCAGGATCGGCTCCCCGGACGGCCCCGTCCGGGCCGCCGAGCGCGACGCCTGAATCTCCATCAGCGCCGTGAGGCCATGGACCTCGGGTTCTTTCGGCGCCAGCTCGGCCAGGATGCGCCCCAGCCGCAGCGCGTCCTCGCACACCGCCGGCCTCATCCAGTCGCCGCCGGCCGTCGCCGCGTAGCCTTCGTTGAAAACCAGGTAGATCACTTCCAGCACGGACGACAGCCGGACCGCCAGCTCGGGGCCGCTCGGGACTTCGAACGGGACCTTCTCGTCCACCAGCGTCCGCTTGGCCCGGACGATCCTCTGGGCGATCGTCGGCTCCGGGACCAGGAACGCCCGGGCGATCTCGTCGGTCGTCAGCCCGCCGACCAGCCGCAGCGTCAGCGCGATCCGCGCCTCGGAGGGCAGCACCGGATGACAGGCCATGAACACCAGGCGAAGGAGGTCGTCTTCCACGACGTCGGCTCCGGCGATGTCGCCCGCCGGGACCGCGGGCGGGTGATCCGGATCGAGCGCTTGCTGCTTCCGGCTGCGGCGCAGGTGGTCGATCGCCCGGTGCTTCGCGGCGGCCATGAGCCAGGCTCCGGGGTTCTCGGGAATGCCCGACTCCGGCCATGTCTCCAGAGCGGCGACCAGGGCGTCGTGCGCCAGGTCCTCGGCCAGGCCGACGTCGCGGACCATCCGGGTGAGGCCCGCGATCAGCCTGGCCGACTCGATCCTCCAGACCGCGTCGATGGCGCGATGGGTGTCGGCGGCCGTCACGGCCGTCGATCACACCATCTTCGCGCCGCCGACGCTACTTCTTTCCCTGGTGAAGCTTCTCGGCTTCGGCCCTGATCCGCTCCTCCTGCGCCTTGACCTCGGGCGTGAGGGCCGGTCCAAAGTCCTCCGGCGAGAAGACCTGGCGGAGCTCGATGTCCGATACCCCCGGCATGGGATTGGGGCAGCGCTTGAGCCACTCGATCGCTTCTTCCTTCGACTTGCACTGCCAGATCCAGAAGCCCGCGACCAGCTCCTTGGTCTCGGCGAACGGTCCGTCGATCACGGTGCGCTTCGGGCCGTCGAACCGGACACGCGCGCCCTTCGAGCTGGGGTGGAGTCCTTCGCCCGCGAGCATGATGCCCGCCTTGACCAGCTCCTCGTTGTACTTGCCCATCGCCATCAGCAGCTTCTCGTCCGGCATGACGCCCGCCTCGGATTCCTTGGTCGCCTTCACCATCACCATGAATTTCATTGTCGTTCTCCTTTCCGTTCCCGGCCGGGTTCCCGGACATCCTATCCGGGTTTCAACCCTGCCGCCACAAGACCGACGAACGGGGAATCGAAGAATCGACAAGATTCATATTTTCTGAAGCACTTGGAAGCCAAGGGTTTACGCTTACCGTCGCGGAATGGCGACCCGGAGTCCCGGCTGCCAGTCCTTGTGCTCGTCGGTGTAGTACAGGTAAGCGCGCGACGCCGGCCCGGTGTACTCGCCCGGCACCGCCGCCACCGCGCTCAGGACGACCGACTTCTTCGCCGACGGCGCCAGGGCGCGCCAGTAGAGGATCACTTCCCGGCCGCGGGTCTCGAAGGCGTCCACCTTGCCCTCGCGGACCAGTTCCTTCAACTGCTCGGCCCGAACCTCGAGGCCCCCGGGCAGGCCGACGATCGCCGTGACCATCGGGATCCCTTCGGCCGTGCGGTTGACGACTTCCGCCGTCACGTCCACCGACTCGCCTTCCGTGATGCGGGCCTTCGAGAGCGCCGTCCGGATCCCGACCTTGCACTTCTCCGACGACGCGGGCGTCCGCGAGTGGTACTTCACCAGGAGGGAGTAGGGCATATCCGCGCCGCCCTCCATCTTCACCTCGAGGACGCGCTTGCCCGGCTTCAGCGCGCCGGCGAAATCGGCCAGCACGATCGGTCCCTGCTGATCCCCCGA
>Ga0111539_10010523_pt1 | contig 11646 bp, 7 predicted proteins | sample RhiMethybrSRZTD1_FD_79667 | JGI IMG/M metagenome (GOLD analysis project Ga0111539, IMG submission 79667) | Populus rhizosphere microbial communities from Tennessee, USA - Rhizosphere MetaG P. TD hybrid SRZTD1 (version 2) (version 2) | ecosystem: Host-associated > Plants > Roots > Rhizosphere >...
GACTGTCTGGGTCAACGATGTCGAGGTTGTGTCGCACGAGGGCGGGTACACCCCGTTCGAGGCCGACATCACTGACCATGTCACTGCCGGGCAGCCAGTACGCATTACGGCATTGATCAACAACACACTGCATTGGCAATCAATCCCACCGGGTGTCATCGAGGACACTCCAGCCGGTAAACGGCAGCGCTACTGGCACGACTTCTTCAACTACGCCGGAATCCACCGGACCGTTTGGCTCTACGCCTCCGATCCGACTCACATCACCGACGTCACAGTTACTACGGACCTCGACGGCGATAACGGCGTGATCGATTACACAGTCGACGCGGAGGGAGCCGACGATGTCGAGACCAAGGTGATCTTGCGGGATGCCGACGGAGTCGAAGTTGCGGCGACTACCGATTCGAGCGGCACTTTGGGCGTTCCTGACGTGCACAAGTGGGCGCCTGGTGACGGCTATCTCTACGATCTTGAGATTCAGCTGATGCGTGGTGCCACCGTCGTGGACAGCTACCACCAAAGGGTCGGCGTACGCACCGTCAAGGTGGACGACATTCGTTTCTTGATCAATGGCGAGCCGTTCTATTTCACCGGCTTCGGCAAGCACGAGGACGCACCGGTGATCGGCAAGGGCCACAGCGATGCCTACCTGGTGCATGATTTCGAGCTGCTGAACTGGATCGGGGCCAACTCGTTCCGGACCTCGCACTATCCCTACTCCGAAGACGTTTTGGATTACGCCGACCGGCACGGCATCGTGATCATCGACGAGACGGCCGCTGTCGGTCTGAACATGGGACTAGGCGGCGGAATCTTTGGCGGACAGGGTTATCAGACGTTCTCGCCGGAGACCGCCAATGATGCAACCCGGGAGGTGCACGCGCAGGCCATCCGCGAGCTGATCGCCCGGGACAAGAATCATCCGAGCGTCGTTTTGTGGAGCATCGCGAATGAGCCGGAATCCGACACCGAGGGAGCGGAGAAATACTTCGAGCCGCTGTTCGGTGTGGCCCGTCAGGCCGATCCGACGCGGCCGGTCGGCTTCGTCAACGTGATGCTGGCGCCCCATGGGAAGTGCCGGGTCTCGCAGTTCGGTGATGTGTTGATGTTGAACCGCTATTACGGCTGGTATGTCGATACTGGCGATCTCCCGGCGGCCGAACTGGCGTGGGAAGACGAACTCGAGGGCTGGGCAAGCGAAGGTAAACCGATCATCATTACCGAGTACGGTGCGGACACCTATCCCGGACTGCACTCCCTAGTTGCCGGAAGCCCGTGGACCGAGGAGTACCAGGTTGAGTACCTGGACATGAACCATCGAGTCTTCGACCGGATCGATGCCGTGGTCGGTGAGCAGGTGTGGAACTTCGCTGACTTCACCACGACGTCGGGAATCATGCGGGTCGGCGGCAATAAGAAGGGCGTCTTCACCCGCGATCGGCAGCCGAAGGCCGCTGCCTACGCCCTGCGCCGGCGCTGGCGCAAAGATCTCTAAAACCGCACCCTATTGTCGGTCCCTCGGTTCTCACCAGGATGGTGATCATGTCCCCCACTTCCGAACTCAGCCTTCATGCTGATCGCCTGTTGCCGGCCGAACCTGGTGTCCGTTCGACCGCCCGCGAGCTGTACGAGAGTGTCAAGGACCTGCCGATCATCTCGCCGCACGGTCACGTGCCGCCGCAGTGGTTGGCGGGGGACATTCCGTTCAGCGACCCGACCTCTTTGTTGATCACCCCGGATCACTATGTCAACCGCATGCTGCACGCCCGCGGCGTTGAGCTATCCGCGCTCGGTGTGGCCCAAGACACCATGACGGAACAGCAGTCACGCGATGCGTTCCGGATCTTGTGTTCGCACTGGGGCGCGTACCGCGGCACCCATGTCCGTTACTGGCTCGACGATCAGCTAGCTGGGATCTTCGGGGTCAAGGTGCGGCCGAGCGCCGAAACCGCCGACCAGATCTATGACCAGATTGCCAGCTGTCTCGGCTCACCGGAGTTCAAGCCGCGGGCACTGTATGAGAAGTTCAAGATCGAGGTGTTGGCCACCACCGACGACCCGTGCGACGACCTGTCCGCCCACCAGTTCCTTCGTAATGACGGTACTTGGCAGGGGCGAGTCATCCCGACCTTCCGCCCCGACAAATACCTCGAGCCTGCGCAGCCGAACTGGAATGCCGATGTTGACCGGCTGGCTGAGGTATCTGGCATCGATACCAGCGACTACGACGGTTACATCGCCGCGATGGAAAACCGTCGCCAATATTTCAAGGACAACGGTGCCGTCTCCTCCGACCACAGCCACCTCGACGCTCACACCGAGATGCTCGAGGTGGCCGAGGCAGAGCGCATTTATGCATCTGCTCGTAAAGGGGAAGCCTCCGAGGTGGAGGCCACCGTGCTGCGTCGCCATCTCGTTACGGAGATGGCGCGGATGGCCTGCGATGACGGTTTAGTGATGACGCTGCATCCCGGCGTACGGCGCAATCACCACATGGCGACGTTTGAAAAGTACGGCGCCGATGTTGGGACTGACATTCCGGTGCAGATGGAGTTCACCGATGCCCTGCGCCCGCTGTTGATGCGCTACGGCACCCATCCCAACTTTCAGCTCGTGATCTTTACCATCGACGAAACCGTCTACTCCAGAGAGATCGGGCCGCTCGCTGGCTTCTACCCATCTGTTTATGTCGGCGTCCCCTGGTGGTTCATCGACGCGCCCGAAGCGATCCGCCGCTTCCGCGCTTCCATCACCGAGACTGCCGGCTTCGACAAATCCTCCGGCTTCATCGATGACACGCGCGCCTTCTGCTCTATTCCGGCTCGGCACGACATGTCGCGGCGACTTGACGCAGGGTTTGTTGCGCACCTGGTAGCCGAGCACCGGCTTGCTGAGGATGAGGCCATGGACGTCGTGCACGACCTGGTCGTCACCTGTCCAAGGAAGGCGTTCAAACTATGACCACCGCCAACGAGGTTCCCCGTCTGTCCCGTTCGCTACCCGGCACGCCGCCAGCAGCGCCTGTCCGAATGGTCCACCTCGGTGTCGGCAACTTCACCCGGGCCCATCAGGCCTGGTACACAAACCACAGTCCGGATGCCGACCAGTGGGGTATCGCCGGCTTCACTGGTCGCCGACGCGACACCGCAGACGCCCTTGCTCCCCAGGACGGCCTCTACACCTTGATCACCCGCAGCGGCGAAGGCGATACTTTCGAGCTGATCGGCGCACTCTCGGCGGTACATGCCGCTTCCGATCATGGGGCACATCTCGACTACCTGAGCCGGTCGGAGGTTGCGGTCGTCACCATCACAGTCACCGAGGCCGCGTACCTACGCGGCGCCGATGGGCATCTTGACGCTGGCCTAGACGTCATTGTCTCCGATCTAGAGGCCTTGCGGTCTGATCCCAGAAACCCTGTCGCCTCGCTGCCAGCCAGACTGGTGGCAGGGTTGGTCGCCCGGCGCACCTCAGGAGCATCAGCGCTCACCATCCTGTCCTGCGACAACCTCCCGGAGAACGGTGCCGTGACAAAGACGGTGGTCCAAGATTTCGCAGCGCTAGTAGACGAAACCCTGGGCGACTGGATCAACTCCCAGGTCGATTTCGCCACCTCGATGGTGGATCGAATCACCCCACGCACTACAGACGAGGATCGGGCGTTGGTGCAGCAAGCCTGCGGGTATGTCGACGCATATCCCGTAGCGACTGAGCCTTTCAGCGAGTGGGTGATCTCTGGTGGATTCCCGGCCGGTCGGCCGCGCTGGGAAGAAGCAGGTGCCACCATCGTCGCCGACGTTGAACCCTTCGAGCAGCGCAAGCTTTGGCTGCTCAACGGGTCACACTCGATGCTCGCCTACGCTGGCAGCATCAGGGGACACTCCACGATCGATGAAGCCATCGCCGATCCGAGCTGCCGGTCCTGGGTGGAGATGTTCTGGGATGAGGCGAGCCGCCATCTGAGCCTCCCGGCCGCAAACATCGCCGAGTATCGGGAAGCACTGTTGGCGCGGTTCTCCAACCCTCGGGCCGGCGATCAGCTGGCTCGCATAGCAGCGGATGGGTCAACCAAGTTAGTGGTACGCACGCTGCCGACGATTCGCGCCGAGCGCTCTGCAGGACGAGTGCCCATCGGCTGCGGCACCACCATTGCCGCCTGGATCCTGCATTTGCGCGGGTTGGGCGCTCCGATCAATGACTCAGGAGCTGCTGCTGCTGAGAAGGCAGCCAATTCCGGTGAGCTGCGAGAGGCCGTACCTGCGGTCTTGGACGTTCTCGAACCTGGGCTTGGCAGCGACAGGGATTTCGTCGACGCTGTTATTCGTCAAGCCGGCGCCATCCAGTCCCAGTGATATGAACACCCGTACTACTGAGGTCATCATCGGCGTCGATGTCGGTACGACCGCAGTGAAGGTAGCGGCCTTCGCCGTCAACGGTGCGGCTGCCGAGCTGCCCAAGGCGCTCCGCGAGTATCCGCTCGAACAACCCCAGCCGGGTTGGCAGGTGCAGGAGCCGACAATTGTGCTTTCGGCCATCGATAGCGCAATCGCTGACTGCGTTGCTCAACTGCGAGATGCCCAAGTGCTGGCGCTCTCCCTCTCCACTGCAATGCATGGTCTGATCGGGCTTGATGCTCAGTACCGCCCATTGACACCCTTGGTGACCTGGGCCGACTCGCGTGGGCACTTAGAAGCGCGGGAACTGCGCAAGCAGGGGCTCGCGCGTGGGCTATTACACCGCACCGGTACCCCCGCGCATCCGATGAGCCCACTGGTCAAACTGATCTGGTTTAGTCGCCACGAACAGCGGCTCGTGCGCCAGGCGCGCTGGTGGGTGGGCCTCAAGGACTACGTACTACACCACCTCACCGGCGAACTGGTCACCGAGCTGTCAAGCGCATCAGCGACTGGACTGCTCGATCTGAAGAGCCGGGAGTGGGACACTCAATCACTGGATCTGGGCGGGATCGAGGCCGACCAGCTGCCGCCGGTGTTGCCCACTACCACGGTGCTCAAGCTGAGCGAGGAAGCAGGACAAAGGATCGGCCTGCCTGGCAGTCTGCCTGTCGCTGTTGGAGCCGCTGACGGTCCGCTGGGCAACCTCGGCACGGGCGCGATTGTTCCAGGTGTGGCGGGCCTGTCCCTGGGGACCAGTGGCGCAGTTCGGATGGCGGTGCCAGAGCCGAGCTTCGACGCGGAAGGACGGCTGTTCTGCTATGCACTCACCAATGACCTGTGGGTCATCGGCGGTGCCATCAGCAACGGCGGCATCACGCTGCGGTGGGCTGGCGAAACGCTCGCGCCGGATCTGGTCGCCGAAGGCCACGCCGACGTTGACGTCCTCAAACTCGCGGCCCAGGCAACCCCCGGCAGCGACGGACTATTGATGTTGCCGTACGTGCTCAGCGAGCGTGCGCCGCTGTGGGATCCTGACCTTTCCGGTGCCTTTCTGGGAATCCGGGCCCATCACAGCCGGAGCCACTTCATCCGCGCTGCGCTGGAGGGCGTTTGCCTGCAACTCTCCACAATCGTGGACTCTTTGGACACGGTCGATCATGTGGAATCTATCCGTGCGACGGGAGGCCCCTTCCGTTCGGAGTTGTGGCGTCGAGTGATGGCGGCCACGCTTGCGCGGCCGATGTCGGTTCAGGCCGGGGCCGGTGGTACGGCGCTAGGGGCAGCTGCCCTTGGCTGGTATGCGCTCGGTGGAGCCCCGACCCTCGGCGAAGCGCTTGCTGCCGTTGGTGGATCAGACCAGGACCCGAGCGCTGCGACCGTGCCCGTGTCGCAGTCAGATGTCGCCGCCTATGCCCAGCTACGGTCGAGCGTGCAATCGCTGATCCACGGTTATGAAGAGGTTGCGGCGATGTTCGCCTCTTCCTCCCGCCCTACCCCTCAGGACTACTGAGCACACGGCAGCGGCTGCTGGCAGAGTCAAACTCAGCCACGCCATCGATCCGCTTGTGCTGGCCGTCGATATCGGTTCCACCGCAAGTCACGGCGATGTCTACGACGCAGCGGGACGTCCGGTCTGGGGCGGCCGCGAGAAGGTTCCGCACCACTTCACGACCCGTGATGATGGCACCTCACAGATAGATCCGGATCAGATTGTCGGGGGAAGCGCAGCAGATCATCACTGCCTTGGCCACTGACCGGCGGGTGGGACGCATTGGCGGTGTGGCTTTGACACCGGATCAGGAGCTGTTGGATATCTGCGGTGTACGCGACGAGCAGCTGTCCGAGGTCCGCGATCCCGACCAGCCGATCACCGAGTCGACGCTGCCATACGCCGCAGATGGCCGGCTCTGGCGGGAGCAGCTTGGTGCCCGGTGGTCTCCGACGGCTTCTCCAGCAATATGGGCGCCGGCGCTGTCGATGAGTCGGCCGTCGCCGCCTCCGTAGCCACTAGTGGTGCTATGCGGGTTCTCGTGTACGGCATCCCCGACGAAATACCGTCCGGACTCTGGTGCTATCGCGTCGACGGCTCGCGCTCGCTGTTGGGTGGCGCTGTTAACGATGTCGGCCGTGTCGTCAGCTGGTTGGAGTCCACGGTGCGGTTCCAATCCGAGGACGACTTCAACCTGATTCTGGCTGCGGCACCGCAGGCCAGCACCCCGATGGTGCTGCCTTACTTCTCCGGAGAGCGCAGCACGAGTTTGGCGGCCGACGCGCGGGTAGTCTTCGCAGGAGTCTCCGCAGCCACGACGGGCGCGATGCTCTCCCGCGGAGCGATGGAAGGCGTGGCGATCTCTTACGCCAGGATCGCCGGACAACTGCAATCAGTGGCCGGTCAACCGCAACGGATCCTGGCAAGCGGCCGGGACTTGCCGGCCTGGCTCCAGATACTCGCAGACGTGCGCGAGGCGCCTGTCATTCCAGTAACGATCAAACGCTCCACACTGCGCGGTACCGCTGTGATTTGCGTTCGATGTTATGGCGCCAGAGGTAGCTCGTACGGCTTCGGCTACCGGTGAGATCCGACAACCTGTCGCCGATCGAGCTGCCTCGTACAGAGCTCGCAAGCAGGATTACCAGGCTCTGTACGAGGCAGCGATCGCGCCGGCCGGAGCGGAGCCCCGGCCACAGTCGGGCATCGGTGGTCGTGCCAGCTCGCCGCTGCGGACGGCAACTTCTGGCAAAAGATTGCGGGGTGATAGCAACCATGACTGAATGCATATGTGAATGCCGAGCCACACCCGGACCTGACCGCCGCTCCGTACGGATTGGACGCGGAAGCGATCGCTTGGGTAGAGAGCACCATCGACTCGATGGCTGAGGACGAGAAGGTCGGTCAGCTGTTCATCAACTTGAACAACCGGTTCGACGACGACTTCGTCAATCACATCGTCGACACCTATCACCCCGGTGGTATGCGCTACAACCACACCGACTCGGCCAGTGTCCAGGCTCACATCCGGCACGCTCAGAGCCGGTCGAAGATTCCCCTACTGGTGGCATCGAACATTGAGGCCGGCGGCAACGGTGCCTGCACCGATGGCACGCACGTCGCCACGCCGTTGCAGACCGCGTCTACTCCCGACACCGATGCCGCGAGGCAGATGGGCCTGGTCGGCGCTCGGGAGTCGCGGGCCCTGGGCTGCAACTGGGCTTTCACACCGATAGTCGACATCCACTCGAACTGGCGCAACACGGTGATCGCCACCCGCGCCTTCGGCAACGATCCCGAGACCGTGATCACCTACGCTCAGGCCTATTGCGATGGCGTCCGCGAAGGCGCCGGCGACCGCCCTATCGCGTTGTGCATGAAGCACTTTCCTGGTGATGGCCGCGACGAACGCGACCAGCACGTCGTCACCTCCTACAACGACTGTTCGGTAAAGGAATGGGACGCCAGCTACCGGAAGATCTGGGAGTGGGGCATCGGTGCCGGCATCGAGTCGATCATGGTCGGCCACATCATGCTGCCGGAATACTCCCGCAAGCTTCGCCCCGGTATCAAAGACGCCGACATCCTGCCGGCGACGGTGTCACCCGAACTGCTGACCGACCTGCTGCGGAACGATCTTGGGTTTAACGGCGTCGTCCTCACTGACGCCTCGATCATGGTGGGACTCACCTCAGCACTGCCTCGCGAGCGTCAGATGGTCCAGGCCATCACGGCCGGCTGCGACATGATCTTGTTCTTCCGCAACCACGATCAGGACTTCGGCTTCGTTCGCGATGCCGTCCGATCAAGTGAGATCACTCCTGACCGGCTTAACGACGCGCTTACTCGCATCCTTGGTCTCAAGGCCAAGCTCGGCTTGCACCTGCGCGCCAAAGATCATCTTGTGCCTACCGTCGATGAGCTCGCGGTGATCGGCTGTGCAGAGCACCACGAGATCGCAGCCCGGATTGCCGACCGGACGATCGCGCTGCTCAAGGACACCGCAGAAACCTTGCCGCTGGATCCGGTACGACACCGACGGATACGCCTCTATTGCCTAGAAAGCGCGCCCGACTTCACCGGCGTGACGCCGGAATTCAAGCGGGTCGCGATCGAGGCGCTGACCACGGCCGGCTTCGAGGTGAGCGTCTACAAGACGGTGCAGGAGCTTGCCGCCGAAGGGCAGCAACCTGACATGCAGACGTTCATTGCCGATGAGACGGAGGGATATGCCGACAAGTACGACGCCGCGTTGATCTTGGCGAATGTCTCCGACTTCGCTCAGCAGGGCGCGCTGCGGATCAAATGGTCGATGCCGATGGGGCCGGAGATGCCCTGGTATGCCACGGAAGTGCCCACGGTCTTTGTCTCGCTGAATATGCCCAACCACCTGATCGACGTGCCGATGGTGAAGACCGCGATCAACGCACACACGCCAACGAAAGAAACCGTGCAAGCCCTCGTTGCGAAACTCATCGGACGCAGCGAGTTCATCGGCACGTACAACGACAACGTCTGGTGTGATTCCTGGGACACCCGACGCTGACCTCCAGTGCATCACTCCTTTGGTTGTGGAGGCTGTCTGTGGTCGCGCGGGACCGCGGTTTGAGCAGATTCCGAACGTGGCGGAGTTGATCTCTGACTGGGCGACCCAAATACATGCTGACACCGCTCGCCGCAAAGTCTCCAGCGTGGGTCAATGTCCCGACTCCCTGCACGAGTTTCCGTGTTTGAGGAATGCGCCGGAGGTCGTGATCTTTGCTTACCGTGATGGTTCCGATCTTGACCGATTGACCGCGCTGGTTCTGGATGATCTTGTAGCGCTCCCAGGGATCGCGTATGCCCGCACGAGCCTTGTAACCGCATTGCATTTTGAGGGAGCAGCTGGCGCTGGACGCTCTCGACCCCAGGAGAACCACAGTCGCGTTCGTCGCGCGCCCCGGCATGCTGAAGCAATGCGCAGCTTGGACCGAGCATTCCACTTGATTAGTTTGGCTATGGATCTGACTAGCATTTTGACCACCATTTGGGTTGGTCCACCGAAATGCGCCTGAGTGCAAAACCCCTATTTTTAGGGAAAATTGGACGCCTGCGGACGTCCTTGGACACGCTGCCGATGTCTGGGGGTCAACAAGCCATGAGTTCCTGTCTTGTCCGCTGCCACCGTGATGATCTTGCCCATGACTGATGATCTTGAGCCGCGTCAAGGCCGGGGTCTTGGGTTGATTCCTTCTGGCGCTCAGAATCGATCGTCACGATGCTTCGCCCCAACTCGTCAGGCCTGCGGCCTGTTACGCGCTACCAGCTGGCTCAGAGCCAGTTCGTGCGCCCCGCGAGGGCGAGCATCTCGGTGGCGGTGATGGCACCGTTGGCCAGCTCGGTCATTTTTGGACATGGGGTCTCACTCTAGACAGTGGGATCTCAGGCCCAGCTGGTGTTCCAGCACTGGTCGGGCCACCTGCACGTGGGGGTAGTTGATCTTGATATGGTTGATCCACCAGACCAAGATCAGGATTTGGTACACACTGGGTACACAAGACGTTCGCAAACGTCCAATGGCTGCCAACGCTCGACTTGACCAAATGACCCAGTCAGCTGGCACATTCACCGGTTGCCAACGCCAGCCGTTAACCCCTGATTGGCCCTCTCAAGGCGGTAGCGCGGGTTCGAACCCCGTCGGGGCTACCAGGAAACCGCCGCTGACCAGGCCTGGTACCACCATCAGCCAGCCTGCATCTCCTCCGATCGACCGTCAGGGACGCGCGAGGGACGCACGAACTCCCGCCGGTGGTGCTTCGGCACGCTCCAGATCAACTTCGCTTGCCGAAACACGAGCACGAGTGCAAGCGGAGTTGTGCTGTCGCGAGGTTGGACCCCAGCTGGAACCGCAAGGCGACCTGGAACGACGCGCCTCGACGATCAGGCGTCAAAGGGCCTACCCAATATGTCGGCGACCACCAAACACGTTCGATCCGCCTTAAGGACTGCGGGACGTCGACAGAAGCTCGCGATCGTCGGTGGCTTCCCTGACCAGTGATCCAGAACTGGAGAGAGAAATGACCAATGAGATTGATCGACTAATGACGATCACCGACTTGTCGGAGATGCTCGGCGTGCCGGTCGACACACTCTACGGGTCGCGGCGTCGCGGTGAGGGGCCGGCAGGCTACCGAATCGGCGTCACGTTAGATACCGCAGAGCAGCCGTCGAAGCTTGGCTCGACACTCAACCTGACCAGCGCCAGAGGTGATGTGGCGCACATTGAGCCGCGTCGCATTCAAAGGCGCGACACCTCCGGACGAACCCATACCGTTGTGCATTACAAGGTGCGTTACCGCGACGCCTCGGGGAAGCACCACAGCGAGACCAAGACCAAATTGGTTGATGCTGAGCGCAGGAAGGCGGAGATCGAAGTCGCGCTCGCGACCGCTATGGCCAGATCCTAGGCGCGATGAGCTGAGTCTTGCCGAATGGGGTAAACACTTGGCTGCCCACTCGATTTGATCTTCGTCCGACCCCTTATTGGCTATTTCCTGGACTTAGTGGGCGGCCGTCGCGGCGTCGAGCACGGTCTCGAACTGATCCAGCATCCAGTCGAGCTGCTCCGCGGTGATGATCAACGGCGGGGCGAATCGAATCGTGATGTCGTGAGTCTCCTTCGCCAGCACTCCGCGTTGCGCGAGGCCCTCGGCGGCTTGCCGGCCCGACAGTACCGCCGGATCGAGGTCCACCCCGGCCCACAGCCCTACGGTGCGGACCTCGGTGATCCCCCTGCTGCCTACCAAGGGCTCTAACCGGCTCCGGAGCCGCTTGCCCAAGACCCGCGCGCGTTCTTGGAACTCCCCGGTCTCCAGGAGGCCTATGACCGCATGACCAACCGCGACCGCCAGCGGATTGCCGCCGAAGGTCGACCCGTGGCTGCCCGGAGTGATCACGCCCAGAACGTCATTTCGAGACACGACGGCGGACAGCGGCACAATCCCGCCACCGAGCGCCTTACCCAACAGGTAGACGTCGGGTACGACGTCCTCGCGTTCGCAGGCGAATGTCGTCCCGCACCGTCCCAAACCCGACTGAATCTCATCAGCAAGGAACAACACGCGGGAGTCAGTACAGATCCGCCGTATCGCCGCGAGATATCCCGCCGGCGGCACAAAAACGCCGGCCTCGCCCTGCACTGGCTCCACCAGCACCGCAACGGTCCGCGGGGTGATCGCCCCAGCCACTGCCTCCGCATCCCCAAACGGGACAGCAACA
>Ga0111539_10010526_pt1 | contig 11645 bp, 8 predicted proteins | sample RhiMethybrSRZTD1_FD_79667 | JGI IMG/M metagenome (GOLD analysis project Ga0111539, IMG submission 79667) | Populus rhizosphere microbial communities from Tennessee, USA - Rhizosphere MetaG P. TD hybrid SRZTD1 (version 2) (version 2) | ecosystem: Host-associated > Plants > Roots > Rhizosphere >...
ATCGCCGCATAGGCGACCTCGTGCGTGGTGATGTGCTTGAAGGCATAACCGAGCCCGCCGGCTTCGCCGTGGAGGCGGATCACGTCCGCGTGCACCAGGTTCTCGAGCACCGCGCCGAGCTCGCGGCGATCGTCCGCGACCGGGTGCACCGCATGCAGGACGTCGAGCGAAAAAACGGGGCCGATCACGCTGGCCGTCTTGAGCACGAGTTGCTGGCGCGGCGTCAGCCGATCGATACGACCGCGAATCACGCCCACCAGGCTGTTGGCGAGCGCATGCGCACCGAAGTCCGCGCTCTTGGCCCGGATCTCGCCGCCCTCGCAGATCACGTGCCCGGCTTCCGACAGCGCCAGCGCCAGCTCCTCGCCGTAGAGCGGGACGCCTTCGCTGCGTTCCTGGATGAAGCTCGCGACCCGAGGCTCGATCGAGCGCGCGCCGAGCCGCTGGCAAACCAGCCTGAGCACCGCGTCCGAGGCCAGCGGCTCGAGCCGTAACCCGGGTTCGGCGACCGCCAACAACTTGCCGAGATCGTCGCCGTGCGCTGCGGTTGCCGACCGCAGCGCAATCACGAACAGCACGCCGGGCGCGCGGCGCAGCACGGCGCGGATCAACTTCGCCGAGCTCGAGTCCAGCCAGTGCGCATCGTCGATCACGACCAGGAGCGGCGCGGCCGCGGTGGCGCGCGTGAACAGCCCGATCATGAGGTCTTCCACGCTGTCGGCGCGGGATGCCGCGTCCATTTCCCGCGTCACCGCGCTGTCGGGCAGGCCGAGCGGCAGCACCGCGTTCAATACCGGTGCTCTGGCCGACAACGACGGCTGGTCGGCGAACGCCTGCATCAGGCTTCGGCGCAGCACGTCGATCCCGGCCTCGCGCCCGCTCGCGAGCAGGCGCGTGAGCACCTCGCGAAACACGAGATATGCCGTCGAGCGCTCGACGGCGTCGGCGGCCGCAACGATCACGTCCACGCCGTCTTGGCGGGCACGGCGCACCAGGTCGATCAATACGTGACTTTTGCCGATGCCCGCCTCGCCAACCACGCTGAACAGACCGCCCTTGCCGCGCCTCAGCGCGGCGAGGCGTCGCGCGAGCAGCGCGAGCTCGCCATCGCGGCCGACGAGCGCGAAGGTCTCGTTGATCGCCACCTGCAGCGCGTGCATAGGCCGCGCGACCATGACCGGCTCGGAACGGCCGCGTACCGTGCGCGGTGACAGCCATTCGAAAGCGATCTTGTTCGCGGCGCTGCGGGCGGTGACCGCTTCACACAGGATCTCCCCCGCGCCGGCCGCCATCAGACGCGCGGCGAGATTGACGCTCGCGCCGCGCAAGCTGAACACGCTGCGCCGTGAGTTCCCGAACACGCCGATGAAAACGCGGCCCGTGGACACGCTGATCGCGCTCTTCTGCCCGAGCTCGTCCAGACGCCGGCGGATCTCCAGCGCGGACTGAACCGCGCGCGTCGCGTCGTCGCCGCGCGCCTGCGGCGGCAACCCGAACACGCCGACCGCGGTGGTGCCCTTCTCGTCGGCGAGCACCTGGTAGATTGCGCCGTCGTGGGCGAAGAACGCGCTCTGTACCGCGCTCACCGCCTCGTGAACGTTGCGCGCCGCGCCGGCTCGCGCGTACTCGAGGCCGAGCAGATTCACGAACACGATGCTCAGCGTGCGAAACTCGGCGGAGAAGTCACGCTGGCCGGAGCGCAGGCGATCGCTCAGGATCTGCGGCAGCCGGCGGCTCAGCACGGCTTCGCGATCGTGATCGATCGACCGGCGCGCTTCCGGCCCCGGCGCCGGCACGCCCGCTTCCACTTCGCGAAGCTCCACGGCTCCCGATCCGAGCGGACTGCCACGCGCGCGACCCGCGAACAGCTGCCAGGCTTCGGCAGATGCAACCAGGGTTCCGGGTCGGGTATCGGCGACCACGCGCGCGATCTGCTCGAGCGCGCCGCCCGCGACGAAGCATTCCCAGCGCTCGCCGATCCCGCCGACGTCGAGAATGCAGACCGAGCCCGCGGCCAGGGCGGCGCGCGCCCGCAGCACCACTCCCGGCATCGGCTCGAAACGATCGAGCTCGCTCAGGATTCGAAGCGCGGCGTCGGCGGCGTTTCGCGCCTGTTCGCGGAGCTCGCTCTCGTCGGTTTTCCAGAGCACCAGCGCGGCGTCGCCGGCGACTTCGAGCACGTCTCCGGAGTGCGCCGCGCAGATCTCGATCAAGCGCCCGAAGTAGCGGTTCAGCGCGCTCGATAGCTGCTCGGCTCCATCCGGGCCGCGGCGGTCGAAGTCCTCGGTCAGGCGCGTGAAACCGGAGAGATCGACGAACAGCAGCGCGGCACTGGTCCATTCGCTCGACGGTTCGCTGTCGAGGCGCCGCCTTTCCAGCACCAGCCGCGGCAAGTAGCTGGCGAGAAGACCCTGCTCACGCTCGTCAGCCACTCGGCTGTACCTGGCGCGAGAGGCGGGCGTCCAGGTCGCGAAACCGCTCGGCCAGCGCCTTCACGATCGCGCCCAGCCAGACGCTGCGCTCGAGCTCCTGCTCCAGCGATTCGCGCGTCACCACTCTGACTTCGACGTCGTCGATCGCGATCACGCTCGCCGAACGCGGCTGCTCGGTCACGATGGCGGTTTCGCCGAAGACGTCTCCAGGCCCGAGCTCGCGCAAGATGTCGACACGATCGCCCACCGTTTTCACGACGCTGCAGCGGCCCTCGGTGATGATGTATGCCGCGTCCGGCGCGTCGCCCTGGACCACGATCGCGGTCCCGGCCGGGAAACATCGTGCCGCGAACCAGCCACCGCCGCGCAGGAAGCCTTCGAGCTCGTTCTTGAACGCCTCGACGCTCTCGTGGCGGTCCGCAGGCAGCGCGGAAAGCGCCTTCATCGCAATCCGGCACAATCCGGGCGGCAGCTTTCGCGACGGAGCCGCTTCGGCGAACGGCGTCACTTCACCCTTGCGCGCGCGGAGCAGCGTTTCCACCAGATTCGTCGACGGCCGCGGATGAGTACCCGTGAGCAGGTGGTAGAGGATACCGCCCAAACCGTAGACGTCGGTGCGTGCGTCGATGCGCTCGACGTACCCGTAGGCCTGCTCGGGAGCCATGTAGGCGGGAGTGCCGGCAATCGGCGCATGCCGCGAGCCATCGTCGTCGGCGAGCTCTGCAATCGCGGTGCCCACGCTGACCGGCGGCTCTTCTCCGTTCTTGCGCTGGCCGTGAAGCACGGCCAGCCCCCAATCCATGACGTACACCTGGCCGTGCGTTCCGACCATGACGTTGGAGGGCTTCAGATCGCGATGGATCACGCCCCGGCTGTGGGCGAAGGAAACGGCGTCCGTGACCTTGAGCAGGATCTGCAGCAGGCGTTCGAGCCGCGCACCCGCGAGCACGCTGTCGCCCGCTTCGGCAACCAGCTTCGCCAATGTTTCGCCCTCCACGAGCTTCATCGTGAAAAAGGCAGGCAGCCCGTCGGCGGCGACCCCGATGTCGTAGACCGGAACGATGTTGGGATGGTCCAACTGCCCGGTGATCTGCGCCTCTTCCAGAAACCGCAGGACCTGCCGCGCTTCGCCGCGCTGCGCCTGGTCGAGTACTTTCATCGCGCTCCGGCGCAACATCACGCGATCGAGCACCCGGTGGACGCCACCCATTCCGCCTCGCCCGATCGGACCCTCGTCGCCGTAACGCGACTCCCGCACATCGTAGGCCGTGCCGGCGCTGACCGGACGTAGCAGGCTCGTGACCAGCTCGACGGTGGTGCAATGCACGGTCTGGGGTTCGCACGAGCGCAGCGCGCCGCGCACTTCCGGATCCGACCCTTCGCACTCTTCGACCATTCGACCCCCTATGTGCTTCTGCCCGACCCCACTCCGTCAAGGGCTTGAGACGGGGCTCCGTCGCCTGGCGTCGCAAGGCGACGGCGAAACATCGTCGCGCGCTGAGGCTTCGATTTCCAATTGATTGAAATAGCTTGGCTTTTGAGATTCGGAAGCAGCGGACCTTGCTGGCACGGTTAGTGCTGTCGCGGGGGGGGACTCGACGAGTCCATAGTGAATGGCGCGCGAACCTGCGAACACGCCCAAAGGTTCGATCGCGCTCGTTGCCGACTCTTTGCGGCTGCCCGAGCTTCTCGGAACGCTGTTCCGGACGGGGCGCACCGGCGTCCTCGAAATCGAGAGCGGGCAGCTCGCCCTGCGCGTGGCATTTCATCAGGGCATCCCCGTCGTCGCCCGCGGCGGCAGCCACGACACGCTCTTCGGCAGAATCCTGCTCAGCTTGGGCGCGATCGATTCCGTCGAGTACGCAGTGCTCACCGAGCGCAGGGCCCTGGCGTCGAGTCGGCGCTGGCGTTTCGGCGAACTGGCGCAGGCTTGCGGCTATATCGATGGCGAAGGGATAAACCGCGCGCTCGCCGAACAGGTGAAGCGCCGCATCCTCGCGAGCTTCCAATGGCCGGCCCCAGCGCTGCGTTTCGTTCCGAGCCGCGAGGATGCAGCGCCCGTCGATGGTTCGCGCCACCCGCAAGCCGTGGAGGTGCTGGTGCTCGCCGGCATCCGCTCGAGCTTCGACTCGGCGCACATCTCGGAGCGACTGAGAGCGGTTGCCGGCCGCTATCCAGTCCGGCTCGAAGCCGCCGAACGAATCGGCGCGCGGCTCGAGCTCACAAGCGAGGAAACGGCGTTCGTGAAGGATCTCGGCGGAACGCGCACGCTGGAAGACCGGCTGCTCGAGGCGCCGCTCGCACGCGGCAAGGCCGCGCAGCTGATCATCGCCCTCGAGGTGCTGGGCTTGCTGCGCTTCGACGAGTGGCCGAAGACCGACGCGCATCGGCCGGGCTGACCTGATAACCTCGACGCGTGAATCAAGCTGGGCAAAGCGGTCTGGATCACCACGAGCTGCTGCAGCGCTCGGGTGAGCTCGCCGAATGCCTGGTCAGCGCGGTCGATCACGCGACGTTCCTCGACGAGTGCCTCGACACCCTGATCGCGTTGCTCGGCGCGGATCGCGGCCTGATCCTGGTGACCGATCCCGACGGCGTGTCGTTTACGATCAACGCGCGCAGCCGCAATCGCTCCTTGAACGCCGCCGAGCGCGAAGAAGTCAGCCGCACCATCGTTCAAGAAGCGCTGAAGAGCGGCCGCAGCGTGTTCTGGGAACCGAGCGCCGGCGCCGGCACCGAGAGCGTGGTGTTTTTCGGGATCCTGAGCGCGCTGGCGACGCCGCTGCGCGCGGCCGGCTGGACCGCCTCGAGCGACGCGCGTCCGCTCGGGGTGCTGTACGTGGACTTCCGCAGCATCGACACGCCGATCACGCTGACGCAGCGGGCTTTCTTCGAGCTCGGAGCGCTGTTCGTTTCGGTCGTGCTCGAGCATACTCGACGCTTTCAGCTGACGCGCGAGCGCGTACGCGAGCTCGAGGCACGCTCGGATCCGCCGTCGCTCGAGCCCGAGCTCGAGGAGATCCTGGCGCCCGCCAGCATGCAGAGCGTGCGGCGCGAGCTGTCGTCGGCCCTGCACGGCGATTCGCCGATCTTGATTCTGGGCGAGAGCGGCACCGGCAAGACGCTGCTCGCGAGCGCGATCGCCCGCGCCAGCGGCCGCCTGCCGATCGTGCGGGCGACCCTGGGTTCGAGCGACGATCTGAACACGATCACCTCCGAGCTGTTCGGTCACGAGCGCGGAGCGTTCTCCGGCGCCCTGGCGCGGCGCACCGGTCTGGTCGAGTTCGCCGACGGCGGCACGTTGATCCTGGACGAGCTGATGAACCTGCCGCTGCGCGCGCAGCAACTCTTGCTCGACTTCGCTCAGTTCGGCAACTACCGGCCGCTCGGCTATGACCGCCGCGAACCGAAGGCCGCGCGTGTGCGCATCATCACCTCGACCAACGCCGACCTGGACACGGCGCTCAAGCGAGGCGCGCTGCGCGCCGACCTGTTCTATCGGCTGAACTCGGTGACCTTGCGTCTGCCGCCGCTCCGCGCGCGGCGCGAAGACATTCCGGGTCTAGCCGAGGCGGCGCTGCGTAAGTGGGATCCCGAACGCGAGCTCCGGCTGTCGCCGCCCTTGCGCAGGCTCCTGGTCTTGCCGGAGCTCGAATGGCCCGGCAACACGCGCCAGCTCCACAGCGTGATGAAACGCGCGGCGGAACGCGCGCTGGCGCGGGATTTTCGTGCGACGGTCGTGGGCGAGGAACACGTCGATCCGAACGAGCTCGGGCTCGTGCGCTGGCCCGAGCTCGGGACGTCGATGAGTTCGAGCCGTGTCACCCCGATCAGCGAACGTCCCACCCGTCCGAGATCGGAGGACCCGGTGGCCGAATGGCTCGAGCTCCAGGCGCACCGGCGCGTGCTCGAGGAGCGCGAGCGCGAGCTTTTGGCACGGGTAATCGAGGAAGCCGGCGGCGTGATCGCACACGCGGCGCGCCGCCTCGGCTTGAGTCGAACCACGCTGTCCGGTCGCATCGACAAGCTCGGCATCGTGCGCCCTTCGCGAGCGAGCGAGCCGCCACCCGACGACTCGACCTGAAGCTCAGACCTCGTTCGTGCCCGGATTCGAAGCTCGAGCCGAGTCAGTGCGGCTGCCGCGGAACACCAGGCTTGGCGTGGGATCGATCGCGCTCATCACCGCGACCTGGAGCTCGAGCCGGCGCGGCGGGCTGATCGACGAACCGTCGAGCTCGACCACGCTGAAGCGGTCGAACACCCGGTTACCGATGGTCTTGACCTCGGACTGAACGATCTGCACGCCCTGCTCGAACAGCGCGCGCGAGAGCGCGTGGAGCAGACCCGAGCGGTCGCTGGTCTCGACCTCGAGCGTGGCGAGCTCGCCGTCGTGGCCTTCGAGAAAACGCACGACCGTGCCCAGCGCCGAGCTTTCCGGCATCGATGGCGGCGGGTGCTCGAGCGCAGTACGCGGATCGACGCGGCCCTCGAGCAGATCCAGGAGCGTGGATTTGAGCGCGGAGATCTCGGGCTTTTGCACGCGGAGCTTGCGCTCGGCGGATTCGGCGTGACGCAGCCAGAAAACGTCGACGGCTTCCGCCTTGCCGTCGCTGCCGCGGCGCGTGTACGCCTCGCCGCAGATCACGTCCAGGCCGCACATGACGATCGCGGCGCTGATCGCCGCCAACAGGCCGGGACGATCGCGGGCGATCACGCATACGGCCGTGCCGGGCGCGCGGTTCGAGGAAAACGAGCCGACGTTGACCAGCTCCTGACCGCGCTCCTCGGCCAACCGCGCGTGCGCCGTTACCGCAGCAATATCGAAGGCACGGCGATACGACGCGGGCATGGTTTCGAGGAACGCTCGAACGAAATCGGGTGGGGGCGTCGAGGCAGGCACTGGCGTTCGAAACTCCATTTTCGCGGTGGCCGAGGCTTTTCCTCCGCGTTTCCGCTCGATGCTACTCGCACAAAGGTCACTCGTTTTTTCGCCCGCGACAAGGGCCACGGGAAGGGCCGCGCGATCACGGACTCGCGCTCGCCGTGGGCTTCGGCTTCGGAAATGGGAACGGGAAAGGCGGAAACCCGCTTGGGATGGGAGGAAAGCCGCTCGGGATCGGGATCGGGAATGGATTGGTTTGTGGGGCTCCCGCGTCCGTTTTGGCAGGCTCGCCCTCCGGCTTCGTTCCCGCGTCGCCGCGCGGTTTGCCCGGCGCAGGACGCGGGATCGGCTTAGGAGCCGACACAGGCGGCGCTGGATCGACCGTCGGCGGCAGTTCCGGCGGCGCGCCTTGTGGGGACAGCGTTGTAGCCGGCGGATTCGACGGCTGCGCCGTCGTCACGGGTTCCGGCTTCTTCCGCAACATGAACACGACCGCGATCGCCCCGGCCGTGATCAGAACACCGAGCAAAAGCGCCACGATCGCGGCAATCGCGCGGCCCGAGGCTGATGGCGGCGGAGCGGGCTGAATGCTGTAGATGGGAACGGGTGCCGCCGGAGCCGACGCATGAGGTCCGATCGCAGCCGATTCAGCAGGCCGCGACGAGAGCTGCGCGCGCGGGGCTTGCTCGGTGCTGCCCTTGCCCACCACGGGCCGCGCCAGGCCGCTCGCGATCGGCCGCTCGAGAGCTGGCGGCACCGTCTGCGCTACCGAAGCCGGCTGTGCTTCGAGCGGTGAATCGACCGTCAGCGCCGGCGCTGCCGACCGCGCCTGTTCGGGCCGTTCCGAGACCATCGCTCCGGCAGCGAGCCGCGCGGCGTAGCCCAGCTGCCCGGCGAAGGGCGCGAGCGCCTGCCGCATCTCTGCTGCGCTGGCGAAACGCCGCGATTTGTCGGGCTCGAGCGCTCGGTGCACCACCTGCGCCAGCCCTTCAGGCAGCGCCGGATCGTGTTCGCGAATTGGTTTGACCTTGCCGGCGATCACCTGGCCGATGATCTGCTGCGCATCGTCGCCGTTGGCCGGCCGCTCGCCGGTCAACATCTCGTACAAGATTGCTCCGAGCGAGTAGAGGTCGGCACGGTGATCGACCCGATCGGCAGCGTAGAGCTGCTCGGGCGCCATGTATTCGGGCGTTCCCATGATCGCGCCCGGGCGCGTCAAACCCTTCTTGTATTCGCTCGATTCGCGCAGCTTGGCGATCCCGAAGTCCAAAAGCTTGAGCAGCGGGCCGCCGGGCGCCGGCGTGATGAACACGTTGTCCGGTTTCAGATCGCGGTGCACGACGCCGAGCGCGTGAGCCGCTTCGAGCCCGCTGCCGATCTGTAACGCAAAATCGACGGCCTGCTCGATCGGGAGCTTTCGGCGGCGATCGAGCAGCTGCTGCAGCGCCTCCCCGTTCAAGAGCTCCATCACCATGTAGGGCGAGCCGTCGGCGGTGGTGTCGACGTCGGTCACGCGCGTGACGTGCGGACTCTGGATGCTCGCCGAAACCTTGGCTTCCTGGAGAAAACGCGACGCCAGACCGGGCCGGCGTGCGAGCTCGCCATGCAAGAACTTCAGCGCCACGGGTGCGCCGAGCACCTCGTGTCGGGCCTCGTAGACAGCCCCCATTCCGCCGTCGCCGATCAGGCGACCGATGCGGTACTTGTTTCCGACCAGATCGCCAGGATTGGGGCGCACGCGGGAAGCTCGGGCGAAGGGGATTGGTGGGTGAGCGGAGGCCGGCGGTACGTTAGGAAGCTCGATCCCGGATACGCTGGGCAATCGGAACGTACCGCTCGTATTCGCGCAAAAAGGTCAAAGTGCGCGGGTCGGCGCGATCGATGAACAGCGTGCCGTGCAGGTGATCGGTCTCGTGCTGGACGATCGCCGCTGGGATCCCCTCCCAGTCGAAGCGCACCGCCCGGCCCTCGCGGTCGTGGGCCTGCACGTGGACGCGGCGCGGCCGCCGCACCTGGCCGCGCACACCCGTCACGCTCAGGCATCCTTCGTACATGGCAATCGTTTCTTCGTTCTCGAGCTGCTGGCCAGCTGCCGCGAGCTTGGGAGTGACCACCGGGTTTACCAGCACGAGCAGCGGAATGCTCGGAAAGTCCGGATAACGCCGATTCTCCCTGACCTCGATCACACACAAGCGTAAGGATTCGTAGACTTGGGGAGCCGCGATGCCGGCGCCGTCCGCGTCGCGCATGGTGTCGATCATGTCGTCGATCAGCCGCTGAATGCGCGCGGAGCCGAGCTGATCGAGCGGAATTTCCTCGGTCGGGCGCCGCAAAACCGGCTCGCCCATCTGCGCAATCTTGAGGATCGACATGGCGCGATCTTACGTCATTATGGGGCCCTGGGCCTCCAGGGCACATCGGGGACGCCGGCCAAATGGTTCGCGCGCCGCGCGAGTACGAATAAAAGGTCGCTCAGGCGATTCACGTAGATTGAAAGCGTGTCCCGGATCGGCGCAGCGCGGCTGGCCGTTAATAGCCGCCGCTCCGCACGCCGGCAGGTCGTGCGCGCCTGGTGCAACGCCGCGGCGGCGGGCGTGCCCCCGGGCAACACGAAGCTTTTGAGCGGCGCCAAGTCGCTTTCCGCCGCGTCGATCGCCGCCTCGAGCCGCTCCACGTCAGCGGCGCCGATCAGCGTCATCCCGAGCTTGTCCTCCTTGCCCGGCACGCACGAAAGCTCGGCCCCGATCGTGAACAGGTCCTCCTGAACGCGCAACAGAACGTGGTCGAGTTCGGCAGGGAGCGCCGCAGCGCGCGCCACGCCAATCGCCGAATTCGTCTCGTCCACGGTTCCGTAGGCTTCGACGCGCGCCTCGTCCTTCGGCACGCGAGCGCCGCCATAGAGACCGGTCGTCCCGTCGTCCCCGGTCTTCGTGTAGATCTTCATGCCGCGAGCCTAGTCCAAACGGACGGCTCACCGGCAGGCGCGGCCCGTGCTCCGCGCCTCCCCTCCAAAAGCAACGGAGCGGACTACGCTGAGAAGATCTGCTGAATCTCGCCTTCGATCGAGGCGGGCGCCACGTTCTTCGCCAGCGCCAGCTCCTGAACGAGCAGGCTGCGGGCCTGGTCGAGCAAGCGGCGCTCGCCGAACGAGAGGTCCTTGTCGAACTTGAGGCGATACATGTCGCGGAGAACCTTGGCGATCTCGGTGGGCAAACCGCTCTTCAGCATCTCCGTGTAGGCGCGGAAACGGCGGTTCCAGGGCTGCAGATCGACGGCAACCTCAGGCGCCCGCAAAATATCCAGGATCTTTTGTGCTTCCCGCTTTTTCATCACGGGTCGCAGTCCGACGCGCGCCGCAGCCTCGGTCGGAACCATCACTTTCAATCCGGTATCGATGATCTTCAGGACGTAACAGGCGGTCTTGCGACCGCCGAAGTCGCGCTCCTCGAGCGCGATCACCTCTCCGACTCCGTGGGAGGGGTGGACGGCCATCTGAGAAACCTTGAACGTTACTGCGGACTCCGGCTCGAGCGACTGCTGCATACCGCCTCCCTATTGGACTTTCCTCATACAACCGAGGCGCGTTTTCGGGGAAAATCCCCGAAGAACAGCCTGCTGCAAAGCGAAGCACTCGGAACGGCGCCGGGGCCCCTCAGGTCCCGTCTGCTGCGCTGCGGCACGGGCGCATACGTAGCATCACAGCCCATCAGCGGTCAATCGACCTCGACATGAGGTTTGCGACCGAAATACCAAAGATCGTTTACCTTTTCTGGCCCGGATCGGACCCCGGTCCAGCGCTGCCCGCGTCCACAGCCTCGGTTTCTCCCGAGGAATTTTGCGGAACGGGGCTCTTTACACCCGAAGGGTAGTGGAGGTCGAGGATTTCCCGCGCGTCGGCGGCCACGGCCGCTCGCAGGCCCCTGACGAGGGGCTCGAGCTCCAGCTCGACCTGCGCGCTCAATAGCTCGGGCGTTGTCTCGACGGCGGGCCGGCTGCCGGCAAGGTCGAGGCCGAGCAGGTGGCCCAGCGGGCTCCGCACGAGGTCCTCCCACCCCAGCATGAGCCGCTCGGCAGCGTCCGGGGCCTCGCCCCAAGCGCCGGCCAGATAAACGGCAACGTGCAGGCGCTGATTTCCTTCGGGCTTTGCGGAAGCGCCCACGGCCGTCGTGCCCGCCAACAGCCCTCGCACGCCCGCTTGCCACTCCGGTGGGAACGGGCCGGGCGCGTAGAAGCTGAGCGGCTCGCCGGCCACCCGCGGCGGCAAAACCGAAAGCGCTGCCCCGCGGAGCGCCGAGGGAGATAGCGAAAGGCGGCCGCGGGCGAAGGCTTCG
>Ga0111539_10010529_pt1 | contig 11642 bp, 5 predicted proteins | sample RhiMethybrSRZTD1_FD_79667 | JGI IMG/M metagenome (GOLD analysis project Ga0111539, IMG submission 79667) | Populus rhizosphere microbial communities from Tennessee, USA - Rhizosphere MetaG P. TD hybrid SRZTD1 (version 2) (version 2) | ecosystem: Host-associated > Plants > Roots > Rhizosphere >...
CCCGATAGAGGTTCTGGCCTCGCCGTAGAATCCGAGGTAGGTCCTCGGTCCGACCTGCTCTACCAATCCGAAGTCCTCACCGTTGTAGACCATGAAGGCCGCGTAGTCGCCGGCGACACCGATAGGGAAGTGGTCGAGGCCCCCGAAGAATTGCGCGCCGGCTGGCGTGAGTGCGAACGACGTACCGGGCCGCGTGTCCGTATTCGCTAGCGGTGTGATCGCTGCCGCAAAACGCCGCGTGCGCAGTTCGATCGGCACACCCGTGCACGCTTCGTCGGCGATGAAGGTCAGCGTGTAGTCGCCGGCCATGTTGACCGGCGCAGCGACCGCCTCGAGTTGAAAGTAGACCCACGGCCGTCCACCGGGCGTGCTGGTCTGCGTCGTCTTCGTCAACGGGATGTAACCGTCCTTGCTGGCCCGCAGCGTCACCGCGGCGACAGACGGCAACGTGTACGAAAACTGGCCGTTATCTCCGGTGGTGATTGACGTGCCGGCCTGCGGGCCGTCGAGCACCTCTACTCTCGCGCCGGCCAGGGATCTGAACGCGGTATCGCCAACATAGCCGGCCACGTTCTGCGGCTGCTGGACCTGGACTTGCGACGCCCCTGCCGATGGAGTCAGCGGAGAGATGGGGTGGGAGTCCCCGCAACCCGGCGCCGTCGCCAACAACAGCAGAACCGTCGCTCGTGACATTCTCATGATCGGGTGACCTCGCAGGGGTAACATAGCGGTCGCCCCGCGCTCAGTCTCAGGGAACTCCCAGGGAACTCTCAGGGACTTCGCAGGTTTCATCCAGGGGGAAGCGTCTGACCTCCGATTCGTCCGCGCGCATCGCAGCGGGCACAACGATCGATCACTACGAGATCGTCAGCTGGCTGGGCGCCGGCGGCATGGGCGTCGTCTATCGCGCGCGCGATCCGCGGCTCGGCCGCGAAGTGGCGATCAAACTGATCTCCGAGACCGTGGCGACCGACGCGAGCCGGATGCAGCGCTTCGAACAGGAGGCGCGCGCGGCCGGACAGCTGAATCACCCCAACATCGTGGCGGTCTACGACGTCGGCCGGCACGGCGGCACGCCGTACATCGTCTCCGAGCTGCTCGAGGGCGAATCGCTGCGCAGCCGGCTGCTCGCCGGTCCGCTGCCGCCACGCCGAGCGATCGATTACGCGCGACAGATCGCGGAGGGCCTCGCCGCCGCGCACGAGCGGAACATCGTCCACCGCGACGTGAAGCCGGACAACCTCTTCATCACCAGGGACGGACGCATCAAGATCCTCGACTTCGGCATCGCGAAGCTGTCGCGGTCGAGCGACGACAGGGCGCAGACCGGATTCCCGACCGAGACCGAGGCCGGTCTGGTCGTCGGCACCGCGAATTACATGTCGCCCGAGCAGGTGCGCGGCGAAGCGGTCGACCCGCGCTCCGACATCTTCAGCTGCGGGGTTGTCTTCTACGAGATGCTCGCGGGCCGGCCGGCTTTCACGCGCGACACCGCACCCGAAACGATGACGGCGATCCTCAAGGACGATCCGCCGGCGTTGCGGGCGCCTGACGTGCCGCCGTCGCTGGCGCGGATCGTGTCGCGATGCCTCGAGAAAACGCGCGAGATGCGGTTCCAGTCGGCACGCGACCTGGCGTTCGGCCTGGAAATGGTTTCCGATACCGCCGCGATGGCGATGCCCGCGGCGCAGGCGCCGCCGCGGCGCCGCTGGCGAACCGCGTTGGCCCCAGTGTTAGTCGTCGCGAGCCTGCTGATTGCCGGCGTCAGCTGGCTGCTTCGCGGCGGACTGTCGCCGTCGATCGACGACCTGCTCGCACGGGCGACCTTCACCCCGTTCACCAACTTCGACGGCAGCGAGCTGGACGCCGCGGTCTCGCCGGACGGACGGTTCGTCGCGTTTGTGGCGGACCGCGACGGTCCGTACCACCTCTGGTTGAAACAGATCGGCACCGGCGGATTTCAGGACCTGACGCCGGATGCGGCGGATCAGCGCGATCAAGGGCCGAATCGCAGCGTGGGCTTCTCTGCCGATGGGTCGGAAATCTGGGGTCACGGCGGCAACCGCCTCCGCCTCCGGCCGCTCACCGGCGGCGCGGCGCGCGCCTTCCTCACCGACAACGCCGTCAACGTGGCCTGGTCACCCGATGGCAGTCAGCTGGTCTACTTCACGTTCGGGCCGGGCGATCCGATGTTCATCGCCGACCGGACCGGTGGCAACGCCCGGCAGATTCTGATCGGCGCTCCCGGCGATCACAACCATTTTCCGGTGTGGTCGCAGGACGGCAAGTGGATTTACTACACGCACGCGGTCCAGGCCGTCTACGAGTTCGACATCTGGCGAATTCCCGCGGCCGGCGGAACGCCGGAACAGCTCACCAACGAGAGCAGCGACAAGCGCTATCTGACGCCGATCGACGCCAACACGCTGCTGTTCGTGGCGCCGGGACGGGACCGCACGGGTCCCTGGCTCTGGGCACTCGACGTCAAGCGCCGTGCGGCGCACCGTGTGAGTGTGGGGCTCGAGAGGTACCTTTCCGTCGCGGCAAGCGCGGACGGCCGCCGCCTGGTCGCGGCCGTGGCGAATCAAACGGCGACGTTGTGGAGTGCGCCGATTCTCGAACGCGTGGTCGAAGAGCGGGACCTGTCACCCTATCGGACGCCGACCGGACGCGCGCTGGCGCCCCGATTCGGAACCGACTCGCTGTTCTTCCTGTCCTCGAGCGGACCCGGCGACGGATTGTGGCGGCTTCAGAACGACAAGGCCGTGGAAATCTGGAAGGGGTCGGACGAACCGCTCGTCGAATCGCCGGCCGTGTCGCCGATGGGCGATCGGGTCACGGTCGTGCTCAAGCGGGACGGCAAGCTTCAGCTGACCCTGGTGTCCGCCGATGGCGCCGCCCATCGTTCGTTCGCTCCGGAGATCAACGTCCGCGGTACGTCGACCTGGTCGCCGGACGCGAAATGGATCGCCACCGGAGGCAGCGATGCCCAGGGCGCCGGACTCTTCAAGGTGCCGGTGGAGGGGGGCGATCCCGTTCGCCTGGCGAAGGGCCCGGCCTACAATCCCGTCTGGTCACCGGACGGAACCCTGATCGTCTACGAGGGCCAACAGACCGCGATGGCACCGCTGCAGGCGGTGCGTCCCGATGGGAGCCCCGTGACGATTCCCGGGATTCGGATTCCATCCGGCGGCGGCGGTCACTTCCGCTTTCTTCCAAGTGGAAAGGGGCTCGTCTACCTGATGGGACCGAGCGGCGATCACAATTTCTGGCTGCTCGATCTGGACTCGAAGAAAAGCCGTCAGCTCTCGCGGCTCTCGAGCCCGGCGACCATCAACACCTTCGACATCACCCCGGACGGGAGCCGGATCGTATTCGACCGCGTTCGAGAGAACGCCGATCTGCGCCTGATCGACCTGCCGAAATGATGTCGAAGGCCACCAGGTCACTACCGTCGCCATGATCCCGGGCGCTCCACTGCGCATCGTCCCCGGCACCAGGATCGATCACTACGAGATCGTCGGTTGGCTGGGCGCCGGCGGCATGGGTGTGGTGTATCGCGCGCGCGATCCGCGGCTCGGCCGCGACGTCGCGATCAAGGTGATGCCTGAGACGTTCGCGGCGGACGGAACGCGACTCCATCGCTTCGAGCAGGAGGCGCGGGCCGCGGGGCAGCTCAATCACCCGAACATCCTGGCGGTCTACGATATCGGTGTTCACGGCGGCGCGCCTTACATCGTCTCGGAACTCCTCGAGGGCGAATCGCTCCGCAGCCGGCTGCATGCCGGGCCCCTGCCGGCGCGCCGGTCGATCGATTATGCGCGCCAGACGGCGGAGGGGCTTGCCGCCGCGCACGAGCGGAACATCGTCCATCGCGACGTGAAGCCCGACAACCTGTTCATCACGAAAGACGGGCGAGTCAAAATCCTCGACTTCGGCATCGCCAAGCTGACGCGGCCGAACGATGATGCGACGCGCCACACGGGCCTTCCGACCGAGACCGAGGCGGGAGTGATCGTGGGCACGGCGAGCTACATGTCGCCAGAACAGGTGCGCGGCGAAGCGGTCGACGCGCGGTCGGACATCTTCAGCTTCGGCGCGGTCTTTTACGAGATGCTGGCGGGACGCGCGGCGTTCACCCGCGAGACGGCGCCCGAGACGATGACCGCTGTCCTGAAAGAGGATCCGCCGGCATTGACTGCGAAGGACATCTCGCCGGCGCTCGCGCGCATCGTTGCCAGGTGTCTGGAGAAATCGCGCGAGATGCGATTTCAATCAGCGCGCGATCTCGCATTCGGACTGGAAATGGTTTCCGACACCGCCGCCACAGCTCCGCCACTCGCCGCGTCGGTGCCACGTCGCTGGCCTTCTCTGCTCGGTGTCGCGATTGTTGTCGTGAGCATCGTCGCGGCCATCGTCAGCTGGGTAACGAGGGGCCGACCATCGCAGTCCGTCAAGGATCCACTGGCCGACGCCAGGTTCACACAGTTCACGAATTGGGAGGGCACCGAGGCGCTTCCCGAAATCTCGCCCGATGGAAGGTTCGTGGCCTTTATCGCCGACAGGGAAGGGCAGTTCGACATCTGGCTCAGCCAGGTGGGTACCGAGAATTTCAGTAACCTCACCGAGAACATCCCTTCGCTGAATCCTCCGGGGTTCGTCCTGAGGGCCATTGGCTTTACGGGCGATGGGGCGGAGATCTGGTTCAGTCACGAACCCGGCGAACGAAAGAGGCTCATGCCTCTCCTCGGCGGCACACCACGAGTATTTCTGGGCGAGCACGACGTCGCTCCGTCGTGGTCTCCAGACGGCCAGCGGATCGTCTACGTCAACAACACACCACATGGCGGCGATCCGCTGTTTGTTGCCGATCACACCGGGTCGGATGCGCGCCAGATCCTGGCGCCTGAGGAAGGGGTGCTGCACAACCACAATCCCGTCTGGTCCACAGACGGCCAGTGGATCTATTTCGTTCGTGGAGGCGAGCCGACCGACCCGATGGATGTCTGGCGCATTCGACCGGCGGGCGGCACGCCGGAGCGGATGACCAAGTCGCACGCCGCGCTGAATTTCCTGGCGCCGATCGATCCGCGCACGCTGCTCTACGTGGCACGCGCGGACGACCGTTCGGGGCCGTGGCTGTGGTCGCTCGACGTCGAGACCAAGGTCTCGCGCAGAGTGTTTCCCGGCCTCGACCACTACACATCGGTCACAGCCAGTCGTGACGGCCGGCGCATCGTCGCGGCCGTTGCCCACCCGACCGCGAGCCTGTGGCGCGTGCCGCTGCGCGATCGGATAGTCGAGGATGGCGACGCCAAACCGTACCCGCTGCCTGCGGCGCGTGCGCTTGCTCCGCGCTTCGGCGGAACGTCGTTGTTCTACTTGTCTTCACGCGGCACAGGCGACGGGCTGTGGCGGTACCGCGATGGGCAGACGTCAGAGATCTGGAAGGGCGTCGACCGGCCCCTTTCTGAGCCGCCTGCCGTCTCGCCGGACGGCAGCCGCGTGGCCGTCGTTGTCAGGAAGGACGGCAAGCGGCGCTTGACGATCATGTCGGCTGACGGCACGAACGCACAATCGCTGGCGCCGTCCATCGACCTCGAGGGCACGCCGGGGACTGCCACCGTTGACTGGTCGCCGAACGGCGCGTGGATTGTCACCGGCGGCAGCGACGCACAAGGCCGGGCGCTGTTCAAAATCCCGGTGGACGGTGGTGCGCCAGTTCGCCTCGTCACCGGTCAGGCGGTCAATCCGGCCTGGTCGCCTGTTGGCAATCTGATTGTGTATGCCGGCGTCTTCATGGCCGGCCAGGTGGAGCTCCGTGCGATACGACCGGACGGCGCGCCGGTCGAACTTGCGCGCCTGGGAGTACGGCCCGGCGGCTACCGTTTTACGCCCGACGGGGCGCGATTGGTGTACCTGCCGGGCCTTCAAGCGACGGACTTCTGGCTGCTGGATCTGGCGACGAAGAAACAACACCAGATCACGCGTCTCCCAAACCAGGGCATGATCCAGACATTCGACATCACGCCCGACGGAAAAGAGATCGTGTTCGACCGCGTGCGTGAGAACTCGAACATCGTCCTGATCGATCTGCCTACCGGCCGAGATTCAACCTCGCGCTGATCATCGCCCGGCGCGGATCGACGAACGCGGTCGGCCGTCCGAAATTCGGGCTGAACAGGTTGTCCGTCGCCAGCCCCTCCTCGGCGTCGTCGTCGAGCGCGTTGAGGAGATCGAGCAGCAGTTCGACGCGCCCCGCGCCGCCGAGGGCGAACATCCGCGACACCCGCAGATCGAGCAGCGACTGCGACGACAAGCGGCGCGAGCCGCGCGGTTCGAGCATCAGGCGCGTGTCGCCCTGCGGCAGCAGCACCTGGGTCGTCGCCGCCCACGGCTTGCCGCTGAAGCGCTGCAGGTCGGCGGCGAACACGAAGCCGGTTCGTGGAATGTCGACGCTGCCCATCGCCCGGAAGATGTGCGGGCGATCGTTTGGCAGCAGGCCGCGCGCGTTCGTGAGGTCGTTGGGATCGCGCCCGAAGGTGAGCGGATTCGGCGGGCCAATCGTGCTGACCTGCGCACCGGCGGCGCTGGCGCCGCTCGACGGCTGCAGCCCGGAGGCCCGCGAGTACGTGTACGAGCCAAACGCCTGCCAGCCATGCGCGCGGCGCTTTTCGGCGACCAGCACGAGGCCGTTGTAGGTCAGCGAGTAGCCATCGGGATTCGTCAGGAGAAACCGCCGCGCGGAGGTTGGCGTCGCGGCGATGTCGAGCGCGAACACCGGCACGCTGCGGCCGTCCGGCAGCGGCCGCGTCTCCTGACGATATTGGCCGGCCGTGTCGGTCCACCCGATGAAGTTCGCGCCGTTCTTGCGCACGTAGGCGACCGCGACCGCCAGCCGGCGCCCGACCTCGCGATCGACGCCCACGGAATACTCGTCAGTGCGGGGCGCGCGGGTATCGGAGTCGATCTTGAGATTGATCTTCGAGTCGACTACCGAGACCACCTGGGTGTAGCCACCAGTCGCCGGCACGTAGGCATTGGTCCTGATGGCGCTGACGGCGGGATGCATGAGACCGATCTCGCCGGTCAGCACGCCCTGGCTGAACCTTCCGTAGCTCGCCCTCAGCATCGTTCGACCATCGGCGGTGAGCTTCGTCGTCACGCCCAGCCGCGGCGACACGATGTTCCAGGTATACAGCGTTCCCCGGCCCGGGATGATCTCGTCGGTTTCGTGGCCCTGCGAATCGACGCCGTGCAGATCCTGACTGATCGCCCGGCTGTGGTCGAAGCGAACGCCGGCGTTGATCGTCAGCCGGCTTCCGATCGAGACGGTGTCGGCGGCGAATGCGGAGGCCGTGACGGCGACACCGCCTTCATGCGACGGGGCGCGTGACACGGACTGAAACGGATTCGCGCCATCGTCGATGTATCTGACGCCGGTCAGCGTCACCGACGGGACGTGATGCTCGCCGCGCTCGACCTGAGCGCCGATTTTCCATTGGTGATCGGCCCCCCACTGTCCGGGCCGGTAGTGGCTGAGCGTGGCTTTTGTCGTGGTCCGCATGATGGTGAGAAACGACAGTTGCAGCGGCGCCCCGCTCGTGACGCCCGTGGCGCGGTTGAAGCGGCTGGGAATCGTCAGGTCGCCCGTGCTCGGCACTTCGTCGCGCGAATACACGAACCGTCCGACGCGGACATCCCACAGCGTGTTGGCCGACAGCGTGTGTGTCAGGTGGCCGAACGTAATCGCCGGCACCGATCCGGTGCCAGTCGCTATCGCGTCGTACGGGGTGACGATCGTCGGCGGATCGGGGTTGACCCAGAACTCGTCGTGAATGCTTTGATCCAGCAGCCACGACGGCGCCAGCCGCCAGGTGAGCTTGGCAAAGAGCTTGTCCTGTTCGTAGGTCCTCGGCTTCGCTGGGTCGGTGCCCGGCTGGTTGTCGTAATCGCGCAGATACTGATAGCCGCCGAAGAACCAGAGGCGTTCCGGACGCACCGGCCCCCCGAGGTTCGTGGTCAGGTCGCGGTATCTCGTGCGGGTATATCCGGTCTGCCGTCCCGCGCCCGACGGCACCGCCAGAACGACCGGCTGGCTCGTGAGGCCGGAGGTTTGCGCATGGTACGAGGCGTCATACAGGAACCGCGCGCTCCCCTGCCTGGTGATGATGTTGATGATGGCACCCTGCGCGTTGCCGAACTCGGCGGACGCTCCGACGGTCTGGACCTGTACTTCCTGGATGAAGTCGACGCCAGGCTCGGCTCGTGCGACGCCGTTGCAGGGGCAGGTGAAGTTCGTCCCGTCGAAGAGAAACTGATTCTCGTTGGTGCCGGAGCCGAACGCCGACACCGTGGTGGTAGTGCCGCTCGACGGAGAAGTGGGCGAGATTCCGGGTGTCGCCCTGATCGCGTCGAACATGCTCGAGCGGCGTGTCGGGATCGCCTGGAGATCTTCGGGACCAAAGCGGGTCCCGAATCCGGGGTTGCGCGCTTCGATTCGCGAGCCGGCGCCTTCGACGACGACCGATTCGGCCAGCCCCGCCACGTTCAGGATGGCGGTCCTCTCGATGGTGGCGCCGGCGCCGATGGTGATGTCGTCTTCGTGATAGCTGTCAAACCCCTCGAGCTCGATGTCGAGCGCATAGGGTCCGGGCGGCAGCGTCGTGAAGCGCAGTTGACCCTTGTCGTCGGTCGTCAGCGCGATCGGACCGCCGATCAAGGCGGGCGAGCTGACGCGAACGCGCGCGCCAGGCAGGACGCCGCCCTGGGCGTCCTTGACGGTGCCGAGGAGGGCACCCGTCAGTCCCTGAGCGGCAGCCACGGTGGAAAGCAGCGCGCAGATCATCGCCGCGCGGACCAACTGTGTGATACGCGTGATGCGCCTCCTTGTCGATGCGCGCCCTTGATACCCCGGGCACTGCCGGCGAATCCCATGGAATTTGCAGGATTGTTTCAGGTTTTTTCCCATAAGATGGCCGCCACAAGGAGCGGAGACCACCATGACACCGATCGCCGGAATAGCCAGACAATTCTTCGACGCCTGTGAGGCAGGCAAGGGCTGGGACGCGTGCAAGGCCTACTGCCACCCGAACGCCACGTTCGCGGCGCAGGCCGAGCCGTTGGCGGACGTCAAGACCCTTCAGCAGTACACGGACTGGATGACGGCCATGATCTCGATCATGCCGGACGGACGGTACGAGCTGAAATCGTTTGCCACCGACGACGAGCGCAGGAACGTCGCAGCCTACGGCGTGTTCCACGCGACGCACACCGGCCAGGGCGGTCCGCTGCCGCCGACCGGCAAGCGGGTCAGCACCGACTACGTCTACGTGATGGAGTTCGACGGCGACAAGATCAAGCACATGACGAAAATCTGGCATGCCGGATGGGCGATGAAAGAACTCGGGTGGGCGTAAGCAGCTGCAGGCATGACCCCCTTTAATCGGCGCAAGTTCCTCAAAGCCGCCGGCGCCGGCGTCGGCACGCTGGCGCTTGCCCCCGATCGACTCTTCGCCAGTCCGCAAACCGCCTCCAACACCACGGCCGAAGTCGTCGTCGTAGGCGCGGGCGCCTTCGGCGGCTGGACAGCGCTCTACCTTCGGGAGATGGGCCATGCGGTAACGATGGTCGATCAGTACGGCCCGGGGAACTCGCGTGCGACCTCGGGCGGCGAGACCCGTCAGATTCGGGCCGGCTACGGCGAGCGCGAGATCTACACGCGGTGGGTGCTGCAGGCTTTCGAGCGCTGGAAGGCCCGAGAGGCAGAATGGGGCAAGAAGCTCTTCTTCCAGACCGGACAGTTGTCGCTCGCGCGCGAGTGGACTAAAGACCTCACCGACACCAGAAAAGTGTTCGACAGGCTGGGCGTCAAATACGACGTCGTCCAGCACGACGACCTGCTGCGGCGATATCCGCAGATGAACATGCAGAACGTCGACTTCGCGATGTACATCCCGAGCACCGGCGTGTTGAAAGCGCGCGAAGGATGCGTGGCCGTGACACAGGCATTCGAGAAAAAGGGCGGCCGGTTCTCGATCGCCAAGGTGGACCTGGGCCGCCGTTCCGGCAGCACGCTGCAGGACGTCGTGCTGTCGACTGGTCAGCGGGTGGCCGCGCAGACGTTCGTGTTTGCGTGTGGGCCGTGGCTGCCGAAAGTGTTTCCAGCCATCATGAAGAACAAGCTCGCCACGCCCAGACGAGTGGTGTTTTTCTATGGCACGCCGCCGGGCGACGAACGCTTCACCTACCCGAATTTCCCGACGTGGTCGGTCGACACCGCGTACGGATTCCCGAGCATCGAAGGCAAAGGCTTCAAGGTGGTCCCGACCTTCGAGCGAGTCCTCGTCGACCCCGACACGCAGGAGCATACGTTGACAGCGGAAGAGCTGCGCAAGGGCCGCGAGTTCGTGACCAAGTGGTTTCCGGGGCTCGCCAATCAGCCGCTGGTCGACAGCAAAGTGTGCCAGCGCGAGGACAGCGTCGACGAGCACTTCATCGTCAATCAGCACCCGGAGCTGAGCAACGTGTGGCTGGTTGGCGGCGGGTCCGGCCACGGCTACAAACACGGCATCATGCTCGGCGAGTACGTGGCCAACCGCGTGGTCGGTAAGGACAAGAATCCGGAACTCGCCGCCACCTTCAAACTGAAAGATGCGTCGTTCTAGCTGGACGAAGCGTAGAATCACTTTCACCTCCTTCCGATCAACGAGGTGCCTATGAAGGTCTCGCGACGCGATCTCCTCGCCGGCGCCGCTGGCGCCGTCGCGCTGGGTACGACGGCCGCAGGTCAGCCGCCGACGGACCCCACCAAGGTGCGCGGAAAGCCAAGCCGCGCGCTCGGGCTACGGGCCGCGACCGAAAAACCGCAACGCCAGCCGCGCGGCGTCACATCGTCCGGCACACCCCATCAGGATCTCTACGGCACGATCACGCCATCCGATCTCCACTTCGAGCGGCATCATGGCGGCGTGCCGGAGATCGATCCGAAGACGTACTCGCTGCTGATCCACGGGATGGTCGAGCGCCCGACGGTGTTCACGCTCGCCGATCTGAAACGCTTCCCCGCCGTCAGCCGCGTCCACTTCCTGGAGTGCTCGGGCAATTTCGGCGGCCGCGGCACCGCCACCGAGCTGACGCCGCAACAGATCGCCGGGCTCACGAGCACCAGCGAATGGACCGGTGTCGCGCTGGCCACCTTGTTCCGCGAAGTCGGCGCGAGCGCGAAAGCGAAATGGTTCCTCGCCGAGGGCCAGGACGCCGCGGTGCTCACCAGAAGCGTCCCGGTCTCGAAGGCGTACGACGATGCGCTGATTGCGTACGGACAAAACGGCGAGGCGATTCGTCCCGAGCAGGGATATCCGGCGCGGCTGTTCCTGCCCGGGTGGGAAGGCAACGCGAGCGTCAAGTGGCTGCGGCGGATCGAGCTGTCGGATCGCCCGTTCATGACGCGCGAGGAAACGTCCAAGTACACCGATCCGATGGCCGACGGCACCGCGAGGATCTTCAGCTTCCTGATGGATGCGCGCTCGCTCATCACGTATCCCGCCTACCCGGTGACGCTCAGCCGCGGCTGGGTCGAGATCAACGGCATCGCCTGGACCGGATCTGGAAAGATCCGCCGCGTCGACGTGAGCACCGAC
>Ga0111539_10010530_pt1 | contig 11642 bp, 9 predicted proteins | sample RhiMethybrSRZTD1_FD_79667 | JGI IMG/M metagenome (GOLD analysis project Ga0111539, IMG submission 79667) | Populus rhizosphere microbial communities from Tennessee, USA - Rhizosphere MetaG P. TD hybrid SRZTD1 (version 2) (version 2) | ecosystem: Host-associated > Plants > Roots > Rhizosphere >...
GATGTTGATCCCGTTTAAAAAATTGTAGAAAAATTCCACAGTAAAAATTTTTTTTTACCGAAATAATCTTCCCACGTTTGCACCTTAATTGTCAAAAGGGCTTCGGTTTATTTTTTTATGCTAAATTTTTTTAATGACAAAATTAAAATTGACATTGATTGCAATGACCTTTTTGGGATTTGCGAATGCTCAGACTTTTAAAGTCAGTGCGGGGTATGGATTTCCGTGGATAACGCAACCGATTGGAACGAACACATCAACGACGGCAATAACAACAATAGACCCTGGTACCAACACCGAAACTTCAAGAACAATTTATACCAGCGAAAATATAAATGGTTCACTTGGCTCGGGCTGGAACATCGGCGGCGCATACATTTATGACTTTTCCAAGAACCTTAACCTTGAGCTTGGGCTCAACTATCTGGTAGGAAGAAGCTACACAACACAATCTTCCTATACTGAGACTAATTCAGAAATTGTGAATAGCATGTCCGTTGAATCAGAGTCGTCTAACAGCAGGGCATTTTCGTTCACGCCGACGTTGAAGTTTATGATATTCGACCGTCGTCGCCGCGTAACCCCGTACTTTTTTGCGGGGCCTGTACTGAGCAAAGTTAATTTTAGCCGCGATCTAAAACGTTATGTAGAGGAAAACGGCAGCATCTCAACCGAGTCCAGAACCACAAAATTCAAAGGAGGTATATCTGTTGGCATTCGGGGCGGCGGAGGTATAAATGTTCAGCTGAATAAAAAATTCAATTTCTTCTCCGAGATTATTTTTACGGGTATGAATTATTATCCAAAAGAAAGCGAGATCACGCGATACACCGTTAACGGAGAAGATAACGTGAACGCGTTAACGCAAAATGTTCGAAAAACAACATATCACAACAAAATATCCACCGATAGTCAAAACACCGCTGCAGAAACTAATTCTCCAGGTAAAAGTCTACGCTTTCCCGTCGCGATGAGTTCTATGAGCATTAACGTCGGCGTTATTATCAAGCCAAATAAAAACTAGTTCAAGATCTCCCAGTCTTCATTCAAGACTGGGATTGCTTGATGTCCGGTGAGGTCGAACTGGCATGGGACGACAGATATGTAATTATTGGCGATGGCCCATTCATCGTTATCTTCCCCTTTGTCGAAGTTTACGAAATTGCCGATCATCCAAAAATAACGACGTCCATTGGGATCATACCTCATGTCAAAATCTTCCACCCATTTTGCATTTGCCTGCCGACAAACGCGGATGCCCCTGATGCTCTCACTCCGTTTGGGTGGAAAGTTAACGTTTAACGCAATTCCTTTTGGCAGGCCTTTATCCAGGACCTGCTTCGTGATTTTTATTAGATATTCCTCAATGTGCGAAAAATCCGCGTCGTGAGAAAAATCACAGAGGGAAAATCCTATTGATGGTGTACCTTCAATGGCGCCTTCAATAGCAGCTGACATTGTACCTGAATACAGCACGCTTATTGAAGTGTTACTTCCGTGATTCACTCCACTAACAATTACGTCGGGTTGGCGACCATTTTTAAAAACAAAGTGCCGTGCTATTTTAACACAATCCGCAGGCGTTCCGGAGCATTCATACGCTTTGACATCTTCAAAAATAAAGTTTTCCTCCAGTCGCAACGTTTCGCCTACCGTAATGGCGTGACCCATTCCTGATTGTGGACCATCGGGCGCCACCACAATTACTTCACCTAATTGCTTCATGGCGTTTACAAGCGTTAAAATTCCCTTTGATGTAATTCCGTCATCGTTGGAAACGAGGATAAGAGGCTTCATTTATAATTTTAGATTTTAGATTGACGATTTAGATTGCTAGCGCAAAACAACGCATGCAACATTTTAGAACAGAGGGCGCCGAGGAAAAACCCACCGAGAGAATCCCGGAGAATTTAGATTGACGATCATAGATCGAGGTCTTACGACCTTTGTGAACCTTTGCGTCTTCGTGCCTTTGTGGCGAATACATTATTTGACTGTAAATTTTAGGATTTTATGTGCAACTTCAACACTTCGAGCCGCCTGGCCCTTGCTCTGACGACCGCGTGCGCTAAAGCTATAGCGGTGGCGCAAGCGGCTACGCGAAGGCGATGCAGGCAGTGTCTCAACACGCATCATCTCTAAGTGCCGAACAATGAATTATAGTAGGCAACAATTTTTGCAAAATCATATTTATCATCAAAGCGTAACTTGTTGGCTTTGATGTATTTTTCCACTTCTTCTGATTTTTTATTCATCAGATTTAGAAGATCATTTTTATTGCCGGTGAATTCAGCGATGTTACCTTTTTCGTCTAGAAAATAGTACTTGTACACCAGAACCAGGCGAGAGTACGATCCCATATAATATGGAGAACTGTAGGTTCGGTATTCTACGGACTCCCTCGATAATAGCGTCATCTTACCTTCTTCCAGTAGCTCAAAAAATACAGGCGCCCTGTATCCTGATGTCGTTGTAAATGGGAGTGCAAAGAACTGCCGATACTTCCTCACTGACGTATCAAAGATTTCAAAAAACAAAACCTTCCGGGCGCTAAATGCTGTGGTCCGTTGATCTGCCACCCCGTATTGCACAAGATCTTGCTGAAGGTCGTATTTAACGTTGCCTTTTAGCGTATCCCCTTCCAAGAGTATGATTTTTCCTTCGTGCCACAAGTCAGATGGAAACTGTTGTGCCTCCACCGCGAACGACAAGAAAAAAAACAAGATCAGTGCGCCGAAAAAATTATCGGCGTATACCAAGTTTCTAAATTTCAGAAACAAAATGTTTTCGTTCATTTATGTTTTAAAATGGTATGACCTAGCTTATCGCGCTTGGTCAACAAGTATTTTTCGTTGTGTTGATTAGGATGAATTTCAATCGGTACATTATCCACAATCTCCAGGCCATATCCCATTAATCCAACCCTTTTCTTAGGGTTATTCGTAATCAGTCGGATTTTGGATATCCCTAAACTCCTAATAATCTGCGCTCCGACACCATAATCACGTTCGTCCATATCGAAACCCAATTGTAAGTTCGCTTCAACGGTATCAAGTCCCTGCTCCTGAAGTTTATACGCCTTGAGTTTATTGAGCAGCCCAATCCCCCGACCCTCCTGCTTCATATACAAGACAACACCTTTCCCCGCCCGGTCAACCATTTCCATTGCGGCGTGCAGTTGCGCGCCACAGTCGCAACGGCAAGAGCCAAAAATATCTCCTGTAACACACGAGGAGTGCACCCTGACCAGCACCGGTTCATCTTTATCCCAAGTGCCTTTCACCAACGCCATGTGCACTTCATGCGAGTTAGTCTGGTCAAAGGCAATCAATTTGAAATGACCGTGTTCAGTGGGCATATCAACTTCGATTTCCCTGTGAATCAAGGTTTCCTTTTTGATCCTGTATTCGATCAGGTCCTTAATTGAAACAAGCTTTAAACCAAAACGCTCCGCCACCAGAACGAGGTCTGGCACCCTTGCCATGGAGCCATCTTCATTCATGATTTCGACCAGTACCCCAGCAGGTTTAAAACCCGCAAGTCGGGCAAAATCTATAGCAGCCTCAGTGTGACCTGTCCGCCTTAATACACCCCCGCGTTTTGCCTTTAGGGGAAAAATATGACCGGGCCTTCCAAGTTCCTCCGGTTTTGTTTCGGGATCGACTAAAGCTCGAATGGTTTTAAAACGGTCGTGCGCCGAAATGCCGGTTGTACAGCCGTGACCTAATAAATCAACGGAGACGGTGAACGGCGTTTCGTAGACCGCGGTATTCTTGCCTACCATCAAATCAAGACCAAGTTCTTCACAACGGTCTTCAATAAGCGGTACACATATCAAGCCCCGCCCGTGTGTCGCCATAAAGTTTACAATTGCCGGAGTAATGGTCTCCGCGGCGCAGATAAAATCGCCTTCATTTTCACGGTCCTCATCATCTACTACGATAATTACTTTGCCATTCTTGACGTCATCAATGGCTTCTTCGATGGTATTCAATTTAATCTTTGTCATAACTGATAAGTCTGTGACCATGATAACGGTCGGACGACTCTTTAACGTTAAATCAATTCTATGCGTTCCACTTCAATATTTTCCTGAAACGATTCCGAGTTGTTTGGCAATTTCGACATCGGCATTCTTTAAACGCGTTTGCGTTTCGACCAATTCATCAATCTCTTCTATACTTTTACTTTTTTCAGCGTCTTTGAGTTTTTCCTTATTTTCCTCAATCAGCCTTTGCACGTAGCGATATTTCCTTCGCAATACATTTTGGTGCGCATGTTCTTGAATTTTCTCTTTTTCGTCTTGAAAAACAATATGGTATTTCTCTGCCCAATGCGGACTCACGTAATGCCTGCGCGTGGTAAGTTCGGCAATTAACTTCTTGATATCCTCCGAACTGTTGTTCATAAAGTAGGCAGAGTCTATGAGGTCACCCCTGCCTTTTGCATTATAAAACTCCTGGTAAATTTTCGCATAGGTGGTATTAGAAAATTCCAGGTCTTCAAATTCCGAAATAAAATAACTCACCAGGTCGATATCCTCTTCCAATTCGCTGTCGGCGTAATTTAACAATAACCTTACCATTTCTCGCTCCTGGATCTGCTCCATCCGCTGCGTATCGAGCTTATAGATAGCAGAAACTTCAGCTGTAAGTTCTTCGCTAACCTGATCTTCTCTTTGAAAGGACTTTTTTGAATCACCCTCTTTTTTCCTTCGCTCCTGAATAACAATTTTATTGAGCTCGCTCACGAGCACAGACTCAGATATCTTCAACAGGTGCCCCGTCTCCTGAATATAAACCGAACGTTTGATGGGATCTGGAATTAGCGAAATGCTCGTTATGATTTCCCGAATAGCTTCGGCTTTCTTGATCGGATCCTGGGCTGCATCCTCTGCAAGAAGGTCAATCTTAAATGAAATAAAATCCTTTGTATGACCTTTCAGGTATTGTTTATACTCTGTGCTGCCCATCTTTTTGGACATGCTATCGGGATCTTCTCCGTCGGGAAGCAGAACGACACGAACATTTAATCCACCCTTGAGAACCAGATCGATTCCTCTCAGTGCCGCTTTAATCCCAGCTGCATCGCCATCGAAAAGTACCGTTACATTTTCCGTAAATCTCCGGATGAGTTTGATCTGATCTTCTGTCAGCGCGGTACCAGAAGACGCTACAACGTTATCGATATCCGCCTGGTGCATGGAAATAACATCGGTATAACCCTCCACCAGGTAACAAAAGTCCTCACGCCGGATAGCGTTCTTGGCCTGAAACATTCCATATAGCACATTGCTTTTATGGTAGATTTCTGTTTCCGGAGAATTGATGTATTTAGGCTGATCTTTTTCTTTTGTTAAAATACGTGCGCCGAAGGCTATGACCTTGCCTGCAAGATTGTGGACAGGAAAAATTACCCTCCCGCGAAAACGATCATAATATCTAAAACCGATGCCCTGAATGTTTTCTTTTTTGATAACGAGTCCAGCCTTTTCAATCATCTCTTCGCTATACCCGGCACCCGTTGCTTTCTTATGAAAATGATCCCACTCATTGATACTATAGCCTAACTCAAACTTGTCAATCGTTCTTGTGTTGAACCCCCGCTCCCGAAAATAACTCATTCCGATGCTGCGCCCTTCGTCTGTTTCCTGCAACAATTCTTTGTAGTAGTCCTTTGCATAGTTCATCACGATGTACAAACTATCACGATCGCTTTTTTCAATGAGTTGGTCCTGACTGACAAGATCTTCCTTGATCGTGACACCATATTTTTTTGCCAGATACCGAAGCGCCTCGACATAACTCATCCCTTCGTGCTCCATGACAAACGTTATTCCATCCCCACCCTTTCCGCTGCTGAAATCTTTGAAAATCCCCTTTGAGGGAACGACGTAAAAAGAGGCCGTCTTCTCATTCGTAAACGGGCTTAATGCCTTGTAGTTTTGACCGGATCGCTTGAGCGTCACAAAATCACCGATGACATCGATAATGTCGATGCGGTTTTTTATGTCGTCTATGGTTTCGCGGGAAATCACTTATCGGTTAATCGTTAATCGTTATCAGTTATCCGTTGTCCGGTAGCAAGGGTCACGATTCTTTTCTGCATGTCAACTTTCCCCCAAAGATATAGGTTACGGTTGTAAAAAGTCCATGATAGACAAGCCATAGTGATGGTTTTGTCTTTTGAACCAATTTTGGCGGCTAAACCATGGACTCTGGACTTTCTGCACTAAATTGCGGCCCAATTTGTTTTTCGTAAACGCTGAAATGAATCAATCTGATATATTAAAAGCGCTGTCCACAGTCGAAGATCCGGATCTCAAGCGGGACCTGGTCAGCTTGAATATGGTTAGGGACCTTAAAATTGATTCCGATAAAGTCAGTTTTACCGTTGTACTCACTACGCCGGCGTGCCCGCTAAAGGAAAAGATCCGCCAGGACTGCGAACATGCTGTCCGTAAGGTCGTAGGGGACAAAATGGCAATCGATATTTTAATAACATCCTCTGTCACAACCCTTAGGGATAATGCACCACTACTTCCAAAGGTAAAAAACATCGTCGCAATCGCATCCGGTAAAGGTGGGGTGGGAAAATCGACCGTGACCACGAATTTGGCTGTTGCCCTCGCGCAGGCTGGCGCCAAGGTAGGATTGATTGACGCGGATATTTATGGCCCCTCTATCCCCACCATGTTTAATTGTGAGTTTGAGCAACCGGCCATTAAACAAGTCAACGGAAAAAATATTATTATTCCCATAGAGCAATATGGTGTGAAGCTCATTTCAATTGGATTCCTCACGCCTCCCGACAGCGCGGTGGTGTGGCGAGGACCAATGGCTAGCTCGGCCTTAAAGCAATTTTTTGCGGATGCAGACTGGGGAGAACTGGACTACCTTTTAATCGACTTGCCTCCTGGTACCAGCGATATTCATTTAACCCTGGTTCAAACCGTGCCAGTGACTGGCGCAGTGATCGTAACGACACCACAAAAAGTGGCCCTTGCAGATGCCAACAAAGGTCTGACTATGTTCAAGCAGCCTCAGATTAACGTCCCCGTGTTGGGGGTTATTGAGAACATGGCCTATTTTACACCTGAGGAATTGCCGAATAACAAGTATTATATTTTCGGAAAGGATGGCGGCAAGAACTTATCAGAAAAACATGATGTTCCATTGCTTGGCCAGATACCGCTCGTTCAAAGCATTCGCGAAAGTGGCGACAGCGGACTTCCTGCGGTAATGAAGGGAGGCGCAACAGCAGATGCGTTTACAGATTTAGCAGAAAGTTTAGCGAGACAAATTGCAATAAGAAATGCTAACTTTACACAAACCAAAAGGGTTGAATTAAAAGTCTAATGAGTACCGTAGAAGAACTTACGAAAAAAATTGAATCCTCCTTAAATTCAATTCGACCTTACCTCAAGGCTGACGGAGGCGATGTAAAAGTCAGTCACATTTCTGAAGACCACGTGGTACAATTAGAATTTGTCGGAGCCTGCGGCAATTGCAGCATGTCCACGATGACTTTTAAGGCTGGGGTTGAAGCAGCGATAAAACGCGATGTGCCAGAGATAAAATCGATTGAGGTCATTAATTTGATTCCGTTCGGCTGATCGTCGGCCATTATTTTTTTTTCAAACATTTCAATTCGAAAATTTAAAATATGGTGAAGTCCACTCTCCTATTCAGTTGACGTGCCTCGTCGGTTTTATTGTTGGCTTTATTAAGCTCCTCTCCATATCCCACCACGGAAATCCGGTCGTCGGGAACACCCATGTCGAGCATCAATTGCCTTATCTTTTGAACACGTTTGATAGACAATTTAACATTGTAGGTATCCTGCCCATGACTATCGGTGTGGCCCTCTATCAAAACCGTTCGTCCCTGCAAAGCATATTCAGCAGCGATTAAAAAAGGCTCCATATCTACCATTGAAAATTCGTCCTCATCAAATGTGAAATACAAGGGAGGAAGATTAAGCGGGAAGATGTCTTTTTTACTGGCCAGTTTATCGCCGACCAATTTTCTTACCTGCTCATGTTGGACCGACGTTGGTTTAGGAAGATTGTTCTTTTCCAAAACAGCATCTTCTTTTACGTGCAATTCTGTGAGTCTTTCTGCACTGATTTGTTCTATCCGAGGTTTGATCGGTAAAGGCTTAGCAACGGGCTTAACCTGGGGTTGAACGTCTCCGGCTTTTGCTGTGACAGTGCTAGGATCGATGGACAGAACCGATTTATTATTCGCGCGGTAGCTCTTAGCAATATTAACCTTGCGGGGTTTTTTATGTCTTTTTCTATCAAGCAAATTACAGGCGTGCAGGTAAAGGGACGTTTGTTTGCGATAGTAGCTCTTGTTGGCTTTTCTATTCAACTTTTGATAGTCCTGGGCTTTCAGGGATAGCGTTAAGAGCATTGAAATAAAAGTCACTAATAGCCATGTTATGATAAATGCTATTGGACTGTTTCGAGTGTGGCGATTCTTGAGGGTACGCATAATCGAAGAGGTTTTTGATCATTGATTGCCAAAAACATACCTATCCGACTCCCCGGTTGCCAATCCCCAAAAAGCCCTTAAATCAGCTTTAAACGCACTTGTTGGATGTTTCAAAAGACGAGTTGCGCCGATGGGTTTCCAAGTTTGAGACCAATCATACGCAAACGTCATTAAAATTGGAATTTGCCCGGCCCTCGGACCTGGCCTCACCACAGCAAGAATGCATTTACTCTTCTTATATTTGGGCATATTCATCGTTGACCCTACGACTTTTTGTGCGGCTGATAATTTCTCTTCTTAGATCGATATCGCTACTGGTTCTGGCCACCATCCCTGCATTAACCATTGCCCAAGAACGATGTGGCACCGTGCAGTATATGAAGAACTTGCAGTCTCAGAATTTTCAACAAAACAAGTTAGAGTTCGAAAAATGGATGCAGGGTAAAATGCGTTCCAAAAAGAATACACGTCTGGAGCGTCAGCAAGCAATTTTTGAAATTCCGGTTGTAGTTCATGTGGTCCACAACGGAGAAGCGATTGGGTCCGGAGTAAATATCAGCGATGCGCAAATCCTTTCCCAGATTTCGGTCCTTAACGAAGATTACAGGAGGATGAACAGCGACGCATCAAGCACTCCACCAGAATTTCAGTCGGTTGCCGGTAATCTGGATATCGAGTTTGTACTGGCCAGACAGGATCCCGAGGGGCTCGCCACCACCGGCATTGTACGCGTCCAGGGCACACAAACTTCGTGGTCCATCAATGATAATTATGAACTGAAAGCACTTAGCTACTGGCCCGCAGAAGATTACATGAATATTTGGGTCAGTAACCTTACGGGCGTATTAGGCTATTCGCAGTTTCCGGTATCAGGCCTTCCCGGTCTTGAAAACTCCTCCGACAATCGACTGACCGACGGCATTGTCATTGCCTATAACGTGTTTGGTTCAGTGGATGACGGGCCTTTTAATTTGTCGAGCAAATACAATAAAGGCAGAACGACCACGCATGAAATGGGACATTTTTTTGGTTTGCGTCACATCTGGGGAGATGATGACGGTCGATGTGACGGACCTGGCGATTATGTCGACGACACACCAAATCAAGGAGGAGAATACACCGGATGTCCTTCACATCCCAAAGTCTCTTGTAGTGTTACCTCCATGTTCCAGAATTTTTTGGATTATACCGACGACGCATGCATGAATCTTTTTACCGCTGAACAGGTTGGAAGAATGACAACTGTGTTGGAGAATAGTCCAAGAAGAGCCAGCCTGCTGTCCTCACATGGATTGGCAAATCCCTCGCCATTGCCTAACGACATTGGTATACGAGCAGTGATTTCTCCCCTTGACGGTGAGTGCAGTTCGTTGGTAACACCCATCATAGAAGTAAGAAACTATGGAAGCAACCTGGTATCGTCTACTCGCATAACGCTGACGATCGATGGTGTTTTGGTTGAGACAAAAGACTTCACATTTACTCCTCTTTCCGCGCTTCAGTCGACAACCTTAAGTTTTTCACCTACACCATTTGCAAGTGGCATCCATACTGTGTCATTTGAAGTAACGCTTACGAATGGAGTTGCCGATGGCGGTTTATCGAATAATGAAATGAGTCAACCCGTCATTATTCCTGAAACAACTTCTCTTCCGATAATAGAAAACTTTAATTCGATTCCTGATCTATGGCAAATTATTAACCCCGATTTGAAAACCACCTGGCAAATAGCATCCGCCCCCAAGGACGATCCATCCAATACTGCCGCAAAAATGGATTTCTTCAACTACGAGGATAACTTTGGTGAAATCGACCTTTTGGTCACGCCGCTTTTTGATCTTTCAACAGAACCAGTAGCCCTATTGTTGTTTGATGTCGCCTATGCGCGTTTTCAAGATGATCACGATGGACTCAAAGTGATTGTCTTATCGGATTGTAACGCGGACGTCAATCAAGGTACTGTGGTCTATGATAAATCGGGTGCTGCACTCCAAACGCGTTCACCGACAACGGAGGAATTCGTACCCTCGAATGAATCACAATGGAGGACTGAATTCATTGACCTGAGTGCCTTCGCCGGCCAAAGCAATCTTCAACTTGCGTTTGTTGGCATCAACGACTGGGGTAACAACTTGTATCTGGACAACATCAAAGTTGTAACGACTCCGCTGGACGATGTAACGTTAGTCGAAGTCATTTCGCCGAGCGCTGTTGTTTGTTCAAATCAAATCGCACCAAAAATACGAATCCGAAATGCCGGCACATTGGTTACAGAAGTCAAGGTGAGAGTAACTGTAAACGGGCAGACTTCGACGACACAAGCTTTTACTGGTTTGAATCTATTCGGAGGTTCTGAATTGGAGGTTGAACTTTCACCGATCACTTTATCGAACAGCGAGAACACTGTTTTCGTCGAATTGGTTGACCCCAATGGACTGCCAGATGTCAATCCTTCCGATAATACTATCACGACCTACAGTGTAGTTAATACAGCGCAGGATGAAATTCCAATCCGGCAAAATTTTGAAAGCGAATTTGAGGATGAATGGACCATCATCAATCCGTTAGGAGGCATGGATTGGGAATTAAAATCGATGGACGAAAATCATGTGTTATTTTTAAATGCGTTCAACAACACGAACATAGGCGATAAAAGCTGGTTCGTCAGTCCGACTTTGGATTTTTCTGCAGCTACCGAAGCAAGCCTTACTTTTGATCTGTCGTACGCGTTTCGAGGGAGCAATAGCGATCAGCTCCTAGTCCTCGCATCAAGAGACTGTGGTATTTCCTATTCGGACACGGTATTCAATGAATCGAGAACGGAGCTTGCAGATGGTGAATCGTCGTCTTCCAGCTGGCTACCAGAAGACTCTGATTGGCAAAGGGGGCTTACCATTAATTTAAATGCATATGCGGGCGAGGGTTCGGTCCGTATAGCATTTGTTTTCGTAAATGCCAATGGGAATAACATTTACCTCGACAACATCCAATTTTTTGTTTCCGGAACTCCGCTGATTGTCGACAATTCAATGTCTGTTTATCCAAATCCATCACATTTGAACGGTGGTCCTCTAAATGTTACGTTCAACTTGCCAGAGAAAGGTCCGGTATCGATAGAAGTAATCGATATGACCGGGCGAGTAC
>Ga0111539_10010531_pt1 | contig 11640 bp, 9 predicted proteins | sample RhiMethybrSRZTD1_FD_79667 | JGI IMG/M metagenome (GOLD analysis project Ga0111539, IMG submission 79667) | Populus rhizosphere microbial communities from Tennessee, USA - Rhizosphere MetaG P. TD hybrid SRZTD1 (version 2) (version 2) | ecosystem: Host-associated > Plants > Roots > Rhizosphere >...
CAGGTAGACCTTGTTGCTGTCGAACACGCCGAAGCTGGTCGACACCACGATCTGCTCGTCGCCGATGCGCTCGAACCCCTCCGGGATGACGTCGTGGCCGTAGATGGCGATGGTGCCCCCCATCGCCTTCAAGAAGCGGCGGGCCACCTGCGTGTGCGCCGAGCGCGCCCACAGGAGCGGTCCGACCACCGGCACATCGAAGATGTCGACCGGGCTGTCGAAGTGCAGGCCGTCCAGCCGCGCCTTCTCGACCTCGCCGATGGAGGTGATGTCGGCGGCCGGCGCCCCGTGGGTGAAGACCGCCCCGCAGGGGGCGATGGCACACAGGGGAAGCTCGCGCAGGAGCGCGCGCAGCCACGAGGTCTGGTCCGGCCCCAGCCGGCTCTCGAGCAGCTCGACCTCGTCGGCCGCGAATTTTGCGGTGTGGGGCCCGCCGATGTGGCCGTGCTCGTGGTTGCCGATGATGGCGTGGACGTTCTTGGGCTGCGACGCCCGCAGCCGCGCGAACTTGCGCATCAGCTCGCCCGACTCGTCCCGGTAGAACTCGCCGAGGAAGTCGGGCCAGTCGTTCGGGTCGATGTGCGGACCGTGCACCAGGTCGCCGGTGAAGAGCAGGTGGGCGTCTCCCCCGGTCTCCTTCATGTGGCGGTTGAAGATGGCGACGATCTGGTCGTAGTCGCGTAGACACCCCTGCAGGTCGGTACACACGATCAGACGACCGTGGTCGGGAAGGCGCAGGATGCCTGCCATCGGGCGGCAGCGTACCACGCCGTCGGGCCACGTCGCCCGGCGCGCCGGTAAGCTAGAATGCCGCCGCGCATGACAGCGAAGCGAATCCGCGCGCGCATCAGCGGGCGCGTCCAGGGCGTCTTCTACCGGGCGTCGGCGGCCGAGCGGGCCGGCGAGCTCGGTCTGGTCGGCTGGGTCAGAAACGCCGCCGATGGGGCGGTCGAGCTGGAGGCGGAGGGGCCGGCCGAGCGCATCGAGGAGCTCATCGCCTGGTGCCGCCGAGGTCCACCCGCGGCGCGGGTGTCGGATGTCCACTCCGAGTGGATCGACCCGATCGGGCAAGAGCGGGGCTTCCGCGTGCGGCATTGACCCCCGCTCCGCTGATATAAATCGGTTTCGCTGGTGACCTCGCCTGCCGTCGATATAGCCGCCTGGCTGCGCCGGCTGCCTCACTACCTCTTCCTGGTCGATCTCCTGCCGGGCAAACGGGTACTCGAGGTGGGCTGTGCGACCGGCTACGGATCTCAGTTCCTGGCCAATCACGGGGCCGGCCGCGTGGTCGGCATCGACCGCTCGCTCCGGCGAGTGAGCGAGGCGCGCTCGCGCTACCGGCAGAGCAATCTCGAGTTTCGCTGCGAGGAGCCGGGCTCGGTCGAGCTCGAGGACGGCAGCTTCGACTGCATCTTCGTACCGGACGCGGTGGACATCCTGCGCCGCCGATCGGTCCTCGCCGAGCTGCGCCGCCTGCTGGTCCGCCAGGGGCACTTGATCCTGTGCGGTATCAGCGCCGATCGGCGCGGCGCTCCCGGCGGCGCCTCCTTCTACGAGTTCCGCGACCGGCTGGAGCGGCTGTTCTCGCCGGTCAGGATGATCGCGCAGACCCCCTTCGTCGGCTTCAGCCTGATCGAGTACGCCGACGACGGCGGGTCGCCCGGCATCGAGCTCGACACCTCGCTCCTCGAGGTGGCGGGCGGCGAGACCGAGCCGAGCGACTACGTGGCGGTGTGCGGCGGCTCGAACATGGCGCTGCGCGGGTTCACCATCGTCCAGCTGCCGGATCGCGAGGGGGCCCTGGCGGTGACGGCCGCCATCACCGGCAGCGAGAGCGTTGGTGCTGCCGCGGTCGCTGCGGCTGGCGATCCCGAGCGGGGCGAGGATCCGGTGGTGGCGCGCGAGCTGCGCAGCCGGCTCGAGACCTCCATCGAGGAGCGGGCGCGGGCGCAGGAGCTCATCGAGGACCTGCGGGCGCAGGTGGAGGAGCTGCGCGCTCAGCTGGTCGATTCGAGCACCGGGTCGGCCGAGCGGCCGATCGAATGGGCGCCGGCCGCGGCGCCGCCGGCGGCCGCCGCGCCGGCGTTGGCAGCGCCGGTCCCTGGCGCGCCCGAGTTGCCGGCACCCGGCGGCGAGCCCGAGGCGCCGTCGGCCACCGAGCAGATCGCCGAGGCGCTGGCAGCGCATCGCGACGTCGTGCGCTCGCTCGAGATCGCCGTCGAGGAAGGGCAGGTCTACGCCGACGAGCTGCGCGGCGAGCTCGAGCTGGCGCAGGGGCAGGCGCGCCGGACCGAGGCGGCGCACAAGAGCGCCGAGGCGCGCGCGGCTCGCTTCGAGGCGGAGCTGCGCGAGTGGCGGACCCGCGCGTCGGTCGCCGAGGGCCAGCTCCTCCGCGTCGCGCGCGGCGGCGGCAACGGGCAGCTCGGGGCCGGCGACCGGGTCAAGCTGGCCGAGCTGGAGCGCGAGCTGGCGCGCGTGCGGACCGACTGTCACGACACCGAGAAGCGACTCGAGGCGGCGGTCAGGCGGGCCGAGCGCGAGCGCGACGATCTGGCGGTCCGGCTGCAGCGCGCCGAGGGTGAGCGGCCGGTGGCGGTCGCCGCCGTGCGGCCAGTGCGCGAGGGCGAGGTGACCAGCCGGCTGGCGCGCCTGGAGGGAGAGCTCGGCACCGGCCGGGATCTCCTCCGCCAGATCGAGGACGGGCTGACCGCGCTCGAGAAGGAAGCGGCGCGCGAGTCGGTCGAGCGGGCGCCGTCGGCCTGGGCGGCGCACCGCGATCAGCAGCTGCGCGAGCTGTCGGCCGAGCTCGGGGTCAAGGACGCGGAGATCACCATCCTCCACGTCGGCATCTCCGCGCTGCGCGCCCGCCTCAAGGAGCTCGTCGGCGAGGTGCGCCGGGCCGCCGGGGCGATGCGCGGGCGGTCGGCCGACGAGATGCTCGAGGTCATCGACGATTTGACCGCGCAGCTGGCGGCGTTCGAAGAGCGCGAGTGATGCTCTAGAGTCCGAGGACGTCGCGCATGGTGTAGCGGCCGGGCGGCCGCGAGGCGAGCCAGGCAGCGGCGCGCAGGGCGCCGGCGCCGAACAGGTCGCGCGAGCCGGCCCGGTGGGTGAGCTCGACGCGCTCCCCCTCGCCGAGGAAGAAGGCGGTGTGATCGCCGATGACGTCGCCGCCCCGCACGGCGACGACGCCGATCTCACCGTCGGGCCGGGCGCCGACCTCGCCGGAGCGCTCGGTGGTGAGGACCTCTTCGAGCTCGACGCCGCGGCCGCTGGCGAGCGCGCGGGCGAGGGCCAGCGCGGTGCCCGACGGGGCGTCGCGCTTGTGGCGATGGTGGGTCTCGACGATCTCGAGGTCGAAGGTGGCGCCGAGGGCACGCGCCGCGGTCTCGGCCAGGACGAAGAGCAAGTTGACCCCGAGCGAGAAGTTGGCGGCCACCAGGACCGGCGCGGTGCGGGCCAGCTGGCCGAGCGCTGCCTCGGCGTCGCGGCCGAGCCCGGTGGTGCCGACCACCGCGGCCACCGGGTGCCCGGCGGCGGCCGCTGCGCGCGCCGCGGCCGCGGTGCCCTCGGGGGTGGTGAAGTCGATGTACACGTCGCAGCCGGCCAGGCCGGCGAGATCGCCGGTCACCTCGACACCACCCGCCACCTTCTGGCCGATGATCGGGCTCGACGGGTGGTCGATGGCGGCCGCGAGCGCCATGTCGCTGCGCGCGGCCAGGAGCTCGATGACGCGCGCGCCCATGCGGCCCGAGGGGCCGAGCACGGCGGCGCGGATCACGCCAGGCCCTTCGCCTTGAGGTAGTCGGCGAGCCGTGCGCGCAGGGCGGGCGTGATGGCGCACATCGGCAGGCGCAGCTCGCCGCCGATGAGGCCGCGCAGCTCGAGCGCCGCCTTGACCGGGCCCGGGCTCGGCTCGGCGAACAGGAGCTGGAAGAGCGGCAGGAGGTCGACGTGGATGGCGCGCGCCCGCGCCAGGTTGCCGGCGGCCGCCGCCTGGCACAGCTCGACCACCTGCCGGGGCATCACGTTCGAGGCCACCGAGATGATGCCCTTGCCGCCGAGCGCCATGATGGCGAGCGTGGAGACGTCGTCGCCCGACAGGACGTCGATGCGGTCGCCGACCCGGGCGATGAGCTCGCCGGCCCGCTTGACGTCGCTCGCCTCCTTGATCGCCACCACCTGCTCGATCTCCGCCAGCCGCGCCACCGTGTCGGGCAAGAGGTCGCAGGCGGTGCGGGCCGGCACGTTGTAGAGGACGATGGGCAGCTGGGTCTCGTGCGCGATGGCGGCGTAGTGCCGGTAGAGGCCTTCCTGGCTGGGCCTGTTGTAGTAGGGGGTGACGTGGAGGAGGGCGTCGGCGCCCGCCGCCTCGCTCGCCTGGCTGAGCTCGATGGCCTCGGCGGTGGCGTTGCCGCCGGCGCCGGCGATGACCGGGACGCGGCGCGCCGCTACCTCGACCACGTGCTTGATGACCGCGATGTGCTCGGCGACGGTGAGCGTGGCCGACTCGCCGGTCGTGCCGACCGCGACCAGCCCGTCGATGCCGGCGGCGATCTGTTCCTCGACGACGCGGGTGAGGGCCGGGTAGTCGACCTCGCCGGCGCGCATCGGCGTGACCAGCGCGGTGAGGGCGCCGTGAAAGGAGGCTCTCTGTCTGGACATGGTTCGTCGCCTCGGCTTGGTTCCCACGGGTATAACGCGCGCCCCTGTCGGAGTCATTGCACGCCGAGGATCCGGCGGGTGTCCGCAATATCACGCCGGATCTGCTCGACCAGCTCGGCGGCCCCGGGGAAGCGAAGCTCGCCGCGCAGGTGCTCGACGAAGGCCACGCGCATCCGCTGGCCGTAGAGATCGCGGTCGAAATCGAGGACGTGGACCTCGAGGCTGAGGCGGCCCGAGTCGTCGAAGGTCGGGTTGGTGCCGACGCTGGCGGCCGCCGGGCGCCGCTCGCCGGCGAGCTCGACCCAGACCGCGTAGATGCCGAGCGGCGGCAAGACCTCGGTGTCGGGCGCCAGGTTGGCGGTGGGGATTCCGATGCCGCGCCCGCGACCCGCGCCGCGCACGACCTCGCCGTCGACCTCGGGATGGCGGCCGAGCAGGGCGCGCGCGCCGGCGAGATCCCCTTCCTCGACCAGCGCGCGGATGCGGCTCGAGGAGGCCACCACGCCGGCGACCGAGACCGGGCCCACCACGTCGACGGAGAAGCCGAGCTCGCCGCCGAGCTCGCACAGCGTGTCGGTCGAGCCGGCCCGGCCCGAGCCGAAGCGGAAGTCGTATCCGACCACCACGTGGCGGGCGCCCAGCCCGCCGGCGAGGACCTGTGCGGCGAAGGCGCGCGGTGAGAGCGCGGCGAATTCGCCGTCGAACGGCTCGACCACCGCGGCGTCGGCGCCGGCGGCGGCCAGGAGCTCGAGCTTGCGCGCGGTGGTGGTGAGGAGCCGCGGGGCGCGCTCCGGGGCCAGGATGGCGGCCGGGTGGGGATCGAAGGTGAGGGCGACCGCCTCGCCGCCCTGGCGCGCGGCCGCCTCGCGCGCGCGAGCGATGAGCTGCTGGTGGCCGAGGTGGACGCCGTCGAAGTTGCCGATGGCGAGCGCCGGCGCACGGAGCGCCCTGGGCAGGCGCCGGTGGCCGGGGAAGACGTCCATCCGGCGAAGGTATGAGCGCGGCCCGACGCGCGCAAGCTCGTCATTGCGCCGGAGGCGGCGGGAAGGCACAGTGTCCCCGTGGGGGACCGCCAGCAGACCTTCGCCGGCGAGCTCGACCTCCTGGTCAGGGCGCGCTATCCGCTGGTCTACCTGGTGAGCTGGGAGGAGCAGCGGGTGGACGCGATTCTCGCCCAGCTGGCCAGCCGGCACGGCAAGCACCTGCTCGACTGGTCGGTGACCCGCGGGCTGCGGCGCATCGGCGGGGCGCGCGGCAGCATGGGAGTGGACGGGGTGGCCGATCCGTTGAAGGTGCTCCAGGCGATCGGAAAGCTCGCCGAGCCGTCGCTGGTGGTGCTCAAGGACTTCCACCCCTACCTGGAGGATCCCAAGGTGGTGCGCGGCGTGCGCGAGCTGGCGGTCGATCTGAAGCACAGCTACTCGACGCTGGTGCTCCTGGCGCCAGTCCTGAAGATCCCCGCCGAGCTCGAGAAGGAGGTCTCGGTGCTCGACGTGCCGCTGCCCGGTCCCTCCGAGCTCGGCGACCTCCTGCGCGAGATCGTCCTTGTCGTCAGGCAAGGCAAGCGGGCGACCGTGGCGCTGACCGGCGAGGAGGCGGGGCGGCTGGTCCGGGCGGCGCAGGGGCTGACCCTGGCCGAGGCGGAGAACGCCTTCGCCAAGGCGATCGCGGTCGACGGCGCGCTGGGAGCCGACGACGTCGAGCTGGTGCTCGACGAGAAGCGGCAGGTGATCCGCAAGAGCGGGCTGCTCGAGTACCACGCGACCGACGCCACGCTGAGCGGTGTGGGCGGGCTCGAGCACCTGAAGTCGTGGCTCGACCGGCGGGCGGCTGCGTTCGGCGAGGAGGCGCGCGCCTTCGGGCTGCCGGAGCCGAAGGGGCTCTTGCTGCTCGGCGTCCAGGGCTGCGGCAAGAGCCTGACCGCCAAGGCGATCGCCTCGCAGTGGCGGCTGCCGCTCTTGCGACTCGATATGGGGCGGATATTCGCAGGCTTCATCGGATCGTCGGAGGAGAACATCCGGCGGGCCATCCGCATGGCCGAGGGAGTGGCGCCGGTCGTCCTGTGGATCGACGAGATCGAGAAGGGGTTGTCGGGGACCGGCTCGTCGGACCACAGCGACGGCGGCACGACGGCGCGGGTGTTCGGCGCGCTGCTGACCTGGATGCAGGAGAAGACGGCGCCGGTCTTCATCGTGGCGACCGCCAACCGGATCGAGTCGCTGCCGCCCGAGCTCCTGCGCAAGGGGCGGTTCGACGAGATCTTCTTCATCGATCTGCCGTCGGGGCGCGAGCGGGCGGAGATCTTCGCGATTCACCTGGCGCGGCGCGGGCGGCGGCCGGACGCCTTCGACCTCCCGGCGCTGGCGGCGGCGGCCAGGGGGTTCTCCGGGGCCGAGATCGAGCAGGCGGTGGTGTCGGCGCTCTACGACGCCTTCGACCGGCGGAGCGAGCTCATGCAGACCGACGTGGAGCGAGCTCTGGCCGAGACCCGCCCGCTGTCGGCGACCATGCGCGAGGAGATCGCGCGGCTGCGCGAGTGGGCGCGGACCCGGACGCGCGCGGCATCGCCGCCCGAGGAGGAGCAGGGGTGGCCCGCCTCCGGCGATTCCTGATGCTCGAGAAGGCGCGCGGCGAGGGGAGCGGCCGCGACGAGCCGGACGCCAGCCGGGCGCCGTCGGTATCGACCCGGTTCGAGGCGCTGGCGCCGCCGGTGCCCGGTGCGGGGGGAGGGGAGGCGGATCCGTTCGCGCCGCCGCCGGCGCCCGATGTGGTGCTGGAGATCGACGCGCCCGAGCGGGCCGAGCCGGCCAAGGACCAGGCGCTGGCCGCCGAGATCGACGCGATGGCGGCGCGGCGCGACCAGATCGGGGTGGCGGCGGTCGAGCCGCGCTACCCGCGGGCGGTCGACCGGCTGGCGGCGCTGATCGCCGTCGGGCCGATCGCGCGCTGGTCGCCGCGCGCACGGGTCCTCCTGGTCGCCGGGATCGGGGCGGCCGCGGTCGGCGGGCTGTTCTTCGTCGGGGGGATCGGCCCGCGCGTCCTCCAGGGGGCGCTGGTGCTGCTGTTGTTCGCGCTGTTCGTCCCGTCCTGATAGGGTCGCTTCGGCGAGGCGCCGACGATGAGCGGAACGGATGCGGTGCGCAGGTGGACGCCGCGGGCGGTGGCGGCGGCCGGGTTCGCCGGATACGCGCTGGTCGCGCCGGCCGGCCCCTACTGGCTCGACTCGGGCGAGATCGGGGCGGCGGCCTTCCAGCTCGGCTCGCCGCACCCGACCGGATTCCCGCTCGAGGTCGCGCTCGCCAAGCTGATGACGCTGGTGCCGGTCGGCGAGCTCGCCTTCCGGCTGCACCTGGTGAGCGCGGCGGCCGCGGCGCTGGCGCTCGCGCTGGTGGCGGCGCTGGTCGCCGAGGTGGGCGGCAACGGGCGGGCCGCGTGCGCGGCGGGGGCGGCGGCGGCCCTCCTGGCCGGCGCGACGCTGGTGTTCGCGCGCCAGGCGAGCGTGGCGGAGGTCTACGCGCCGACCGCCGCGCTCCTGATGGGCGCCCTCTATCTATATGATCGGGTCGCGCGCGGCGCCGACGCGCGCTGGGGGCTCGGGCTCGCGCTGGTGGCCGGGCTGGGCATCGGCGCGCACGTGTCCTTCCGCCTCCTCGTGGGGTTGCCGCTCGCGGTGCTCCTGTTCGTCCGGCTGCGGCGCGGGGCGCGCTGGCCGCTGCTGGCGCCGGTGGTGGCGGTGGCGGCGGCGGCGGCGGTTCACCTCGTCCTGCCGGTTCGCTCCGCAACCGGGCGAACCGCGGCGGTCGACTGGGGACATCCGCGGAGCGCGGCCGGGTTCGTCGACCACGTCACCGCGGCTGACATCCGCGACAGCTACGGCGACCAGATGCTGGCGCGCGAGCCGCTGGTCGTGCGCGAGAACGCGGTGCGCTTCCTCGGCGAGGCGAGCGAGGAGCTCGGCGCGCTGGCGATCCTGGCTGCGCTGTTCGGGGTCGTCCAGCTGGCGCGCGATCGGCGATCGCGCTGGCTCCTGGCGGCGCTCGCCGTCGTGGTGGTGGGCGACGCGCTGTATGCGATCGCCCTCAACCCGATGGGGATTGCCGACGGCCAGAACGGAGTGCCGCTGGTGCTCGGTGCGGCGGTGCTGGCCGGTGTGGGGCTGGTCTGGCTGGGGCGGTTCGCGGGTCGCGCCGGGCCCTATGCGGCGGCCGGGGCCGGGGCCATCCTCGCGGTCGGGCCGGTGCTGATGAGCTGGCCGGCCCTCGCCGCCGGCGGCGACGCGCCGCGCCGGTTCGCCGAGGCCGCGCTGGAGACGGCTCCACCGCGCGCGATCCTGCTCACCAGGAGCGACTCACTGTCGGCCGGCGTCCTCTTCCTCCAGGTCACGGAGGGCGCGCGGCCGGACGTGACCTCGCTCGTGCGCCAGCGCCTGGGCGACCGGGCGCGGACAGCCGCGCTCCTCGGCGCGCCCGCCGGCCTCGCCCACCGGACGGTCTCCTCCCGCTCCGACACTTCGCAGGGAACGACCTGGTTGGGCCTCGGCGACATCCTCGGCGGCACGCGGCCGGTCGCGTGGGAGCCGGCCGACGACCCGGTGCCGCCCGGCTTTCGCCTCCGCGCCGGGCCGGTCGCCGCCACACTCGCGTCGACCGCCGACCCGCCGCCCCCCCGCTCCAGCGCGGACGCCCCGCCCGGCGGTTCCGGTCCCGGCGCCCCGGAGACCGCCGCCGCCGGCCCGCCGCCCCCCCGCTCCAGCGCGGACGCCCGGCCCGGCGGTTCCGGTCCCGGCGCCCCGGAGACCGCCGCCGCCGGCCCGCCGGACGACTTGACCCGCGCCGCTGCCGACCTCACGGCCATCTTCGCGAACTCCCACGACCCCATTGGTGAACGAACGTTCGTTCATTCACTCACCACGCTCGGCCGCCTCGCGGTAGAGCGCGGCGACCCCGCCCGCGCCCTCCAGCTCTTCGATCGCGCGCTGGCAATCCGTCCCGACCACGCCGAGGCGCTGGTCAACCGCGGCGTCGTCCTCTCGCGACTCGATCGTCTAACCGAGGCGGCCGAGGTGACCGAGCGCGCGCTCGAGTCCGAGCCCAACCGCGTCCGCGCCCTCGTCAACGCGGCCCGCTACCGGTTCGCCCTCGGCCAGACCGAGCAGGCGCTGGCCCACGCCGAGCGCGCGCTCCGGCTCGACGACGGCAGCGCCGACGCCTGGTTCCTCGCCGGGGTGGCCGACGCGAAGGCCGCGCGCACCGAGCGCGCCCGCCAGCGCCTGCGCCGCGCTCTCGCCCTCGAGCCGCATCACCCGGAAGCGGTCGCGGCGCTGCGCGCGCTCGATCAGGTCACGCAGTGAGCTCGGCAGCCGACGCCAGCAGCACGCGGTCCCAGCGCGGCTCGAGACAGGTCGCCGCGGCGAGCAGAGCGAGGCCGACCCCCGCGGCGCCGGTCAGGAAGCTCGGGTCGGCGACCCACCCGGCGTTTCCCGCCCGATCGAACGACCAGGCGATGTAGCCGCCGACACCGATGCCGGGCCGGCGCTGGGCGAGCGCGCGGGCAAACCAGGCGCGCGCCGCGTCGCGCAGCACCGGATGCGGCCTGGTGTGGTGCAGGCGCGCGAACAGGACACCGGCCCCGCTCGCACCGTGACACAGCCCCGCGTCGATGACGCCGGAGGCAGCCGCCGGTCGGATCGCGGCGCGCAGCGCGTCGTCGACCGACTCGCCATCGTCCCTGCCGAGGCAGCGGGCGGCGAGCGCGAGCGCAGCGGCACTGCCCGGATCCCCGCAGCACCACGCGAGGCGCGCGGGATCGTTCTCGAGCCCGAGTGCCGCGACGGCGGGCAGGGCGGCATGACCGACCGAGCGGCGATGACGCTCGAACCAGCCCCACGCTCGCTCGGCCGCGGCCCGCGCCAGCCGCGTCTCGACGCCGGCCGCCGCGCAGCGGGCGAGCAGCGCGATGGCGCCGGCCACGCCGCTGGCGACGCCGAGCGAAAAGGACCCGCCGCGCACGGACGTGGGGGTGCGATGTCCATTCTGCGACGGCGGGGTGAACCATGCGCCATCCGGCTGCGCCGCCTTGGCGAGGGCGAGGACCACGCTGCGCGCGAGCGCGTGCGCCGACGGCCGCGGCATCCGCTCGAGCGCGTAGACGCCGACCCCGACCAGCCCATCGAGCAGGTCATACTCCCCGTAGCAAGGGGCCGAGCTGCCGAGGTGATCGTGCAGCGCCGCGTCGATCGAGGCGGCCGGGTCGCCGGCGCTGCGCGGGAGGAGGTCGCGCGTGTGCTCGATCACCCAGCCGACCCCGGTGATGCCGTGGTAGAGGGTCGGGATCGCGCGGCCCGGTCGCACCAGATCGCCGGCCGCGGCGATGAGGTCGCGGGCATCGCGCTCGAAGCCGGCCCCCGGCACCACGTGCGAGAGGTACGCGGCGAAGAGCGCGCGCCCGGCTGCCCCGCGCGCCAGGCTGGGATCGGTGACCGGCACGCCGCGCAGCGCCTCGCCGATCTCCACCGCCGCCTCGATGGCGCGCCCGCCGAGATCACCGTGCAGCACGGGCTCCCATTCCCTCGGCGGATCGACGATTCGCATCTCCGCGCTCGCGAGCATGGCGCTGGCGTGTGCATCTCGAGTGCCCACGCGAAGTGCGCGCAAGCAGGACGTGCCCGCTCCCTGCCTGTTGCATCCAGCCAACGTTCCGCTGCCTCGAGCCTGCGGAATCTCCGGAGACGGCTGTCCCCTCCACGGGTCACCCCCGAGAGCCCCGCGTCTCTGTGCCGCGAGTCACGCCCGCCCCGCGCATCTCGGCCCCGTGGCCCGTTCGGGACTCCGATCCCGGTTCCGACTCCGACTCCGATCCCGGTTCCGACTCCGACCCCGATCCCGGTTCCGACTCCGACTCCGATCCCGGTTCCGACTCCGACTCCGATCCCGGTTCCGACTCCGACTCCGATGCCGTGGGGTCGCGCGCTCGTCA
>Ga0111539_10010534_pt1 | contig 11639 bp, 7 predicted proteins | sample RhiMethybrSRZTD1_FD_79667 | JGI IMG/M metagenome (GOLD analysis project Ga0111539, IMG submission 79667) | Populus rhizosphere microbial communities from Tennessee, USA - Rhizosphere MetaG P. TD hybrid SRZTD1 (version 2) (version 2) | ecosystem: Host-associated > Plants > Roots > Rhizosphere >...
ACGCGGAATGTCGCGCCCGTTTCCGGCGCTGGTTCAACGACCCGGAAACGTTTCAACGCGAACACGCGAAACTGATCGAGATGATCGGGTCGAGCTCGGAGTCGAGCTTGAAAGAAATCTGTTCCTGGCCGGCCGCTGCGCCCAATCAGCTCGAGTTCGTTCGCTCGATGGCGCCCGTTTGCACGGCGCTCAACCACGACAAAGCGGGCAAGTTGGCGGTCTTGACCGTTGGCAGCGGGACTCCCAAGCGCCCCGAGGTCACGCTTCTGCTGCAAGACCTGGCCAGCGTCGATTTCGCGGCTGCGCCCGCCGACACGCTGCTCGCGCTGATCACGCGTGCCGGCACGCGACATTGCGAAACCGAGGAGCCTTCTATCGAGTCGCTCTTCAGCTGTGAGAACAAAAGGCTCACCGGCCTGCGCGCCACGAACAAGCTGCTCGTGACCGCCGGAGGGCAGGAGGTCGCAGTCAACGTCGATGCGGCAGGAAAACTGAGCTCGGCTTCCTGGAACTCGAGCGTGCTCATCCAGGACCTCGCCACGCTGAAAGCCAAGTTTCCATTGAATCTGGCCGAAGTCCAAAACCAGGTGTGGGACATAGCTTGTCCGCAATGCGGGGCGCTGCCGAAGGCTTTGGCAGAAACGGGAGACGCCTACGAGCAATTCCGGCGGCTGTACGAGCTGGTGGGGCAAATCGCCGAACAGTATTCGAGCACGGTGAAAGCGGAAAGCGGCGACAAGTTCCTGAACATCGTTTCTTTGATTTCGCTCGCGGTCCGCACCGCCGACCAGGTCTGCGAAGAGCGCGTCAATTGTTCGCAAACGCGAACGCCACCGGTAAAATCAGCGACGGCCACCGAGGCCCCGCCGGGCACGCTTGCACCGGCCGCGCAACCCGCGCCGCCGAGCGAGCAGCCGGACACCGAGGATCCCTTGTGCCGCCTCTGGACCATGACCCGGGGCGGGCAGAGCGAGATCGTCGTGGACTTGCTCGCCGCGATCGCGGATCTCGACGTGCGAATGCTCGCCACGTCGCTGCTCGGCGCAGCCTTTCCCGACGGCCGCCGCGACGTGTATCAGAAGTTTTTCGTCAACTTCGCGGCTTACCTGGTGGACCGCACCGACGATCCCAACGAACGCATCGTGACGCGCGAGGCGTTTCGAGACTCGGCCAAGGAACTCTTGATCTCGCTCAAGAAGTCCGGTGTGCCCCCGGGCGGCCAATTTCGCTTTTCCTTTGCGCCCTCGCTGGGCATGAGGGTCAGCATCTGCGATGGCTACCTGAGCGAGCTCGGCGCCCACGACATCCGCTACACGGTGAGCGCGGACTGGCCCGACATCCGCTTCGCGGCCACCGACGGCTTCGGATTCCGGGTGTCCGCTCTCGATTTCATCGCGCCGGCTGGGGAAATCGCGCTGCGCAAGTCGCTGGAGCGCTACGAGCACTCGGGAGCCTTCTTGCTCGACGTGGTGCGGCCGCGGATCGGGGTGTGGGCGGCGATTCCCGACTTGACCCGGAATGTCGTGCTCACGGGATCGGTCGGCACCAGGCTGATCTCCGCCACCGAAGTCAAAACGGCGGACCCCGCGTACGGCCGCTACGATTTCATCGGGGACGGCGATCGCCCGGCGTCGAGCTACGTCGAGTTCAGCGGCGCCGTCGAGTACGTTTTTTAGACCGAAGCGAAGATGACGCGCCACCCATTCTTCGGCACGCCGCTGCTCCTCAGCTTCGCGCTCGGTTGCTCGTCGACGCTCGGCGCGAGCGGCAGCCGCTACGTGCACCACGGCGAAGCCACGAACCTCGGCTTCAAGTCGGCGTCGCTCCTCGACGTTTCGGTGCTCAACGCCGATTTCAACCCAGCGCTCGGCGCCGAAGCGGTCTTTCTCGAACGCGTCGACGGGGGCGGCAATGAGTGGGGCCAATGGCGAGCGCTCGCGCTGCTCGGCGTGACTCACATGCCGCGGCGGGACGAATCGGCGCTCGGCTACGAGCTTTTCCTCACGCCCGGGCTCGCGCGCTACACGGCGCGAGACTCCGGTGGCGAGCGCAACAACATGGGCTTCGCGCTCGGCGCGGAAGGCGGCCTTCCGATCCGGCTCAGTGGCGGCGTCCCACCCTGGAAGGCGGACGATATCGTGGGACTCGCGGGGTACATCGTGCCCTCGGTCGGCGGGACCTGGCTCGGCTTCGATGCGTTCGAGCTCACGGCCAGCTTGTCGCTGCGAGTGAAGTTGTGGAGCGCGGCGACGCCATGACGCGACGGCTCGCGCTGCTTTTGGCGCTGATCACGGGCCTGGCGAGCGCTTGCGGGCACTACGTGCCCAAGGTGCCCGGCAAGCCGCCGGACCCGCCGGCGCATCGCCCGGCGCCGGTACGGGTCGGCACCGCGCGCGCGGACATCACCATGCCGCCGGGAGCGGCGATGTTCGGTCACGCCCTCGATTCGCGCGTCGCCGAGGGTTACTGGACGCGCAACTACTGCCGCGTCTTCTATTTCGAGACCGGCCTCGGGCACGAGCTGGTGTTGATTCCCTGCGATCTGCCCGCGGTCAGCGCGCTCCTGCAACGCGCGGTGGCCGAAAGAGTCGCGCCCGATCTGCACGCGTCGCAGATCATGATCACGGCCACGCACAGCCACGCCGGCGTCGGCCATTTCTTCGGATCGAGCCAGTACACGTCGCTGTTCAGCAGCCGCTTGCCGGGCTACGACGAGGAGCTCTTGGTGGCGCTCGCGTCGCGGATCGCCGAGGCCGTCAAACAGGCGCGGCAGGCGGCGCGCCCGGCGCGGATCTCCTGGCACCACCGCTACGACTTCTGGGGATTCACTAGGAACCGCTCGCTCGCCGCCTTCTTGTTGAACCGGCCGCAGTACGCGCCGCCGCACGCTTATCCGGGCTGCTCGGGCGCGGGCTGTCCGCCGCACTCCCCGGACCTCGAAGCCGTCGACCCCTCGCTGCACGTGCTGCGTATCGAGGCCTACGATCCGCGGGCGCCCGAGAAGACGATGCCTCCGATCGGTTCTTTGAGCTTTTTCGCGATGCATCCGACGGTGGTTCACAGCTTCTACAAGTTGTTCGGTGGGGACACGGCGGCGGTGGTCAGCCGCTATGTGGAACGCGAGCTACGCCGCGAATCCTGCGCGCTCGCGCCGAACAGCACCGGCTGCAGCCCGAGCTGCGACGTTCAAGCTTGCGCCAGCGACGTCGATCCGCTGCACGGCGTGATCAACACCAACGAGGGTGACATCTCTCCGGTCTGGTCGCGCGGCGACATCGATGAAGCGATCGCGGTCGGCACCGCAGTCGGCCGCTTCGTCTGGCAAACGCACGGCATGACCGCGACCAAGGTCCTTAACCCATTGATCGATTCCCGCTACATGGAAGTGGACGTGCGCGGCGCGGAGTTCACGGACGACGGCGTCGTGCAGCACACGTGTGGCGCCGGCAAGCTCGGCCAGGGCGTCGCGGCCGGGGGTTCGGATCATCGCACCTCGGTGGCGCCGGTGCCGATGTTCGACCGCGCGCCGCCTGCCGACTTCGACGCCGACGATTGCCAGGCGCCGAAACGCTCACTCCTCGGCTGGATCGGGTCGAAGATGATGAGCCGAGAGGGCGTCTTCCCGAACAAGCTGCCGCTCGCCATCGCGCAGATCGACGAGGTGGCGCTGTCGTTCGTGCCGGGTGAGCTGACCGTGACCGCGGGCTCCCGCCTGAATCAACGCGTGCTCGCTGAAACCGCGAACTACCCGGGCGCGCCGAAGCTCGCGCTGATCGCGGGCTTGGCCAACGAGTACATCCAGTACGTTGCGACCGAAGAGGAGTACCAGCTCCAGGCTTACGAGGGAGCTTCGACGCTCTACGGGCCCAATTCCGCCAGGTATCTCGTGAACCGCTTCGGCGTGCTCGCCAGAGCCATGCTCGACCCGAATTTCGACGCGAAGCTCGGCCGACCACAATCGATCGATTTCGTTTTCGGCCCCTCGGAACAGCGCATGGCGCGGAAGACCAAAGAAAAGAGCGAGCGCCGGCACCTCGGCACGTGCGCGATCACCATGGTTTCCGGACCGCCGCGCTTTTGCATGTACTGGAGCGATCGCGGCCCGGGGGACGTGCCGCTTCGTCCGGAAGCCGGAGAGCCGAGGCTCCACCGCTTCAGCTGGATCGAGCTGGTTCGCGACGAACCCGCACGCAGACCGCTCAAGCTCTGTCTCGCGGCGTCCCCCGGCGCTGCCTGTGACCCCGTGGGCTACGTCGACGACCGCGGTTCCGAGTTTCGCACGCGCATTCACGATCGCGTCGAAGGCGGCTGGGTCTGGTCCACGCTGTTCAGTCCGTCCGCGGAAGAATGGAGCGAGCTCGCCGCCAAGGCCGTGCGGATCCGGGCCGGGCGCGAGACGCCAGCGGTGGAGAGCCCCGCGTTCTCCGGCAGTTGCATGCCGGCGCGCTGCACCGTTCGCCAGGCGCGGCTGTGCACCGACGGCGCGGAAACCGAAGACTGGAAGGGGCTCGTGATCCCGGTCGAATGACCGGCGCTCGAGGCAACGCATGGATCGACGAACCGCGCTTCAGGCTCTGGCACTCGCTGGCACGGGCCCCTTCGCCCCTCTCGCCCTGACGGCTTGTGGCGGCCCACCGGGACCGATCACGCGCGCGCCGTCCTGGGTGAAGTTCGCTCACCCCGAGACCGAGCAAGAGTTGATCGAGCTCGTCCACGAGGCGCGCCGGCGCAAGGCGCAGCTCCGGGTGCGCGGCTCGATGCACTCCGTCGGCGCCGCGATCTTCACCGACCAGGAGAACGACAACATCAACGTACACCTGGATCGCTACAACAAGATCCTGTGCTGGGACGAAGCCGCTCGCGAAGTCACGGTTCAGGCGGGCATCCACCTCGGAATCGATCCGCTCGACAAGACGACCAGCTGGGAAAACAGCTTGAATCTCCAGCTCCAGGAGCGCGGCTGGGCGCTGCCCTGCCTCGGCGGGATCACGCACCAGACGGTCGGAGGCTTTCTGTCGACCGGGTCCGAGGGCGGCTCGGTGCGTCACGACGCGGGGTCCGCCGTGGTCCGGCTGCGGATCGTCGCCGGCGACGGCAACGTCTACGAGTTCGCGCCGAATCCCAACGACCCGGCGGACGTGGACAACAATCCGTTTTACGCCGCCGGCGTGGCGATGGGCCTGTTCGGAATCATCTCCACCGTCACCTTTCGCTACATCCCCTCTTACAAGGTCCGCGGAATCGCGGTCACCTGCGGTGTTCGCGATCCGCGCGCCCCCGCCGACGTTTACGCCGAAGGCGCCCGCGGCCTAGAACGCTGGTTCGAGTCGCACGACTACAATCGCACGCTGATCTGGCCGCAGAAGGGCATCGAAAAGATCGAGTTCTGGCAAGCCGAGCGCATCCGCAGCGGACCGGGATTCCGGCCGAAACCCTACGTGCAGCTCGCCGAACCGCTGCAAAAGATCGCGTCGTTCATCTACCAGAAGGTCGATGCCAAGCCGCCGCCCTACGACGACGCCACTTACGACTCGATGCGGGCCGCGATCCACGCCTTCATCAGCGACGGCTCCGAGCAGTTCTGGGATCATTGGCACCGCGGATTACCGACGGACAACACGATCTCCGATCTGTGGATGCCGACCGAGTTCACCGAGCTCTTCATCGACATCCGGCACACCACGAAAACGATGCGCCGCCTGCGCGATTTCTGGCGGGACGACGAGCGGATGGAGCGAACCGGGCCCTACACGACCGAGGTCTATCCCAGCAAGGAAAGCCAGTTCTGGATGAGCCCGTCCTTTCGCCGCCGCTCGGTGCGCGTCGACATGCTCTGGTTCAAGAGCGGCAAAACGAACCCGGATCAGGCGTTCTACCCGCAGTACTGGGAGCTACTCCGGCCGCTCTCTTTCCGATTTCACTGGGGCAAACACCTTTCGCCAGCCGAGAGCAGTACCGGCGTCGCCTACCGGCGCGCAGTGATCGGCGAGCAGCTTTACCAGCGCTGGATGGATCTGCGGGCGCGGCTCGACCCCGATCAGATCTTCGTCACCGACTACTGGCGCGGTCACCTGGGGATCCCGCGGAAGGGCGCGTGAGCTGGCGACGCCACGGGTTCGCCAGCGGCGGCCAGGGGAACGCGGCGCGTAAGTGTTCGAAATCCCGGGCCTGTCGACTTGGCTCGCTCGTTGAATAGCGCAGGGCATGACCTTGCATCGCGCGATGGGGCTAGGCCTTTCGCTGAGCGTCGCGGCGTGCGGCGGCGCTTCGGAGCCGAGCCCCGACGCTCCCCTTTCCTTCAGTGTGGACTTCACGCAGAACCAGCACGGCTTGCCCGAAGCGACATGCGCGCGCCCCGCCTGCCGGAGGCTGCTCGGTCTGATCGACGGCAGCGAGCGAACCATCGATTTCGCGATTTACGGCATCCGTGCTCAGGACCACGTGCTGCGCGCGCTCTCCGCGGCCGAGCGGCGCGGGGTACGCGTGCGCGGAGTCGTCGACGCCGAGGACGAAGACTGCTCCGTGTTCGAGTACCCGGAGACGCAGGCTCTTTTCGACGTGCTGGCGCCGGGCAGCGTGCGCTGCGACGCCGGGCCCGACGCCGGCGCCATCCTGCACGACAAGTTCTTCGTCTTCGATCGGCGGGCGGTCTGGACCGGTAGCACGAACCTCAGCGATACCGAGCTCGGCGGCGAATACAACACGGACGTTGCCGCCGTGTTCCACTCGCGAGCGCTGGCAGCGATCTACGAGCACGAGCTCGAGGAGATGTTCGGAGGGCGCTTTCACACCGACAAGGCCGACGATACGGAGCACGTGCTCGACGGTCGCGTGTTCGGCGGCGGGACGATCGTGAAGAGCTATTTTTCGCCCAGCGACCATGCCACGGACAACGCGGTATTGCCCTTGATCGACGGCGCGACCCGCACGCTCGACGTCGCGATGTTCTTCTTCACGAACGAGCTGATTGCCGACGCCATGCTGGCCGCGGCGGCACGCGGGGTTCGGATCAGGATGATTCTCGACGCCGAAGGCGCACAGAACCGCTATTCGCAGCACCCGCGCCTGTGCGCCCAAGGGATTGCACTCAAGATCGAGAACTGGGGCGGTAAGGCGCACGCGAAATGGGCGGTCGCCGACGCGGGATCGCCACGGGCGGCGACCGTGTTCGGCTCGATGAACTGGACCGCGGCAGGCGACGCCAGCAACGACGAAAACACGCTCTACGTGAAGAACACCGAGATCGCGGCGCGGTTCGCCGCCGAGTTCGAACGCGAATGGGCCGATCTGGGTGGCGTGCCCGAGTGCGCTCCGATCAAGCCCGAGGGCGGAGATTCACCAGGTTCGTGCGGCGACGGCGTCGACAACGATCACGACGGCTACGTCGACAGCGACGACTTCGATTGTGATTAGTGCGCGAACGTGAACGTACGTCCACGTCAGAGAATCAACCGCCAAGGCGCCAAAGCGCCAACAGGAAAGACCCGGATTTTTGGGTGAGCGTTGATCGCCCAGGCCGTCGGCGGGACGACGTGCTCAGCATGGATCGAGCCAGCTGACCTGTGCGCGAACTGGCTTCCCGGCGACGCGATTTGCCGGTGTGGGCTCACTGCCGTCCCGCCGACGGCGTGCGGCGATCATGGCTCACCCGCAAGAATCGGGCACGTTCACGTTCACGGGGCTGGAGCCCTAACTCTGGCGCTCGAAACCCGGCGGGCCGTTCTGAAGCTCGAGCCAGGGCTGCTTGCTCGCGGTCCATCCCTGGATCGTCGGCTTGAGCCAGCTCGTGTCGTCGAGGGTCCCCGGTTTCACGTTGACCACGCCCTCGAGATACGCCGGCTCGTGATGGATGCGCGTGCCGCATTCGGGGCAAAAGGCGCAGATTACAGGGCGCCCGCTGTCCGAAGAACGCGTGAAGCGCTTCAGCTCGCCTCGAAGCAGCGTGAAATCCTGCTTGCGCGTGATCAAGCTCATGCCGAACGCGCTCCCGGACTGGCGCTGGCACTCGGTGCAATGACAGATCGCGAGCGCCAGCGCTTCGCCCTGGATCCGGTAGCGCACGGCGCCACACTGGCAGCCGCCTTCGCGGGTTGTGTCGGCCACCGGGGACGCATAGGTCCGACGCCGATCCGCCGCAAGCTCTAGCGCGGATCGGATGCCGGCGTTTTCAGCAAAAAGTCGATCGTCGCCTGCGCGTCCTCGATCCGCTCCTTGCTGCGCTCTACCGCGTCCTTCATCTCGGGCTGGTGCTCGGCGCGCTCGATGAATTGTCCGTAGAGCACGATCGCCTGGCGCAACGCGCGGACCTGAGTTTGGACCGGATCCACGTCGATCGGAGCGTCGTGCCGGGCCGTGACAGCGGGCTTCTCGGAGCGCGAGGTCGCGCTCGTACCCGCCGCGCGATCCGGGTGCTGCGGTGTTTTGCCGGGAGTAGCCGTCGTTCCACCTGCGCACCCGTACGCCAGACAAACCGTCGCCACCGCCGCCGACCGGAATCGAACCGCCATCGCGACCTCCGCTTTCGGCGATCAGACCCCGCGCACCGCATCGAGCTTGGGTAAAAAGGACCGGCCGCGCGGATCTCTGCCGGCGGGCTCGGGAGAAAATGCCGGGCCCGTGCCCGGTGTGCAGAACTCCTCGCTTTTCGAGCGCGGGTTCACGACCTACCTCAAAAAATCTTGGATCCGCGATGGATCATCGACGAGCCCGCGCGCACGGCGCTCGGGGTCACCGCCGTGGGCGCCTTGCTCGCGCTCAGCGTTCTGTTGAGCCGGGTGATCGGCCGCCGCGGGCTGCCCGTGGTGCTCTTTTTCATGCTGCTCGGCGTGATCGCGGGATCCGAAGGCATCGGCGGAATCGCGTTCGAGAACTACGCTCTGGCGTTTCGGCTCGGCACGGTCGCGCTCGCGTTCATCCTGTTCGATGGCGGTCTCAATACTCCTCTCGAAGTCGTCAAGGCCAGACTGGCGCCAGCCGGCGCGCTCGCCACCGCGGGGGTGGTGTTCACGGCCGGCATCGTCGCGTTCGTCGGCAGGCTGCTCGGGCTCGGCTGGACCGAAGCCCTGCTGCTCGGCGCCGTGGTTTCATCGACGGACGCCGCAGCAGTTTTTTCCATTCTGCGCGGCAGTGGGCTCCAGTTGAAGCAGCGCGTCGGTGCAACGCTCGAGCTCGAGTCCGGATTGAACGATCCGATGTCCGTGCTGTTGACGATCGGGCTCACGCGAGCGGCCGTCACGGGACGCGAGATCGGGCTCGAGCTCGGGGTCGAAATCATCACCCAGTTTTCCGTCGGTACCGTTGCGGGAGTCGCGCTCGGGTACGCGGGGCGCTGGGCGCTCAGGCAGCCGCTGTTCGCGGGCGGTCTCTATCCGGTGCTGACGATCGCGCTTTGCCTGCTGGCGTTCGGGGTCCCGACGCTGTTCTTCGGCAGCGGATTTCTGGCCGTCTACATCACCGGAGTCGTGCTCGGCAGCGGGCCGATGCCCTACCGGCCCGGCCTGCTACGGGTGCACGACTTCGTCGCATGGTTCGCGCAAATCGTGATGTTCCTTGCGCTCGGGCTCTTGGTGTCCCCGTCCCGTTTGCTGCTGGTGGCAGGGAGCGGCCTCGCGATCGCTGCGGTGCTCGCGTTCGTGGCGCGTCCGATCGCAGTGGCGTTGTGCCTGCTCCCCTTCCGCTTTCGGCCGCGCGAGCTCGTTTTCATCGGTTGGGTGGGGCTGCGAGGCGCAGTGCCGATCATTTTGGCGACGTTCCCGGTGATGGCGGGCGCTCGAGCGGGCCCGAGGATCTTCGATATCGTGTTCTTCGTGGTGGCAATCAGCGCGGTCGTGCAGGGGAGCACGGTGCCGTTCGTGACCCGGCTGCTGCGCCTGGAAGCGGCGGCCGAACCCGCTCCCCCGGCCACGCTCGAGATCACCTCGAGTCAACCGCTGTCGGGCGAGCTGTTGTCGTTCTACATCCGGCCCGCATCGGCGGTCTGTGGAGCGAAGATGTTCGAGCTGCCGTTCCCGGACGGCGCCGCCGCGATGCTGATCGTGCGCGGGCGCGAGCTGATCGCGCCGCGCGGTGCGACCGAGCTTTTGGCGGGCGATCACGTCTACGTCTTCTGCCGCCCCGAAGACCGGGGCTTGATGCAGCTGATGTTCGGCCAATCGGGCGACTAGTACGTCGTGCCTTAGGCTCGTACCGTATCTTCAAGGACGCCCGAAAGTACTAGGCGGCCGCGGAGCGGCCGAGGGGGAGGCTCGGCGAAGCCGAGGGGGCGCTGCCGCGCCCCACTTGGGAGGGTTAGTACCAGGCGCGCGGCGCAGCCGCGGTTGCGAAGCAACCCCGAACGAAGTTCGGGCGCGTGGTACTAACGTTCGGCGTAGGCCGCCCACAGGTGTTGCGCCGCATAGGCGCGCCAAGGCCGCCACGAGAGCGAGCGCCGTTCGAGCGCACGCGCCGTCAGGGTGCCGCGCGACAGACCGAACGCGGCCTCCGCGCCGCGGCACAGGCCCAGATCGCCGGCCGGAAATGCATCGGGATGGGCCAACGCGCGGAGCGCGATGTAATGCGCCGTCCAGGCACCGATGCCGTCGTAAGCGCAGAGCTTTCGCACTATCGCTTGAAGCTCGCGCGGCGTCTCGAGGTCGAGCCGCTCTTCCAGCACCGCCGCAGCCACGCTTCGGACCGCGGCGGCGCGCGCCACCGAAAGGCCAAGCCCCGCGAGGTCGGCGCGCGCGAGCACGCGCGCGGTCGGAAAAACCACTCGGTCACCGGTCCTCCGGCCGAAGCGTTCGGCGATCCGGCCCAGGATCGTACGAGCACCGGCGACCGTGATCGCCTGGCCGGCGATCGCCCGCACCGCGAGCTCGAAGCCGTCCCAGGCGCCGGGCACGCGGAGCCCGGGCCGCGCCAGAATGCATGGCAATAGCTCGCGATCATGCCGCAGGTCGCGCTCGATCGTCAGCGGGTCGGCGTCCAGATCGAACATCCGGCGCACGCGCGTGACGATGTTCGGAAGCGCGGCGGTCTCCGGGAAGTCGACCATCAGCTCGAGCTCGCCGTCGAGCGGCCGCACCGCGATGCTCCCGGAGCTTTCGCCGAGCGCAATCGTCCGCCGATAGACAGAAGCCTCGACCGTTTCGACGCCAGGGATTGCCCGTTTGGCGTAAAATTCGAGGAGCGTCGCGAAGTCGAACGGCGGCCGATACGACAAGCGCAAACAGAGCGCGTTCGCGCGAGCGGCACGGCGCGCTTTGCGCAGCGCACTCGGTGTGCGGCCGTAGGTCGCCCGGAACGCCTCGTTGAAGCGGCGCAGGCTGCCGTAACCGGACGCGTCGGCGATGCTGGTCATGGAAAGGCGCGTCTCGTCGAGCAGCTTCTTGGCCAGATGCAGGCGCCGGGTCTGCGCGACTTGAACCGGGCTCGCACCCAGGTGGCGTTGAAACAGGCGGCCGAGATGGCGAGCTCCGATGCCCAGACGCTCCGAAAGCGCTTCCACGCTTTCGCGATCGAGCATGCCGCTCTCGATCAAGCGCAAGGCGCGCGCCACGGTGGTCTCGGTACCGCGCCAGACCGGTGAGCGCGGCGAGGACTCCGGACGGCAGCGCAGGCAAGGCCGAAAGCCAGCGGCGGCCGCCGCCGCGGCGCTCGGA
>Ga0111539_10010535_pt1 | contig 11639 bp, 7 predicted proteins | sample RhiMethybrSRZTD1_FD_79667 | JGI IMG/M metagenome (GOLD analysis project Ga0111539, IMG submission 79667) | Populus rhizosphere microbial communities from Tennessee, USA - Rhizosphere MetaG P. TD hybrid SRZTD1 (version 2) (version 2) | ecosystem: Host-associated > Plants > Roots > Rhizosphere >...
GGCCCTTCTTGTACGAGCCGAAGTGGGACGGATTTCGCGCCATCGTGTTTCGCGGCGGCGCCGAGGTCTTCATCCAGAGCCGCGACCTGCGGCCGCTCGATCGCTATTTTCCCGAGCTGCACGACGCGCTGCTCGAGCGGCTGCCCGACGGGAGCGTCATCGACGGCGAGATCGTGATCGCTACGCCGGGCGGACTCGATTTCGAGGCGCTGCAGCTACGGCTGCACCCGGCGGCCTCGCGCGCCGCGAAGCTCGCGAAGGCGACGCCCGCGTCGTTCATCGCGTTCGATGCCCTGGCGCTCGATGGACGGGATCTTCGCGCCGTCGCGCAGAGCGAGCGGCGTGTGCTTCTGGAACAGGCGCTCGCCACCGTCGAGCGGCCCGTTCACCTGACACCGATGACGCGCGATCCGCAGGTGGCCACCGACTGGCTGTCGCGGTTCGAAGGTGCCGGTCTCGATGGGGTGATCGCCAAGCCGCAGGAGAGCACCTACGAACCGGGCAAGCGCGCGATGATCAAGATCAAGCACGCGCGTACCGCCGACTGTGTGGTCGCCGGCTTTCGCTGGCACAAGGACGGGCGGGATCAACGCGTCGGTTCGCTGTTGCTCGGACTCTACGACGAGAAGGGCGCGCTCCATCACGTCGGCGTGACCTCGTCGTTCACGATGGCGGTGCGCCGGCAGCTCGTCGAAGAGCTCGCGCCACTCCGGGAGCGCGCGCTGGAGGACCACCCGTGGCGGGCGTGGGCGGAGTTCAACGGTACCGACATGACGCGCATGCCCGGCGGCCAGAGCCGGTGGAGCGCCGGCAAGGACCTGTCGTGGGAACCGCTGCGGATCGAGCGCGTCTGCGAGGTCAAGTACGACCACATGCAGGGTTCGCGCTTCAGGCACGCCGCGGTCTTTCAACGCTGGCGTCCAGACAAGCAACCCGCCGACTGCCGGTACGATCAGCTCGAGGTCACGACGCCGTACGAGCTCGAGAGCGTCTTCGGCGCCTCGAGCCCCTGAGACCAGGAGATTTCGAACAGGAGGGCAGGAGATCAGAAGCCTTTGTGATCCCAAAGAGAAAAAGACTCCTGGTCTTCTGTCCTCCTGTGTGATTGAGGCTCATTGCACGGGCGGCGCGATCGCGGGATCGAACAGCTTCCAGTCGAGGCCCAACCACCGGATGAGCGTCGCCGCGACCTGGCTCGTGGTCAGCGGCGCGGGCGTGCGCCATTCTCCCCGCTGCGGCATCTGCGGCGACACGAATGCCATCCAGGTTTCGCCGGCGCCATTCACGCTCTTCCCGTGATTGCGCCAGTCGGCGGGCGTGTGGCCGCGCCCGTGATCGGTCGTGACGAGCAGGCTGGTGCGGCCGCGGTACTCAGGCTGAGCCTGTAACCAGGTCCACAGCTCCTTCAAGTACTGGTCGCTCCGCGCGTAGGCTTCGAGCACCCGGTCGTAGCGGCCGTCGTGGGCCCAGTCGTCCGTCTCGCCCAGCGCCAGGTAGAGCACGCGCGGCTGGTGCCGCGCGAGATGGTCCATGGCGAAGCGGAAGGTGTAGGCGTCGTGACGCACGCTGTTCCACGGCGTCGGCGTTTCGAACTGCAGCGCGCTCTGACGCTGAACCTCGCCCGTTGGCGAGTCCCACGCCTGGAAGCCGGCGTTGACTGTGAGCGATCCCTCCGTATGCTCGACGACGGCGTTGAACACTTCCCAGGACGCGAAGACGGCGACTTGTTCTTTGGACAGCCCGGCTTTGAGCTTGAGGAACTCGAGGACCGTGGGATAGGGATTGCGGACAGGGTCATTGCTCCTGATGACCTCGTCGTGCGCTCGCCCGGTCACCATCTCGGAATAGCCCGGATAGGAGATCCGCAATTCGTTGGTGAGGCGCACGTGGCTGCCGAGCGCCGGGTTGCCGGCAATCGACCCCTGCTCGCGCATGAGCGTGCCCCAGAAGAACGGCATCAGCCTGGCGCGGCGTTCTTCGGGTGTCGGCGCCCAGAAGCGTTTGTAAAGTGGATGATCTTCGAGTCGCTGCCCGTCCCTCAGCTGCGACTTCACGATGCCGACGTCGATGCCGCCGAAGACCTCCTCGACGCGGGCGCCGTCGAGCGTGACGAGGACCACGGACGGCTGCCCCGCCCTGAGCGCCGTCGAAGGGCCTTGCGCGCCTGCGACCGCCGGCCACGCGAGGGCGGCTGCCGTCAGCAGCAAACGCACCGAGTGCTTGATCTTCAGGCGCGACCAACCTGTAGCAGTCATATCGTATCCGGTCTGGTTTGAGGCCGGTTATCGTAGCGCAGTTCGCTCGGGCCCCCGCTGGTTTCCGGAACGCCTCAGGTTGCGTGCAATGAGGGTGATTGCGTTGCGCGTCCTCCACCCGGTCGGCTAACCTCGTCACGCTGTGCCGCTGAGTGCCGGTACTCGGCTGGGTCCCTACGAAGTCATCGCCTCGCTCGGGGCCGGTGGCATGGGCGAAGTGCATCTCGCCCGGGATACTCGCCTCGATCGCAAGGTGGCGATCAAGGTGCTGCTGCCCGGGAGGGTCGGCCACGGCGTGTCCCACGAACGGTTCCAGAGTGAAGCGCGAGCCGTATCGAGCCTGAATCACCCGCACATCTGCACGCTGCATGATGTGGGCGAGCAGGACGGCCGCGACTACCTGGTGATGGAGCTGCTGGAGGGCGAGACGGTCGCTCAACGCCTGGCCCGCGGCCCGCTGCCGCCCGATCAGATCCTGCGGCATGCCGTCGACATCGCCGAGGCGCTCGACCACGCGCATCGGCACGGGATCGTTCACCGCGATCTGAAGCCGGCCAATGTCATGCTGACGAAGGGTGGCGCGAAGCTGCTCGACTTCGGCCTGGCGAAGTGGCACGCGACACAGGCGCCCGTTGGCCTCGAGTCGCTCGCGACGATGACTCGCGAGCCGCCGCTCACCGACCAGGGTCACGTGGTTGGAACCCTTCAGTACATGGCGCCCGAGCAGCTCGAAGGGCGCCCGGTCGACACGCGCACCGATCTGTTCGCGTTCGGCGCGCTCGTGCACGAGATGGCCACGGGCAAGAAGGCCTTCGAGGCGACCAGTCAGACGGCGCTCATCACCGCGATCCTGAGCGCGGAGCCGCCGGCGATATCGACGGTGCAGCCGCTCTCGCCGCCCGGCCTCGACCGCATCGTCAAGAAATGCCTGGCCAAGGACCCCGACCAACGCTGGCAGACCGCTCGCGATCTGGCCGATGCGCTGAAGTGGATCAGTCAGGACAGCGCAGACGTGGCGTCGAGTCGTTCAATTCCCGCTGCGCCCGCTGCACGGACCAGAACTGCCCGTCCACTGTTGATTGGAGCGGCGGTCGCATTGCTCGCCGCGGTGGTTGTGGCGGGCCTGTGGATCTGGCGCGGGTCAGCGGGCTCGCTCCAGGCGACCGGCTTGCGGCTTGTCTCGACCTTTTCGGGCGAACACTGGGGCGCCAGCTTTTCTCCGGACGGCAACTTCATCGCGTTTCTCAAGGAGGTCGACGGCGTCGCGCAAGTCTGGGTCAAGAATCTTGTGGAAGGCGATCCGATCCAGGTGACCTCGGGCGAGGTTCCGGTACGACGTCTCGTATGGTCGCCGCTCAACGATCGGATCGTGTTCAGCCGCTTTCGCGCCGGCCTGTGGTCGGTCGCACCGTTAGGTGGCCCGCCTCGGCGCATTCTGGAGGTTGGCGACGCGCCGAAGTTCTCGGCGGACGGCAAGCGACTGGTGTTCACCCGCGGGAACGCGATCTGGGTGGCCAACGCCGATGGCAGCGACGCCCGCGAAGTTCCAGGCGTGCCGAAGAGCCCCTGGCCCGCGGATCGACTTCCAGATCTGTCGCCAGACGGAAGCACCATCGCGTTCTTCCACCCCGCCACGTCACCAATCTATGGTGATGTCTGGGTCATTCCTGTCGGGGGCGGTCAGGCTCGCCAGCTTACGTTCGATTCGTGCGAAAGCGGCTGGCCAAGCTGGACGCCGGACGGACGTTCCATCGTTTTTTCTTCCGCCCGCGGTGGCAGTCTGACGCTCTGGCGCGTGCCGGCAACGGGCGGTACACCGGCGCCGCTCACGACCGGTGCCGGCGAGGACACCGAGCCGGACATTTCAGCTGATGGCCGCACGCTGCTCTACGGCACGCAGCGCAAGAGCTGGAGTCTCATCCTGTTGGATCTGGCGACTGGCCAGGAGAAGGAAGTGTTCTCCCGTCGCAACCCAATCTTGTTCCCTGCGTTCTCTCCCCGTGGCGATCGGATCGTGTTCAGTCAGCCATTGGCGGGCGGCGCGCACCTGTTCGTGGTCTCGGCGGATGGGCGCGACGTCCGTCAAGTCACCCACAGTGAAGGTGAACAAAACCTCAATCCGCAATCGTCGAGCGATGGGGGCTGGTTGTATTTCTATCAGTTGTTGCCGTCGAAGTCGTTCCGCAAGATTTCCATCGAGGGTGGCACGAGTACCGAATTGGCTGCCTGGGACTATCTTCGAGAAAAGGATGCGAGTGTCGATTCTCGAGACCGCACGGTCGCATATACGATAGCGAAGGACGGCACTCCGACTGCGACATTGGTTCGAGACCTGGAGTCCGGGAAGGAGCACGCCCTGGCTCAAGCAATCAACGGCCCTGCCTGGTCACGCGACTCCCAGACAATCTTCGGCACTTACATCTCCCCGGATCCAAGCGGCGACATCTGGAACCGGTGGAATGTTGCCGCGTGCCCGGCCGATGGAGGGTCATGTCGCACTCTCGCGAGAGGCTTTGGTCCGATTCCCACCGCCGATGGAACGCGGGTGTTCTATCTTCGAGACACCGGCGCAGCCCGGAGCACGCGTGAAGTGTGGGTCATGTCCGTCGATGGAGGGAATCCTCGAAAGGTCGGCATGATCGGCCCGTTGCCGCCGACGTGGAGCTACGACCTCTCGCCGACCGACCAGATTGTCTTTCCCCGATTGAATGCCAGCCGGCGCGAGCTCTGGGTGGCGCAACTGAAGAAATGAAGCGTTCCGGCCGTTGACCTGCGGACGTCCATGATTCCACATCGCCGGCTCGCTGCGTTGTGCGTCCTGCTGGCACTCTCCCTCCCGCGCATCGCGCTCGCCCAGCGCGAGCTGCACTGGGACCGGCTCGACGTCGAGGCTCGCCTGGATAGGGCCGGGCGCCTTCACGTCACCGAGACCCAGACGCTCGTATTCACCGGCTACTGGAATGGCGGCGAGCGCACGTTCGACATCCGCCGCGGGCAGAGCCTGTCGTTCATCGGCATCTCTCGTGTGTCCGGCGGCGGCGTCCTCAACCTGAAAGAGGATCGCACGCTGAGCCGCGTCGACGATTACGCGTGGACTGACGCACGGACGCTCCGCTGGCGCAGCCGCTTGCTGACCGACCCGCCATTCAACCGGACAGCGATGACCTACGTGCTGCGATTCGAGCTCTCGAGGGTCCTTGTACGCCATGGCGACGACTACCGGCTCGATCATGATTTTGCGTTTCCCGATCGCGCCGGAACCATTGATCGCTTCAATCTGCGCCTCACGCTCGATTCCGCATGGCAGCCGCTTTCCGGGATTCAGGATGTCTACGCGACGTCCGGGCTCGAGCCCGGACGTGGTTTCGTTCTCACCATCCCGCTCCGCTTCACCGGCGCGGGTGAGCCCGAGGCGCACGAAACGGCGTCGCCGCGCGTCATCGCAATCGCCGTTGCCGTGATCCTCGGTGCAACCGTCCTGGCGGTGCTGGCGTTCTTCGTCCGGGAGGAGTCGCACGGGCGCTTCGTGCCGGTCACGACGGACGATATCGACGAGCGCTGGATCGCCGAACACATCACCAAGTACCCGGCCGAAGTGGTGGGCGCCGCCTGGGACGACAGCATCGGCAAGCCGGAAGTCGTTGCGCTGATCGCGCGGCTGGTCGGCGAGGGCAAGCTCGAAAGCGAAGTCGCCCCACCAGGCGGGAAGACATCGATGACGCTCCGCTTGAAAGCCGATCGATCGGCTCTCGAAGGGCACGAGCGCACGCTCGTCGACGCGCTGTTCTTCGATGGCCGCCGCGAGACGAGCACGGAAGACGTGCGGGCCCATTATCGCGAGGCAGGATTCGATCCGGTGGCGGCCATCCGTCCCGAGCTCGACGCCCGGGTGCGAGTTCTCCTGGAGGCCGGCGATGCACCGCGCCTCATCGGAGCGCTGGGTGTCCTCTGGTTCCTGGCATGCGCCGGCCTGCTCTGGACGGCGTGGTATCGCGGCGAGACCGGAGTGTTCCTTCCGCTCTTCGTTGGCATCGCGGCGCTGGTGGTCACGGGCATCGTACGCGGTGCGGGTGTGATCTTCCGGTCGCGAATGGATTGGGGCCGGCCGGCTGCGCTGCTGTGCCTTCTTCCGGCGCTCGTGGTTGCTGCGGCAACGGCGGTCTTCCTCTGGCAGTACGCCGGCAGGGGCGTCGTCGATCTGTCGCCGCCTGCGTTGCTCGCGATCGTCGGGTTGGCGCTGTGGGTGACGTACAACGCGATCAGGGGATTGCAATCGCGAACCAGCCGGACGGCGGTGGCGCTGAGAAAAAATCTGACGGCCGGGCGCAAGTTCTTCAGCGCCGAGCTGCGCCGGCCGCATACGGCACTCCGCGACGAGTGGTACCCATGGTTGCTCGCACTCGGCCTGGGGGAGGAAGCTGACGACTGGTCCACACGGCGTGTGTCGCCGGATGACGCCGATCGGAGATTCGAACAGGCCTCTTCCGGCTACACGTCGTCGTCCGGCCACGGAGAGGTTGTCTCCAGCGGTGGATGGAGCGGGTTTGGCGGCGGACGCTCTGGAAGCGGCGGTGGCGGAGCGGCGTGGTCGGTTGCCGCCGCGGGCATGGCGGCGCCGGTCTCGCCGCCACCATCCGCATCGTCGGACTCATCATCGGATCATTCGTCCGGGTCCAGCGGTGGCGGTGGTGGCGGGTCGTCCGGCGGCGGCGGTGGTGGCGGCTGGTGATTTGATCTCCTTCTAATCTAGCGCGACCGTCCGCAACGTCGACCTCCGTCACGTGAGCGCGGATTCACGGTCTCTTGCTTGCGCTAGAAAGAAAGCCATTCACACGACGACTTCGGGGGCAGTGCCGTGCATTTTCGTCGGGCACCGCATTTGCTCAATTCCTGGATGGAGAGAGCCATCCAATGAGACATCGACTCGTCGCGATGATCTTCGCCGCCGTGCTCGTGGCGCTGCCGCACATCGCCGCCGCCTCGCCAATCGGGCCGACGCCATATTTGTCATTTTCAGATAGTCCCTTCAGTGGCGGATCATTTTCCTGGTTCTATCTCGAGGATTTCGAAGACAGCCTGCTCAACACGCCCGGCGTCAGCGTTGGTCCAGCGACGGTGGCCATCGCCGTGGGCGGGTATACCGACAGCGTCGATGGCGACGATGGATTCCTGGACGGATCGGGCAGCAGCGGCCATTCACTTTGGAGTAACTTCGCGAGCTCGTTGTTCGCCTTCGATTTCAGCGTGGCTGCCTTGGGTGACCTTCCGACGCACGTGGGGTTGGTCTGGACCGACGCGGGCAATGTCGTCACCGGCAACTACGGCTTCGCCGGCGTCACCTTCGAGGCGTTCGACGAGAACGGCGCGACGTTGGGTGTGATCGGCCCGTTCGTATTGGGAGACGGATCGATCTCTGGGCAGACCGTCGAAGATCGTTTCTTTGGCGCGGTCAACAGCGGTGGAATCTCACGAATAGAGATACGCTCGCCCGATACGAACGATTGGGAAGTCGATCATCTGCAGTATGGGCGGGCCACCGAGCAGGCACTCGACGTCCAAGCCGTTCCGGAGCCGGCGACGTCAGGACTGCTGTTGACCGGGTTGGGGCTCATCGCGCGGACGGTGCGGCGCCGGGCAGCCGAGCGCCGGCACCGCAACAGTTGAGATCAGGAGGGCTCCCGATCTCCTGCCCTCCTGTCTGATCTTCTCCTGATCTACGGCTGGCGCCAGCCCTCGGGGTACCCGCGTCGCCAGCCATCTCGATAACCGGCCTGATAGTCGGCCTTCGATCCAAATCGCGGGTCGTATCCCGAATCAGCTGTCTCGAGCTCGCGCTGCCCCTCAGGATCGTAGCCCTGATTGCGAACGCGATCTTCGCGCGCCTGCGCGCGGGCCTCGATGACGCCTCGCCCGTAGCCGGCGCTGTACGCGGGGCTGTGCGAACCGGACGTCCCAACCGGTGTGTTTCCTGGAACGGCCACTGATGCTGAACCCGCGAATTCGTCGCGAGCGAGGCGGCCATCGTGGTTCAGGTCGCGGCGGTCGAATGTCGCACGGGCCCCTCTCCATTCGTTCGCCTCGATGAACCCGTCACGATTGACGTCCGCGGCGGAGAACAGCTGCTGCGGCATGCGATTGAATTCCCAGCGAGACACGAAATTGTCGCTGTTCCGATCGACGCGGCTGAACAGCTGGCGATCGAGGCGCCATTCCTTGCGTGCGATCCGCCCGTCGCGGTTGCGATCGAGCGCAGCGAACCGGTCGGCGGTCCAGTCGTTGAACTCGTACTCCGGCGTGTCGTACGGGACGTCGTCGCGGCCGCGCGCACGCTCGCTGCCGTCGAGGCGGACTTCGTCGCCAGAGAGGATGCCGTCGCCGTTCCAGTCGTATTGGCGGAACGTGGCGTCGTTGCCCTGCCATTCGGCACGGGTCACGACGCGGTCGTTGTTGCGGTCCATCTCCTGAAAGCGAATCGGCGGCGCCGTGCGTGCCCGCGCGCGCGTTTGAGCTGCCGATGGTAGAGCTGACGCGAACAGCAGGGCTGTCGCCGTAATCATGAGCCGTCCGTACATGTCGAGCCTCCTGGTAAAAGTGACTGCCAGATGCGTGCCCAACCGCCAAACGGTTGACGTTGCCAGCTGAGGGGCGTAAGGTTGTTCGTTCTCGAAAGGAGAGCGTTTACATGCGTGACCTCCGCGCGAAACTCGGGTTGCTCGTCGCCTTCGTCATCCTCGCCTCGCTGTCGCCGTCATCGGCTTTGCCGGTCGTGGACACCGGTCAAGGCCCGGCGTTGGCGTCCATCGGACCGCTGGCCTTCGGACCGGACGGCACGCTGTTCGCCGCGGACAACCAGGGCGCGGCCATCTTCGCCCTCGATCTCGGCGCCCAGGTCAACGGCGGCGCGCCCGGCGCGAAGGCGCTCGACGCGTTGGACGAGAAACTGGCGGCACTGCTCGGCACCGGTGCGCGCGAGGTGAGCGTCACCGATCTCGCGGTCCATCCGCGGACGCGAAATGCCTACGTCTCCGTGATGCGTGGACAGGGCGCGGGCGCCGCGCCGGCGCTGTTCCGGATCGATGGGGCCGGTCAGATCGCGAACATCTCGCTGCAGACCGTCAAGTTCCAGAAGGTCGAACTGCCGAATGCGCCAGTGGCGAACACGTCGGCCCGCCAGAACCCGCGCACGCAGGTCGTCACCGACATGGCGTTCGCCGACGGCCGCCTCTGGGTCGCCGGCTTGTCGAACGAGGAATTCGCGTCCAAGCTCCGGGCGATCCCGTATCCGTTCGCCACCGTCGATCGCGGCGTGAGCGTCGAGATCTATCACGGCAATCACAAGGCCGTCGAGACGCGGTCGCCGGTCAACGCGTTCGTCCCGTACACGCTCAACAACCAGCAGCACCTGATCGCCGGCTACACGTGCACGCCGCTGGTCAAGTTCCCGATCACCGACCTCAAGGCCGGTGAGAAGGTGCGCGGCACGACCATCGCCGAGTTCGGCGCCGGCAACCGCGTGCTCGACATGATCGTGTACAAGAAGGGCGGGCAGGAGTTCCTGCTCACCGCGAACAACAGCCGCGGCGTGATGAAGATTCCGACGGCGCCGTTCGCCTCCGCCAAGCCGATTACGACACCGGTCGAATCCGAGACGGCGGGCGTGCCGTTCGAGAAGGTCACCAGCATGATGGGCGTCGAGCAGCTCGACAAGCTGGACGACACGACGGCCATCGTCATCTCGCGCAGCGCGTCAGGCGGCATCAATCTCCAGACCGTGCCGCTGCCGTAGTGCGCCCTCGATTGCTGCGCCTCGCGGCGGTGACCGCTTCGCTCGTCACCGCCGCGGCGTGCGGCCGTTCCGTCAATCCCCCGTCCAGTCCGGCGATCACGCTGACCAGCCCGCAGAGCGGCCGCGCCTACGTCGAGGTCACGGGACTGCCGTCAGCTGCACTCGGCGCCCTCGCGACGGCGTCCTTGTCCAACGAACAGTGGTCGGCGCTGCTTCGCGTCGCCGTCGATGACAACGCGCCGGGCATGCTCGGCGACTATAGCGTCGCCGGTGGCGCGCTGCGGTTCACTCCGGCGTTCCCGTTCGACCCTGGCCGACCCTATAAGGTGCGATTCGATCCCGCGCGTCTTCCTGGCGCCACCGGGCCCGCCGCGCCGATTGTCGCCACGGTTGGACAGCCGGCGCGGGATGCCACACCTTCAACCGTCGTGACGCGCATCTATCCGACGGCTGACGTGGTGCCGGAAAACCTGCTTCGCATGTACATCGAGTTCTCGGAGCCGATGGGGAGGCCGAGCGGTGTCGAGCATCTGAAGCTGCTCGACGAGAGTGGGCAGGAAATTCCCGGCGCGTTCCTGCCGCTCGACTACGAGTTCTGGAGCCCGGATCACAGGCGCTTCACCGCGTTTTTCGATCCGGGCCGCGTCAAGGGCGGCATTCTTCCCAATCAGCAGATGGGGCGCGCGCTGCGTGCCGGCCGCTCGGTCACGCTCGTCATCGGTCACGAGTGGCGCGATCAATACGGGCGGGCGCTCAAGGAAGACTTCCGGCGCGTGCTGCGCGTCGGGCCGGCGGAAAACCGGCCGCTGGACACCGCGACGTGGCGCGTCCAGCCGCCGGCCGCCGGCGGCCGCGACGGCCTGGTCGTCACGTTCCCGAGGCCGCTCGATCACGCGCTGCTGATGCGAGCGCTCGGCGTCAGACGCGATGACGCCTCGGTCGAGGGCGACGTCGTCATCGATCAGGCGGAGAGCCGCTGGACGTTCACGCCCACACAACCCTGGCGCGCGGGCACCTACCAGCTGCTCGCACTCGACACACTCGAGGACGTCGCCGGCAACCAGATCGGCCGCGCCTTCGAGGTCGATAACTTCGACACCGTCGACAAGAGCCCGAACCCCAAGAGCATCCTGATCCCCTTTCGCGTCGCGCCAGCTGGAACGGATTGAGCGATCGCGTTGTCGCCAGGACATCGAGTCTCCCGCTGCACACCGGGCGTCGCGAGTCGCGTCCGCGTTCCCTGGACGGCTCGCCTGGCAAACGCGTCCTGTCGCGCTCGTGCTCACGCTCCGCACGCCGCCTGCGGTGATTCGTAGGTTTTCCAGCAATCACTTCGGCTCAGATGTGATTCGATCGGCAGTGGCGAATCGGCGGCGGCGTGCTCCTCCGCGCTCTCGGACGCGTTTGCCGACTGACGCCGGCGCAGGCTCGGTCCAAGGGACCGCGGCCACGACCCGCGACGCCCGGTACTGCCTTTTCGCAGCCGACGGAAACCGACAGGAAGACGTCTCGCGGAGCGGGCCGTGAAGTCAACCCGTCGGATGGCATGAAAAACGTCGCGAAGCGAATCCCTAGCGGCGGTCTGCCGATCAGTCACC
>Ga0111539_10010537_pt1 | contig 11639 bp, 9 predicted proteins | sample RhiMethybrSRZTD1_FD_79667 | JGI IMG/M metagenome (GOLD analysis project Ga0111539, IMG submission 79667) | Populus rhizosphere microbial communities from Tennessee, USA - Rhizosphere MetaG P. TD hybrid SRZTD1 (version 2) (version 2) | ecosystem: Host-associated > Plants > Roots > Rhizosphere >...
CTGTTCACCGCCGGCCCGGGAGCGTGGACGGTCCTGATGGTAGTGCCGGCGTTGTTGTTTGCAGTGGCCGCGTTCGCCTGCTGGCTTCCCGCGCGCCGCGCCATGCTGGTCGATCCAGTCGTGGCGCTTCGATCCGAGTAAATGCAACGAATTCGTGGCCTTCCGATCATCGCTCGGCACGGATGCCGAGAGTTGACTCCCCCGGGTGACGAATAGCCGATTGCTACCGACTCGGATACCTTACTTTGGAGTTTTTGGTCTAAGGCGTCGGTTCAACTCACCGATTACTGCATCCAGATCAAGGCCGAATAACGGGCTGCTCTCCGGGAACGTTTGACCAGAAGACAATTCCATTGAACTCAGCTTGTTGTCGGGGCCGACGGCGATTTGAAGGCCAAACGGAGCATTATTGTCCTTGCTTAACGATCGAAGAAACAGCAGATATCGGGTGTTCGGCTTATACAGATAAAAGTAGCCGGCCCTCACTGACACCCCGCCTATTCGAACGTCACCACCATCGTGGAAAACAGTCAGCGAAGAGGCCGCTTCGGCCAGAACCAATTTGGAATCCTTAATTACGCGCAGCGGTCGAAACATGACTTTCGTCCGGATCCATGATTCGTTGTTGACGAGGATGCCATCAGACGAGACCCACTCAGCTACTGTGATCAAGTCCGCTCCAGCGGCACGAAGATCCAGGTCATCGGAGGCACTGCGCTTCGTCGTGTCAACTAAGCGTGTCTCCCAACCCGCTCGCTCTACGAGGACGATCTGATCCTCAGGCCGCAACTGAGTGCTGATGGGCACATTGGGTTGTTCAGTAATCTGCCGGGTTTTCAATGGCTGCGCCGAGGTCTGGCTCTCGGTGGTGAAAGACCAGAGAGCGCAGCCTGCAAGGACTGCAATTAGCGTATTCATCGACACCCTCATGGTATCGTAAGCCGCGCATCTTCCTCGGCTCTGCTTCTTGATGAACTGATAATTGGACGGAACCTCACTGACCGATCGTTTGGACATTGGCGTTCTCCGAACTTCGGATGCTACGCTTGTCCACCAAAGCCTGGGATCTCCAGACGTTGACTATGTCAACTCGTCAAGTGGTTCCGATGGACTGAGGAAATGCGCGCAACACCGCCGCGAATGAAGTAACGACGGAGCTGCCAATATTCAATCTTGCGCCTGACGATTGTCTTCGAATTGCGGCCCGCCACGGTGGCTGAAATAGTTTGTGCGATCCAGTTTCCGACCGGGTCGTATTCGAGAGAGGTGAGCCGCTTTTCACCGTCTGCGCGAAACTCGACTTCGTTGCCTCGAGCATCTCGAATTGTCGTACTGCATAGCCGACGCGGATTATCCCGAGAAACCCAGCATTGTTGCTGTCGATTTTCGGCATACATGAACTCAGTCGTTTCATCGACTGTGGCTGCGGCCTCGTCTTCTACCACTTCCTTGATTACGTAAGCTTCCCCGTCAAGTAGACAGTTGATAAGTAGACTGTCCGACTGATGAAGGCCTCGGCAGAAAGGTCAGGGGCGGCACCCGGCCGAGGCTGTCGTGCGGCCGCTCCTGGTTGTAGACGGTGAGCCACGCATCAGTGATCGCTTGCAGTTCGGCGACCGATTCGAAGAGATGCGCGTTGAGTACTTCGGTGCGATACGTGCGATTGAAGCGTTCGATGTACGCGTTCTGATCCGGTTTGCCAGGCTGGATGTAGTGGATCGCCACGCCGTGGCCGGTGCACCAATCGACAAAGGGCTGCGCCGTGAATGCAGGACCGCTGTCGACGCGAATCGCCGACGGGCAGCCAAGGACCACGACCAGGCCCTCGAGCACGCGAATGACGCGACGACTCGGGAGCGACACGCCGGCGACGATGTCCAAGCCCTCCCGGTTCCCTTCATCGATCATCGTCAGCAACCGCACCCGACGGGCGTCGTAGAGCGTCTCCGTCATGAAGTCCAGCGCCCAGGTTTGATTGAGTACCGGCGGCGCCGTGAGCGGCTGCCGGATCCGTTGGGGTACGCGTCGCGTCGTCCGCCGAGGCAGATTGAGCCGCAGCGCGCAATACACACGATGCACGTGCTTGTGATTCCATACCCGCCCTTCAGTGCGCATGCGATCAAACAGTTTCCAGAATCCCCATCGTGGATATCGAGCGACGACGTCCGTGAGCGCCGCCATCACCGGCGCATCACGTCGACTCGCCGGAACCGGAGGCCGGTAGTACGCCGCTCGCGACAGCCTCACCGTGCGACAGGCCCGCTGCACCGGCAGCTCGTGCTCGGCGACCAGCAGCTCGGCGATCTGTCGCTTCGCGAACGGCGTTACAGCTTTCGGTTCAGGACGTCCTTGATGGCGGCGTTCTCGAGCGCCAGGTCCGCGTACATGCGTTTCAGCTTGGCGTTCTCCGCTTCAAGCTCACGCAGGGGCTTCACATCCGACACCGAGGCCCCGCCGTACTTGCTCCGCCACTTGAAGAACGTCGCCTTGCTGACCCCGTACTTCCGCAGCAGATCCGCCACTGGCACGCCGCTCTCTGCATCCTTGAGGATCCCGACGATCTGGGTCTCACTGAATTTCGACTTCCGCATGACCGCTCCTAGCCCGGAGCAGTCTACTTTCAAGTGTCAATCGATCGGGGAAGCTTACGGCTGAACTTGCTCCGTTTCATCGGTCTTCCTCGGTTATGAGGGGCTCCCCATTTCTTAGTTCATTTTGAGAGTGAGTTTTGCGGCACAATCGGGCCCTCGGCCCAGGAGGCAGTGCCGTGAAGAAGAAGCGCTTTTCCGTTGAGCAGATCACCGCAGTTCTGAAGCAAGCTGAAGCCGGAGCGGCCGTCGGAGACCTGTGCCGCCAGGTCGGCATCTCCGAGCAAACGTTCTACCGCTGGAAGAAATCGTACGGCGGCATGCTACCGAGTGAAGCCCGCGAGTTGAAGCAGCTCCGCGAGGAGAATGCGCGGCTGAAGCGCGTCGTCGCGGACCTGACCCTGGACAAGGTCATGCTCCAGGACGTTGTTCAAAAAAAGTTCTGAAGCCCATCAGGCAGCGCGAAGTGGTGCACTACTTGATGGGCCGCTACGACGTCAGCGAGCGCCGCGCGGTACGAGCCGCGCGCTTCTGTATGTCGAGCATTCGCTATCAGAGCTGCCGCGATCCGTTGACCGCACTGCGCCAGCGGATGCGCGAGCTCGCGCAGACGCGTGTGCGCTTCGGCTATCGCCGGCTGCTCGTACTCTTGCGTCGCGAAGGCTGGGAGATCGGCAAGAAGCGGTGCTATCGCCACTATACCGAGGAAGGATTGGCGCTGCGCCGCAAACGGCCGTGGCGGCACGTCACCGCGGTGCATCGCGAGCAGCGTCGTCCAGCGACCGCACGGAATGATATCTGGAGCATGGACTTCGTCGCCGATCAGCTCGCTGATGGGCGACGATTCCGGGCACTGACCGTGCTCGACCTGTTTACGCGGGAGTGCCTGGCGCTCGATGCCGGCCAGGGTCTCAGTGGTCGCGATGTCGTCGCGACGCTTGAGCGGCTCCGCTTCGAACGCGGACTGCCGCAGCGCATCTACTGCGACAACGGGACCGAGTTCGTCAGTGCCGCGATGGATCTGTGGGCGTACACGAACGGCGTCATCCTCGACTTCAGTCGTCGTGGCAAGCCGACGGACAACGCGGCGATCGAATCGTTCAACGGCCGATTCCGTGAAGAATGTTTGAACGTGCATTGGTTCGCGTCGCTCGAGGACGCACAGCAGAAAATCGATGCGTTTCGGTGGGACTACAATGAGCATCATCCTCACCGTTCTCTCAAGGGTCAAAGCCCTCGGGAATTCGCTGAAAGGATGCTCATAGAGGCCGCAGAGTCACTCTCCCGGTGAACCGAAAATCGGGGGCTCCTCAGTTAACGGAGGGCCCACATTCTATGCGTAGCGGTTTGGAGGGGCAGGTCAGATCGAACAGTAAGTTGGTTTTATCGGTACAGATAGATGCTCATTACGTACTGGCCGACGACAAAGCTGCCGAAAAATGTGACAAAAACAAACACGATTGCGACTGGCCAGATTCGTTCATGTTTCGGCCCGATTAGTGCGATTAGAACTAGAAGTCCGAACACAATTAGCGTCCAAAATAGTAGCGGCTCCACCAACGGGTTTAATGCCACGCCCTGAGAGGCTCGCTGCTGGCTCCATATTCCCAACCCCACTTGTGCCGCGATTGTGATTGCTATGACGACAGCAACGCGGAGGGCTTCTTTTGTCTTGATCATGACGATCTCTTTCTAGATGTTACTGCGTGTTGAAGTACAGGGCGGGTACAGGTTTACCCCTTCCAGGAAAGCGCGCTTCAGTAAAGAAAGATGGTTCCGGAATCTGACACGCGTCGAGCAAGCCGCGCATGAATGAGTTTGAGTTGTACGCTTGTCTGATTGGGTCGAACGGGTCTGGAGCCGGCGTGTAATCAAGCACACCGTCGGGGAACGCGTTTGAACGAGCTAGCACTTCGCCGATCTCGGTGTCTTCATTAGCCGGAGAAACCTTCAGCCACGCTCCAGGGTTCGGCGTCTCGGTAAAATCACCTGGCTTCTTGTTGAACACTTGATGCAGTTTCCAATCCGGACTCGCCCCAACGTAGTTGCCACCCGTGGTCACAACCCACAGGTCACCGTACAAAGGGTTCTTCTCGAAGTAGGTGTGCCAAATGTTGTCGTCCTTGATCCAAAAGGCTTGATTGCGTGGCACCAAAGCCAAGCCCAGGTGCTTATAGGCGCCGCCGGTGAACTGTATGTTGTGGGCCTTGGCGTGCAGTCCATACTTAGGAGGTGGTCCTTGGGCCTGTGTCGAACGTTCCGTAATGAACGCCGTAGCATCGTTCAACGGCTTCTCGGGTACTGCCGCCAACGTTCCATCGGCGCGCCGTGTATGAAAACGACCGTAAGCAAATTGACCTGAGGCGACATTCATTGGCTCGATAACGCCAAGGGTCCCGTCGGAAGCCACGTCACGCATGTCGCCATTCTCATAAGCGACTCGCGCGCCTCCTCCCTCGAGTGCCACGAGCGCGTCAGCCTCAATCTCGTGGGACCACAATACGGAACCAGTTCGCAGGTCGCGTGCGATCATTGGAGCTGGCGCCCAGAATTGAAGGCGCCCGCTAATTCCGATGCCGTCCTGAGTTGCGATCGTCGGAATCCACAGCTCTGGCAGTGAATACGTATTCGTGAAGTCAGGTGAAATGTAGTCCCCGTAGACTTCCCATGGATCGGATCCGAGTTGTCGGGCGCGAGTCACCATAACGCCGTCTCTCCCGTCAGCGGCGATGTGATAAGCGACCAAATCGGATACGCCAGTGCCCACGGTCGTATCCAGCACCCTGGTGCTAACCGTTCCGTCTGGCGAGAAATCGTAGAGTTCGACGGCAGTATAGCCAGAGCACGACACGCCAGCGAAGCATCGCACTTCTTTGCTGTTAATCAACGCGACGGCGTGGTCATTGCTTGTGGTCACGACCTCTGCTCGAGAGCCCAGGTCAAGGAACCCAATCGGAAAATGCGTATAGAAGATGTAAGGGGGCAAGACCGTACTCGAGCGCGGCGTGCCTGTAAGACCGTCCAGTACGGTTAACTGCGAGTAATCGGGTGCAGTTCCGCCATCAAAGTGCTCTTCGAGGTAGACGGTGCCATCATTGGCGACGGAGAGCGATCCCCACGCGGCAGCAGATTCATATCGCCAAGGCGAAAGGTCAGAAGACGTATTGTCGTAAACCACGGCAAGTCGATTCGCTGTCACAGTATCTGTGGTCAACGCGACGAGGCCTCCTAGCGGGTGCGAGACAACCTTGCTAACCCTTTCGTCTGCACTAATCGGCAGCGCTCCGAGCCAACGTTCGCTTCCGTCAACTCCGAGCGCCCTGACAGTGGCTCCACGATTGTCGGTTGTTTCGTATTCGATGGAAAAGAGACCTGCCTCGTCGGGTTGCGAGCCGATGATAGTGCTTTCAGACAACGATCCCGGACGTTGAGGCAACGACCAGCGCTCGACGCCAATGGGCAGCGACACTGCTGCATGCACAACGAAATTCATCGACGACTCGATCGATCCGCTCGTCGCGGTGAACGTTGCGCTGCCGCCGCCCACGGCCAGCGCCGTGAACACGCCGTCAGTCTCGCTTACAGTTGCGACATTGGCGTCGCTGCTGATCCATTCCACGTCCTCGAATGGCCGGCCAAATTGATCAAGAGCAACCAGCTCCCGCTCCTCCCCGATTAAGTGATGGGCGACGGTCGGCGTCACCGTCATCACAAGCGGGACGTTCGGTTCAAATCGACTAATTCTTGCGCTTGTCGATTTACTATTGCCAGCGACATCAGTAACGGTCGCAACGATTGAATTGCGCCCCGCCCTCAACGCGACGGCGCATTCGTATTGCCCATCAACGATTGTCGTCGTAACGCCATTGCAGGTCACACGCGCGAGCCCTGAGAGCGAATCCGCCACGTCGCCTGACAGGGTAAACGTTGAATCGATCGTCTCCTGCGGAACTTCCGTTGCGATGGCGATCTCCGGCAGGGTGCGATCCATGTTGACCGTCACCGATACCGACTGGGAATTGCCGACCGCGTCATAAGCGGTTCGTGTTATGACTTGCCCCGCTCCATTTTGGGTAAGCGTCACCGGCTCTGGACAATCGACTGGTTCCGAAGCATCTGAGCACACAAAGCGCACTTTGACCGGCGTATTGTTCCATCCCGCCGCATTCGGGTTCGGCGTGCGCAATGCCGTGATCGTTGGCGGCGTGGTGTCGATCATATAGACATCACTCCGAATCGCGCTCGCGGTCCAATCCGAATGGAACGCGATGCTCTTGAGCGTCCCCCCACCTGTCGGAATCGCAATTGGTGCGGTGTAGAGTGTGGACGATGCCGTCGGTGTCGTCCCATTCAACGTGTAACGAATCGATGCTCCTGCAATGGAGCTCAACGTGACCTGCGGCGCTGTCGCGAACACACCCGCGCCCGGAGTCGTATTGGGTACATCAAGCGTGCCGTAGTTGAACGTCAGCGTCGCGCTTGTGACGCCGCTTGACGCCCAGCCGTTCGTCGGGAAAGCGCGCGTCTTGACCGTTGTAAGTGAATTGACTGTGAAGGGCGCGCTGTACGCGGTCGATGCCGCAGACGGATCGCTCCCGTCAAGCGTGTACCGAATCGTCGACGGAGGGCCCGTCACGGACAAGGTTACCGTTTGCGTCGACGTATAGGTGCCCGTCGGTGGATCGATCGTTGGCACTGCGGACTGCAATTCGTAGTCCGCACGTGCCGGCGTTACGCCCGGTTGTCGGCCGGTGACGAACGCTCGAGCGCGCAGCAGCGACGAGTACGCGATCTCGATTTGCCCGTTCGCCGGCACTTCCGGATCGCTCTCAGTCGGCAGCGAGCCATTCTGCGTATAGCGAATTACCGCACCGCTAACTGGGGACGTCAACGTCACCGTCGTGGGCTGGGTCAGCGTCGCGGAGGCAACATTGATCGTCGGCGCGGCGGCGGCCCACGAGGTCAGTCCGGTGAACACCGACTGCGGAGACGATTTGTCCGGCGTGTTCAAGTTGTTACCCAAGCGATAATCGGCGCTCTCGCCCCACGCCCACGTTTCGCCGGCCGCCGTCACCGCTACCGAATGGAGATCGCCGAGACTCAGCGTGCTCGCGCCGGTTACTCCTGTGATTACCGTCGGTGTGCTGATGGTCGCGGTGATCGAGCCAGATCCGACCTGGCCGGATGAACTGCTGCCCCACATCAACAACGCGGCATCCGCACGGATCGCTCCCGATTGGTTATCGCCAGCGGCGATCGCCGACGCATGCAGATTGGGAATGAGCGTCGGCGTCGCCACGGTTGTCGCGGGCGTGATGCCGAGCTGACCATTGGTGTTGGCGCCCCACCCGTAGACGCGGCCCCCGCTCGTCAGGGCGAGGGTGTGAGCTTGCCCCGCGGCAATCGAGACGATGTTGCTCAAGCCAAGCAAGAGCGGTGAGTTCTGCTGGTCGGTGGACCCATCACCGAGCCGCGAGTTGCCGTTCGCACCCCACGCGTACACCTGGCCGCCGCTGGTGACCGCGAAGGAATCCGAGTCACCGGCAGCAATGGCGACGATATTTGAGAGCGTCGTGATTTCAGTCGGAGCGATCTGTTCCGTGCCGGTCCCGCTATTGCCAAGGCCAAGTTGTCCCGTTGAATTCGAGCCCCATGAGTAGACGTGACCGTCGCTCGTCAAGGCAAGACTATGAGCGTCTCCGGCGGCGATAGCGACGACGTTCGACAGCGTCGACACATGAAGAGGCCGGGTGCTCTGGCTCGGAGCCATATTGTTGATACCAAGGCGACCGGACCCATTCGAGCCCCACGAGTAAACTTGCCCGTCCCACGTCAAGGCCAAGGTATGCGCGAGACCGCTCGCGAGCGCCGTCACGCCGGTGATCGTGTTGATCAGGGTCGGCGTCTGGCGATCGGTTGTGCTTTCGTTTCCAAGCTGGCCATTGACGTTGTCGCCCCACACGTAGAGACGGCCATCAGGAGTAGCAAGCACATTGTGCGCACCACCCGTCGTCACGGCACCCGGGCCCAACGCCGACGTCAGTGAATAGGTAGCGCTCGCCACTGCACTATCTGCGACGTTGGATCGGAAGGCTTTTACTTTGAGAGTGAAATTGCCCAACGCCAACGACGTTCCTGACGCGACGACCGGGCTGGTCGACGTGGGGTCATTCCCATCGATCGTCATCCGCAACGTCGCCGTCGGCTCCGTCGTCGAGATCGTCACCGTAGTGCCAGGCGCGAACGATCCAGCAGCCGCACTCAACGTGGGTGTCGCTGCAGACATCGTGAAGGTCCGCGCGGTTTCGCCGCTCGTGGTGTAGCTGCTATGGAAGGCCTTCGCTTTGATTGTCGTCGTCTGCGAGATCGGAATCGCGCTGGTATACGCAGTCGAGCTCGCCGTAGGCGTAGAGCCATTGGTCGTGTAGCGAATCGTCGCGCCGCTTTGCGGCGAGGACATCGTGACGCTTACCGTCCCGGCATAGCTGCCGGTCGCGGGATCGATGGCTGGCGCGTCGAGCGCGCCGTAGTTAAAGGTGATCGTGCCGGTCTGAACTCCGGACGCGCTCCAACCGGTTCTGAACGCCGCGCTCTTGATCGTGGCCGTCTGATCGAGTGGCAGCTGCGTCGTGGGGTTGTATGCTGGCGACGATGATGTTGGATTCGTGCCGTCCAGCGTGTATCGGATCGTCGAGTCAGGTGTGCCCGTAGACATCGACACGGTTTGAGTCGACGAGAATGGGCCACCTGAGGGAATGGTGATGCTCGGCATCAGGGCCTGCAACGTGTAGGCGGCGGACTTGGTGGCACTCTCGGGCATGCCGGTCTTCCAGGCTTTAGCCTTCAGCGTGCGCGATTGGCTAATGGTGACTGACGATCCGGACGAGATTGTCGGATCCGTTCCGGTCGGCTCTGAGCCGTCAATCGTGTAACGAATCGTGGCACCGACCGTGTCTACCGCAACGATCACGCTCTTCTCAGTGTTGTAGGTGCCGGCCGCAACGGAGAAGGTCGGCGTGGCCACTCGCCATGAGTAGCCCGAAGAACTGATCGCATCCGGCGACCACCGCAGCACTGTGGTGCCGTCTCCGAGTTCGCCGCTGCTATTTGATCCCCACGTGCTGACAACGCCATTGGTATCGATCGCCATCGAGTGTGCCCAGCCAGCGCCGATAAGGCTCACGTCTGTCAGCGAGGACAGAGCGACTGGCGAGTTGACATCTGTCTGATTCCCGGTTCCGATCGCACCCTTGGACCCGTCGCCCCAGACCCAGATCCCGCCATCGCCATCCAGCGCCAGGTTATGGAAGTAGCCGACAGCGACGCTTTGAATGTTTGTGAGACCAACCACGGCAACGGCCGTCAGGCGTTGGGTAGCAGTCGTGCCATCGCCCAACTGCCCGTCACCGTTTTGTCCCACCGCCTTTAGCGTGCCGTCGGACAAGCGAATGATGCTGTGGTCGGAACCGCCATACACGGCGACCGCGTTGTTGATGCCGATCATTTGCACCGGCGCGCTGGTCGCTCCGCTGATTGCCGCGTTGTTGCCGAGCTGTCCGCCGGCATTCTTGCCCCAGGCCCACACAGAATCGTCGGTCTTCACGGCGAGGGAGTGTCGGTCTCCCGCGCCGATCGCCGACACTCCACTGAGAATCAGAACGGGAACGTTGCTATCGGACGTATTCCCGTTTCCCAATTGGCCATAGTCGTTCTGGCCCCAGGCATACAAGTCTCCAGCGTCAGTCAGGGCGAGGGAATGATTCCTGCCAGCAGCGATAGCCACCACGTCTGAGAGATTCAGTAACTGTGGAGCTGAGCGATCAGTATTGGACTCGTCGCCAACTTGTCCGCTGACGTTGTTGCCCCATGCATACACGTCCCCAGTGACGTCAATGCGAGCGAATGAAATCCGCCCGCAGCGACTGCCACAACGCCGCTCAGTCCCGGAATCTGCGTCGGCGACTTCGCGTCGTTGAAATGACCCAACCCGAGCTGCCCGTTCGAATTGGTCCCGAAGCTCCAGACGCTGCCGGTATCGGTGACGAGGAGGGTGAAGTTGTCGCCTCCCGATACTCGCGCCTGCGCGAGCGCAACCTGCGGCAGCAGGATCGTGAGTACGAACGACAGAAACGTAATGCAGCGAGGCATTCCTATATTGATGCCGAACAGTCGTCGAAGCATTTGGGGGGCTCCGTGCTATTGGGAACGTTGATTAACTGGATAGACGGCCAAGCCGTCCGATCGTCTCAACGCGCCTGAAGCTGCTTCCCTCAAAAGAAAAGACCGGCCCACGAGGACCGGTCCTTTCTTGGAAGTTCGGGCGAACCGAAGTTCGCCCCTACGAAGTCAGAATGGAGCCGCGAAGAACACCTTCGTGTTTGAATTTTACGAAATCATCACCTTCCGCGGATGCTGCGAGTTGTCCTCCAGGAAGGTCTTCTTCGACTCGATCTCCTCGGAGGTCGGCTGAACCATGCCGTTGGCGTCGGTGACGCGCGACACGACGGTGTGCTCGCCGGCGGGCGCGTTCTTCCAGGTGTAGTGATAGAGCTTCCACCCGTACTTCGCGGTGGTCGCTGGATCCGCGGTGGCCGCCATCCACTGGCCGTCGTCGACCTTCACTTCGACCGTCTTGATCGGCGTGCCGTCGTTCAGCACGATCATCGTCAGCTTGTGATCGGCGCCGTTCCTGGTGACGCGAGCGACGAATGACTTCAGCTGCAGGTGGCTGACCGCCTTCTCGACCCACTTCACCTCGCCGTTGATCATCTCGCCGCGAAGCGTGCGGTACCAGTTCGCCTGGAACTTGCCGAGATACGGCTCTTCCTGCACGAAGATGTCCGACAGCCATTTCACGTTCGGCGCGCCGTACCAGCCCGGCATGATCAGGCGGAGCGGTGCGCCCTGGTGCTTGGTCAGCGGCTCGCCGTTGAGCGCATAGGCGAGGAACGGCGCGCGATCGGATGAGAGCGCCTGGTCGCGCTGGATGCTGCGGCCGTACTGCTGCTCGACGTCGTAGTTGGTGCCGCGGAAGTTGACGCTTTCCTTGCC
>Ga0111539_10010539_pt1 | contig 11638 bp, 7 predicted proteins | sample RhiMethybrSRZTD1_FD_79667 | JGI IMG/M metagenome (GOLD analysis project Ga0111539, IMG submission 79667) | Populus rhizosphere microbial communities from Tennessee, USA - Rhizosphere MetaG P. TD hybrid SRZTD1 (version 2) (version 2) | ecosystem: Host-associated > Plants > Roots > Rhizosphere >...
CACGATGGGCGTGGCCGTGCTGCTGGTGCTCTCGGTGGTCAGCCTGGCCTTGATCGACCCGCTGCTGATGCTGGTGGGCCTGGCCCTGTTCCCGGCGCTGGGCGTGCTCAACCAGTACTACAGCCGCCGGGTGGAGGCGCCCGCGGGCGAGGCCCAGGCGCATCTGGGCCAGATCGCCACGGTGGCGCACGAGTCGTTCGACGGCGCGCTGCTGGTCAAGTCGCTGGGCCTGGAGGACCGCGAGGTGGGCCGCATGAGCGACGCGGCCGACAGGCTGCGCGGCGCCCGCCTGCAGGTCGGCCGGCTGCGGGCCATCTTCGAGCCCGCCCTCGAGGCGCTGCCCAGCCTGGGCACCATCGCCCTGCTGGCCATCGGCGCCTGGCGGGTGTCGACCGGCACCATCACCACCGGCGAGCTGGTCCAGGCCATGGCCCTGTTCGGCATCCTGGTGTTCCCCATGCGGGTCATGGGCTTCCTGCTGGAGGAGATGCCCCGAGCCGTCGTGGCCCTGGACCGGGTGGACGGCGTGCTGGCCGCCCCGGTCCGCCCGGCTCCGGCCCCGGGCGCGGCCCGGCAGCTGCCCGACGGCGCGCTGGCGGTGGACGTCACCGGCCTGCACTTCGGCTACGGGGACGAGCCGGTGCTGGCGGCCCTCGACCTCCACCTGGCCCCCGGTGAGGTCGTGGCCCTGGTGGGTGCCACCGGCACCGGCAAGTCGACCCTGTGCCACCTGCTCAGTCACCTCTACCGGCCCACCCGGGGCGTGGTGCGGCTGGGCGGCGTGGACCTGGCCGCGGCCGAGCCGGCCTCCGTGCGGGCGCACGTGGCGCTGGCCTTCCAGGAGACCTTCCTGTTCGCCGACACCGTCCGGGAGAACCTCACGCTGGGCGAGCCCATCCCCGACGGCGAGCTGCGCTGGGCGCTCGAACGGGCTCGCGCCGATCGCTTCGTGGATCGCCTCCCCCACGGCCTCGACCAGGTGCTGGGCGAGCGGGGTGTGACCCTGTCCGGCGGCCAGCGCCAGCGCCTCGCCCTGGCCCGCGCGCTGCTGCGGCGGCCGGGCCTGCTCATGCTGGACGACGCCACGTCGGCGGTCGATCCCACCATCGAGCGCCGGATCCTCGACGGCCTGCGCACCTCCTTGCACGCCACCACGCTGATCGTGGCCCACCGGATCTCGACCATCACGCTGGCCGACCGGGTGCTGTTCCTCGACGGCGGCCGGGTGGCGGCCTCGGGCAGCCACACCGACCTGCTGGCCACCGTGCCCGCCTACGCCGCGCTCGCGCAGGCCTACGAGGAGGACGAGCTGTGACCGCGGCCGAGCGCGAGCGCGACCTCGATCTCACCATGGGCGACGAGATCGACGAAGTGCTGTGGGAAGCCGCGCCCCCGGGCTCGCTCGACGGCGAGCGGCCGTCGGACGAGTCGCCCGAGGAGGAGCACGTCCTGCAGGCGGGGGCCGTCGGTGTGCTGCGCCGCGGCCTGGCGGTCACCCCCGAGCTGCGCCAGGGCGTCGTGTTCACGCTGGTGCTGGCGGTGGCCGGCGCCGGGGGCAAGCTGGCCGTGCCCATCCTCATCCAGCAGATCCTCGACAAGGGCGTGCTGGGCCCCGAGGGGTTCCGGCCCGCCTTCGTCTACCCGGCGTGCGCGGCGGTGGCCGTGCTGGTGTCGGGCATGTACCTGGTCAGCCGCCTGACGTATGTGCGCCTGGTGCGGGCGTCGGAGAACAGCCTCATGGGCCTGCGGGTGCGGGCCTTCGAGCACATCCACCGGCTGTCGATCGCCGAGCATGCCGAGTCCCGCCGCGGCGCGCTCGTGGCCCGGGTGACCAGCGACATCGAGACCCTCGCCCAGTTCATGGAGTGGGGCGCGGTGTCCTGGATCGTGAACGGCGTGCTGGTGCTGGCCACGTTCGCGGTGATGGGCGTGTACGACTGGCGCCTCGCCCTGGTCACGTTGCTGGCCTACATCCCGGTGATCGTGTTCATGCCGGTGCTGCAGCGGCGCCAGCTGGCAGCCCAGGACCAGGTGCGCAACGCGGTCGGCGAGACCCTGTCGGAGGTGTCCGAGACCATCACCGGCGCCGCGCTGGTCCAGGCCTATGGGCTGGAGGCCCGGGCGTCGGGGCGGCTCGGGACGGCCATCGACCGCCAGTTCCGCAGCTACAAGCGGGCGGCCCGCTACTTCGCGGCGATGTTCCCCCTCGGGGACCTGTTCGGCGCGCTGGCCCTCGCGGCGGTGACCGTCGTGGCGGTGACGTGGGGGCCGGGCTGGGGCCTCGAGGTGGGCGAGGTGGTGGCGTTCCTGTTCCTCATCTCGCTGCTCCAGAACCCGATCGCCGAGCTGTCGGAGGTCATCGACCAGACCCAGATCGCCATGGCCGGCTGGCGCAAGGTGCTCGGCGTGCTGGCCACGCCGCTCGACGTCCCCGAGCCCGACCCCGGCCGGCCGCTGCCCCGCGGTCCGCTGGACATCGCGGTGGAGGGCCTCGACTTCGCCTACCGCGACGGCGTGCCGGTGCTGCAGGACCTGAACCTGCGGCTGCCGGCCGGGGGCTCGGTGGCGATCGTGGGCGAGACCGGCTCGGGCAAGACCACGTTCGCCAAGCTGCTGGGCCGCCTGGCCGATCCCACTGCGGGCACCATCCGGCTGGGCGGCGTCGACCTCCGGGCGGTGTCGCCGGACGAGCGGCGCCGCGCCGTGCGGCTGGTCCCCCAGGACGGGTTCCTCTTCGACGCCACCGTGGGCGAGAACGTGCGACTGGGCCGGGCCGGCGCCGACGACGACGAGGCGCTCGCCGCGTTCACCGCCCTCGGGCTCGACTGGTGGCTGGACGAGCTGCCGCTCGGCCTGAACACGCCCGTGGGCGAACGGGGCGGCCAGCTCTCGGTGGGCGAGCGGCAGCTGGTGGCGCTGGCCCGGGCGCAGCTGGGCGACCCCGGCCTGCTGGTCCTGGACGAGGCCACCAGCGCGGTCGACCCCGAGACGGAGCGGGCGCTGACCGGGGCGCTCGACCGGCTCTCAGCCGGCCGCACGCTGGTGTCCATCGCCCACCGGCTGTCGACGGCGGAGGCGGCCGAGCTGGTGCTGGTGTTCGACGGCGGGCGCATCGTGGAGACCGGCACCCACGCCGACCTGGTCAGCGCGGGTGGGACCTACGCCTCGCTGTACGAGAGCTGGCTGGGCAACACCCGGGTCGAGGATCAGCCGGCCGCGGGCGGGCCGACGGCGCCGATCTCCGCCAGGTAGCCGTGGAGGGCGACGATGACGTGGAACACGTCCTCGTCGGTCACGTCCAGCTGGTTCCGCTCGGCGTAGCCCAGCACCTCGGCCACCGAGTCGTCGTCGGCCAGCACCACGTCCGGCGAGTCCTCGCCGGGCGCCAGCAGGTCCGACCCCGGCTCGGCCAGCACGCCGCGCCGCTCCAGCAGGTCGAGCTCGGCCAGGACCAGCATGCGCACCTCGTCGTAGGTGAGGCGGGCCTGGGCCTCCTCCGGCAGGTCGTCGGCCACATGGTGCACGGCCTCGTCCACGTCGAAGATGGTGGACGGCGGCTGGTGCCCGAGGCGGAACGTCTCGCTGCCCACGGTGGCGGCAGCGATGGCGAACACGGCGAGCGCAGCGAGTACGACGAACAACCAGACCACGGAACGTAGGTTAAGTCCCGCCCGTGAAGCGCGATGATCGTGGGGTGCCTGGACGCGCCTCGACGCCCGCGTTCGTGGGCCGCACGGCGGAACTGGCGGCCCTCGTCGACGCGTTCGGCGACGCCGCGCAGGGTCACGGCGGGGTTGCGCTGGTGTCGGGCGAGGCCGGCGTGGGCAAGTCCCGCCTGGTGGGCGAGGCCACGGCCCACGCCCGGCGGCGGGACGCCCGCGTGCTGGTCGGCCAGTGCCTCGACCTGGAGGAGGGCGGGCTGCCCTACGCCCCCATCGTGGACGTCCTGCGCACGCTGGACCGCGAGCTGTCCGACGAGGAGGGAGCCGCCACCCTGAGGCCGCTGCGGGCGCTCCTGGGCCGGGAAGCCGGGGCCGAGGGCGTCGAGGCCATGACCCCCGGCAACCCGTTGGGCCAGGCCCGCCTGTTCGAGCTGCTGCTCACGGTGGTCGAGCGCCTGGTGGCGAACCGGCCGCTGGTGCTGGTCATCGAGGACCTGCACTGGGCGGACCGCTCGACCCTCGACCTGGTGTCGCTCATGGCCAGCAACACCCGCAACCTGCCGGTCCTACTCGTCGCCACCTACCGGCGCGACGACGTGCCCCGCCGCCATCCGCTGCGCACGCTGGCCGCCGAGCTGACCCGGCGAGGGGCAGTCGCGGTGCCGCTCGACCGTCTCGGTCCCGGCGAGGTGGCCGAGCTGCTGGGCGCCCTGCTGGCCTCGCCACCGTCGCCCGAGGTGGTCGCCAGCGTGGTGGAGCGCTCGGACGGCAACCCGCTGTTCGTGGAGGAGCTGGCCGCCACTCTGGCCGACGACCCCGGCGCGCCCATGCCGCCTCAGCTGCGGGACGCGGTGATCGGCCGGGTGGAGCTCATGCCCGACGAGGCCGCCGCAGTGCTGCGCGCCTGCGCGGTCGGCGGCCGCCAGGTGGAGCACGACCTGCTGGCCGCAGTACTGGACCCGCGGGCACCGGGCGACCTCGACCAGGACCTGCGGGCCTGCGTGGAGCACGGCCTGCTGGTGGCCGACCAGCGCACCGGCACCTACCGCTTCCGCCATGCGCTGCTGCACGAGGCCGTCCTGGACGAGATCCTGCCGGGCGAGCTGGTCCGGCTGCACGCGGCTTACGCCACCGCCCTGACCGAGCGTCAGGCCGCCGGGGAGGCCGGGGACGAGGGCTGGGCCCGGCTGGCCCACCACTGGGCCGCGGCGGCCGACTACGACGCCGCCCTCGGCGCGGCCGTGCGGGCAGGCCGGGCCGCCGAGGCGGCGGTCGCCACGCCCGAGGCGCACCGCTACCTGGAGTGGAGCGTTCGGCTGTGGGACCGGGCGGCCGACCCCGAGGCCGCCGCCGGGTGCGATCGGGGCACGCTGCTGGCCCAGGCGGCTGATGCCGCCCTCTGGGGCGGCGCCACCGTGCGGGCCCTGACCCTGGTGGACGAGGCCCTGGCCACGCCCCAGGTGGGCGCGGACCCGACCCGGGCCGGACTGCTGCACGAGCGCCGGGGCTGGTACCTGTTCCGCTCCGGGCGACCCGACGAGGCCCTGGCCGCCTCCGAGCTGGCCGTCGGCCTGGTCCCCGCCTCGCCGCCCAGCCAGGCCCGGGCCCGGGTGGTGCAGGCCCTGGCCCACGCCCTGGTCCGGATGGGGCAGAACGACAAGGCCCGGCCCCACGCCGAGGATGCGGTGGCCATGGCCCGTGCGCTGGGCGACCGGGCGGACGAGGGCCAGGCGCTTCACGTGCTCGGCCTGGTGGCGGCGTCGGAGGGCAAGACCGACGAGGCGGTCGGGGCGCTGTACGAGGCGGCCCAGATCGCGGTGAAGATCGGCGACCTGGCCGAGGTGGCCGGCGCCTACATCCATCTGTGGCGCACGCTGGTCGAGGCCGGCCGGGCCGGCGAGCTGGTCGAGCTGCTGCTCGCCTTCGTGCCTTCGACCGCCGAGGGCATCACGCCCCCGTCGCTCACGGGCAGCATCGGCGCCGCCGCGCTGCACCAGCTGGGCCAGTGGGACGAAGCCGACCGGCTGCTGGGCGATGCCCGCGCCGCGCACGAGACCGGCGGGTTGACCGCGGTGGCCCGCACCCTGGTGTCGGGCGCCCTGGCGGTGGACCGGGGCGACCACGATCTGGCCCGGGACCAGCTGGAGGTGGCCCGCACCTGGTGCCACCAGGTGGGCGACGGGCGCCTGAATGGCCTGCTGCACCGCTCGCTGGCCGAGCTGGCCCTGTGGCAGGGCCGCTACGACGATGCCCGCCACGAGGTCGAGGTGGGCCTCGACCTGCTGGCCCACACCGGCGACCCCGAGCTGGCCGCACGCATCGCCGCCGTGGGCGTACGGGTGGAGGCCGACGAGGCCGACCAGGCCCGGCGGGTGGGCGGGCGCGCGGCGGGTCGGAGCGGACGCTGGTCGGGGGGTGGGGACGACGGCGGCCCCGCGGCTCGGGCCCAGGCGCTGGTGAACCAGCTCACGACGCTGGCCGAAGGGGCGGCGGCTCGCCACGCGCCGCCCTCGTCGGAGACCCGCGCCGCGGCATTGACCGGCCAGGCCGAGCTGAGCCGGCTGGGCGGGCGCCCCGATCCCGCCCGCTGGCGGGCGGCGGTGAACGTGTGGGATGCCATCGGCTTTCCCTACTGCGCCGCGTACGGGCGCTACCGCGGGGGCGAGGCCGCCCTGGCCGCAGGGGACGACGCGGGCGCCGAGCGGCAGCTGCGGGCGGCCTGGGACGCGGCGCACGACCTCGGAGCCCGGCCGCTGGCCGCCGCGGTGGAGCGGCTGGCCCGCCGGGGTCGGGTCGACATCGGGGCCGCGGCCGCCGCGCCGGCGGCCCCGGGCGCGGGAGGCAACGGCGGCGCGGGGCTGACCCCGCGCGAGGCCGAGGTCCTGGCCCTCGTGGCCGAAGGCCGCACCAACCGCCAGATCGGCGAGGCCCTGTTCATCAGCGAGAAGACGGCGAGCGTCCACGTGTCCCGGCTGCTGGCCAAGCTGGGCGCCGCCAACCGGGGCGAGGCGGCCGCCGCCGCCCGCCGCTCGGGCCTGCTCCCCGACTGAGCGGCCCGGAGAAATAAGGGGTCCCTAAGGCATCCTGCCGATGCCCGTAAGGGGGGCCCAGGCTCACGCTGGGGCCATGAGCACCCCCCGGACCTACGGCCACGCGGTCGTGATCGGGGCGGGCATGGGCGGGCTAGCCGCAGCTGCGGCCGTCGCGAACCACGCCGGCCGGGTCACGATCCTCGAGCGCGACGACCTCCCCTCCTCCCCCTCGGCGCGGGCGGGCGTCCCCCAGGCCCGCCACGCCCACGCCCTGCAGCCCGGCGGCCTCGCCGCCCTGGAGCGCCTGGTCCCGGGGATGCAGGCGACGCTTGTTGCCGCGGGTGGCACTCCCGTCGACCTCCCGGGCGCCCTCGCCTGGCTCTCGGCCGCCGGCTGGATGCGGCCGTTCCCGAGCGAGGGCCGGACCCTGGTGTCGGCCAGCCGGGACCTGATCGAGTGGACCACCCGCCAGCTGGTCCTCGCCCTGCCGGACGTCACCGTGCGCTCCAGCGTGGAGGTGGCCGGGCTGGCCGTCGACGCCGGGCGGATCGTCGGCGTCGACGTGCGCCCCCGCGGCGCGGCGCCGGACGAGCCCGTCGAGCGGGTCAGCGCCAACCTGGTGGTCGACGCCAGCGGGCGCCGCTCCCATGCGCCCGACTGGCTGGCGGCCGCCGGCTACGACAGGCCGGCCGAGACCCGGGTGGACGCCGACCTGGCCTACGCCACCCGCACCTACCGGCGGGCCGGAACCGAGCTGCTCCCCGGCTACCGGGCCCTGTTCATGCAGGCCCAGCCGCCCCGCACGACCCGCATGGGCGTGATGGTCCCCATCGAGGGCGACCGCTGGCTGCTGACCGTGGCCGGCACCAATGGCGATCTGCCACCCACCGACGAGGACGGGTTCCGCGAGTTCATCCGAGGCATGCGCTCACCCCTGCTGGCCGATCTCGTCGAGGAGCTGGAGCCACTGAGCGCCATCGTCGGATACCGGCGTACCGCGAACATGCGCCGCCACTACGAGAAGCTGAGCCTCCTTCCCGAAGGATTCGTGGTCCTGGGTGACGCCACCTGCACCTTCAATCCGGTGTATGGACAGGGGATGAGCGCGGCCGCACTCTCCGCCGAGGCGCTCGGTCGCACGCTCGCCGACCGGGCCGGCACGCACGCGGCGCAGCAGGCCATCGCCCAGGCCTGTGCCGGGGCGTGGACCGTCGCCACCGGTGAGGACCTGCGCTACCCGGGCACCACCGGCGGCTCCTCCTCGGTGGCCGACCGGGTGGTGCGCCGCTACTTCGACCGGCTGGTGCGGGCGGCCGCCACCGACGAGGCCGTCAACTCGGCCTTTGCCGACGTGATCGGGATGCTGGCCCCGCCCGAGTCGCTGATGCGGCCGGGCCTCGCCGCCCGCGTCCTGGGACGTCGTCACCCGACCCCGTCGCTCGACATCCCCCTCCCCGCCCGCCGCTCCAACGCCGTGGCGGCCTGACCCCAGCGTCCTCACTCTCCCTGATCCGCCTCACTCACCAGGGATGCGAACCCATGGCCCACCGCCGAGCCCCCAGCCCCGCCGACCCCCACCCACCGCCGTTGGCCGCGCACGCCGTGGTCGTGGGCGCCAGCTTCGCCGGCCTCGCGGCCGCCCAGGCCCTCAGCCACCACGTCGAGCGAGTCACCATCGTCGAGCGGGACGACCTGCCCGAACGTCCCTCTGCTCGGCCGGGCGTACCCCAGGGCCGCCACCTGCACGTCCTCCAGCCGGGCGGGTCGGCGGCCCTGGAGCGCCTGCTCCCGGGGTTCCAGGCCGAGCTGCTGGCGGCGGGGGCGACCGAGCTGCGGGTCCCCGAGGACGTCCTGTGGATGACCCCGGCCGGATGGGCACCCCGCGTCGGGGGCCGCCGGGCCGACCACGTGCTGCTCGCAGCCTCGCGGGAGCTGACCGAGTGGGCGGTGCGCCGCCGGGTGTACGAGTCGCCCCAGATCCTGGTGCGGGCCGGCCTGGAGGTGCGGGGGCTCGTGGTCCGGGACGGCCGGGTCCAGGGCGTCGACGTGCGCTCGTGGCACGCGGAGCAGGACGCGCCCACGGTCACCATCGACGCCGACATCGTCGTCGACGCGAGCGGGCGCGGCTCCGACGCCGCCGACTGGCTCGATGCCGCGGGGCTGGAGCCTCCCGCCGAGACGGTCATCGACTCCGACCTCGTCTACGCCAGCCGGATGTACCGCCGCACCCCGGGCGACACGCCCGGCTGGAAGGGCGCGCTGATCCAGGCCAACCCGCCTCACGAGCCCCGCGGCGCCATCCTGTTCCCGATCGAGGGCAACCGCTGGCTGCTGACGATGTCGGCCGCAGGGGGCGACGAGCCGCCCAAGGACGAGGCCGGCTTCACGGCGTTCGCCCGCAGCCTCCGCGCCCCCGACGTCGCCGACGTGATCGAGCGGGCCGAACCGCTGGGGACCATCGCCACCTACCGGCGCACGGAGAACCGCTGGCGCCACTACGAGCGCATGGAGCGCCCGGACGGCTTCCTGGCGGTCGGCGACGCGCTGCGGGCCTTCAACCCGCTGTACGGCCAGGGCATCTCGACCGCGGCGCTGGCGGCCGAGGCGCTGGACCGCGGCCTGGGCACCCAACTGGAGCGGGGGCGGGACCTGGCGGGCTTCAGCGCCCACGCCCAGCCCGAGCTGGTCAAGGCGTCGGCCGGCGCCTGGCTGATCGCCACCGGCGTGGACCTGCGCTACCCGACCGTGAAGGGCGACACGCGCGGCCGCGTCGAGCGGGCACGCGACGCCCTGGTCGTGCGGTACATGGACCGGGTGACCCGGGCCGCCACCCACGACCCCGTGGTCAACGCCGCCCTGTTCGATGCGGTCTCCCTGCTGGCGGAGCCGTGGTCGCTCATGCGGCCCGGCATCGCCTGGCGGGCGCTGCGGCCGGGCCCCCGGACGCCCAGCCCTCGCCCGGTCTGGCCCGCCGGATCGGCGCCGGCGGCGGGCCCGGCGCCGGTCGCCGACGGGCGAGCGGCGGAGTAGCGCCCGGATCGCGCCGGGGAGCGGCGTGGTGGGCCGGCGGAGGCCCTCAGCGCCCGGCGCGACAGAGGGGGTGCCCCACGGGGGGGCACCCCCTCTGCGCACGTTCGGTCAGATGCCGAGGCGCTGCGCCAGCAGCTCACGGTGGTAGGTGGGGTCGCCGAACAGCAGCTCGGACGACTTGGCCCGCTTGAAGTACAGGTGGGCCGGGTGCTCCCAGGTGAAGCCGATGCCGCCGTGGATCTGGATGTTCTCGGCGGCGGAGTGGAAGTAGGCCTCGGAGCAGTACGCCTTGGCCAGGCAGGCCACCTCGGGGAGCTCGTCGTTGAGCTCGGCCGCGCACCACGCCGCGTAGTAGGCGGCGGACTTGGCCGACTCGACCTCGAGCAGCATGTCGGCGCACTTGTGCTTGATGGCCTGGAACGAGCCGATCGGCCGGCCGAACTGCACCCGGTCCTTGGCGTACTGGACCGACATGTCGAGCACCTTCTGGGCCCCGCCGACCTGCTCGGCGGCCAGGGCCACGGCGGCCAGGTCCAGCACCCGGCCGAGCACGGCCTCGCCGCCGTTCTCCTCGCCCAGCAGGGTGGCCGGGGTGCCGGAGAACTCGAGCTTGGCCTGCTTGCGGGTCTGGTCCATCGTCGCCAGCGGGGTGCGGGTGAGGCCCGCGGCGTCGCCCTCGACGCGGAACAGCGAGATGCCGTCGCCGGTGCGGGCCGCCACCACGATCAGGTTGGCCACGTGCCCGTCGAGCACGAACATCTTGGTGCCGTCGATGGTCCAGCCGTCACCGGAGCGGGTGGCGGTGGCCTCGATGCCGGTGGTGTCCCAGCGGCCGTTGGGCTCGGTGAAGGCCAGCGTGGCGATGGTCTCGCCCGAGGCGATGCCGGGCAGCAGGTCCTTGCGGGCCTGCTCGTCACCGGAGTGGAGGATCGTGTTGGTGGCGAGCGCCACAGTCGAGAAGAAGGGGGCGGCGAGCAGCGCCCGGCCCATCTCCTCCAGCACGACGGTCAGCTCGACGTAGGTGTAGCCCTGGCCCCCGTACTCCTCGGGGATGGTGAGCGACTGGAGGCCGAGCTCGCCGGCCATCTGCCCCCACACCGCCGGGTCGTAGCCGTCGGTGGTGTCCATCAGCCGCCGGACCTCGGTCTCGGGCGACTTCGACTCGAGGAACTGCCGGGTGATCCGCCGCAGCTCCTCCTGCTCCTCGGAGAAGGCGAAGTTCATGGCGGGCACGCTAGGCCCGTCGCCGGCCGCCGTCCACAATTCGTGTGTACACGCGTGCTACGGTCGACGGATGGAACGGGTCGGCATCCGGGAGCTGCGCAACAACGTCGCCGCGGTGGTGCGGCGGGCGGCCGGCGGCGAGCGGGTGGTGGTCACCGTGGACGGGGTCCCGGTGGCCCAGCTCGGCCCGCTGGAGGGTGCGAGCGCGCTGACGCTCGACGACCTGGTCGCCGCCGGCCTGGCCCTGCCTCCGGGCCGGCGGGACCGACCCGGCCCGCCCGAGCCCGAAGACGCGCCGGTCGACATCCGCATCGACAGCGTGCTCCACGAGCTGCGGGGTCGCTGACGTGACGCTCTTCGTCGACACCTCCGCCCTCGTGCGCCGCTACGTCCACGGACCGGGGCGCGACCTGGTGCTCGACGCCATGAGTGCGGACGGCGTCTGGTGCGCTTCGGCCCTGGCCCGCTCCGAGGCCCTGCTGGCCCTGCACGGCCTGGCGGTCACTCCAGGCCAGCACGAGCGCATGTGGGGGCGCCTGCGGGACGACTGGGACGCCTTCGTGGTCGTCCCGGTGGACGACCGCTGCCTGGCCCACGCGGTGGAGCTGGGGGCCACCTACGGGCTCCGCACGGTCGATGCCGTCCACCTGGCCGCGGCCGACCGGCTGCCCCGGCCCGCCACGTACCTCA
>Ga0111539_10010544_pt1 | contig 11636 bp, 11 predicted proteins | sample RhiMethybrSRZTD1_FD_79667 | JGI IMG/M metagenome (GOLD analysis project Ga0111539, IMG submission 79667) | Populus rhizosphere microbial communities from Tennessee, USA - Rhizosphere MetaG P. TD hybrid SRZTD1 (version 2) (version 2) | ecosystem: Host-associated > Plants > Roots > Rhizosphere >...
GCGATCCTTGAGCATCCGTGCCATGTGGAGCAGGTTCCACGTCATAAACGTGGTGTTGCGGTTCGTGAAGTCGTTGTCCGGGCCGCCGGAGTCCTCGTCGAGGTAGCTCGGGCCGGGTCCGGCCTCGCCGATCCAGCCGGCGTCGGCCTGCGGCGGGATCGCGTAGCCGAGGTGCTGCAGCGAGTAGAGGATGTTCATCGCGCAGTGCTTGACGCCGTCCTCGTTGCCGGTGATCAGGCAGCCGGCGGTCCGCCCGTAGTAGGCGTACTGGCCGTCCTCGTTGAGCAGGTGGCTGTTGCCGTACAGGCGCTCGATCACCTGCGTGCAGACGGAGGACTTCTCGCCGAGCCAGATCGGCGACGTCAGCACGAGGATGTCGGCGGCGATGACGTGCTCGAAGATCGCGGGCCAATCGTCGCGCTCCCACCCGTGCTCGGTCATGTCCGGCCAGACGCCGGTCGCGATCTCGTAGTCGATCGCACGGAACTGCTCGACGCTGACGCCGTTGGCCTCCATGATCGCGATCGAGCGGTCGGCGAGGCCCTGCGTGTTCGACACCTCGGGTGAGCGCTTGAGCGTGCAGTTGATGTACACGGCACGCAGGTCGGAGAAGTCCCAGGGGGTGGTCATGCGACGTTGGTCGCATGACCACCCTGGATCGTTACAGCGCCGCTGCGCCAGTGATGCCCGCGGCGGCGGGCGCGGTGTCGACGAGCGTCAGCGACCCGGTGGAGCCGACGCGGTACGACGTGACCTGACCACCAGGGCTGACGGCCTGCAGATAGCGGCCGCCGGCGTCGAAGTCCAGGTCACGCGGCGACGGCACGAGGTTCGTCGTGCCGATCGCCGTCAAGGCCCCGTCGCGCCCGACCGCGAAGCCGCTGATGCCGCCCGCCGCGTTGCCGGTGTAGGCGAAGCGGCCGTTCGGCGAGACGGCGACCCAGCACGCGGCGCCCTGGCCGACGGCCAGCGAGGCGGTGATCGTGCGCAGCGCGCCGCCCGCCGCGCCGCGGTAGGAGGAGACGGTGCTCGCGCCGGCCTCGGACACGACGATCGTGCCCTCCGGCGAGATGCCGAAGCCGAACGGGACGGCCCCGCTCGAGGCGGTCACGACGGGCTGACCGGGGCGGCCGAACGCGTCGAGCGGCAGCGTCTCGAGCCGGTTCGCGACCCGCTCGCTCACGACCAGCGAGCGGCCGTCCGGCATCACGGCCACCTCCGCGGCGCCGTCGGCGCCGGGGGCGAGGGCGCGCGTCGCGATCGCGTTCAGCGAGCCGTTGCCGCGCCGCCAGAACGCCGTGACGCTCGGCGTGCCGCCCGTGTTCAGCACGTACACGCGGCCGTCGTGCTCGTCGACGCTGGCCGGCGCGACGCCGCGCGAGGCGACGGTGTCGATCAGCCGGGTACGGCGGTGGCCGACGCGGAACACGGACACGGTGTCCGAGCCGGCGTTGACCGCGTACAGATAGCGACCGTCGCCTGAGAGCTCGACCGCGCCCTGGCGTCCTCCGAGCGCGGCCAGCCCGACGCCGCCCGTGGCGAACGTGCCGGCCGGCTTGATCGAGCCGTCGGCCGCGCGGTCGAACCGCTGGACGGAGTTGCCGCTCGGATCGTTGGTCTGCGTGTACAGCGAGCCGCCGCTGGACTCCATCGCGTTCGCGGCGAGGAGCAGGAACCCGGCCACCAAGGCGAGCACGAGCGTGACCGCGCGGATGCGCGGGAGAGAGACCGGCATGTGGACCTCCAGGGGTCGTACAGGGGATGGATCGCCGCTTTGGTCGCAGCGCGGGCCGTGGCGTTACAGCCGTAACGAACGGCGCCGTCGGGCGACTGCACCGCCATGCCCTCGCTCGACGGACTCCTCATCGTCGTCGCCGTCGCCTTCACGGCGCCGTTCCTGCTCGGCCTCGCCCCGCGGCTGCGGATCCCCGCCGTCGTGCTGGAGATCGTCGCCGGCATCGTCGTCGGCCCGTCGGTGCTCGGCTGGGTGCACGTGGACGCGACGATCGAGGTCCTCGCGACGATCGGCCTCGGCTTCCTGCTCTTCCTCGGCGGCCTCGAGGTCGACTTCCGGCGCCTCCGCGGACCCGTGCTGCGGCTCACCGCCGGCGGCTACGCACTGTCGTTCGCGCTGGCCATCGTCGTCTCGATCGCGCTCGGCGTCCGGACGCCGCTGCTCGTCGCCATCGCTCTGAGCGCGACGTCACTCGGTGTCCTGATCCCGGTGCTCAAGGACAGCGGCCAGATCAACTCGCCGCTCGGGCAGTTCGTGATCGCCGGCGGCTCGATCGCCGACTTCGCCGCGATCATCCTCCTCTCGCTCTTCTTCGCCGGCGAGGGCGGCCCGGGTGCGACGCTGGTGCTGATCGGCGCGCTGCTCGGCCTGGCGCTCGCCGTGCTCGGCGTCGTACGCGGCGCCCAGCGCTCGATGCGCATTCGCGCCGACCTGCTGCGCCTGCAGGACACGACGGCGCAGATCCGCGTCCGCGGGGCGATCGTGCTGCTCGTCGGATTCGCCGCCGCCGCCCAGCGACTCGGCCTGGAGGTGATCCTCGGCGCGTTCGCGGCGGGCGCGATCCTCTCGTTTGCCGACCCCGACCGCGCCATGACCCATCCCGACTTCCGGCGCAAGCTCGAGGCGGTCGGCTTCGGGGTGTTCATTCCCGTCTTCTTCGTAACCAGCGGCATTCGCTTCGACCTCGGCGCGCTCACCGGCAGCGCCGCCATGGTGCCCCTGTTCCTCGCCGCGCTGCTCCTCGTACGCGGCCTGCCCGCCGTCATCTATGGCCTCGACCGCCGCGAGCTGCTCGTGGCCGGGCTCATGCAGGCGACGTCGCTGCCGTTCCTCGTCGCGGCCACCGCGATCGGCCGCGAGCTGGACCTGATCGGGGCGGGGGAGGGTGCGGCGCTCGTCGGCGCCGGCCTGATCTCCGTCCTGCTGTTCCCCGCCGCCGGCCTTGCGCTGCTGCGGCGCCAACCCCACCCGAAGGGACCCGCCATGCAGACCACCACATGCTCCTCCTACGCCAACCTCGTCGAGGCCGAGGCCGCCGTGCGGCAGCTGCTCGCCGACGGCATGCCCCCGGCGCGCATCAGCATCATCAGCGGGCACGCGCTGCACGACGAGCGCGTCGGCGCGTACGTCGGCGTGGCCACGCAGGTCGGCGCCTACGCCGGGATGCCCGGCGCGATGGGCAGCTTCGCGCCCGCGGCCGACGGGGAGCAGCGCCACGGCAGCTTCGGCGACATCGATCGCGATGAGATCACGACGTACGAGAACGGCACCCGCCACGTGCGGATCGCGTCCCACCACCAGCTCGAGCAGGGGCTCGCCGAGGCCGGGCTCGACGCCGACGCGATCGCGACCGACGTCGCGGCCGTGCACGACGGTCGCGTGCTGGTGCTCGTCACCGCCAACTGATCGAGGTGGACTTCGGCCATGGTCCGCCGGTAGGTTCGGCGGGTCATGGCCGAGGCCACGGTCGATCCTGCCGCCGCTGAAGCGGCGCTGCTCGAGCGCCTGCGCGCCGGCGACGAGGCCGCGTTCGAGGGCCTTGTCGCAGGGCTCTACGGCACCATGCTCACGGTGGCCCGCACGTACGTGAAGGACCGCGCCGTGGCGGAGGAGGTCGTGCAGGAGACGTGGCTCGGCGTCATCAACGGCCTCGATCGCTTCGAGGGCCGCTCGTCGCTGAAGACCTGGATCCTGTCGATCCTCGTCAACCAGGCCAAGACGCGCGGCACGCGCGAAGCGCGCACGGTGCCGTTCGCGTCGCTGGCGCCCGCCGACGACGCCCCCACCGTCGACCCCGAGCGGTTCCGCGGCCCGCACGAGCAGTACACCGGCGGCTGGCGCGCCTTCCCGGCCAACTGGAAGGCGGCCGACGAGCTCGTCCAGGATCGCGAGACGATACGCGTCGCCATGCGCGCGATCGCCGACCTGCCGCTCACCCAGCAGACGGTCATCCGCATGCGCGACGTCGAGGGCTACAGCGCCGAGGAGGTGTGCGCGACGCTCGACGTCTCCGAGGCCAACCAGCGCGTGCTCCTGCATCGCGCCCGCTCGCGCGTGCGCTCCGCGCTCGAGAGGCACATCGATGGCTGACGGGACCGCGATCAGCTGCCAGGAAGTCGTCGAGGTCGTCACCGACTACCTCGAGGGCAAGCTGTCGCCCGAGGAGGTCGCGATCTTCGAGGCGCACCTCGCGATCTGCGACGGCTGCCAGCACTACCTCGACCAGATCCGGATCACGATCGCGACCGTGGGCCGGATCGAGGACGAAGAGGTCCCGGCCGAGCTGCGCGACACCGTGCTCGCCGCGTTCCGCCACCGCCGCATGTAACGCCTGCCGCCTCAGGCAGACCGACTCATATGACGTGTCAGGAGCTCGTGGAGCTCGTCACCGACTACCTCGAGGGCGCGCTGCCGCCCGAGGACGCCGCGCGGTTCGACGCGCACGTCGCCGCCTGCCCCGGGTGCGAGATCTACCTCGAGCAGGTGCGGAGCACGATCGCGGTCACGCGGGCGAGCGGCGGCCGCGTCGAGCAGGCGGCCGTCTCGCCGCTGCTCGACGCGTTCCGCACCTGGCACGACCTCAGACGAGATCCGCGTCGGTCATGACCTCGACCATCGCCGGCCCGTCGTGCGCGACGGCGGCGGCGAGCGCGGTGTCGAGCTCGGTGGGGTCGGTCACGCGCACGCCGAAGGCGCCGCAGTTGCGGGCGAACGCCGAGAAGTCGGGGTTGTGCAGCGTGGTCTGCCAGACGTCCCACTCGCCCGCGCGCTGCTCCTTGGCGATCTTGCCGAGCTGACCGTTGTTGAGCAGCACGTGCGTGATGTTCATCCGGTGCCGGACGGCGGTCGTGACCTCGGCCATGTACTGCGCGAAGCCGCCGTCGCCGGTCACGGCCACGATCGGCCGGTCGGGCGCCGCCGCCCACGCGCCCATCGCCGCCGGGTAGCCGAAGCCGATCGAGCCGAGATAGCCGGACATGAGCACCGTGTGCCGCTTGCACTCGAAGTAGCGCCCGAACGAGTACGCATGGTTGCCGACGTCGACGGCGATCACCGCGTCGGCGGGGATCTGGCGTTCCATCGCGGCGAACACCGACGCGGAGTTGATCCCGGCGCCGCGGTCGTCCGCCACGCGGCTCGCCTTCTCGGCCCTCCAGATCGCCCACCGGTCCGCGAGCCGGCTCGCCTGGTCGTCGGTCTCGAGCCGTTCGGGGAGCGCCCCGCGCAGCAGCTCGACGACCACGCCGACCTCGCCCCACACCGGGCAATCGACGGCGTGGAACTTGCCGAGCTGCATGGCGTCGAAGTCGACCTGGATGATCGGGTGCCCGGTGTAGATCCCGGTGTGGTTGGAGAACGACGCGCCGAGCACGACCAGCAGGTCGGCCTCGTTCATGATCCAGCTCGCGACCGGCGTCCCGCTGCGGCCGAGCACGCCGGCGGCGAGCGGGTGGTCGTCGCCGATCTGGCCCTTGGCCTTGAACGTGGTGATCACCGGCGCCCCGAGCTGCTCGGCCAGGGCGATCACCGCCGGCATGTGGAAGCGGGCGCCGTGGCCGACGATGATCGCCGGCCGCTTCGCGCCGCGCAGCATCGCGAGCGCCTGCTCGATCGCCTCGGCGGGCGGCGCGATGCCCAGCGGCGTCAGGCGACCGTCCGGGCCACCGGGCTGCATGCCCTCCGGCGCGGGGTGCGTCTGCACCTCGTCGGGGAAGATCAGGTGCGCGACGTCGCGGCGCAGGAGCGCGTTCTTGCACGCGAGGTTCATCAGCTCGACCGGGTTGGAGTCGTGCAGCACCGGCTGGCTCCAGGCGGCGACGGACCCGAACGCGCCGGACAGGTCGACCTCCTGGAACGCGCCTGGCCCGAGCACTTGCGTGTTGACCTGGCCGGTCAGCGCGAGCACCGGCGCCCGGTCGACCTTCGCGTCCCACAGGCCGGTGAGCAGGTTCGTGGCGCCGGGCCCGGCGATCGTCAGGCACGCGGCGGGCCGGCCGGTGAGCTTGCCGTAGGCCGACGCCGCGAACGCCGCCGCGCCTTCGTGCCGGATCCCGATGTAGGTCAGCCTGCCGGCCTCCTCCTGGCGCCGGAGCGCGTCGGCGAGGCCGAGGTTGGAGTGGCCGACCATGCCGAACACGTGCCGCACGCCCCAGTTGACCATCGTCTCCGCCATCAGGTCGGTGACGGTGTCGACGTGCCTCTCCTCCTCCACGGCGACGTACACGTCGCCGTCGCGGATCTCGAGCGGGTACGTCGTCGCCTCGTCGTCGAAGCCGGGCGACGAGCCGGTCAGCGGGCAGTAGTCGAAGCCGTGCCAGGGGCAGCGCAGCAGCCCGTTCTCGATCGAGCCCTCGCCGAGCGGGCCACCCTGGTGCGGGCAGCGGTTGTCGAGCGCCGAGAACTGCCCGTCGTAGTGGACGAGCGCCACGCTCTTGTGTCCGGCCGCGACCGTGGTGACGCGACCCTCCGGCAGGTCGTCGGTCGCGAGCACGCGATGCCAGGTCATGCGAGCGCCTCCTTGCGGGAGAGGAAGAAGTCGAGGGCGGCGGCACGCTGGTCGTCGGCCGCCAGGAGGTCGGCGTACGCGAGCTCGGCGCCGCGGAAGCCGGTGGCCTGCCACAGCTCGCCGGAGACCTCAGCGGTCCACGGCCCGACGTAGGCGTACGGCTCCGCGTGGTGCTTGTCGCCCGGTGAGAAGCCGTAGTTGGCACGCTCGTCGCCCATCTCGATCGCGAGGTCGAAGTGCTCGGGCCAGAGGTGGGCGGGCGACGCGGTCGCGTCGGCGATCTCGCCGAGAATCGCAGCGCCGAACGCGTACCAGTCGGCGAGTCTCGCGGCGGCCACCGGATCGATGTCCAAGGCCTCGTCGCTGAGTGGCGCGCCGGGCACGAGGTCGGCGACCAGTTGTCGCGCGTCCTCGAGCGTGGTCAGCGCGGCGCGCCGCTCCTCGCCGCCGGCGGCGCGCACGAGGTCGGCGATCTCCACACGGACACGCTGTCGCGTTCCCTCGTGTTCGAACGGCGGGGTACCGAAGCCGCCCGGTGTCGGCTCGAGCGCGATCTCGTTGTCGGGCTTGCGGGCGGTGGCGACGATCTGCTCGGCGACGCTGTGCAGCGCCGCGACGGTCGCGGCGAACGTCGGAGGGAGCGGCTGCAGATGGCTCATGTCCGCTTGGTCGCGCAACCGCCGCGCCCGTTACAGATCCGAGCAGTTCTCGGACCGGTCGGTGTCTGCACCTTCGACACGTATCCGATCGTGGAGGACTGTGAAGATGACCGCCCGTGAAGCCGTGGCCAGTTACTACGACGCCTGGCAGACCAAGCGTGGGGACTTCAGCGACGTCCCGCTCGCCGACGACTTCCGGTTCACCGGACCCGTGGCGAGCTTCGACAGCGCCGACGGCTACCGCGTGATGGCGCGCGAGGCCGGGGCCGCCGTCACGAGCTTCGCCGTCCGTCGGCAGTTCGTCGACGGCGACACCGTGTGCTCGATCGTCGATTGGGAGATGGCGATCCCGGGCGTCGGGCCGATGACCGCCGCGGAGCTGCTCGAGGTCGAGGACGGCGTGATCGTCCGCGGCGAGTTGATCTACGACGCCGAGGCGCTGCGCCGCGCCATGGCCGAGGCGAGCGGGTGAGCGCGGTCCGCGACGAGCACGCGTTCCGCGAGCTGGCCGAGGCGCATCGGCGCGAGCTGCAGGTGCACTGCTATCGGATCGTCGGCTCGGTCCAGGACGCGGAGGATCTCGTGCAGGAGACATTGCTCGCCGCCTGGCGCGGACTCGACGGCTTCGAGGGACGCGCGTCGTTGCGCTCGTGGCTGTACCGGATCGCCACCAACCGCTGCCTGAATGCACTTCGCGACCGCGGACGCCGGATCCCCGAGCTGCCGGCGCCGCCGGAGGGCTCGCCGGAGCCGCCGCCGCCGAGCCGCCGTCGCGAGCCGGTCTGGCTCGAGCCGTATCCCGACACGCTGCTCGATCCCGAGGTCGGCTACGAGACCCGCGAGGCGATCGGCCTGGCGTTCATCGCCGCGCTCCAGGGCCTGCCGCCCCGCCAGCGCGCCGTCCTCGTCCTGCGCGATGTGCTCGGCTTCCGCGCCGCCGAGGTCGCTGAGATGCTCGACGTGAGCGAGGCGTCGGTGACCAGCGCGCTGCATCGCGCCCGCACCGCGCTCGACCCCGTGCCCGTCGAGCAGGCGCCACTGCCCGGCTCGCCGGCCGAGCGCGCGCTCGTCGCGCGCTTCACCGAGGCGTTCGAGGGCGGCGACGTGGACGGCGTCGTGGCGCTGCTGACCGGCGACGCACTGCTCACGATGCCGCCGGAGCCGCTCGAGTACCAGGGTCCCGCGGCCATCGCCGGCTTCCTCTCCAGCGTTCCCGCCGGGGGCCGGCTCGACCAGTTCGTGCTCATCCCGACCCGCGCGAACGGCCAGCCCGCGTTCGGCTGCTACCTCCGCGACCCGCACGCACCGGTCGCGCACGCCTACGGCCTGATGGTCCTCACGCTGCACGGCGAGCGCATCGGCGCGATCACGGGCTTCCCGGACACCGGCGTGTTCCCGCACTTCGGACTCCCGCGTCGCTACCCCGCCGCGACGCGGCGGTAGCGCTCGGCGACCCCGGCCCACAACACCCGCATGCGCGCCCGCGCGTAGGGTCCTTGCATGCCCCGCTGGCTGCTGCGCCCGCTCTTCGCCACGGCTGCGCTTGTCGCGCTTGCGCCCCGGATGTCCGGCTGGTTGGTGCCGTAGCCGTGGCCATGGCTCACCGGTCGATCGAGGGCTTCGCGGAGATGCTCGCGTGCCTCGGCCAGACCGGCGTGGGCGGAGCGAGCGAGGTCCGCGAGGGCGGCCTCGTCGGCGCCCGTGTGCCGTGGGCCGCGGACAACCACTGGATCGACGCCGCAGTCGCGGACGCCGGTGCCGCCGTCGTTGCCGCGCCGCATTGCGTCTGGAGCACGGCCGTGCCGGACGGGCGCGTCGAGCTGCCCGACATCGCCATGCCGTGCATGGGTCTCGAGCTCGGCGACCTGCCCGCGGGGGAGGGAACGGAGGTCGGGACCCCCTCGCTCACGGTCGTCGGCGAGCTGAACGACCGCGCCTACGGCCAGCCGGACCGGCTCGGCCCTTTGATCGCCGCGATCGACGACCCGCGGGTGCGCACGCACGGCCTGCGCGTCGACGGCGAGTGGGCGTGCGTCGCGTTGACGCTGCGGGTCGGCGACGACGTGAGCGTCCAGTACGTCGCGACCGACGCTGCCTACCGCCGCCGCGGCCTCGCCGGCCGCCTCCTCAGCGCCGCGCTCACCGACGCCCGCGCTGACGGCCTGCGTACGGCGACGCTCCAAGCGAGCCCGGATGGTCGCGGCGTCTATGAGCGTCTCGGCTTCCGAACCGTTGCGACGCTCCGCGCGTCGGTCGAGCTCCCGGCCAGGCCGGATCGTCAGTCCGACGGGTAGTAGGACCGGAAGGCGGACATCGTCGAGTGCCGGCGCTTGCACCACACCCGCTGCGCCGGCAGATCGCCGAGCGACTCGCCGTTACGGAAACGCTCCAGGTGGCAGGTCAGGCCGCGGACCTTGCGTGCGCATCCGGATCGGTAACAGCTGACCGGCCAATCGCGTCCGCGGATCGTGCGCGCGACCCGGCGAGCTCTCCGGCAGCTGAGCCGGTACGCCTGGATGCTCTGAACCGAGTCGCTGCCGTACTCACCCACCTGTCGGCAGATCCCCCGCGGCTGGTGCGGGTAGTCGTAGTGCGGATCGGTGTCGTTGTAGTCGCACAGCGTCCGCGACCCGCTCCACTTCAGCCAGGGCCCGAGCGGGCCACCCGGCCAGTTCGGTTCACGGAACAGCAGGATCGTGTACGCGCGCTCCGGGTGGCCGGGGCAGGTGCCGAGCTTCTTCGCGCGCAACGGCACCCGGACCGGCGGGTAGTAGTTGCCCTGCGGGCGGTAGATGTTCGCCAGCCCGCGGCCGCGCGCGACCGGCTTGCCCCAGCCGCGCCAGTGGATGCCGCTCATCAGCCCGCCGGGGGAGCCGCCGTTGAACACCTTCGACGGCTTGTAGGTGCCGAACCCTTCCCCGTACGGCTGAACGTAGTCCGGCGACCCGAGCACCGGCTCATCCGCCGCGCGGGCGGGCGCGGCGAGCAGCGCGAACGCCGCGATGGCTGTGATGACTGGCAGCGCCCGATTCACCGGTGAGTCCTTTCGTTTGGTGTTCGCGGCCTCGGCGAGCGTCGTCAGCCTCCCAGGTCGACGATCGGGCGTCCAGGCCCGTCAGTGACGCTCGTGCCCGAAGGGGTAGATCGCGCCAGGTGTGATTGACCTGGGTGACGCGACGGGCGTACGGTCGCTCATGACCCCCAAGTACTAAGCACGGACGACCCAAGGAGGGCACCGTGTCCATAGAGCAAGGCAACGGCGGCGGCACCGTCGTTGAAGAAGGCCCGGGCGAGGCCCTGCCCGCGCCCGGCGGCCCGATCGTCACGCAGTACGTACCGTCGCTGCCCGACGCACTGGAGGAGGCCGAGGCGGATGAGGCCGTCCTCCCGGAGGCGGCTGACGTGCTGGAGCCGGCTGCCGCGCCGTTCCCGCCGCCGCTCAAGCGGCGGCTGCGGGCCGGCTGCTACCTGATGCGGTATACGCCGATAGCGCACGCGACGATCGCGGCACCGCCCCACTACGACGGGACGATGCGGATCGAGCGCGACGCGGTCAACACGATCGCCAGCGGCGACCTGTACCTGCACAGGCCGACGTCGCCGCACCCGCTGATCCCGCCGAAGGAGCCCAACCCCGCGAAGGGGATCCCGATCTTCGCGATCCGGGATTACCGGTACTACGTGCGCGTCACCAAGATCCTCGAGGGCGCGGCGGCGGCGACGCAGTTCAAGCTCGGCTTCGAGCTGCACCGCTTCGATCACGCGACGCGGACGTGGTCGCTGCAGGGCGCATACGCGGCGAAGATGTCGTGGACGGCGGCGCCGCCCGGCTATCCGAGCCCGAAGGACTATCTGACCGGCCAGGTGCGGAACGCAAGCGGCGTGGCCGTCGGCGTGCTCACGCTCGGCTGGGTGTCGAAGTACCTGCGCAAGGCCACGCTCGAGGTCGACCGCCTGCCGGTGTCCGAGCCGGCGCTGGCGAACGCGGCCGGCCTCGGCTGGCACGACATCTTCGCCCAGGTGGGCTGGGACCTCACGGTCGACGAGAGCGACACCAACCTCGTGGAGCCCAGCGGCGCGTCGTGGTCGGATGCGGAAGCGCATGCGACGATGCTCGCGCGGCGCGACAGCGCCGATCTCGACCACGATTGGCGGTACTGGCTCGGGTGCGTGCAGCAGCTCGACTCGACGCCGCGCGGGATCATGTTCGACGCGTTCGGCACCGACTCCAACAACGTTCCGCGTGAGGGCGCGATCATGTCCTCGCACTGGGTGATCCCCAACCAGGATCCCTGGGGGCTCGTCAAGGGCATGCGGTTCGGCACCGCGACCGACCCGTACTTCCGCACCGGCGTGCACGAGATCGGCCACGCGATGGGGCTGTACCACAACACCATCGACATGGGCTTCATGAACACGACGGACGTGATCGCCGCGAGCGCGATGCCGCCGCAGC
>Ga0111539_10010545_pt1 | contig 11636 bp, 11 predicted proteins | sample RhiMethybrSRZTD1_FD_79667 | JGI IMG/M metagenome (GOLD analysis project Ga0111539, IMG submission 79667) | Populus rhizosphere microbial communities from Tennessee, USA - Rhizosphere MetaG P. TD hybrid SRZTD1 (version 2) (version 2) | ecosystem: Host-associated > Plants > Roots > Rhizosphere >...
CGCGGTCAAGGAGTTCCGGCACATCATTCAGGAGAAGGGCCTGCCCGTGGACACCGCCATGCGCCTGTCGGTCAAGGGCGGCGGCTGCGCGGGCTTCTCCTACCAGATCGACCTCGACCGCAACCCGGCCGACGAGTTCGACCTCGAGCTGCGCACCCACGGCGCGCGCGTGCTCGTCGACATGAAGAGCGAGTTCTACATGCACGGCACGACGATCGACTTCAACGACTCGCTCATGAGCCGCGGCTTCACCTTCAAGAACCCCACCGCCAGCGGCACCTGCGGCTGCGGCGACTCGTTCTCGATCTGACGGAGGGGGCCGTGGCCGAAGCCGCCGCATCCGCCGCTGCGGTCTGCCCGGCCTGCGGGCAGCCGGCGGGCAGCACGCTGGCCTGCCTGGACTGCGGCCGGCTGCTCGAGGAGGGCGCGGACGTCGACCACTTCGCGCGCCTCGGCGCGCCGCGCTCGCCGCGCGTCGACCGCCCGGCGCTCGAGGCCGCCTACATCCGCCTGTCGCGCCTGCTGCACCCCGATTTCCACGGCGGCGAGGGCGAGGAGGCGCTCGAGCGCGCCAACCGCGGCTCCGCGCTGCTCAACGAGGCCTGGAGCGTGCTGACCGACGACCAGGCGCGGCTCGAGTATCTGCTCGAGCTCGTGGACCCCGGCGCGCTCGATCGCAACAAGGCCCTGCCGCCGGCCTTCCTGGCGGAGGCCATGGAGCTCTCGGAGGACCTCGAGGCCGCGCAGACCAACGAGGACCGCCGCGCCGCCGCCGCAATCGTGGTCCGCGTGCGCGAAGCGATGGCGCGACGCGCGGCGACGCTCGACGACCCCGCGAGCTGGCGCGCGCCCGACACGGCGCGCCTGGCGCGCCTGCTCCACGAGCAGCGCGTGGACCGCCGCATCCTGCGCGACGCGGGGGTCGAATGAGCGACGCGCCGCCTGCCGACGACAAGGGCCCGGTCATCGGGATCGACCTGGGCACGACCTTCAGCCTCGCCGCGATCATGGGCAAGGACGGCCCGCGCGTCCTGCACCGCCAGGACGCCGACCCCCTCATCCCGTCGGTGGTCTCCTTCCTCGACGGCGGCCGGACCGTCGTCGGCCGTGCGGCGCGCGACATGGCCGTGCTCAACCCGACCCGCACCGTGCACTCGGTCAAGCGCCTCATGGGCCGCGGCTACGAGGAGGTCGAGCTCGAGCGCTCGATCCTCCCCTACCGCATCGTGCCCTCCGAGCACGCCCAGCTCGTGCTCATCGAGATCGACGGGCGCCGCTACACGCCGCAGGAGATCTCGGCCCTGATCCTGGGCGAGGTCAAGGACGTGGCCGAGGCCGCCCTGGGCCTGCCCGTGACGCGCGCGGTGATCACGGTGCCGGCCTACTTCGACGACAGCCAGCGGCAGGCCACGCGCGACGCTGCGAAGATCGCGGGGCTCACCGCGCTGCGGATCGTCAACGAGCCCACCGCGGCGGCGCTGGCCTACGGCCTCGACACGCGCAAGGAGGGCACGATCGTCGTCTACGACCTGGGCGGCGGCACCTTCGACGTCTCCGTGCTCAAGATCACGCAGGGCGTGTTCAAGGTCGTCGCCACGCACGGCGACACGCACCTGGGCGGCGACGACTTCGACCGCGCGATCATGGAGCGCATCCTGGCCCAGGTCGCCGCGAAGACCGGCCAGGACCTGCGCGTGCAGCCGCAGGCCCTGCAACAGATCCGGCTCTCGGCCGAGGCGCTCAAGATCGAGCTCTCGAGCCGCGAGCGCGCCCTGCTCGAGATCGACCTCGGGCTGGGCGCGCCGGTGCGGCACGAGCTCGACCGGCCGGGCTTCGAGGCGCTCATCCGGCCCTGGATCGACCGCACGCTGGCCGCCTGCCGCGCCGCGCTGGCCGATGCGAAGCTCTCGCCGCGCGACGTCGACGAGGTCGTGCTCGTCGGCGGCAGCACGCGCATCCCGCTCGTCCGGCGCGTCGTGGCCGAGGCCTTCGGCCGCACGCCGCACACCGAGCTCGACCCCGACCGGGTCGTGGCGCTCGGCGCCGCCATCCAGGCCGACGTGCTGGCCGGCGGCAGCAAGGACCTGCTCCTGCTCGACGTGATCCCGCTCTCGCTGGGCATCGAGACGATGGGCGGCGCCTTCGCCAAGCTGATCACGCGCAACTCGACGGTGCCCTGCCGCGCCACGGAGATGTTCTCGACCTCGGTCGACAACCAGGGCGGCATCGACATCAACGTCTTCCAGGGCGAGCGCGAGCTGGTCAAGGACTGCCGCGAGCTCGGGCGCTTCAAGCTGACCGGACTGCCGCCCATGCCCGCGGGCCTGCCCCGGGTCGAGGTCACCTTCCTCGTCGACGCCGACGGCGTGCTCACCGTGACCGCGAAGGAGCAGCGCAGCGGCCAGCAGGCCGGCATCGACGTCGTGCCCAGCCACGGCCTCACGCGCGACCAGGTCAAGGCGATCATCCGCGAGAGCATCGTGAAGGCGCGCGACGACTTCGCGGCGCGCGAGCTGGTCGAGCTGCGCAACAAGGCTCACAACCTCGTGCACGGCACGCGGCGCGTGCTGGCCATGCCCGAGATGCCCTTCACGTCCGAGCAGCGCGCCGAGCTCGAGGCCGACATCGCGCGTCTCGAGTCGCTCTCGGCCGCGGGCGACGTGGCCGGCCTCAAGGCGGCCGCCGACGCGTTCGGTCAGAAGACGCAGGCGCTCGCCGATGCGGCCATCGGCGCGGCGATCAAGGCGGAGTTGAACCGGGGCGCGTGAGCTACCATCACGCGTCCGCCCTCCGCCGGAGACGCACGATGCCCACCCCGCTGACCTGGACCGACACCGAGGAGATCGGCTACCAGCTCGCGCAGGCGCACCCGGACATCGACCCGATGAAGGTGCGCTTCACCGACTTGCACCGCTGGGTGCTCGAGCTGCCGGGCTTCACGGGCGACCCCAAGAAGAGCGGCGAGAAGATCCTCGAGGCGATCCAGATGGCCTGGCTCGACGAGCGCGACGGCTGATGGCCGCGCCCCGCCGCTGATGACCGCCTACGAGGTCACGCTGCCCGTGCGCTTCGGGCAGGTCGACTACGCGGGGATCATGTTCTATCCCCGCTTCTTCGAGAACTTCCACACGGTCTTCGAGGACATGTTCAGCAAGAAGCTGGGCGTGCCCTACGTGTCGATCCTGAAGGACCGGCGCATCGGTTTCCCGACCGTGCGCATCGAGACCGACTTCCGGCGGCCCTTCCGCTTCGGCGAGCCGATGCGCCTCGCCCTCGACGTGACGCGCATCGGGCGCAGCTCGATCACCTTCCGCTACCGCGGCTTCAACGGCGCGGAGGCCGAGCCCTCGGTCGAGGCCCTCGGCACGGTCGTCGTCATCGACCTCGACAGCTTCGAGACCCTCGAGATCCCGCCCGACATCCGGGCCGTGCTCGAGGACCTGCGGGCGTGACGCGGCGGCCCGGGGCGCGGCTCGTCTCCGCCGCCCTGCTCCTCGCGGCTGGCACGGTCGCGGCCTGCTCGCGGACGCCCCCGCCGCCGCGGCACGTGCTGCTCGTCGTGCTCGACGCGACGCACGCGGCCCAGCTCTCGTGCTACGGCGGGCCGGGCGGGCTGACGCCGGCGCTCGACGCGCTGGCCGCGCGCGGCGTGCGCTTCGACCGCGCGCACTCGGCCGCGGCCTGGACGCTGCCCGCCACGGCGTCGCTGCTCACGGGACAGATCCCCGAGCACCACGGCGTGGTCTGCGAGCACCAGGCGCTGCCCGAGGAGGCGCTGACGCTGGCCGAGCGGATGCGCGACGCGGGCTGGCGCACCGCCGCCTTCGTGCAGATGGTCTACGCCAGCGACAGCTACAACCTCGATCAGGGCTTCGACGAGTACCGCTACTACGCCAGCGACGCCGAGAAGCGCGACGACCTGCTCGTGTACGACGCGGCGGCCTGGATGGAGGCGCACGCCGGCGAGCGCACGTTCACCTACGTGCACTTCCGCCGGCCGCACGGACCCTACGACCCCGAGGCCGCCGCCTGGCGGCGCCTGGGCCCGGCGCCGGAGCTGCCGTCCGAGGCGCGCTTCTTCGAGCTGCAGCGCGCGGACGCCGAGATCGCCGAGGTCGGCGAGCTCGCGCCCGGCGAGCAGGCGCTCGTCGAGCGGCTCTACCGCGCCAACCTGGGGACGGTCGACGACACCCTGGCCTCGCTCCTGCTGCGCCTGCCCGATCCCGAGCGCACGCTCGTCGTCGTCACGGCCGACCACGGCGAGGCGCTCGGCCAGCACGGCCGCTTCGGCCACGGCGCGCACGTCTGGGCCGAGACCATCGACATCCCGCTCATCGCGGCCGGGCCGCAGGTCGTGCGCCACGTCGACTCGGGGCCGGCCGGCACGACGGACGTGCTGCCCACGCTGATCGAGGCCTGCGGCCTGCCGCTCCCGGCGTCGGCCGAGCTCGACGGCCGCTCGCTGTGGCCGCGGCTGACCGGGGTGGCGCCCGATCCCGGCGCCGAGGCGCAGGCGCCGCCCGTGGCCGTCTGCGCGCGCTACGGCGGCGCGTCGCCGCCCGCCGTGGCCGTCATCGAGGGCCGCTGGAAGCTCGTGCTGCAGCCCGACGGCGACGCGGCGCTCTACGACCGCGCGACGGACCGCGAGGACCGCGTGCGCCTCGACTCTCGCGAGCCGGCGATCGCCGAGCGCCTGGGCACCCTCGCCCGGCAGTGGGTCGACGAGCACCGCGACGCGGCGTCGGCCGCGCTGCCGGCGCCAGAGCTGCCCGCCGAACGTCAGGACGAGCTGCGGCAGCTCGGCTATCTGCGCTGAGCCTCGCCGGCGCGGCTTGATCGCCGCCCGCTCGCTGCCGGATGATCGCGTCGCCATGCACCGGCCGATCGCGCTGACCACGATCGTCGCGGCGGCCCTGTCGGCCGGCCTCGCGGCGGCGGCCGCTTGCCGGACCCCTGCGGAGCCCGCCAGGAGCGAAGTCATGATCAGCTACGACGTGGACCTCTCGCGGACCGCCGCGCACCGGGTCACCGTGCGCATGAGCGTGCGGCCCGACGGCGCGCCGGCGCTGGACGTGGCCCTGCCCGTGTGGACGCCGGGCAGCTACCTCGTGCGCGAGTTCGCGCGCCACGTCCTCGACCTGTCGGCCGCCGACGGCCAGGGCCGGTCGCTGCCCGTCGAGAAGCTCGACAAGAACACCTGGCGCGTCACCACGCGCGGCGCCGAGCTCGTGCGCGTCGAGTACGAGCTCTACGCCAACGAGCGCTCGGTGCGCACCAACCACGCCGACGACCGGCACGCCTTCCTGTCGCCGGCGGCGACCTTCGCCTTCGTGCGCGGCCGGCTGGACGAGCCGCACCGGGTCAACGTGGCCGCGCCCGCCGGCTGGCGCGTCTTCACGGCGCTCGCCGAGGAGGGCGGCGGCTGGCGGGCCCCCGACTACGACACGCTGGTCGACAGCCCGATCGAGGTCGGCCCCCATCGCGTGCTCGACTACGAGCAGCAGGGCGTGCCCTTCCGCATCGTGCTCGCGGGCGAGGGCGACGTCGACGAGGCGCGGCTGCGGGACGACACGGCCAAGGTCACCGCGAGCGTGGCCGGCATCTTCGGCGCGCTGCCCTTCGAGCGCTACCTGTTCCTCTTCGAGCTCGTCGACAGCGGCGGCGGCGGCCTCGAGCACGAGGACTGCTGCGTCTGCATGGTCAGCCGCTGGTCGCTCGCCAAGCCCTCCGACTACCGCGGCTTCCTGGGCCTCGTCGCGCACGAGTTCTTCCACGCCTGGAACGTCAAGCGCTTCCGCCCGGCGGCGCTCGGCCCGTTCGACTACGACAAGGAGAACTACACCGGCGACCTCTGGGTGGCCGAGGGCATCACCAGCTACTACGACGACCTCAGCCTGCTGCGCGCCGGCCTCTACCCCAAGGTCGAGGACTACCTGTCCGAGCGCGCCAAGGCCTTCAAGGAGCTGGCCGAGCTGCCTGGCGCGCGGCGCATGAGCCTGGCGCGCGCGTCGCGCGACACCTGGATCAAGTTCTACCGGCCCGACGAGAACAGCAGCAACAGCTCGGTCAGCTACTACAGCAAGGGCGCGCTCGTCGCGCTGCTGCTCGACCTGCGCATCGCGCGGCTGACCGGCGGCGAGCGCGGGCTGGCCGACGTCCTGCGCCTGGGCTGGAAGCGCTACACGGCGGCCGGCGAGGGCTACCCCGAGGGCGCGCTCGCGGCGCTGGCCTCGGAGGTCGCGGGCCGCGACCTGTCGGGCTTCTTCGCCGACTACGTCGAGGGCACGGCGCCGCTCGAGCCCGCCGCCGACCTCGAGTCCGTCGGGCTGCGCGTGTCCGTCGAGCCCGAGACCGCCGAGCGCGATCTGGCGCGCGACGCCGAGGGCTTCCTGCTCGCGCCCACGCTGGGCGTCAACACCGTCGACGAGGGCGGGCTGTGCAAGCTGAGCGTCGTGCTCGAGGACGGCGCGGCCTTCGCCGCGGGCCTCAGCGTCGACGACGTGATCCTGGCCGTCGACGAGATGCGCGTCGGGCCGGGCACGCTGCAGGACCGCCTCGACCGCACGCGCGGCGAGCCGGTCACGCTGACGGTGTGGCGCGGCCAGTCGCTGCGGCGCCTCGACGTGCAGCCGCGGCTGCAGCGGCTCGAGTCGTGGAAGCTCGTGCCCGTCGAGCACCCCACCGAGGACCAGGTCGCGGCCTTCCACGCCTGGACGGGCGCCGAGCTGCCCGAGCCGCCCGCGAAGGAGCCGCCGCCCTCCGACAGCCAGCCGGCCGAGCCCGCGAGCGTCCAGCCGGCCGCCCCCGCGCGCCGTTAGGCACCTCACTGCTTCGCCCGCCGTCGGGCCGATCGCGCCGGCACGATCGCCGCTAGAAAGTCAGCTCCTCTTTTTGCGAGCGGGTCATCAGGTCGTCGACGGCGCGGCGCGGGTCCTTGCCGTCGAAGAGCACGGCATGGACCTCGCGCGAGATCGGCACCTCGACGTGGTGGCGGTCCGCCAGCGCCACGACCGCCTTGCAGGTCAGCACGCCCTCGGGCACGCCGGGGATGCTCTCGAGCACGCGCTCGAGGCGGTCGCCGCGCCCCAGCCGCTCGCCGACGAGCCGATTGCGGCCGTGCCGCGACATGCAGGTCACGACGAGGTCGCCGATGCCGGAGAGCCCACCGAAGGTCTCCGCGCGACCGCCGAGCTTGACGCCCAGCCGCACCATCTCGGCTTGGCCGCGCGTGAGCAGCGCCGCCTTGGCGTTGTCGCCCAGCTCGAGGCCGTCGACCAGGCCGCCGGCGATCGCGAGCACGTTCTTGAGCGCGCCTCCGAGCTCGACGCCGACCGGGTCGCTCGAGGTGTAGACGCGGAAGCGGTCGGTCGTGAGCAGGTCCTGCACGCGCAGCGCGAGCCCGCGATCGCGGGAGGCCGAGACGACCGCGGTCGGCAGGCGGCGCGCGACCTCCTCGGCGTGGCTGGGCCCCGAGAGCACCGCGAGCGACCGGTCGCCCAGCGTCTCGAGCAGGAGCTCGGTGGCCCGCTTGTGGCTCGGGTGCTCGAGGCCCTTGGTGGCCGAGACGATCGGCTGCTGGGCGCCCAGGCTCGGCGCGAGCCGCTCGCCGACCTCGCGCGTGAAGGCGCTGGGCACGGCCCACACGAGCAGGTCGGCGCCGTCGAGGCCGGCGGCCCGCGAGGTCACCGTGAGCCCCGAGGGCAGGCGCACGCCCGGCAGGAAGCGCGGGTTGCTGCGCGTGCGCTGCATGAGCTCGGCGTAGTCGGGCGCGACGCTCCACTGCGTGACCGACGCGCCGCGCTCGACCAGCACGAGGCCGAGCGCGGTGCCCCAGGCCCCGTCTCCGATGACCGCGACGTTCTCCATCAAGGCGGGTCCGTGGGGGTGCGCTGTCCGTGGCGGCTCTCGGTGCCGGCCCGGATCCTGCCGAAGTTGGCGGCGTGGCGCAACGTGATCAGCACCGCGAGCGCGCAGGTGACCACGACTCCGCCGGTCGTGTGCCAACCGGTCGCCAGCCCGACGGACTGCGCCAGCGGCACGGTCCAGGCCATGACTACGCTCGCCAGCGAGACGTAGCCCGTGAAGCGCCGCGCGAGGACGTGCGCGACCGCGGCGATCGCGGTCAGCACCCAGTCGTAGGCCAGCAGCCCGCCCACGGCCGTGGCCACGCCCTTGCCGCCGCGGAAGCCCGAGGTGATCGGCACGACGTGCCCGGCCACCGCGCAGGCGAGGACCAGCGACCGGCCCTCGGGGTCGACCAGCCAGGGCGAGGCCGTGAAGGGCGGATCGACGCGCAGGAGCAGGACCGGCAGGAAGCCCTTGAGCATGTCGAGGCCCAGCACGACCCGGCCCCAGCGCTGGCCGAGCACGCGGCCCACGTTCGTCGCGCCGGGGTTGCCGCTGCCATGGCTGCGGATGTCGACCCCGTGCGCCCGCGCGACGAGGCTCGCAAACGAGATGGAGCCCGCGGCGTAGGCCAGCGCGAGCGGGAGCAGCACACCCATGCGGCTGCATTCTAGATGCCTGCCCGCGAGCGCTTTCACTATGATTCCCCGCCCCGAACCCGCTCGTCCCGCTCGCGAGGACTCCTGATGCGCGCCCTGCCCGCCGCCTGCCTGTGGCTCCTCGGCCTGATTCCGGCGGCGGCCGCGCAGGAGCAGTTCGTCGACGCCGACTTCGACTTCCGCGCGCAGCTGCCGGTCGGGATGCGCGCCGCGAGCGACGAGGAGCGGGCCGCGGTCTTCAAGCTCGAGCCCGACAAGGCGCGCAACCTGCCGCGCGGCGAGGCCGCGGGCGCCGCGATCAGCCACTCCTACATCTGGCTCGACCAGACCACGCCCTACAACCGGCAGGTCTCCGTCGCGCTCAGCGACGGCCTCCCGCCCTTCAAGAGCCCGACCGAGCTGAAGAACTCGCAGGTCCAGCAGGGGCTGTCGGTCGAGGTCGGTCCCAACCTGCTCCAGCAGCCGCAGAACGCCGTCTACGTCGAGGGCACTTTCCAGCTCGGGGTCGAGAAGACGCCGATGCGGCGGATCCTGCTCTACATCCCCGACTTCGGCGCCAAGCGCTACGCGGTCATGACGCTGCAGGCCTTCGCGGCCGACTGGCCGATCGTGAAGCCGGACTTCGACAAGGTCGTCGCGAGCGTGCGCATGAAGCTGACCAAGCAGGAGATCGGCCGCGCGCCGATCGCGGGCGGCAAGGGCGCGGGCAAGGCCGGCAGCGGCGCCGGCCGGCGCGGGCCCGACACGAACTCGTGGTCGTCGCTGCCGGTGGCCGGCAGCCTGCTGCTCGCGGCGGTGGTCATCGGCAGCCTGGCCTTCGGGCGGCGCAAGCCCGCATGAGGGGTGGCCGGGCCCTGGCGTTGACGCTCGCGAGCGTCGTCGGCGCGGCCTGCGGCTCGGGCGGGGACGGCGCCGGAGCGAGCGGCGGCGCGCTCGTCTTCGAGCACGCGCCGGCGCTGCTCATCTCGATCGACACGCTGCGCGCCGACCGCCTCGGCTGCTACGGCTACACGCGCGGCACCTCGCCCCGGCTCGATGCCTTCGCGCAGGAGTGCGTGCTCTTCGAGGACGTCTATGCGCCCTCGTGCAAGACGGCCGAGTCGCACATGAGCCTGTTCACCTCGCTGCCGGTGACGGCGCACGGCGTGAGCAACGCCTCCGAGCGGCTGTCGATCCCGCCCCGCCAGCTCTGCGAGAACCGGCTCACGCTCGGCCAGATGCTGCGACGCGGCGGCTACTGGAACACGGCCGAGGCCTGCGGCGGCAACCTCATGCCGCAGATGGGCTTCGTGCGCGGTTTCGAGGGCCGCTTCGACAGCCGGCTGCGCGACGTGAAGGAGATCGTCGACGCCACGCTGGGGCAGATCGACACCGGGCTCGCGCAGCAGCGGCCGATCTTCGCCTTCATGCACACCTACCAGGTCCACGGGCCCTACATCCCGCCGCCCGAGTTCCGCCAGCGCTTCGCGCCCGAGGCCCGCGGCATCGTGGGCGAGCGTGTGAAGGCGCTCGAGGGCCTGCCCTTCGACGAGCAGTTCCGGGCTATGAACACCGACTTCTGGGTGGACGTCGAGAAATTCGGGCCGGAGGACGCGGCCTATCTCTCCGACCTCTACGACGGCGAGATCGCCTACACCGACCAGGAGATCGGGCGCTTCCTCGACGGGCTGCGCGAGCGCAAGCTGCTCGACAAGATGGTCGTCGTGATCCTCTCCGACCATGGCGAGGAGTTCGCCGAGCACGGCGACTACCAGCACGACCAGCTCTACGGCGAGTGCCTGCACGTGCCGCTGCTCGTGCGCCTGCCGGGCGGTCGGCTCGGCGGCACGAAGGTCAGCGGCCTGGCGAGCCTGCTCGACGTGGCGCCGACTCTGCTCGAGCTGCTCGGCGTCGAGCCGGGCACGTCGCTGTCGGGGCGCTCGCTCGTCCCCGCGATGCAGTCGGGCCGCACGACGAACCAGCCCGTGCTCTCCGAGCGCGTGATGTTCGCCGACGCCTACCAGGCCGCGCTGCGGACGCCGGCCTGCACGGCGCAGTTCCGGGCCAAGGAAGGCACGCTCGAGGACTACGATCTGGCCACCGACCCGCACGAGCACCACCCGCTCGACCCGCCGACGCCGCCCGCCGTGCAGACCGCCGCCGAGCTCAAGGGCCGCCTCTCGGCGCTGTTCGCGCTGCGCGCCACGCTCGACCAGGAGTGCACGGCCAAGGCCGTCGTGCTCGACGAGCAGGCGCGCAAGGAGCTGCTCGAGCTCAACTACGTCGGCGGCAGCGAGGAGCCCGAGGTGCCGGCGGGCTCGCCGCTCGAGCGCTGGCCGGCCGAGGCCTCGCGCTAGCGGGGCTCGCGCTCGCGGCGCGGCCCGGCGTAGTCGACGAAGTTCATCCTCGACTCATAGAGGCGCAGCCGGGCCAGCCGCCCCTGCAGCGGACCCTCGAGGCGCTCCCAGATCGCGGCGGCCACGTTCTCGGCGGTGCTGATGCGGCCCGCCAGCCAGGGCACGTCGACGTCGAGGTGCTTGTGGTCGAGCTCGGTGAAGACCAGCTCGTGCAGCATGGCCATGAGCCGGTTCAGGTCGAGCACCATGCCCGTGGCGGGATCGACCGGGCCGCGGACGGTCACGTCGAGCACGTAGTTGTGGCCGTGCCCGTTCGGGTTGTTGCAGACCCCGAAAACCTCGCGGTTCTTCTCCGCCGAGAAGGCCGGGTTGTGGAGGCGGTGGGCGGCCGAGAACTCGACCCGGCGCGTCAGCTCGAACTCTCCAGGGGCCATCGCGGCGTTATGCCGCGCCCGCCGGAGGCCCGCAAGCCCGCCGCAGGCCCGCCCCGGCGTGGGTGCCGCGCCCTGTGGCCGATCGTCCAGCCGCTGCTATCGGGTTCCATCGGCCCTTGTCGATGCGTTCCGCACGTCTTTTCAGGGGGATGATACGATCGCCCGCTTGCCGGGAACTCACCAAGGACAGACCTGAAGAAGGCGACCGACTCACGACGGCCCTGGGCACCGATCATGCAGACACTCATCAGACATAGCAGAAGGATTCCTTCGATGACCTCGCTCGAGCTTCACGCCAAGTTGGAGAGCCTCGACGCGGGCGAGGTGGCCACGCTGTTCTTCAAGGACGGCGAGGTCATCCG
>Ga0111539_10010547_pt1 | contig 11635 bp, 13 predicted proteins | sample RhiMethybrSRZTD1_FD_79667 | JGI IMG/M metagenome (GOLD analysis project Ga0111539, IMG submission 79667) | Populus rhizosphere microbial communities from Tennessee, USA - Rhizosphere MetaG P. TD hybrid SRZTD1 (version 2) (version 2) | ecosystem: Host-associated > Plants > Roots > Rhizosphere >...
ATGCTGCTCGCTCGATGAAGGGGACCGGCTCACCGGATTGCTGCAGCTTTTCAGATCCTCGCCTCCAAAAAAGAGGACATTTCTATTTTGGTGAAAGCGGACATTTTCATTTTGGGACGACATAATTTAGCCTCTAACATGCTCTAAGGTCTGTGGTCGCGGAGCGCCAGATTGACCTCTGCCGACTTGCAGAAATCCGAGTTGTAGCTGGCCCGCTGAGACCGGCCTGGGGTCAACGTCTCCGGCTACTGCAATGACCACGAATCTGTGCCACCAATGCCCATTCGCGGATTGAACCCAAGGGCACGCAGAGTCTTCTGATCAGGCGGACACGTTCTGCAAGGAGTACATCGGGTGTTCTCAACGATTCGAGCTCGGCTGGTTTGGCTGGTGCTTTTTGCATTACTGCCGGCTCTAGCCATCATCGTTTACGATGAAATCCAGTTTCGGCGGCGAATTTTTCAGGAGATTCATAGGGAGGCAGCAAAGGTCGGCTCGCTGGTGCAGGAGCGGACAGAGTCACTGATTGAGGGGTCCCGCGCCCAACTTCGGGCCCTCGAGCGCATGCCCGAGATTCGCGCCCTGGATCCCTCGGCCAGCGATCGATTAGCCGAGGTTCTCGGCGACCAACCGATCTACACGAGCCTTGTAGTTACCGACCCTTCGGGCAAGGTCGTATGCAGCGCCCTCCCCTTCCAGAATGAAGCCCGATTCGATCGCTTCGACGCCTTCAAAAAGACCATCGCCACCGGGTCCTTTTCCCTCGGCAAGTACAATTTCAACCAGATCAGCGGCAAACCCGGACTTAATCTGGGTTACCCGCTCCTGGCACCCGATGGCGGACTGGCCGGAGTCCTCATCGCTTCCCTGGGATTCTCGTGGGTCGCCGATTTCATGGCCCAGGCGGACCTTCCCAGAGATGCCACAATGGTCATTTTCGATGCCGACGGGGTTGTCCTTCACCAGACTCTGGAACCGGGCAAATGGGTGGGTAAGAACATGGGCAAGGCCCTTCTCGTGCAGACAATTCTCAAACAGGGCGGCGCCGGCAAGGTTGTTCTCAAGGGCTTCGACGGAGTTGAACGACTGTATGCGTATGCTCCTATCCGCTCCGGCACGTCAGAAATGAGCGCTTACCTTGCCGTCGGGATTCCAACGTCGGCAGCTGAAGCGGAGGCATGGCGCTCGCTGCTGAGGAATCTCCTGATCCTCATGGTCGGCGGCCTCATCTCCGTCGGGATCGCCTCTTTCGTTTCGGAGAAGCTTTTTCTATCTGACACGCGCGTAATCCTGAAAACCGCTCGGCGACTCGAGGCAGGAGACCTCTCCGCCCGCACCGGCCTGCCGACGGGATCGAGCGAGTTGAGGGAACTAGCCCAGGCCCTCGACAAGGGTATTGCCAGCCTGGAGAGAGCCAGCCGTGAACTAGCGGCTGCGCGCGAGGCGGCAGAGGCGGCAAACCGAGCCAAGAGCTCTTTCCTGGCTGTGATGAGCCATGAGATCCGAACACCGATGAACGCGATCATCAACATGACCAGCCTTGCGCTTGAGACTGACCTGACGCCGCGTCAGCAGCATTACTTGAGCGTGGTTCATTCTTCTTCGAAGAACCTGCTTGGGATCATCAACGACATCCTGGATTTCTCAAAAATCGAGGCGGAGAAACTCGAACTGGAGAGGGCGCCTTTCAGCCTGCGTAAGGTACTGGATGAAGTGACCGAAACCTTCCGTGCCAAAGTCATCGAGAAGCACGTGGAGCTGATCACCTACGTTCCCATCCACATTCCCGACGGGCTGATAGGTGACGCTCTTCGCTTCCGCCAAGTAATTACCAACCTGGTGGGCAACTCCTTTAAGTTTACGGAGAAGGGGGAGATTTCGCTCAAGATGGCTCTTCGGGACACTGTGGAAAACTACCAGGCTGATTCTAAGGGGCAGGTCAATCTTGTTGTCAGCGTGCGCGACACGGGGATCGGGATCACAGAGGAGCAGCAAAGCAGGCTATTCCAGGCGTTTTCGCAGGCAGATACGTCGACCTCGCGAAAATATGGAGGCACAGGGCTCGGTCTCGCCATCAGCCGGCGCCTCGCACAAATGATGGATGGGGACCTGACTTTGGAGAGCAAGCCGGGTGCTGGCACGACATTTTTTTTCACGGCTCGCTTTAGCCTGCAAGAAACGCAGGAAATGCCGATTCCCTCACCTCCCGCGGATATCCGACGGCAGCGGGTGCTGGTAGTTGAAGACACAGAGAGCAGCCGCGAACTCCTCGAAGCATTTCTGGGCAGCTGGTCTATTCCGTGCACCTCCGTAGCTACTGCGGAGGAGGGCGTAGCCCTCTTAAGGGAGCATAACAGGAGCGGGAGCCAGGCACCTTTCGGGCTGGTACTCCTCGACTGGATGCTGCCAGGGATGAACGGCCTGCAGGCGGCCAGCCGCATCCGGGAAAGGGAGGAAACACGATCTCTGCCCATTGTTCTGATCAGCGCGTACGCCGGCAAAGAGGAGGAGGCCCGCTGCGCTGAAGTAGGTGTCAATGTATTCCTACAGAAGCCGATCACGGCGTCTTCCCTATTTAATTCCATCGTCGAGGCTCAGGGTCTGCAGGTGCAAATCCCCCGGCACGTGTCCGATACCATCCTCGAAAACGAGTTTGAAGGAACGGTTGCGTTGCTTGCCGAGGACAACGAGGCCAACCAGATGGTGGCCACCGAGCTTCTTTCCCGGCTGGGCATCGAGCTGGACATCGCGAACAACGGCCGCGAGGCGGTGGAAATGGCCCGTGAGAACCAAGGACGCTACGCGGCGATCCTGATGGACATGCAGATGCCTGAAATGGACGGGCTGGAGGCGACCCGGGCCCTGCGGGCGGATCCGGAGTTCCCAGATCTTCCCATCATCGCCATGACAGCGAATGCTATGAGACAGGACCTGGACGCCTGCCTGGCGGCGGGAATGAACGACCATGTGATCAAGCCGATCGATCGCTCAGCGCTCGTGCAGACGCTCCGGCGCTGGTTGCCCCGTCATGCGCCTCCGCTTTCAAGTTCGACAACCGGGAGCATGGAGAAGGCGGAAGCTAGATCTCACGCGGGGCCGGCTACCGAGGAAGCTGCTTCCAGCCTGTATTCCCTCGAAGGAATCGATGTCGAAGGCACACTCCGCAGGCTGGGTTTGCCCTTTGAGAGCCTGCGCAAGCTGTTGATCCGGTTCGCGGACGGGCAGCGGAAAACCCTTGAGGATCTGCGCGCGGCAGTCCGGGGTAATGACACGGCCGGAGCAACGGGCTTTGCGCATGCGCTGGCGGGCTCATCGGGGAACCTGGGGATGGACTCGCTGCGTGAGGCGACAAAAGCACTCGAGAAGGCTGCGCGTCAGGGACAGGTCAATCTCGAAGAACTCTTCAGCACGGTAGACAGATGCGCCAATGTAGCATTTCAATCCATTGAATTCCTGAAGGAGAATGCACCAGCCGTGAAGGAGGCCGGCGAACGCATTCCCAACCAGCCGACCGACGCGCCGAGACTTCGGGATAGGCTAGAGCGGCTGGGAAGATTCTTAGAAAACCTCGACCTCAGCAGTTCGTCTGAGGTCCTCAGGGAGCTTAGAGAAATGAATGTGCCCGGCGAAATGGGCCGGGATATTCTGCAAATGGAGGAGAAGGTGGATAACTATGAATACGATGATGCAGCCGCGATCGCGGCGCGGCTAATCGAGAAAGTGGGAAGAGGAGAAATGTAATGAAGGACCTTTCTGAATGTCGCATCCTGATCGTCGATGACGTCAAGGCAAACGTCGACGTGCTCGTCCAGGCTCTCCGCGACGAATACAAACTGAGTGTTGCCCTGGACGGAGAGGGCGCATTGCGCAGTGCTGAAAAGAATACTCCTGACCTCGTGCTCCTCGATATTGTGATGCCCGGACTCGATGGCTACGAGGTTTGCCGACGACTTCGCGCCGGCGAGCAGACGCGCGACATCCCCGTCATGTTTCTCACTTCACTCGAGGATGTGCAGGACAAAGCGCGCGGCTTCGAGATTGGGGGGAATGACTACCTCACCAAGCCATTTGAAATCCTCGAGGTGAAAGCCAGGGTTCGGTCGCTGGTGAGAGCCAAAGCATACGCCGATGCGATCAGGGCGGCCCAGGAAACGGAGCTGAGCATTGCGCGGGAGATCCAGATGGGAATCCTGGCTTCGGACCTTTCCTCCTGCACGACCGGAACCGGGCTTGACATCCATGCTGTACTAAAACCCGCCCAGCATGTCGGCGGTGACCTCTATGAAGTCGTGCGCGCCGGCGAACATCGGGTGATGGTTGTCCTGGGCGACGTCTCGGGCAAAGGAATCCCGGCCGCGCTCTTCATGGCGGTGACGGTGACTCTAGTCCGAAGCATGGCCCATCAATACGCGCGCCCGGAGGAGATCGTTCGGCGCGTGAGCGACGAACTTGCTTCCCATAACCCGCGCATGATGTTCGTCACCATGGCCTGCCTTGTCTATGACCTGCAATCGGGTCAGATTACCTGCGCCAACGCCGGGCATAATCCCATGGCACTCTTCGGGCCTGGCAAGCCGCCACGTTTCGTGTTCCCTTCGAGCAGCATCGTGGCGGGATTGTTCCCCGGCAACCCTGTCTGCTGCGAGTCAATGGACCTCGCGCCGGGGGACACACTGGTGCTGTTTTCAGATGGAGTCACCGAAGCGTTCAACAAAGAAGAGGAACTCTTCGGCGACGCGCGGCTGCTGGCCCAACTTGACAGGGAGCCAGGGCAGAACGCGGCAGGCACGGTGTCCAGCATCCTCCAGGCAGTCAGCCGCCATGCAGCAGGAGCCCCTCAGTCCGACGACATCTCGATTGTGGCGGTGCGCTACTCGCCGAACCGATCTGTAGCAGAATCCCAGAAGTCTTGACAGCGCATTTATTCGAACATGTGCCGTCCGTGAACATGCAATCTTTGGAACTCGCGGAAGATTGGCTTCACATCTTGCTGGCAGCACCGGCGAGACGTCTGCGTCATGAGAGCGGCGACTGCTTGTGCGAGAGGTGTGGTCCGCGTTCACCAGCGGACGCACGAGGGAGCGTAGCGACCGAGGCGTCCGTCCGACTGCAACGGCCGGTTAGCCAGCGTCTAGGTACAGTCGCCACAGATAGGTAACAGATTAGTCGCCAGACATGGGTAACAGTTTGACACCCTTTTGGGCACCTTTGGAGGTGCTCATGCCTCGGAGTCAGACCATGCCCAGGAATTAACGTAGCCAATTCATCGGCGATTATCTCGACCGGGATCCGGGTCTCGCTGGGGCTCAAGCTGCCGGCAGCGCGCAGCGCGCTAGGCGAGCGTGGCAGTGACGCTGTCTGCGAGCGCAGGCTTGGCGCACTTACCCTCGCGTTCCCGTTGAGTGCCCCTTTCGCATTTTTTGTGCGGGTCTTTTTTTTGTCCTGGCGTTCGCTTCGACTCGCAGCCGCCACGCTGTCTGGAGTGCTCCACGAAGCACGTCCTCGCTGGCTTTGGCCAGCACGATATGAGTCATTCCCATCCGGCCCCAGCCACCAGCAATTGGCACGAACACGTCCGGCAGTTCGTCGCAGAAAACCGTCTGCTCCTCCGGAGTAAGAGCCAGGTTGCCATAACCCTGGGCCTGCGAGGCAAGGGTAGCAAATATCCGGCCACCTACGCGGAAGTCGACAGCACCCATATGTGACCCCTCTTCCGCACCATCTAGGCTCAGCGCGATACGCTTAAAATCAGCGGGAGTCATACCTGCATTCCTTCTCGTCGCCATCACTGCACCCTGAAAATCGCCAACTCATATGACCTGCGACCACCGTTGACTGGACGCATGCCTATGCTAAACAGGTTTATACCACTCCAGACAGCCGTTTCCAAAAGGATGAGTAAGCGGGGTCACGGGCTGCCGTACCAGGCTCCATCACTTCAATGGACGATGAGGCGGATTCCGGGGAGGGAACGACAGCTCGCTTCACTCTCGCTTGTAAATAACCGTGAGGCCTTCACTGGCCCCGTTCTTGGCGAACTAGGCTGTGACCTTAATGCTTCCCTGCCCTGCTTTCCATCTACCGACGATCAAGTCCTGAGGGCCGGAACGGCTGCAGGCCGATGAGGCCCAGCAGTGCGCCAAAAAGCGCCATCACAGTCGCAAGATTCGCCTTCATTGGCGATCTCCTCGGCGACCAGGTTACTGGTACGCCGCGAGATTGTCCGTCTTATGGCAGTCGACCCGCAAGTTCACGTCGCACTGCAAAGTGTGCTGCGTATTATTGGCGGATTAGCTTGGGTCGGAGAAAGAGAAACAGGATGAGGAAGACATCCGCCACTGCCGCGAAGGTCCCTGGGGCCCACATGCCGAGACGGAAGAGAAATGCCCACGCAACTCCCGCGATCGAGGCGCAGCAAATCGCCAGCGGGGTGGACCAAATCGACTTCAATCTCGTGCGGGCCTGCAAATACGAAGCCGTTAACCAGGAAATTAAGAAGGTCAGTACTAAGAGAGGTATCCCAAAGACAGCTCCTGTCTTGAGCGAGTAAGACGCCTGAAGGACGATTGTGACGTAGATTCCTGCGACCAGGAGGCCGATCCAACGGCGTCTGCCCTTAACGGCCCAGGCGATTGCACCCCCCAACGCCCCCACCATGATCCCGTCGAGAGCGGCGGAAACGATTAACAGATATCCCGCGGCTGCCAGTGGCTCCATGCATGATGCCCGACAAGTTATTTGATCTTGCAGACGATCGTTCAAGTCTACGATCCATACCGTCTCATTGGAACAAGCAAATCGGCTCTAATACGAAGACAGCAATTTGGATCAGGTTGTGACCACTGACCAACCAAGCGAAGACTTCGTCCGGCAGCCCAGTCGGCACGGGAAGTTCCAGGAGAAGAAGGACGTAGCTGAAGTAGCGGCCGCTGTTCGTTCGGACCGCTCGCTCAGCGAGCCCCTGCGGCACGCTGCCTTGCGCGCCGTGCTGCGGCGGCCCGCAATGCGCGGCGAAGCAAAAGCGCATGGGGACCATGGCGTCACGAACTAGATGTTAGATGATCATTCGCAAGAACGATGCACGCTGCGCTTCGGCCAGACGCCACAGCCAATGGTTGTTCTCGACATCGTGTTCTTCCATCCATCGATCCAGTTGCTTCATTGCGGCTTCATCCTGCCACTTCCGCATTCCGATTGAATACTGTTGCGCAAAGCCAGCAGGTGCCTCCGCCTCAAGCAGACTGAACATCAGCGCCTGCCTCGCGTGAGGCGTAACCTCGAAGTATGTCCAAGCGCCAGACCGACGCGACTGCGCGAACCAGCTCAGGCTCTCGACCAACAGAAAGAGGTGAGGAGTGAGCCCGTAATCGTCCTTGGTCGACTCATAGACCTCCGAGCCGCACAAGAGCGACGAGATTTCCACTAGGTGCATATACTGACCCGGGGAGAACGGGCGATCCAGGTACGCGGTACTGAACTTTGGCTTCATGGGGCCTAACGCTCGCGGTGAGCAGCCGCGACGAGCGTATGCGAGCCAGCGTTCTGCTCGACTGCGTTGTTGGGTGACATCTCGGGTTCAACCACGCCATACCAACCGAAACCGCTGGCAAATCACCGGCGTATCCTCATCGAATGCGCAACCGAGCTTGGCGGAGACGCGCTGGAAGTATTTGCGGTGCGCAGTCTGCCACCCGGCCAGAGTGAGGTCTCCTTCGCCCTCAGCGGCAGCGAACGTCGCGTCGACCGCCTGGAATGGGACGTGCCTCACCTCGGTCAACTCGATGATCGCGACGGGGCTGCCATCAGCGCGCAGGACGATGCTAACGTCGCGTGCGGCCGGTAGCGGCAGGCCTTCAGAGGTGAACTCGACTGGTAGGCTCGTGGTGGCCTGCTTGCGACCGATCTCCACGAGAGCGGCGAGCTCGTCGGCCAGAGATGGAGAATCACCGAAGGCAAATGCGTCGGGTCGGGCATGGCGATGGGGATGCTCGGCTGGAAGCCTGCAGAGATATCGTTGCCAGAAGGCCTCGGCGCTCGGAGTCATCAGGTCACCCGCCAAGTCATGTCGCCCAACGTCTGCGCCCAGCCGCGTGCGTCTTCGCACGTCGGATGTAGCGCATTGTTGGGCGTGATCTGCCGCAGGAAACGTTCCTGTGTCGTATTTCGACTGACGCTCATCACCGAGGATGACCGAAGAACAAGACATAGCCGTCGGCGTCCTTCAGCTCGAAACCACGCAAACCGTCGTCAGTGTCTTTCAGTGGCTCGGAAAACTCGACATTGCGCGAAGCAAATTCGGCTGCCAGTGCGTCAGGATTCGGGACGTCAAGGAATGCGTCCCAGCGGGCGATACCTTTTTTGACGTCTCGCTTGTAGTTCGGCAGTGGAGCTACGCCAACGTCTTTGAGCAGGATCTGCGCACCGCCTCTGCGAACGATGCCGAAGAAGATGTCGTCAGGAGCAGGCCCCTGGAAAGTGATCTCAAATCCGAGGCGGTCTCGGTAAAACGAAAGCGATGAGGGCACGTGGCGCACGATAAAAAAGGGTGAGATGCCGGAAATCTCTGCCTGTGTCATGTGGACCTCTCGACCGTTTACGCCCAACGACCTTCAGCGGAGCGGCGCCCGCTGTTTTTGACGGGGATCTGCTCCGGCGAACGGTTAGGGCCTTTTGTTGACTTGCGGGATAGCTGCTCTTGCTACTTGCGCCATCGGACCCCTTCACCATCTTCCACAATTTCAACTTTGCGGAGCCTGACTCCGACAGGCTTACTCCTACTTCGTGGCCAAAATGAGCGGCGACGGCGCAGGGGCTTCGATGGCCGTCACTTTCTTGAAGCCCGCTTCTTTTAACCACTTGCGGTACTCGCGCATCGTGAACACATCGCCCTGCTCCGTGTGCAAAAGCATGTTCAGGCCAAACAACAGCGACAGGGCGGGTCCAGTCCTTGTGTCGTTCGGAACCATTTCGGCAATTAACAACAGCCCGCCGTCCTTTAACGCGCCGTAGGATTTCGTGATGAGTTTCCTGCCCCACCGCTCGCCCTCCGAGTGGATGATATGGCCGAGGATCACCAGATCATAACGACTATGACCGAAGTCGAGCTCGCGCAAGTTGCCTTCCACGTAATCGTACCTGTCGGCCACCTTAAATCTCTCGGCAAACTGCCGTGCGACCGGTGTAACTTCGGGGTAGTCAACAACCACGACGCGCGCGTCGGGAATCGCCTGTGCGAAAGCCAAGGACCAAGCGCCTGACCCGGCCGCCACGTCCAAGATGCTCTTGATCCGCCTGCGATTTCTCTCAGGGAGAGCGACGACCGCTGCGCGCGCGGCCCCGAAGCTCATGGGAAAGATCGCTTCCACGAGTTTAGGAAAAAACTCACGCCCGCCTTTCTCAGTATCGACAGCCTCGACAGGCCTACCACTCCGGATCACATCGGTGAGCCGTGACCAGCCCGGCCAGGTCAGTTTCGTCTCGTAAACGAACCCACCCACGTAGCTTTCTTTGCCGGCCACCAGAAATTTGTCGGCTACCGGCTCAAGCCCATATTTACTGCCTCTCTTATTCAAGTAGCCGAGCCCGACCAGTGCGTCGAGCAGATGCTCCGTACCGCGTTCAGTGGCACGAGCCGCCGAAGCGATTTCTTTGGCCGTTCGCTTGCCACTCACTATCAAAGTGAACACGTCCAGCTCAACGCCTGCCACTAACGCCTGCGCCCCCCGTGCGGCCCACAGGTCTTGTATAATTTGTTGCGGTGTCACCTCTGCTTGAACTCTCGCCATGTTCCCCTCATCCCTTCCAATTCCTTGTGAACTCCATTTGATGCCCGGTCACATCTCCTCGCCAAAAAATGACCCTGCTCAGCCTAACGATCCTCGGCTAAGCTGCCAACGCCTCCCACTGCTGTGTCTGGCAGAGACGGATGCGGAAACTTCACCCGTAGTTTCCAAAAGGAGCGTGGGCGGGGTCAGCTTCAGCCGCGTGTTGGGCGGCGTTCCTGCTCACTGTGGGTCTCCCTGCAACGCGATCATGGCCGCAAGAGCGGAATCCTTCTGGTCTTTCCCCCATGGAGGGCCGACGAACTTCCCTAGTGTCGCAACCCTTTCTACCAGGCGGCTTGCCGGGCTTCCGAGCGCCCTCTCGGCGTGCTTCGTCAGCAGCTTCTCCGGGATCGCGACCAGCCTCAGTCCATACGCTTTCGTGGCCCGGACCAGAGCGTCCCGGAATAGAACCCCCTCAGCCTTATGCATGCGGAAATGCACTGCGAGGATTTCCTCGATGCTCCAATCGGGCATTGCATTAGCGACAAGCACCGCGCAGGCTGTAACTTCGTTCTTCCGCTCTTGCTCTCGCCTCACCGCCGCGTGCATCTCTCGGACCGCGATCCGCTGTGCCGCTTCGATGCCGCGCTCAACCACATCTCGAGCCGCTCCCGCCTCCATGTCCTCCGCAGCGTGATAGGGCTGCTTTGCCCACTCGTCCTCAACGAGCTCGATGCGGCGCCGGTCGACTACCGTGAAGTCGCCGTCACGTGTACCGACAACAACAAGCGCTGCCCACCCCGAGTGAGCTTTCATTCCGAACGCAACCTTCACGACTCAAACCTCATGCTCTGGGTCTGCTTGTGCTGAAGAGTGATTGCTCACGCCGCCCAACGATCAGCGCTTCAGCCGCGAAGGCGCGGACGTCCCTCCCGTGTCTTGCTGATTCGGGCCGCGCGCCTTCGTCGGCTACAAGCTGTGTTAGACGGCGACACGGCCACGGGAGGTTTCATGAACGCCGCTCACCAAAGCTTTGTCGGAGGCATCAATAACTCGATCGCGGTGCTTGTCATCGCCAAACCACCGCCGCGGGCAATTCGCTGCGGTACGCCGCCCGGAGGTATGGCTGCGATATGGGCCACGCGTGGCTTGCCGGTACAGAGTTCGCCGAAGAGCGGGAGAAATCCAGTAAACTGCTCCAACCAACCAGATACCGAGAAGCGACCAGCCGTGTCGGTGACGACAGGAGCCCCTACATCGCTACGCGATGTGCCTGATGCGAAGCGCTGATCGTCTAGGAAAACCATAGGACGCACGTCCGATAGAAGCTTGTGGGTCTGACGGTCAATGATGGCGCTTCTTGGCAACTTCCGATTTACAAGCCGCTGCCCATCACCGCCTCAGCCGTCGAGCCATTTTGTGATCCGCGGTCTTTCACGGACCAACCCATCCTGATCGAAGTGGTGAATACAAAAATGGGCCCATGTGTCTTCGAACGTCATCTCCATATCGCCCGTCACCGAGGTGGTTCCAAGTCCGAGTTCCGCATACGTAAATTCGAAACTGCCGCTTCGTCGCGCAAGCGCGATGTGGAAGGGTTCGCCGTTGAACTCGTTGACCTTGGGACGCGCCTTGCTCTTGAGGATGCCCGGTATCTCGACCCTTGCCGTCCGACCTTCCAGGTCAGCTTCGAGATCAATCCGCAGGAACAAGGTCTCGCAAAACTCCGAACAGGTAGATGCGAAGACGGAGAAGAAAATTGCTCAAGGGCTTGCAGGCCTGACCTGAGACAATTGTTTCGAGCGCGATCCGCTGAGCTTTGTCCGCGCGTTCATCGATAACGATCTGGCGTTTTCCATTTCCATCCTTGA
>Ga0111539_10010548_pt1 | contig 11633 bp, 7 predicted proteins | sample RhiMethybrSRZTD1_FD_79667 | JGI IMG/M metagenome (GOLD analysis project Ga0111539, IMG submission 79667) | Populus rhizosphere microbial communities from Tennessee, USA - Rhizosphere MetaG P. TD hybrid SRZTD1 (version 2) (version 2) | ecosystem: Host-associated > Plants > Roots > Rhizosphere >...
ACCGAGCTGACCGGGCTCGGTGACCGACCCTCTCAAGATGAACGTCCCGTCGGGTTCGACGATGATGGCCAGGGAAGCGGACGTCCCGCCAACGCTGGCCCGTATCACCGTTACTCCCAGGCCGACGCCAGTCACCAGGCCGGCGGCGACCCTGGCGACGTTCGTTTGAGAGGAAGTCCAGACTGCCTGGCTGGTCGCATCGCTGGTCGATCCGTCGTTGGAGCGGGCCGTGGCGGTCAGCTGCACCGTTTCCCCAGGGGGGATTCGCTGAACAACCGGTGAGAGTGAAACGCTGACGACCGTCGTCGGAGCGATGATCGGCGTCGGCGTCGGCGATGGCTTGTCGCCGTCGCACGCCAACGTGAGGAGCAAGGACACCACGATGAGCCAGGTGCGCTTCATGATAATTCTCCCGGAAGTTGCGAAACTCGAGTCAGCGGCGAACCGCGGCGCGGATCGAGCGCCGAGTGATGCCGCGAGCATGAGCCGCGCAGGTCATTGCCGGATGAACACCGCTTGATTGTTCGCGGACGAGCATGTGGCGCTCTGCAATGTGAACCCGCCGACAAGCGTGCCAGAGATAGACTGCGCTGTGGCGACTGCGTTGATCGTGCCGAAGATTCCGAGGATTTGGCCGTTTGGCAGTCGCTCCTGCACAGGGGCGCCATAGTAGTAGCCGTAGGTGCCGCCCAGGTCGAACGTCACAGTGTCGCCAGAGACGCCCCCAGGGAACTCGTCCAGCTGATTGAGAAACTGGGCATCACTCAGCTTGACGGACAGGCTGGCAACGTTCTGATCAATTCTTGCTGTATAGGTGCGTGTTCTAAGGTCGGCCGGCAGGATTCCGCACGGAGAGGCTGTGAAGGTCACGCGGTAAGTCCCGGCCACGTTCGCCGGCGCAAAACGCGGGGTGATCTCCACATTCAGCGTTTGATTCGCTGACAGCGTGACGCTTCTCGATTCATCGAAATAGCCTGTCTTCCGCACCCGCACGATTGCCGTGCCGACGCCGAACAGTTCGTAGAAACCACCGCTGCTCGTGAGCACCTGATTCGGTGGGCCGCTGGTGACTTCGACCGTGGCACCGGTCACGCCGACGGCAACGGGCTCCGTGACCCTTCCACTCAGGATGAACGTTCCCTCTGGTTCGATGAGGATGTTCATCGAGGCGAACCATCGCTCGAACCTTGCCTGAATAAAAGTCCGCCCCAACGCGACGCCTGTCACGACGCCCGAGGCGACTCTGGCCACGTTGGTTTGGGAGGAAGTCCAGGTCGTCTGGCTCGTCACATCCTTAGTCGATCCGTCGGTATAGCGGGCTGTGGCGATCAGTTGCGCGGTTTCCCCCGGCGGAACTCTCTGAATAGCCGGTGAAAGGGAAAGGCCCAGGGAGGTCGCAGTGGCAACAACCGGGGTCGTTGGCGTGGTCGGCGGCTTGTCGCCATCACAGGCGAGCGTTACGAGCACGGACACTGCGATGAGCGAGACGCGTTTCATGGCAGTTCTCCCTGGCGCCTTACGGTCCGAGTCAGCTGTTTGTAGAGGTCGATCTGATCCTTCGGATCAGCAAGGGTCGGCGGCGGACTGCCTGGTGGGGGTGCCGAGGCCGCAATATACCCGAGCGAGGCCAGTCGCGCTCGGGTTGCAGCGTCTACAGGGACGGATGCGGGCGTTTCCTGCCGCGCAGGCTGCTGCAGCGCCTGCAGGCGTCGAGTCATCGAGGCCGCCAGGTCGCCGCGTTGCTGGTAGAGGTTCACAGACTCGCGGGGATCGGCTTCGAGATCGTAGAGCTCGGGCCGAGGCGCCAGAATGAGCTTGTATCGCCGGTCTCGCAGGGCGCTGAGCGGGCTCCAGCCGAACTGATCGAGGGGGTAGCGTGACTCTGAATACACGTCCAAGCTGGCCTCTCGCGGAAGGCCGGTCATGAGGGGCACCAGTGTCTGCCCGTTAATCGCAGGAGCCGCGGACTCTCCCAAGAGGTCTAGGACCGTCGGCATGACATCAACGATGCGGACTGGCTCCGAGACACGGCGTCCCTGCGTGTTCGCGAGCGGGCCGTGGATGATGAATGGCACATGCAGCACGGATTCGTAGACGAACAGACCGTGCGTCGGCTCTCCGTGCTCGCCAAGGCTCTCACCGTGGTCGCCGACGATGACCACGATCGTGCGCTCGTCCAAATGATGTTCGGCGAGGAACGTCATGATCCGTGACAGTTGGAAATCGATGAAGCCGATCGCGGCGAAGTAGTTGTCGCCCCCGCCGATCGGGGCGAATTCCGGCGGAGGAAATGCCGGGGCGTGCGCGTCGTAGAAGTGCAGCCAGGCAAAGAATCGACTGCTCTCGATCTGCCGCATCCAATCGAGCGCATCATCCACGACACGATCGGCCGGCCGGCGAACGGACTCGCGATCGATTTGCTGTTCGGCGCCGATGCCGCCGTCGTGATAGACGTCGAATCCCTGATCGAGTCCCCATTGGCGATCGAGTACGAAACTGGAGACGAACGCACCGGTGCGAAAGCCCCGCGTCTTCAACCGCTCGGCCAGGGTGACCGAGGAAGGAGCAAGGGCGACTTGTCCGTTGCCGCGGACTCCGTGGCTGGGCGGAAAGAGGCCCGTAAACAGACTGGCGTGAGCTGGGAGCGTGAGCGGTGCGACAGTCGACGCCTGCTCGAACACGACCCCTCCCGACGCCAGGTAGTCGAGTGAAGGCGTGATCGCGCGACCGCCGTACGCGCCAAGGGCGTCGGCCCGCGTGGTATCGAGCGTCACGACCAGGAGGTTGAGCGGCGGACGGGGAGCGAGGCGAGATCGACACGCGGACCCAGTGGCAAATGCCGCCACTAGTGGTACGAGCACCAACGCCGTCCCTCGGGTTCGGCGCGACACGCACTGCAGTATACGGTCGTTCAGGCCTGTTGCCGCAGGGGCACTTGGAGGAATTGCACGGGACTTGGAGGGCCCCGTTCGCCCTTTCCGCCTACTCCGATCGGTAGTTGGGGGCTTCCTTGGTGATCGCCACATCGTGGACGTGGCTTTCGCGGAAACCCGCGGGGGTGATGCGAATCAGCTTCGCGTCGCGACGCAGATCGCCGATGGTCGCCGAGCCGCAGTAGCCCATCCCGGCGCGCAGGCCGCCCACCAGCTGATGCACCATCGCGGCGACGCTACCTTTGTGGGCGACCCGGCCTTCGATGCCTTCGGGCACCAGCTTTTCGCTGTTCCCGTCGCCGTCCGACGCCAGGCCATCGAGGTCGAATTCATCCTGGAAGTAGCGATCACGGCTCCCGCGGCGCATCGCGCCGATCGAGCCCATGCCGCGATACTCCTTGAAGCTGCGCCCCTGATAGAGGATCAACTCGCCCGGGCTCTCGTCGGTGCCGGCGAACAGATTGCCGATCATCGTCGTGCTCGCGCCCACCGCCAGCGCCTTCGTGATATCCCCGGAGAACCGGATGCCGCCGTCGGCGATGACCGGGATGTCGCGCTCCTCGGCCGCGCGCGCGCAGTCGAGGATGGCGGTGACCATCGGCACGCCGATCCCCGCGACCACACGGGTGGTGCAGATCGAGCCGGCGCCGATGCCCACCTTGATAGCGTCGACGCCCTGATCCATCAGGGCTCGCGCTCCTTCGGTGGTCGCGACGTTGCCGGCGACGACATCCACGTCGGGGAACCGCTGACGCACCCGCCCGACCATGTCGAGGACGCCCTGCGAGTGGCCATGCGCGGTGTCGATGACGAGCACGTCGACATTGGCCCCGACCAGCGCTTCGGCGCGGTCCATCGTGTCTCGGGCGACGCCAATCGCTGCCCCGCACCGCAGTCGTCCGAGCGAGTCCTTGGACGCCGCCGGATATTTCACGGCCTTCTGAATGTCCTTGACCGTGATCAGGCCTTTCAAGCGGAAATTGCGATCGACAACCAGCAGCTTCTCGACCTTGTGTTGGTGAAGAATCTCTCGCGCGGCATCGAGGGTGGTGCCGGTCGGCACGGTGAACAGCGGATCGCGGGTCATCACCTCGCCGATCGACCGGCTCACATTGGTTTCGAAACGGAGATCGCGGTTGGTGAGAATGCCGACCAGCTTGCCTTCCTTGCTGCCATCCTCGGTGATCGGCACGCCAGAAATGCGGTACTTCTTCATGAGATCGAGCGCTTCGTAAATGCGATGGGTCGGGGAGAGAGTGATGGGATCCACAATCATCCCGCTCTCAGACCGCTTGACTCGATCCACCTCTGACGCCTGTTCGTCGATCGACAGGTTCTTGTGAATCACACCGATGCCGCCGTGCTGCGCCATGGCGATGGCCAGCCTCGACTCGGTGACCGTGTCCATGGCTGCGCTCACCAGCGGCACGTTGAGCCGGATGCGCCGCGTCAGTTGTGTGCTGACGTCGACTTGATAGGGGAGCACCGTGGAATGCTGCGGCACGAGCAGCACGTCATCGAAGGTGAGCGCCGTGGTGAGATCCGCGCCGGTCGCCGTTGAACTCAGGATCCGCGATTCAGTTTTGGTGATCATTTGCTATGGATCCCCCCTACGACTTGGGTCTACGACTAGGCAGCTGCGCCGTGGCACTTCTTGTACTTCTTCCCGCTGCCGCAGGGGCACGGGTCGTTTCTCCCGACTTTCGGCTCCTCTCGTCGAACGGTCTTGACGGGGGCATCGTCCCCACCCACACGCGGCGGCTGTTGCGCGCGTGTCGCGTTGCCGCTGCCGCCGACCGGTTCCGCTCGAGGGGCGGCAAAAGCTGGCGGCACTTCTTCCGCGCCGCGGCCGAGAATCAGCGGCGTCCGCGGCCGGCGAACGGGTTGTGGCATCGGCGCGGCACCGTCTTCATTGAGCACCGGTCGCAGCCACCACAGGTGATGCACGATCTCTTCGTAAACGCGATCCTTCATCGCCTGGAAGAGGCCGAAGCTCTCTTTCTTGTACTCGACGAGGGGATCGCGTTGGCCATAGCCACGGAGGCCGATGCCTTCCTTGAGGTGATCCAGGCTATAGAGGTGGTCCTTCCACTGCGCGTCGACCACCTGCAGCATGATGTCGCGCTCGACTCTTTGCAGAATCTCGCGGCCGACCAGCTGTTCTTTCTGCGTGTACGAGGCGAGAATCTGGTCCCACAGCGCGTCGCGAATCTCGTCGGATGTCCGATCGCTGAAGTCCAGTGCGGTGGCGTCGACGGCAAATACGCGAGTGATATCGACCTTGAGTGCGTCGAGATCCCAGTCTTCGAAGTTCGCCTCGCGCGCCGCGTAGGTCTCGATCATCGCATCGAGGATGTCCTCGGCGAGCGACATCAGGTATTCGCGGGAGTCGACGATCTCTTCCTCAGTCAGCCGAATCTGGCCCTCGAGAATCTCCCGCCGCAGCGCGTAGATGCTCTCGCGCTGCTTGTTCATCACATCGTCGTATTCGAGGAGGTGTTTGCGCACCGAGAAGTTCTGCGCTTCCACCTGCTTCTGCGCTCGTTCGATGGCGCGCGAGACCATACCGTGTTCGATCGGCACGCCCTCTTCCATGCCGAGCTTCTGCATCAGGCCGGAAATGCGATCGGAGCCAAAAATCCGCATCAGATCGTCTTCGAGCGACAGGTAGAACCGGGAAGAGCCGGGATCGCCCTGGCGGCCGGCGCGGCCGCGAAGCTGATTGTCGATGCGGCGTGACTCGTGCCGCTCGGTGCCGACGATGTGAAGCCCGCTGGCGCCGACGACGGTTTCGTGCTCGGCTTCGGTCAGCCGCTTGAAGTGCTCGTGAAGTCGGACGTACTCGGCCTTGGGCACGCGATAGAAGGCGTCGAGATGGAAGAAGTAGGCGAACTCCTCGTCTTCGACGAACCGCTCTTCGCCCTTGGGCAGCCGCTCCGCGATCTGATCGGCCAGGCTCTGCTGCCGCGCCATGAACTCGGCGTTGCCGCCCAGCAGAATGTCGGTCCCGCGGCCGGCCATGTTGGTGGCAATCGTGACGGCGGCCTTTCGCCCGGCCTGTGCCACGATCTCGGCTTCCTGCGCGTGGTACTTGGCATTGAGCACGACGTGCTTGTCCACGTCACCGCCCGTGATGTTCCCGCGCTTCAGCCCGCGCCGGTCGAGCATGCCCGAGATGCGCTCGGATTTCTCAATCGACACCGTCCCGACGAGAACCGGCCGCCCCTTCTTGTGCTCCTCGAGGATCTCGGTGACGATGGCGTCCCATTTTTCGGCTTCGGTGCGATAAACGAGGTCGGGGTTCTCGACCCGGCTGAGCGGACGGTTCGGTGGAATGACGATGACGTCGAGGTTGTAGATCTTGGCGAATTCCTCGGCCTCGGTGTCGGCCGTGCCGGTCATGCCCGACAGCTTCTTGTATTTGCGGAAGTAGTTCTGGAAGGTGACAGTGGCGAGCGTCTGATTCTCGCGCTCGATCTTGACCTTTTCCTTCGCCTCGACCGCCTGGTGCAAGCCATCGCTCCAGCGCCGGCCCGGCATCAGACGGCCGGTGAACTCGTCGACAATGACAACCTCGCCGTCCTTCACCATGTAGTCCACGTCGAGCTTGAACAGCGCGTGCGCGCGCAGCGCCTGGTCGACGTGATGCTTGATGTGAGCGTTCTCGAGGTCGTAAATGTGTCCACCGTTGAGGCGGGGGAGCAGCATCTGCTCGATCTTCTGTGTGCCGCTCTCAGTGAGGGTCACAGTCTTGTGCTTCTCGTCGACCAGGTAGTCGCCGGTGGTTTCCAGCTCTTCGCGTTCCTCGGCCTTGGCATCGCCGCGCGTCACCGCACCGGGCTTGAGGCGTGGGATCAGCCGATCGATTTCGTAGTAGAGCTCGGTGGATTCCTCAGCCGGGCCGGAGATGATGAGAGGCGTTCGGGCTTCGTCGATGAGGATGCTGTCGACCTCGTCGACGATCGCGAAGTGATGCCCGCGCTGCACGTAGTGCGCGAGCTCGAACTTCATGTTGTCGCGCAGGTAGTCAAATCCGAATTCGTTGTTCGTCCCGTAGGTGATGTCCGCCCCGTAGGCGATCTGCCGATCGGCGTCGTTCAAATCGTGTTGAATCACGCCGACGGTCATGCCAAGGAAGCGGTAGATCCGGCCCATCCACTCGGAATCGCGACGCGCCAGGTAGTCGTTGACGGTGACGACATGGACGCCCTTGCCTTCCAGGGCATTCAGGTAGGCCGGAAGCGTCGCGACGAGAGTCTTCCCCTCGCCGGTCTTCATCTCGGCGATCTTGCCTTTATGGAGCGCGGCGCCGCCAATCAACTGGACGTCGAAGTGCCGCATGCTCAACATGCGGCGGCCTGCCTCGCGGACGACCGCAAAGGCTTCAGGCAGGAGGTCGTCGAGGGTTTCGCCTTGGCCAAGCCGCTGACGGAACTCGGCGGTCTTGGCGCGCAGCTTCTCGTCCGACAGCGCCTTGATCGCCGGCTCCAGCGCGCCGACTTCGTCGACGAGCGGGCGCAAACGCTTCAGATCGCGTTCGTTTTGGGTACCGATGACCTTGGCGAGGAGCGTTTGGATCATCTACGGGGTGAGCGGCCCAGTGGGTATCTTGTAATTGTACTGGAGCTTACGCGCGCTAGCAATTGGTCCTTGGACGTTCCTCAACCCAGCACTTCTGTGGCGCCCGGCTCTCGGCCAGCAAACGGACCTCGGAGGAAGGATTGGGGACTTGGCGAGCGGAGCGTTAGCGCTTGGCGGGTTGCGTCAGCAGCTGGAGGGGGTTGATTAGCTTGCCGTTGACGAGGATTTCGTAGTGCAGGTGCGCCCCGGTTGAGCGGCCCGTCGATCCGACGTATCCGAGGACATCGCCACGCTTCACTGAAGAACCCGGCGTCACGGCATACGTGCTCAGGTGCCCGTAACGGGTGGCCAATCCGAAATCGTGTTTGACGACGACAAGGTTGCCGTAATCGCCCGTATAAGAGGCGGATTCGACGATGCCGTCGGCCGTCGCGTAGACCGGCTGGCCTTTGGGCGTTGAAATATCGAGACCCTGGTGGAAGCCCGGCTCACCCGTGAACGGGTCGGACCGGCCGCCAAACGTGCCGGTCAGCCAGCCGTGCGCCGGCCAGATCGACGGGGTCGCCGCCGCAAGCTTCTCCTGACGCTCGACATCGCGTCGTACGTAGGTGAGCCGGCTTTCGAGACCGCGCAGAAGGTCGCGCAAGACCCCGAACGTGTCTTCCGGATTGGTCAGCGAAGAGAAGACGCTCGAAATCATCGCATTTGGCTGCGCGCTTCCGCCCGTCGCTCTCGCTTTGACGACCGCCGGCAACCGCTGCATCGCGCGGGCCTGTTCGGGATCGAGCGCGGCCCGCGCGCCAAGGTCTTCGATGACGTTTTCCAGTGACTGAATCTGCGTCGTCAGCTCGCCGGTGGCTTCCCGATAGTTGCCGTTCTCAACTTCCAGCGCTGAGTTGGCGACGACGAGCTGCCCGATTTCCGAAGCCGCCTGCCAGCGCGCACCCAGGCCGATGAGCACCGGCATCATCAAAACGCCCGCGACGACCGTCGTTGCCGCGCGAAGACTGATCGTGACGCGGCGCACGACGCCGCTCGAACGATCTGCGATAAGGACGGTGTAACGGCGTCGACGCATGGACATAGTCGAAACGGTCTTCCTGTATCTATCGGTTATAGGTCTTCCGCGATCGAGAGTTGGGGGAACAGGCGCTGGGGCAGCCCGAAGTCAAAAACTGTATCACACAGAAACGGTGTGGCAACCCGAAAGTATGGATGAGCGAACAAGCAGCGAAGATCAGCTGTGAAACAGCCCAGCTATTGGCTACAATGCGCCGCGAGGGCTGCTATGCGCATGCGCGATCTTTCAGCGATCGGTTTCGCCATCCTGATCGTCACAGCTTCGATTGTCCCGACTGCCGGCGTCGGACGGCCTGGAATCACACCTGTGGCCTGTCCAACCATGGCCTGGGAGGCAACCGACCCGGCGTTCGAAGCGCTGCCCGGCGCGAAGGCGTTTTCGGGAAAGTACGAAGGCGGCGTGTATCGCATCGAGATCCCCGACACGTGGAACGGCGAGCTGATGCTGAGTTCGCATGGCTATGTCGCCGCAGGCGCCGGACGTGGACAGCAGCTCCGCGCAGGCAACCCCGCGTTCCGGCAGCATCTCATCGACGAAGGGTTTGCATGGGCGTCGTCGAGCTACCGCTGCAACGGATACATTCCAGGCATCGGTCTGACCGACACGATGGCGCTGACGGATCTCTTCACCAAGTTCAACAGCGGTCGCGCGCCGCAGCGGGTGTACCTGACCGGAACATCAATGGGCGGACACATCACGCTGCTCGGCATGCATGAATTCCCGACCGCCTTTGCCGGCGGCATGGCCATGTGCCCATCCGGCCCGGAGTTGTTCGACTATACGACCGCGGTAGGGGCCGCAGCGGAAGTGATCACCGGCGTACAGTTCAAGCAGGGGAGCACACGGGAAGACCTCACGAAGATGACCGAGATCCTCGGCCAGCCGCCCAACTACACAGCGAAAGGCCGCCAGCTCGCAAGCGTCGAGATTCAGATCAGCGGTGGGCCGCGCCCGTTCGCCGTGGAGGGGCTCGCATCGCGTTTCCTGTCGAACATCAGCGGCGGGGCGCTCGCTGGCGGTACGACGCCGTCAAATCGAGTCGTGACCAACACGCACTACAAGTACCGAATCGATGAGGATCTGGGTCTCACCTCGCCGAGCCTGGATGCCGCGGTGCGGCGCAAGCCGGCCGACATGGAGTACCGCAATGCGATGGGCCCGTTCGATGAGCTCGTGCCCTTCGACGGCAAGATCGAGCGGCCGCTGCTGACCATGCACGGAACCGGTGATCTGTTCGTCCCGATTCACCTGGAGCAGACCTTGAATCGCGCCGTGGCGGCGGCTGGGAATCAGCGCCTGCTCGTACAGCGTGCTTACCGTATCCCCGGGCACTGCATGTTCAACGCGGAAGAGCAGGCCCGCTCCTTTGACGACCTTGTGAAATGGGTGCGGCAGGGGATCAAGCCAGAAGGCGACGACATCATGGGCGATCTCACGGACGCGGGCCGGAAGTTCACGAGCCCGCTTCGTCCGAATGATCCGGGAACGGTGCGCATTCCGGCGAAGTAGCGCCACGAAACCACGAAAGCACGAAAAAGACGGCGCCGCGAAAACAGAGCCGCGAAAAACACGAAAACCGTTGCGACCGCATACTGAAGGATCGAGTTCATGGACCTACACAAAGCCACGCTGGCCATGTTGCTGGCGGCTGGCGTCGGCACCGTTGCCCTCAGCCGCACGACATTCGCACAGCGCGGGCAGGCGGCGGCGCCCGCGCCACCCGTCTGGGTGCCGCGCATCAAGCCGGGCGTCTATGTCGCCCCCAATCGTCCGCACGTCAAATTGACGGAGTTGAAGGCGCGCCACGCCGGCCAGGCAAACTGGCGCGAGGTGATCGTGGACGATGGGCGGCTGCAGGGCGAGTACATCTCCGCGGCGCCGGGAACGAAAACGCCCAAGTCGTTTCATCCGGACACCCGTGTGTTCTGGTCCGTGGTCGAAGGTCAGATGACGATCGAGATTGAGGGGCAGGAACCAGTGCTCGCCACGAAGGGTTCACTCGTGCAGGTGCCCAAGCAGACCCTGTACTCGATCGAAACGACGGGGAGCACGCCGAGCCTGCGGTTTGAAGTCAACGTATCGAAAGCCAAGACGCTCTATCCGCAAACCTCGACGGCGGAAAAACCTCCAGCGATGCCTGGCTTCGAGTGGGTCTCGATGAACTATCGACCTCGAGCGGCGGCCTATGACAACGGGAATGTCCCCCACGTGAATCTGTTCGAGGTCGCGAAGGCCTCGGCGAATTTCACGAGAAACGTCGTCCGCGACACGGCTTCCGAAGTCCTGTTCATTTACGGGTCGGAGAAGGACTTGCCGCCGCTCAACGTGAACGATAAGGGCCACCTGCATCCCGAGAGCGCGGAGTTCTGGCTCATCATGACCGGGCAGATTCGTCACGCGATTGAAACCCTGCCGCCGTTCATCGCCGACGAAGGCGACATCGTGTTCGCGCCGCCGGGTACGCTCCACGCCACTCGTTTCGCCGGCCCCGGGCCGTCGTGCCGACTGTCGATCACCGAGTTTCAGGGAAACTCGGCGATCACGGAGCTGCCGGCGCGCTAGTCGCGGAGAGCCTTGGCACGGTTTTCTGTTTCGGGTCTTCAATGAAACGCGGCTGCACTCGTGGTCCTTCGTAATCGTAGCGCGGGACTTTAGTCCTGCCCGCGTACTCGTAGTGCAGGACTTTAGTCCTGCCCGTCGTACTCCTCTCGCAGATTCTGCGATCTGATCTTCTTCGAGATTGCTAACTGTTTGATACGCAACAGGCTTCCCCGCTGGGCCCTGCTTTGCACCAGAAGCTCTGTGCTCGCCAGCCTCCGAACGGCCGCGCTGTTCGGCGTTGAAGCCACGCGTGTCCACGTCGAGGTGGACGTCTCGTTCGGCATGCCGATCTTCACGATGGTCGGCTTGCCCGACGCGAGCGTGCGCGAGAGCCGCGATCGCGTGCGCAGCGCCATCCGCAATTCCGGGTTCGAGTTCCCCCACCATCGCGTCACGGTCAACCTGGCGCCGGCCGATGTGCGCAAGGCCGGTTCGTC
>Ga0111539_10010550_pt1 | contig 11632 bp, 9 predicted proteins | sample RhiMethybrSRZTD1_FD_79667 | JGI IMG/M metagenome (GOLD analysis project Ga0111539, IMG submission 79667) | Populus rhizosphere microbial communities from Tennessee, USA - Rhizosphere MetaG P. TD hybrid SRZTD1 (version 2) (version 2) | ecosystem: Host-associated > Plants > Roots > Rhizosphere >...
GCTTGACGGCGCGCGCATTCTGGGCCGCAAGACTGTCGAACTGATGACGACCAATCACATCGGCGACCTGCCGGTCTGGCTGACCGGCCCCGGTTACGGTTTCGGTCTGGGTTACAGCGTAGTTAAGGACGTCGGCGTGACGGGACAAGCCGGCTCGGCGGGCATGTATGGCTGGGGCGGCGCATTCTGCACTTATTTCCAGGTCGATCCGAAAGAGGAGCTGATAGGCGTCGTGATGACGCAGGTGCGACCCTACAACCACATCAACATCCGTCAGGAATTCATGGCGCTGGCCAATCAGGCCATCGTCGACAGCGCGAAACCGGGGGCGATGGCGCCAACCCGAGCCGCGATGCGTTAGATCGGATTGCAAATCAATGTACGGCGTACTGAAATGAGTGTGCGGATCAGTACCGCGAGCGGTAGCGAGCGCGCTTCAGGATGAGTCACGCTCGCTACCGCTCGCGGTACTGATCCGGCCCGACTTCCCGTACACGCAATCGCAAACTGATCTAGATTCAGAGATTGGCAGGCGCGAACAAGGATTTTGTCATGCGAATTTGAACGAAACGCTCCGGATTGGCCACTGCCTTGGTCCCATTTACATAACATGCCATTTCGGCATCATCGGCGCTTCGGGACTGTTGGCCTCCTCACCTTTTGACGTCTTTTCTTGCCACTGGTCGCGTTCGTCGCATGCCTTTTTTTGCCGCTTAATCGTCGCGGTACTACTTACAGGCGCATAAACCAGTAGCGCCAAGACCAAAAGCGTCAACACCGACTCAAGCAAGAACATAGCGTTGTTCGAGATGAAATCTGACGCCTCCAGTTCTGCAAACAATATCCCCAAGGTGATCAACTGGCCGAATACGCCCCAGAGAAGCACGAACGTGGCTGTGAGGAATCCGCCTACAAAGCCCTGGAATCTCAACCCGGTCGTATTGAGTGGGTTTTCCGGATCCGGAATGGCCACTGAAATCGGCCTCCGCAAAAAATTAAAGAGTGGAGGAGCTAAAACCAGCATCGCGGTAAACAGGACTCCGAGGCACAAATACGCTGTCTTGGTCATAAGTTGGCCTTGGTCTGGTAGTCCGGTGAAGCTTAACAATGCTGTCAGCGCTCCCCCGATAACCGTAAGATTAGCCGCCCAGCTTTGGCTGAAGTCCCAGGTGGGCGTTCCCATCGGCGTTTTGAGCGTTTTGAAGGTACTTAGCCCCCACTTCCACATAATGGCCAGGACGGAAAGCAATGTCGAAAGAAGAGAAAACGCGGCCGCTCCCCAAATTGCGTTATTCGTGGCATAGGCGGGGCGCGGCGGATTCATCTGAATGGGGCGCGTTCGAATAACGGCGGGAGCGTCACTCTGGTCTGTTCGCCTTGCTTCGAGCAGCAAATATCCGCTGAGGACGCTGTTTGTAGAGACTACCTTGATCTTGAAAGAAGCCTGTTGCACGCTTCCCGCCAATAGGGTGAGCGGTTCCGGCGCGATCTCCGCTTCCACCGGATCTCCGCGCTTGTCCTGTAGTCTTATGAATACCTTCACCGCCTGGGGATGGGGATCATCGTTACGCAGCATCAACGTTACGGTCGGGCTTTGTTCCGGGACACGGCGTAGAGTCACTATGAGCGGTGTTTGGCCATCCACGAAATTTACTCCGCCTGGCTCAGCGGCGAGCGCGGTGGAAACGAGAATTACTAGCAATAATAGAGGGTTATTTATTTTCATTGTTGCTACCTTCTTAGACTTCTGAGCCGCAACACTTGGAAGATCTTGTCAGTATCCAGGGTAAAGCCGAAGTTGGCGCGAACGTGATCTTCTTTGATCAGCTCAGTCGCGTTGGCGTATGTGATGGAGAATGGCAAGGCCACGCCGGTAAATAATGGGATTTCCAGCTTGAACTGGGCGACGGCAATGTCCGCCTTTTTATTCATCACCCCCCTGTTTTCCAGTAATCTCTGATATCGTCCCGTAAATGAGAAGGTAATCTGGCTTTCATCAATTCCTTCGCTAAGGAAAGGGCTCCTCCCGGCATTGCCCTCGACTGAAAGCGCAAATGCGTAATCTCTTACTTGCTGTTGGTTAATTTCGCGAATAGGATTATGGTATATAGATAATCCACCATTGGCGATGAAGCTTACGCCTTCGCGAGTTTTTTTCTCGAATAAGACTTTGAGCACCGAGTAGTTCGGCTTCATGGTTTCTCGGATGTTGGTGTAGACAAGAGTTGTTATCGGTTTATAGCTAAGATCTTTTAACTGATCCTCGAAAGCCTTGATCGCTGACTCTTTGGCCTGTAGCGCGGTAGCAAGTATAGGCAGCGCCTGATTGATAATCCTACCTCTTGTGGCCGGATCTAACTTGAATGCCCCTGACCTGACTTGATTAAAAATATCCGCCTTAACCTGACATAGTATCAGCTTGGCAATCTGATCAGTTTTCTGCTCAGGGGTAAGCAAGGTATTACTTAAGGCGTCCTTTGCCGGCGTGGTGAAGATTGGCAAGTGAAACCGATCAATAATTTCTCTTCTTTTCGCCTCTAATTCTCGGTCTGACTGGAACTGTTTTGCGAGTTCTCCGGTTATCACTAAAGCAGGTTGAGCAAAATCGGAACTTACTCTTTCCCATATTTCCTCTGCATTGCGTGAGCGTAATGTTCTATCAGGGGTCAGCCTAGTCCGTATGGACCAACCCGCGAGCTGACTTCTCCTGGCGTTGGCGAGCGGGTTATTTTGGTCAGTAATATTAAAGTTAGCAGAAATGCCGACCCGCGCAAGGTATCCATATGTTTTATAAGTGGCTGCGGTATCGCCTGGCCCGGCGGCAACGATCGCATATGGTGACGAACTTAGGGTCAGGGTCGTTTCGTTGATCTGTTGTTGGATAGCCCCTCGCTCAATAGCAAGCCCAAGCAGTTCGGCAAAGCCAGGTTTCTCCACCGCGCTCGTCGTTCCCCCGGCCCCAGCCGAAGCGCCTAATTGCTTGTCTGTTCGCTTAATTTGTTCTCTGAACCGGCTTGTTTCGATTCTATTGATCAGCTCTCTACGCTCTTGCTGTATGTCTACAGGATCCACGGATATGGCATGAGCAATGGCAAAGAGCAGAATTGGAAAGAATCGTGAGCCGATCTCATTTGGTTCGTTTTTGTCAACTATCAGCTGCGCCGCGACTCTGATGCTTTGAATAAGCTCGGGTGGCGCGTCAGGATAACAGTCGTTCTGAGAGGGAAGAGCTACGGCTGCTGAGCATACTGCGCGCAAACTACTCCCGATGTCGTTCGGCGCAGTGGCCGGTTCCTCAAGCCTATCGTTCGGTAAATTGATGCCGAACGTGGCGACAGGCGCCGCCAGATTCAGAATGAGCGCAACTGCCAGCGCACGGGACAGCGTTTTGGTTAACTTTGAGCCGATGGCATGGAAATAGCGGAAGCCTCCTTGGCCCAATTGTCTTTGCATATCGAACCTCCTGATTAAGCGCAGCCTTATAACTGATTACATGCGTCTAAACTCTATGTCGCGGTCCCAGCTAGTATCCGTTTTCTTAATGTCTGAGCCGGTGAAGCGGCTTCCACCTCCACTGCCTGAAACGAATATTTGATATTCAGCGTCGTCGGGAGCTGCGTTAGGGAAGAAGCAGCTAACCATTGCGAAATGAGTCAAACCTGCCCCCACCGTTACCTTAAATTGATAAGTAAGTGGAGTGGATGACACTGGAGACAAAGATTCCCCATCCAATGCAAAGGTAACAAAATTTCCTACTTTTGTTGCCTCTACTTCCACGGTAACCTGTTCATCGGCATCTGCGATATAGTTGGATCTAGTAATTTGTTGCATAGTGTTACACGCCTATAGTTAAGAGCATTTAGGTGCAATCAATGAAAGCCGTCCAGCCAGAATAGGACCGGCAAACTGGCCGCCGATTTCTGCTCCCGAATGATATGTGTGGGTTCCGTGCAAAACGTTTCATCAAAGCGGAGAGCAATTTAGTTTGCGCAAAACCATTTCTTGCTCGCCCTCTTCGCCTCCTTGATCATCGTGTCAATCCCAGGCTTCATTTTTGCATCCAGCTTGGCGCTGATCGAAATCGCGTTACGCCGCCTCCCCTTGTCCCAGCGGCAACCGCCTGATGCCGCGATTGTTCCAGGCGCCGGCCGGACGGGAGTCGATGTTGATAGCCCGGCCGTAATCACTGAGCGCATGGGTTGAAATTTAGTGGGGTTGGCTGAAGTTAAAGAGAACACCCGAAGACATCGCTTCCAAATTTTGCTGAAGAGCTTGATCTGAAAATATGGGAAGCCACGGACAACCCGCCCTATCAAGAGCGACTTATGACCACGTAAGGTAAAGCCGACAGAGTTGAGACACGCGAACTCTATGCCTGGCCGTTGGATCTGTAAATCTTTATTGCGAAGATTGCCTGAATCCGCAAACCCCACACCGGAAAGCGCGCTTATTGAAGGCTATCGGGCATGGTAACGCAGCAGGCATAGAGCAGAGGGCGATGTGCGGGTTGTACCGAGCGCGTTCGTCTCAGCTATTTTGTCGCCTGAAAGTGCATGCAATCGGGTCTTCTCTTGAACCGGCCTCCCCACTTCCAGCCTTCGCTCTCGAAAATTTTCACCACTGCCAGAGGCATCATTCCTTTTGACCCATTGTGCGGCGCGCCGAGAGGGTTCTTCTCGGAATCGATATCAATCCCTACTCCCCAGGAGTGGGTGCTCAGGCGGTTGGAGTCCTTGATCGCCCGGAAGTTGTAGCAACCGGCGAACAGGTGCATTCGCGCCTTCCTGACCTCCTCGACCGAACCGAAATGTTCCAGGATCCTCTCGAAGACTCGCAGCAGGCTGTCCGCGACCTGCTTGTGGCATCTGATTCGCAGGACCTGGGTCTTAGGCTCGAAAGCCAAAGTCAGCGGATAAGCGGGTTTAATGAACGTCAGATTTTCGCTCTCCCAGGCGGCGGTGGGCTTTCCCGATGTCCCAACCCTGTGTTTTGAATAAAACTCTTCAAGCTCTGCCTGGTTGTCCGCCGGTTTGATTTCAGGGAAATTCATCTCTTCCTCCTGGCGCCTTGGCGATACACGCCTACCACCCTGTCCACCACGGCGATAACCAGGTGGACCGTTTTTGTTCTCTCAATCTTATGTGCGGAAAAACGGCGAAACGTTTCGGGATCGCGCAAGTCAATCCCGCGCTCTCAACGGCCGCGGTTTGCGAGCAATAGTAGGTATGCAGGGATGAATCTGGCGAGGAATCACTCGACCGCCTTCTTCGCCTTCGGCCTCATATTCGCGACCAGCGTCTTCTTGCGCATCCTGATTGATTGTGGCGTGACTTCGACCAGTTCGTCGTCGGTGATGTATTCGATGGCCTGTTCCAGCGTCAGTTCGCGCACGGGGACCAGGCGCAAGGCCTCGTCGGCCGTCGATGCGCGCATGTTGGTCAGCTTCTTTTCGCGGATTATGTTCACGTCCAGGTCGACGTCGCGCGAGTTCTCGCCGACGATCATCCCTTCGTAAACGGGTGTCTGAGGTTTGACGAAGATGTCGCCGCGCTCCTGCAGGTTGTAGATGGCGTAAGAAGTCGCATCGCCCGGACGATCCGCGACCAGGCTGCCCGATCCGCGCCCTTCCATCTCGCCCTGCCATCTGCCCCAGCGCATGAATAGCGTGTTGAGCAGCCCCGTGCCTTTCGTCTCGGTCAGGAATTCGTTACGGAATCCGATCAATCCGCGCGAGGGGATTTCAAACTCCATCCGCACGCGCCCGTGGCCATGATTGATCATCTTGGTCATCGTCCCTTTGCGGCGGCCCATCGCCTCTGTGATCACCCCGATGAACTGCTCAGGCGCGTCGATCACCGCCATCTCAATCGGCTCATGCGTTTCGCCGTCGATTTTGCGCGTGACGACCTGCGGGCGGCCGACGTTCAACTCGAAGCCTTCGCGCCGCATCTGCTCGATCAGGATCGCGAGTTGCAATTCGCCGCGGCCCGAGACCTTGAGGCTGTCCGGCGAATCTGTCTCTTCGACGCGGATCGCGACGTTGCCGAGCGTCTCCTTGTCGAGCCGCGCGCGGATCTGGCGCGATGTGACGAACTTTCCTTCCCTGCCCGCGAACGGCGAGGTGTTGACGCTGAAGATCATCGAGATGGTCGGTTCGTCGACTCTGATGCGGGGCAGTGGCCGCGGCTCCGCCGCCGACGTCATGGTGTCGCCGATGTTGATGCCTTCGATGCCCGCGAGCGCGACGATCTCGCCCGCCGAAGCCGTCTCGATCGGCGTCTGCTTCAAACCTTCGAACGAATAAAGCTGCGTGACTTTGGTCTTCCGCAATTGGCCGTCGACGCCGACCACCGCGATCTGGTCGCTGACCGCGACCGAGCCGTTGAAGATGCGGCCGATGGCCAGCCGGCCCACGTAATCGTTGTAATCGAGATTGGCCACCAGCATTTGCAGCGGCGCGTCTTCGACGCCGCGCGGCGGTGGGATGGTTCGGACGATCTCTTCGAACAGCGGCTGGAGGTCGCGGCCTTCGTGATCGAGTTCGTGTTTGGCGACGCCGTCGCGCGAGACGGCGTAAAGAATCGGGAATTCGATCTGTTCGTCGTCGGCGTCGAGGTCGATGAAGAGGTCGTAAACCTCGTTGACCACTTCCGTCGCGCGCGCGTCCTGGCGGTCGATCTTGTTTATGACGACGATGGGCTTGAGCTTCTGTTCGAGGGCTTTCGACAGGACGTAGCGCGTCTGCGGCAGCGGCCCTTCCGAAGCGTCTACAAGCAGCAGCGCGCCGTCGACCATCGTCAACACGCGCTCGACCTCGCCCCCGAAATCGGAGTGGCCAGGCGTGTCGAGGATGTTGATCTTGTAATCGCCGTAGCGCACAGAGGTGTTTTTAGCCATGATCGTGATGCCGCGCTCGCGCTCCAGGTCCATCGAGTCCATGACGCGCTCGACTACGCGTTCGTTGGCCCGGAACAGCCCCGATTGTTTGAGCATCGCGTCTACGAGCGTGGTCTTGCCGTGGTCAACGTGCGCGATAATGGCGATGTTGCGAATTTTGTCTAGTGTGATTGTTGGCGAATTCATACAAGTTTTAACGCAAGAGCTGAACGAGGTAAACGCAATGCTATCAATTGATCGAACCTTTGTCACATCCCCAAAGCGCGCCCCCCCTTTGGCGCGCGCTTTGGGGGACTGAAATCGAATTTCATTCAAATTTCATGCCCGTCGCGCTTAATTGATTGACTGACCCCGGTTCGATTCGTATTTTGGTTTTGAGACATGGGACAAAATGATCATCAACATGTGGGACGCATAGGAATTATGGGGCTCATAGTACTTATGAGACTGCCCTATGAGCCCCATAAGTCCAACACATCTCATTCAGATGATCCTAGTAATTTTCCGAGGAGGTCTATATGAGGAAAAATAAAAAAGATGAGAAGAAGAAAAACGGCAAACGGTCACATAACGGCGACGGCGATGGCTTGATCAATCGTTTGAATCGCGCGCTGTCGCTGGAATACGCCGCCACGATCCAGTACCTTCAACAACAATGCCTTGTGACAGGGCAGGAGCGCCAGCAATTCGCCCCGTTCTTCGCCGCGTCTAGCAGCGAGTCGCACACGCACGCGCAAAACCTGGGTAACAAGATCGTCGCGCTCGGCGGGGCGCCGACCATCGAACCGGCCATAGTCCGCGAGGGAAAAAACCTCGCTGAGATGCTCCGATACGACCTGGATCTGGAACGCGAGGCGCTCGACGCTTACGTCAAAGCCTGGGAGTCGGCCCAGGGCAATCCGCCGTTGGTCTTCTGGTTGGAAGAGATCATCAGCGCGGAGCAATTGCACGTGGACGAATTGGAGAAACTCAACGCCGCCTACGCCTGAGACGACGGTGTAAAGGGATGACGGGGATACGGGGCGACGGGGCGACGAGGCGACAAGGGGACCTGATGACGCTGATGTTATCGCCCCGTCGCCCCGTCGCCTTGTCGCCTCGTCGCCTTTACCGGATAATGAGGACTCAATCAAAATCCGAATCGCAGGAGGAAGAAATGGCTGAAGTCATCAAATGCGCCCGCTGCGGGCAGAAATCGCCTCGCCTTGAGAAGCCGCCGTTCGGCAACGCGCTGGGCAAGAGGATTCACGAGCAGATTTGCCAGAGTTGCTGGAAAGGCTGGCTGATGACCCAGAACCAGCTAATAAACCATTATGGCTTGAGTACGATCAACCCGGAGCACCAACAGTTTCTGATCGACAATATGGAATCGTTTTTGTTCGGTCAGGGGTTGAAAACTGAGATTGACACTTCGCTGCAAGGGACGATCACGCATTGACGCCGATCGCGCCGTAGGCCTTAGGGCGGGAATGGGAGTGGGGCCGCGCCGCCCGAATACGCCTTCGTTGACAAGCCTGAGGCGCCGTAATATCTTTCCGATCAGTCCGGAATAAGGTGTTGTCAGGTAGTGGTTTATGAAAAGAGATAAGTTTGTGGGCATCGCGCCCGATGACGACAACGACATCAAAATAATCGAAGACATTTCATCCACGCGTGGCGCAGGCTCCGATTCGGGTGATCTGTGGGGCGAGTTGCGTTCGTTGCTGCGCGACGTGATCTTCGCCGGCGTGATCGCCATACTGATCGTAGGTTTCGTCGTACAACCGGTGCGGGTCGAAGGGCAGAGCATGATGCCCAAGCTCCACGATCAGGACCGCATCTTCGTCAACAAGTTCATCTACCCGCTACGCGAATGGATCGGCGACAAAGAGCCTATCAAACGGGGTGATATTGTCGTGCTTCTCTACCCGGACGACCCGTCGAAGTCTTACATCAAGCGCGTGGTCGGGTTGCCCGGCGAAGAGATCAACGTCGAGAACGGCAAGCTCTACATCAACGGCATGCAGATCGACGAGCCGTATCTGGATTCGGAATACATTTCGTCAGATTCGATGCCCGGGTCGGTTCACGTCAAGGAACACCATTATTTCGTGATGGGAGACAACCGGCGCAACAGCAGCGACAGCCGTTACTGGGGGCTGGTTCCCGAAAAATACATCTACGGCAAGGCCATCTTCCGCTATTACCCGTTCACGCCGATCGAGCGAGTCGGCGCGATCGAATAACCTATGCTCGTCAATCTTAGTCTTCTGTTTGGGCTGCTGTGGCGGCCGATTACCGCCGTCCAGCGGCTGCGCGATCGCGCGCCGGTAGCGTTCGCCGTCTCCGCCGCCTGGCTGATTACCTTTCTTTATTGGGTCGTCGCGCCGCCGTTGACCGTTTACGCGCAGGGAGGCCGTTTGAGCGACGATCTGACCGGCGGCGAATTTGGATCGGGATTCCGGACGCTTTCAGGGATGCTGTCGGGCGCGGCGACGAGGGCGGTGATGATGGTGCTTTTCGTCGCGGTTGTCTACGTGCCCTTTGCGATCCTGATCGCCAACCTCTTCGAGCGGCGCGCCGGTTTTTCCCTGGTGATCCGCGAAGAGTACGCGGGAGTGGTCTCCTGCTCGCTTCTCTCACTGGCAGGCTCTCTGGTGGCCACGCTCCCCGCCGCGATTTTGATCGGATGGCAAAGCGGGATCTTGGAGGGCGACGTAGTCTCCGGCTACATAGTCCTGTTGCTTGTGATGCCGCTGCCGATTTTCGCGGCGCTGATGACGATCACCATCGGAATCTCATTTCGCGTCGGATGGGCCGCCGCCGTGGTGACGACCTTGATCTCATTCCTCTCGCTGCCAGCCGTTTTTCTTCTGGCGACTGCGGCGAACTTCATTTGCGCGTCGCCTTTCCTGCTGCTGTTGCTGCTGTTCTTATTGCGGGACAGGATCGACGAATTCATCGGCGCGACGCGCTCGCGGCAGGCGTTCAAACAGAACCTGGAGGCGGCGACGCTCAATCCGGCTGACGCCTCGGCCCATTACCAGTTGGGATTGATCTACCAGAAGCGCGGCGAACAGGACGCGGCCGTTGCGTCGTTTCAACGGGCGGCGGAGATCGACCCACAGGAAGTCGACGCCCATTACCAACTCGGGCGAATCGCGCGCCAGCAAGGACATTTGAACGAATCGATCCGGCATTTCGAACATGTCGTGCAACTGGACTCGGCGCACAGCCAGAATGAAGTCTGGCGCGAGACCGGCCTGGTCTATTACGACGCCGGGCAGTTTCAGGACGCGCTAGAAATGTTCGACAAGTTTTTGGGCAAACGCCCCTCAGACGCCGAGGCGCGTTACTGGCGTGGCATGACGCTTTATAAACTGGGGCGCGAAAGCGAAGCGGCGCATGAGATGCAAAACTGTGTGGAGTCGGTACGAACCGCCCCGGCTTACAAATACCGCTTCGACCGGCGATGGATGAATCTGGCGGAGAATTTTTTGAGAGAGAGGCGGTAAAGATTGCGGATTGCGGATTGCGGATTATTGATTCCGAATTCGCCGTCTGGAATCGCAGGGCGCCAAGCGGTGATTGAAACCCTCCGCAATCCGCAATCCGCAACCCGCAATCTGGAGACGCGATGACTATAGAAGCTATATTGGCGCTAGAGGACGGACGGACTTTTCGCGGGCTTGCGTGGGGCGCTCACGGCGAAAGGACAGGCGAGATAGTCTTCAACACAGCGATGACCGGTTACCAGGAGATTTTGACCGACCCGTCTTACGCCGGGCAGATCGTGACGATGACCTACCCAGAGATCGGCAATTACGGCGTGAACGCGGAGGACGTCGAATCGCGCCGCCCGTTCATCGAAGGCTTCGTCGTGCGCGAGCTGTCCGAGGTCGTCTCAAATTGGCGCGCCTCAGAGTCGCTTGATGAATATCTGAAGCGCTACGGCATCGTGGGAATTTCGGAGATCGACACGCGCGCCCTGGTTCGTCACATACGCGAGAAAGGCGCGATGCGCGCCTGCGTTTCTTCGGTCGATTCGGACGAGGGGAGCGTTATAGAGAAGGCCAGGAACGCGCCAGAAATGGTGGGACGCAACCTGGTTGATGACGTGACGTGCGGCGACCTGTACCGATGGGCGGAAATCGAGGATCGAATGGATGACGCGGCTCGCGACTCTCGACCCGCGACTCTCGATCCGGTCGGCGAGTTCCGCCGCCACAAGCAAAGCCTGCTGCTGCCGGGCGAGGAGCCGTTTCGCGTGGTGGCTTACGACTTCGGAGTGAAATATTACATCCTGCGCTACCTGGCGGCGGTCGGCTGCGAAGTGACCGTAGTGCCCGCGCGTACGTCGGCCGACGAAGTGATCTCATTAGCGCCGGACGGCGTCTTTCTTTCGAACGGCCCCGGCGATCCCGCGGCTTTGTCGGGAATCGTCGCCGAAATCAGGCGGCTACTCGGCGCCTCGCCGATCTTCGGCATCTGTCTGGGACACCAACTGCTCGGGCGGGCGTTCGGCGGAGACACCTTCAAACTCAAATTCGGCCACCGCGGCGGGAATCAGCCCGTCAAAAACATGCGCAGCGGCCGCATCGAGATTACCTCTCACAACCACGGCTTCGCTGTAGATCCGGACAGCCTGAATCAGAACGAGATCGAGCTGACGCATTTCAACCTCAACGACGGCTGCCTCGAAGGAATGCGTCACAAAAATCTGCCCGTCTTTTCTGTCCAGTACCATCCGGAAGCC
>Ga0111539_10010553_pt1 | contig 11631 bp, 7 predicted proteins | sample RhiMethybrSRZTD1_FD_79667 | JGI IMG/M metagenome (GOLD analysis project Ga0111539, IMG submission 79667) | Populus rhizosphere microbial communities from Tennessee, USA - Rhizosphere MetaG P. TD hybrid SRZTD1 (version 2) (version 2) | ecosystem: Host-associated > Plants > Roots > Rhizosphere >...
CGCGCCGCCGAATCGGCGAGCGCGGCGGCCAGAAGCGCCAGCGCGAACCCCGGCACCGCCACGGAACGCGCGATGCGGAACCCCGCGGCGACGACGCGCGCCGGCGCGAGCGCGGCTCCGGAGAATCCCCGCTGCGCGGCCAGCGTGGCGAATCCGTCGTGGGGACCGCGCGCTCCGAGCTCGCGCGCCGCGGCCAGCGCTGCGCTTCCAGCCACCACCCATGACAGCCAGGACAGCGCGCGGGCGACGACGCCCGGCGCCAGCGCGGCGCCGTCACGGCCGGCGGCGATCAGCAGAATCGCGAAACCGGTGGCGATCAGGACTCCGAGCACGTTGGCCGCGCGCACCCCGAAGCGCGAGGCGAGCCGCGCACTCTCGAAGTCGACCAGGGTGAGGAGCCGTGAACGAGCGCGCATGGCTACTCCGAAAAGGGGGGCAAACTACTGCTGCTCGCGGAACGCTTCGGCCGGACGCAGGTGCGCAGCATACAGCGCTGGCCACACGGTGGCGACCAGGCACACCAGGATCTCGAACACGCCGACCAGTACGAACTCGATCGGCCGCACCTGCACCGGTAGGCGCGAGATGAAATAAACCTTTGGATCGAGGGGGAAGCCGTACACCAAAAGCCCCTTGCACACGGCGATCCCGAGCGCGAGGCCGATCGCTGCGCCGATCACGCCGATGATCGCGCCTTGATACAAAAACGAGCGCAACAGCGCGCCGTCGGTGGCGCCCATCGCCTTCAGCACGGCAATCTCTTTCTTCTTGTCCAGAACCACCATGATCAAGGTCGCGATCACGGTGAACGCCGCGATGATGATGATCACCGCGAGCACGCCGCTCATGACGAGTTGCTGGATCCTGAGCGCGGTGAAGAGCCCGTGGTTGAGCTCTTCCCAATCCATCGTGTGATAGATGCCGCTCGAGAGCACGGTGTCGATGTGGCGGGCGATCCCCCGCGCGTTGTCGATGTCGTTCACTTTCATCTCGACGCCGGTGACGCTGTCCCCGGAATCGTAGAACGCCTGAGCCTCGAACAGATCGGTGTAGACGAGCTTCGAGTCGTACTGGTCGAAGCCGGCGTCGAAAACCCCGATCACCTTGAATTGCTTGGCGACCGGTGCGCGGATCGCGCCGCGCGAATAGGTGAAACCGATCGTCGGCGAAGTGACCTGCACACACTCGCCGAGCTCCACCTCCAGATTTTTTTTCAAGGTGGCGCCGATGATGATGCCGGGCATCTTTTCGATCGCCGCCTTGTCCTTGCAGGGATCGGGATCGAGCTCGTCGGGAAGCTCGTCGTCTTCGGGAAGGTCGCTCTTGTAACCGCCGTCGGGTTCGATGTTGCCCACCGGCGCACCCGGATCGAGCGCCTCTTCCGGCGCCTGCCCCGCGTCGGGCGCTTCGGGTGCAGGCGGCGGTGCACCCGCGTCCGCGTCCTCCACGCGGTACGTGCTCGGCTTCTTGAGAGAATCCTCGATCGCCCGCAAGAGCGGTACGTTGCCGGCGTCGCTGCTCTCGGAGCTCTCGGGCGCGCTGCCCGCCGGCTTTGCCGACTTGGTCTTCTTCGGCGGCCTACCCAGATCGTCCAGCAACGATCCGCGCCGGCGCTCGGGAGGTTTCGATCCCGGCAGCCGGAGTCGCAGCAGGGCTTCCTGGATCGTCGCCGCGGGCAAGGGCGACGTGATCGAATTGGTGCGGATCGTTCCGTCGGGCAGCACCACCTCGGCGATGTGGCGCGGCAGATCGAGAACGCTCGGCATCAGCTCGGGATCGACGCCCTTCAGCAACACGCCTGTCGCCGTTTTGTCCCCGTGAGTCACCATCATCGGGCTGATCACGAACGGGGCGATGCCTTCGACGCCGGGGACCCCCTTCATCTGCTCCATGACCTCGCGGTACTCGCGAAAATCGCTCGAGTACTTGAGGACCAGCACGTGCGCGTTCACCCCGAGCACCTTTTCGCGAAACTCGGCGCGGAAGCCGCCCGTGACGCTCATCACCGTGGCCAGCGCGGCGACACCCAGCGCGACGCCGGTGATTGCGAACACGGTGCCGATCGACACGAACGCGCGCTTCTTCGAGCTCATGTAGCGGAGCGCGAGCTCGAGCGGAAAGGCCATCGGGGGCGATGTAGCAGAGCGGTAGGCCCGGGCGGCGTCGTTTATTGGCTGACGCCCGCCAGGAGCGGCTACGCAACCCTTGCGTACCGTCCGTCACACTCGCCGTGCGATATCTAACCCGGAGTGGCGTTTTTGCGGCTTTTGTAGAAATGGGGGCCGGCGCGCCTCTTGCAACGCGCTGCGGCGCCGTCCCTACTTCGCCAATGGCTGCCTTGAACTCATGAGCAGTACTGACGAGGTTTTTCAGGGGCTCGGGAAAGCTATTCGTCACAGTCAGCCGTAAAAAGTGGAGCCGGTTCACACTCGCGCCTAGATTTGCCCCCCACTCAGCATTCGATGACCGATCAATCCCGCAAGCTGCCCCCGATTCCCCGTCCGAGCGCGCCGGCCCCCACGCCGAGCGGGCAGCACGCGCATTCTTCGAGCGGGCCTTGGCCGGCCAGCGGCGCGGCCCCGATTTCCCAGCCGCTCGGAGAGACAGCGGCGGCTTCGGCCCCCACGGGTGGCTTGAAGATCGTGACGATCGCACCTGGGACGCAATCGATCCCAGACGTCGAGCCGCAAACTGGCGACTACCTGCGAGACAGCGGACAGCCGAGGTTCTCGAAAGACCCCTTCCTCGGCTACACGATCGACGGCCGCTACAAGCTCGAGCAGGTGCTCGGCGAGGGCGGGATGGGGGTCGTCTACAAGTGCACCCACAAGATCATCGGCAAGAAGGTGGCGATGAAGGTGTTGCGCTCCGATCTGGCGCGCGACATCGAGGTGACCGAGCGCTTTCTCAACGAGGCCAAGGCGGCTTCGGCGATCGGCAATCCGCACATCATCGACATCAGTGATTTCGGGCAGCTGCCGGACGGCTCGACCTACTTCGTGATGGAATTTCTGGACGGCATTCCGCTGTCCAAAATGGTCGAAGGTGGGCAGCCCGTCCCGGTGGCGCGCATCCTCCACGTCGCGCGCCAGCTCGCCGAAGGTCTGAGCGCCGCTCACGGCGCCGGCATCGTCCATCGCGATCTCAAGCCCGACAACATTTTCCTGGTCGCCCGCGGAACCCAGAAGGACTTCGTGAAGATTCTGGATTTCGGCATCGCCAAGGTGTCGACTACCGGCGAGGGCAAGCTGACGCGCGCCGGCGCCGTTTTCGGAACGCCGCACTACATGTCGCCCGAGCAGGCCGCAGGCGCGCCGGTCGATCACCGCGGCGACATCTACTCGTGCGGCGTGATTTTGTACGAAATGGCCAGCGGGAAGGTGCCGTTCGACGCCGACAACTTCATGGGGATCCTCACGCAGCACATGTACAAGGCGCCGGTGCCGATCCGGGCGCTGGTGCCGCAGCCGCAGGACGTCCCGCCAGGTCTCGAAGCGATCGTGCTCAAGTGTCTGTCGAAGCGCCCCGAGCAGCGCTACCAATCGATGGATGAAGTGATCGCCGATCTCGACAAGCTCAAGGACGGGCTCGTGCCCGACGCAGTGCCCGAAATGATGTCGCGTTCCGGCGGCTTCAACGTGCCCGTCGATTACTTCAAGAAGGGCGGCGGGTACGGGATGCCGGCCCCGGTCCCGGCCGAGCCCGGGATCCCGATCGTGCGCACACGCTGGCCCTTGATCGCCGGGATCACCGGCAGCGTCGCTGCGATCGTGATCGTGGCCGCGATCCTCGCTGCCGGCAGCAAGAGCACTGCTTCGACGCAACCCGTCACCGCGGTGACGGTGGAGCCGCCGAAGACCGAGGTCACGCCGCCCGAAACGCCGCCCGCGCCCGCACCGAGCAAGAAGCGCGTGGTGCTTGCCATAGAGCCAATCGACGCGCACGTGTTCCGCGGCGACGAGGATCTGGGAGAAAGCCCGGTCGACGTGGAGCTCGAGGAGGGAGCGACGGCGGAGCTCGAGCTGCGGCGCGAGGGCTTCAAGACCAAGCGCCTGACCGTGGACGGGAGTCAGCCCCGCCAGTCGGTCAGGATGGAGCGCGACGCGAAGGTAACGCTGCGCGCCCCGGTGCCGAAGGCACGCCCCGGGTCCGGCAAGTCAGCGGCGAAGGCTGCGGAAAAGCCGGGATCCGACGGCAAGGGCAAGACCAAGCCCAAGCCGGGAATCGGTGGCGGCGAGATCGTCGATCCCTGGAACTGAGCCGGCGTACTAGCGCGGCGGCGGCTCCAGCGATACACGAACGGCGTGAGCATTCCCGACACGGCGCGGATGCGCCAGGCAGTGCCGGCCGAGGTGCGCGGTCTGTGCAAGCATCTCGCCGAGTCCGGGCATCGCGCCTGGGTGGTCGGGGGATGCGTACGCGACGTGTTGTTGGGAGAGCTGCGCGGGGCGAGCGGCGACAATCCGATCAGGAACGACTGGGACATCGCCACCGACGCGCGGCCGGAACGCGTGATGAAGCTGTTTCGGCGCGTGATTGCGACCGGGATCAAACACGGGACGGTGACGGTACTGCTCGACGGCGGCGCGTACGAGGTCACCACTCTGCGCGGCGAGACCACGTATTCCGACGGCCGACGGCCGGACTCCGTCTACTTCGTCGACGACATCAAGGACGATCTGGCGCGCCGCGATTTCACCATCAACGCGATCGCCTACGATCCGCTCGCCGATCGGCTGATCGATCCGTTCGGCGGCATCGCCGATCTCGAGGCCGGGACACTGCGCGCGGTGGGTGTCGCTCGCCAGCGCTTCGACGAGGACGGGCTGCGCGTGCTGCGTGCGGCGCGTTTCGTCGCCACGCTGGAGGTCGAGCTCGATCCGGACACGGCCGCCGCGATCGCGCCGTCACTCGACAGCTATCGCAAGGTGAGCCCCGAACGCATTCGCGACGAGTGGATGAAGACGCTGGTGGCGCCGAAGCCGAGCCGCGGCTTCGAGATCATGCGCGAGCACGGGCTTTTGGCGATCAGCGCGCCCGAGCTACTCGAATCGGTCGGCTGCGTGCAAAACCGCTACCACGCTTACGACGTGTGGGGCCACGCCATGTCGTGCCTCGACCACTGCCCGCCTGCGCCGCAGCTGCGACTGTCGGGCCTTTTGCACGACGTGGGGAAGCCGCGCTCGCGGGCGTGGAGCGAAAAAACCCAGGACTACACTTTCTACGAGCACGAGCGGATCGGGGCTGAAATCGCCGAGCCGCTCCTCTATCGCCTCCGGTTCTCGAACGAGGAGCGCACCCGCGTGGTCGCGCTCGTGCGCCACCATTTGATCTGCTACGAGCCGTCGTGGGGCGACGCCGCGGTCCGGCGCTGGATTCAGCGCGTGGGGCCGGATTTGCTGGACGATCTCTATCTTTTGAATCGCGCCGACGTGCTCGCCAAGGGCAGGGACGTGACGCTCGACCTCGAGCGGCTCGAGCAGCTGAAAGCCCGGGTCGCCGAGCTGATGGCCCGCGGCGCCGCGCTCAGCGTGCGCGACCTCGCGATCGACGGCAACGCCTTGATGGAGGAGCTCGCTCTCGCGCCAGGTCCGCTGATCGGGGAAATTTTGCGCAAGCTGCTGGAAGCCGCCATCGAGGATCCCGAGCTCAACCAACGCGAGACGCTACTGGAACGAGCGCGGCAGCTCGCCGCGGACGCGTCCGCTCCGATCGAGCGCTGACGGCGGCGTTCGGTCACGCCCGCGCTCGGGCAAGCGGCCACGCGCGCGGCAAAACGGCTCGTGCGCCGTGGTCGGGGCAAGCGGGTTTCTTTGCGCCCGAGTGGATCGCGCCCGGGCACGTGCGTTGCTTCGATCGCGGGCGAGCCCCAAGCTCGAAAAGGAGTCCCAAATCGTGCAGGTTCACGGCCTGCCGCAGGGCTCGCGAGCGTTACGATCGCTCGGCCTTGCCGCAAAGACGACGCGCGCGAAGCCGCGCCTCTACGAGCAAATCGAGGCCGTCGCCAGCGCGAACGCCGCGAGCGGTGCAGTGGTCGTCGAGCTGGGGTTCGGCCCGCTTCCGCGCTGGTGCACGGGGCTCGAGCTTCAAGCTTCTACGCGGCTGTCGAACGGCGTGGTGAGGATTCGGTTGCTCACCTTGCAGATCCGCGTGTTGGAGGCGGACGCTGCGCGCATCCGCGCCGTCGCGCGAAGCGCGCTCGACGCTTTTGGCGGAATGCGCTTCGTGGGGCTCGAGGCGGCCAAGCCGGGCCGGAGCCGGCAGCGCAGGCCCGCCGAGGGCCTCGACGTGAGCGTGGTCTTCCCCAGCGAGTTTCCCTTCTTCGCGCAAAACGTGGTGTTCATCCCGCGCCTGCGCACCGTCACGGAGACGGCGGATTTCGCCGCCATCTTATCGGACCTCGGCGTGCAGCACGTGCGCAACGGCGGCATGTTGCACGCGGCCCGCAACCAATGGCGATTGCCCATGCGCGGCGCGGCGCCGCTAGCCGCCTTCGAGCGCGCGCTCGCGGCGGGGCTTCGCGCCGCCTTGTACAGTGCCGCCCTTCCGGCCACGAGCTCGACGCGCCTCGAGCTGGTTTCACGCGAGCGCCGCGAGCTCGAGTGCACGCTGAGCCGCGGGCTCGCTTCGGCGGACGGGTGCTCGCGCGGCGATCTCGAACGAATGGAAGCGTTCGTCCTCGAGCATTTCGGAATCGAGCTCGAGAGCCTGAGTCAGCGCGTGAAGATCATGCCCGCGCTTGCGCCGCACGGGCGGCTTTGGGCCGGGCGAGCTCGCTAGGCCGCCCGGGCCCGCCTTCACTTCGCCGTGTGGCAGCGCATGCAGCCGAAGCCGGTCTTGGTCGCGGGATCGAACGGGGTTTCGGAGAGCAACTTGCTCATCTCCGGCACCACCTGCTCGGCCATGAACTTGACGGCCTCGGGGTGCTTCTTCTGTACGGCCTCGAACGACGCAATCTTGGGGAGCTTCGGATTCGGCATCTTGAACTCGCCCTTCTTCGCGTTCGGTCCGTGACAGGTGACGCAGCTCACGCCGTCCTTGAAATGCTTTTCGTCGAAGCCCTTGAAGAGCTCGCTCATCTTCGGCACGACGGCGGTCTTCATGTACTCGGCCTTCTGAGCGTCGTTCAGGTCCTTGAATGCGGGCGCGGCGGGCGGAGTGGCCGGAGCGCCGGCGTCGGCAGCGGCCTCGGGCGCGGTGCTTGGCGCTTCGGGCGCGGCGGGCGGCTCGGCCGGAGGAGGCTCTGCGGCCGGCGGAGCGACCGGTTCCGGTTCCGGCGGCGTGGATCCGCCGCAGCCGAAGGCCAGCGCGGCCGCGATCAACGAAACACCCACCCACGACGTTCCCGAGAGCATCGACATCCTTCGCATGGCGAAGGACCCTAGTACACGGTGGGGAATTTTCACAAGTCAGCCGCGGGGATCAGCGGCAGACCAGGAGGCGCACCCGGTTCCCGTCGGTGATCGCCAGCCCGACCGCCGTGATCGCCACGCGCCTCGGACCGAGCAATCGCGCGGTTCCCGGCGGGCCGTCGACCGCGCTCGGAGTCGCTTCCGGACCCGAACCGGTCAGCGTGGTCACGGTTCCGGAAGCGTTGATCAGGCGGATGCGCTGGTTGTCGTGATCTGCCACGAACACGCGGCCATCGGGATGAACTGCCACGCCCTCGGGTGCCGCGAATCGTGCGCTGTCGCCCGCGGCGTCGGTGAAGCCGCTGGTTCCCGTGCCCGCGAGCGTCGACACCATTCCTCCCATGATCTTGCGGATCGCGTGGTTGCCGCCGTCGGCGACGTAGATCGCTCCGTCCGGCCCGACCGCTACGTCATTCGGAAAAGCGAAGCGGGCTTCGGCCAGCGCGCCGTTGACGAAGCCGCGCGTACCGTCGCCGGCGACGGTCATCACCTCCGAGGTTTCGCTCATGCGGCGTACGGCATGGTTGCCGTTGTCGGCGATGTACAGCGCTCGGTCCTGGCCCAGTGCGATGCCGCGCGGATAGTGGAATTGCGCGCCGGTTCCCTGGCCATTTTGCAGGCCCTCGTTCCCGTCGCCGGAGAGCGTCGTGATCGTGCCCTGGCTGTACCTGCGGATGCGTTGGTTGTACTGGTCGGAGATCAGAACGTCCGTGCCGAGCACCGTCACGACACCATCCGGTCCGGAGAAGCCGGCCGGCGTGCCGTTGAAGGTCACCTCGAGCGTCGAAACGGTGACCGTCAGCGCGGGGACCGCGACCTCGACCCGACGGATCTTGTCGTTCCGGCTATCCGCGACCAAGAGTCCGGTTGTACCGAACGCGACCATGCCCTTCGGTTCGTAGAACCGCGCCGGTCCGCTCGGTCCGCCCGCGCCGTCGACGTCCCCGCTTTCGTCGGCGCCGGCGACCGTGATCAGCTCGGGATTCGGGCAAGTGAGAAAGTCCGGCGTGCCGCCGTCACTGGCGCCGCTGCCACCGCTGCCGCCGGTGCTGTCACCGCTGCTGCCGCCGGAGCCGCCGCTTCCGGCGCTGCCGCCGCTGGCTCCCGTTCCGCCCGTTGCGCCCGCGTCCGGCGTGCCTCCGGTCCCGCCCCCGCCGCCACTCGCTCCCGTCGCTCCAGCTCCTCCACTGCCCGCGCTGCCCTGGGCCCCCGCAGTGCCTGCGCTGCCCGAGGCGCCAGGAGGCGGCTTCCTTTGGTCGGAGCCACCGCCGCATGCAACCGCCGGAACGAGACCCCAAAGCACCAACGCCCATCGCCTGCTCATCGTGCCGAACCTCCCATCCGATCCTGGAAGGCTAGGCGGCAGCCGCGGCGGCCGCATGGTCATTTCTTGCGCAAGATGCGCGGGCGGGGTCCGCCGCTCAGCCCGGCGCGGGCTTGGGAGTGCCGAAGATGCTCGCCGGACGCTTCTGCGTCTTCTGCGACTTCTGCTTCTCGGCCCAGGTCGGGATCACCACGCGCTCGCGCGGCGGCAAGGTGATGCCTTCGAGCGCGGCGCTGATTTCTTCGGAATCCAAAGTTTCGCGCTCGAGCAGCGCTTGCGCGAGCCGATCGAGCTTTTCGCGGTTGGCGGTGATGATCCGCCGCGCCACCACGTACTGCTCCTCGACGATCCGGCGGATCTCGGTATCGATCTCGCGCGCCGTATCCTCCGAGTAGTCCTCGCGCCGCGTCGCGAACTCGCGGCCGAGGAAGATGCTCTCGTCGTTCTCGCCGTAGGCGATCGGCCCGAGCTTGTCGCTCATGCCGAGCTCGCACACCATGGCGCGAGCGAGGCGCGTCGCGCGCTTGATGTCGTCCTGCGCGCCCGTGGTCTGGTGCCCGAACACGACCTCTTCGGCAGCGCGGCCGCCGAGCGCCATCGCGATGCGCGCCAGAGTCTGCTGCTTGGTCATCAAGTGCCGGTCTTCGGTCGGCAGGAACTGGGTGACCCCGAGCGCCGCGCCGCGCGGAATGATCGAAACCTTGTGGACCGCGTCGTTGCCCTCCACGAGCTTGCCGACCAGGGTGTGGCCCGACTCGTGCCAGGCCGCGGTTCGACGCTCGTCCTCGCTCATCACCATCGAGCGCCGCTCGCTGCCCATCAGGACCTTGTCCTTGGCGAGCTCGAAATCGACCATGCTGACGGCGTCTTTGTCCTGGCGCGCCGCCAGCAGTGCGGCCTCGTTCACCAGATTTTCGAGATCCGCGCCCACGAAGCCGGGGGTACCGGCCGCGAGCACGTTCAGATCGACGTCCGGCGCGAGCGGCACCTTCTTGGTGTGAACGCCGAGGATGCCTTCGCGGCCGCGCACGTCCGGGCGCGGAACGACGATTCGCCGATCGAACCGACCCGGCCGCAAGATCGCCGGATCGAGTACGTCGGGACGGTTGGTCGCGGCGATGATGATCACGCCCTCGTTCGACTCGAAGCCGTCCATCTCGACCAGGAGCTGGTTCAGCGTTTGCTCGCGCTCGTCGTGGCCGCCGCCGAGACCCGCGCCGCGGTGACGCCCGACCGCGTCGATCTCGTCGATGAAGATGATGCAGGGCGCGTGTTTTTTGCCCTGCTCGAACAGGTCGCGCACGCGGCTGGCGCCGACGCCGACGAACATCTCCACGAAATCCGAGCCGGAGATGCTGAAGAACGGCACGCCCGCCTCGCCGGCGATCGCGCGGGCGAGCAGCGTCTTCCCGGTGCCGGGCGGGCCCATCATCAGGACGCCCTTGGGGATGCGGCCGCCGAGCTTCTGGAACTTCTTCGGGTCCTTGAGGAAGGCGATGATCTCTTCGACTTCGTCCTTGGCCTCGTCGATGCCCGCTACGTCTGCGAACGTGACCTTGTTCGCACTTTCGTTGAGCAGGCGGGCGCGGCTCTTGCCGAAGCTCATCGCCTTGCCGCCGCCGGCCTGAAGCTGGCGCATGAACAGGTAGAACATCACCAGCAGAAACAGCATCGGCAGCAGGATCGTGAGCGTCGTCGTCAGGAACGGACTGCTCTCGTCCTTCTGGAACTCGACCTTGACGTTCGACTTCACGAGCTCGGTGACGATTTCGTCGCTGGCAGGGCCAACGGTGAAGCCGCGCTCCGACTGCGTCTTCGAAGCTGGATTTTTGATCTCGAACTTGTACTCGCGGTCCTTGATCACCACGCCTTCGATGTGGCGCTGATCCTTGGGTGCCTTCACCAGCGCCATGAAGTCGCTGAACGCCATCGGCTGGTGCTGGACGGTGTCGGGACTCAAAAACTGCCAGATCGCCAAAAATGCGACGATCAGCACGACCCACAGCAGGAGGGTTTTGTGCGGCTGCTTCACAGGACCTCGGACATTTTCAAGAAACCTAGGACCTCGCGGACAATCATGCCACCATCACCGTTATCAGTCGATCGGCTCGCCGTCCGGCGCTGACCACCTTCGCTCGCGCTCGATGGGTTCTCTCGATAGACGGCTCACTTCGGCTGTCGATAAATCTAGCCTCGATAAATTCTACGGGGGCGGTGCCCCGCATCGCGGACTTAGCACAATGTCCGCATCCTTCCGCACACGGCAAGTGGGGCCGAAAATCGGGGAGCCACGGCCGTCCCCGGAAAATGCCGGACAAGCCAGCCGTATGCGGCCGCACGAGCTCAGCCGCAAGGGTTTTCGCTAGAACGTGCCTTCATCTCGCCCAGGTTTCGTCAGGTGTCGTTCGCCGTGCTGAGAAGCTCGGGCAGGCGGGTCTTCGGGTCGATCAGGAGCTCGCGTCCCCCGGACAGGCGCACCCTGGTTCGCTTCGCCGCTCCTGCGACCGAGAGGGCTCGGCGCAAGGCGCGGCGTTGCGCACCGCTCAGGCGCAATAGCTCTCCCTTTTCGTCGAGAATGGCCGGCCCGGGGCCAGCGCCCAGCTCGTCCGCCAGAGCGCACAGGTGGCCCACGATCCCCGGAGACATCGACTCGAGGAGCGGCATCAGCTCCTCCCGGACCCGGCACCGCAAAAAGCGGCGGTCGCGATTCGATGGATCCTCGGCCCATCGGATCTCGTGACGCCCGAGGTGGGCGAGCACATCCGCACGGCGCGCCCGGATCAGCGGGCGCAAGAGGTCGCCCGAGCGGGCGGGCAGCACGGCGAGCCCCACGGGTGGGGCACCACGCATCAGTCGTAGCAACACGGTTTCGGCGCGGTCGTCCGCGTGGTGAGC
>Ga0111539_10010554_pt1 | contig 11631 bp, 12 predicted proteins | sample RhiMethybrSRZTD1_FD_79667 | JGI IMG/M metagenome (GOLD analysis project Ga0111539, IMG submission 79667) | Populus rhizosphere microbial communities from Tennessee, USA - Rhizosphere MetaG P. TD hybrid SRZTD1 (version 2) (version 2) | ecosystem: Host-associated > Plants > Roots > Rhizosphere >...
GCTCAAGCAGCGCATCGGCCAGGGCGGGATGGGCGAGGTGTGGGCCGCCCACCACCACGCGCTGCGCCGCGACGTGGCGGTCAAGATCCTGCGCCCGGAGACCCGCGGCGACCCGGCGGCCATCGCCCGCTTCGAGCGCGAGGTGCGCGCCACCGCCGAGCTGGTCCACCCGAACACCGTGCGCGTGTTCGACTACGGCGTCACCGAGGACGGCCTGTGGTACTACGCGATGGAGCTGCTCGACGGGCGCGACCTGTTCTCCATCGTCAGCCGCGACGGGCCGATGGAGCCGATGCGGGCGGCGCGCCTCATGTGGCAGGCGTCCAAGGCGGTCGGCGAGGCCCACGCGCGCGGCATCGTCCACCGCGACCTCAAGCCGGAGAACCTCTTCGTCACCGCGATCGGCGGCGAGGGCGAGTTCATCAAGGTGCTCGACTTCGGGCTGGCCAAGGTGGCGCGCGGCGAGCAGCGCCACGGCCCGGGGCAGGCCGCGCTGACCGGTGAGGGCTGGGCGGTCGGCACCCCGAAGTGGGCGTCGCCCGAGGTGGTGAGCGGCAACGAGGCCGACTCGCGCTCCGACGTCTACGGCCTCGGCACCGTCCTCTACTTCCTCTTGACCGGCGGGGCGCCCTTCGACTACCCGGACCTCGGCAAGATCCTCCTCGCCCACGTCCGCGAGGAAGTGACCCCGCCGTCGCGCCGCGTCAGTCACGCGATCCCCGCGACCATCGAGTCCGTCACCCTTCGTTGCATGGCGAAGGACCCGGCGCTTCGCTACGCCAGCGCGGGCGACCTGGCGGCTGCGCTCGAGGAGGCCCTGGGCGGCCCGCCCGCCTCGTCGATTCGCGCTGTCGGTTCGCATGCCTGGCCGGGCAACCCGGCCGCGCGCGAAGAGGACTCCGTGTCGGACGTCACCAGAGTGCGCCCGCGGCGCAACTCGCCGCCGCCGGTGCTCGACACGCTGCCCGGCGGCCCCATTCGCCGCCCGTCCTGACCCACCGGCTTCGCGCTATGGTGCGCGCCATGCGGGCCCTCATCGCGTCGTTGTCGCTGGCGCTGGCGTGCGCGTTCGGGTCCGCCTGCGGCGGCGACGATGCAGGCGGCGGCGGCGATGGCGGCGACGGCGACGCCGCGCCCGAGCTCATCGACATCCCCATCGACCTGCAGCGCGCCCTCGACGTCCTGTTCGTGGTCGACGACTCGGCGACCATGTCACAGGAACAGGCGGCGCTGGCCAGCGGGTTCCCGGCCTTCGTCCAGGCGCTGACCGACACCGACGAGCCGGTCGATCTCCACATCGGCTTCGTGTCGTCCAACGTCGGCACCGGGCCGGAGGGCGCCGGCGGTGTCTCCTGCACCGGCGACGGGGACGCGGGCCACCTGCTCCTCAGCGCCAGCTGCCCGGCCCTCACCGACGACGCGCGCTACCTGGCGCACCGGGTCGCGGCGGACGGCGAGGCCGAGGTGAACTACACCGGCGATCTGGCCAGCCAGCTCGAGTGCGAGGCCGGGCTCGGCACCAGCGGCTGTGGCTTCGAGCAGCACCTCGAGTCGATGCGGCGCGCGCTCGAGAACGACGTCGAGAACGCCGGCTTCCTGCGCGACCAGGCCAACCTGGCCGTCATCGTCCTGGCCGACGAGGACGACTGCTCGGCCTCCGACCGCGGACTGTTCGCCGCCCAGCCCGGCGGCGACACCCGCAGCTCGCCGCTCGGCGAGCTCACCTCCTTCCGCTGCTTCGAGTTCGGCATCACCTGCCAGGGCGACGAGGACGAGCGGGCGCTGGGACCGCGCCAGGGCTGCGTGCCCGACGACGCGTCCGACTACGTCGAGCCGGTCGCCACCTACGCCGACTTCCTGACCGAGCTCAAGGGCGGCGCGCACCGCATCGCCTTCGCCGCCATCACCGCCGGCAGCCAGCCGGTCGCGGTCGGCATCGAGGAGAACGAGGATCGACTCTGGGTCGAACCGCAGTGCGTGGTCTGCCCGGACGGCTCGCCCGCGGGCTGCCCGATCGAGTCGGGCACCGCCGACGACGCGCTGGTTGCGGCCGCCCCGGCCATCCGCCTCCACACGCTGGCCGACCGCTTCGCCAGCCGCTCGCAGGTCGAGGACATCTGCGCCTGGCGCGCGGCCGCCCATGCGGTCGACTACCGGCCCGCGCTCGGCCGCATCGGCGAGCGGCTGCGGGTGGACGGCGGATCCCGCTGTCTGGCCCGCGCCCCGGCCGATCGCGACCCGGCGGTCGACGGGGTCCAGCCGCTCTGCGAGGTGCTCGAGGGTGAGGTGACCATCCCCTCGTGCGGCGAGCTGTCGGCGCCGTGCTGGTACCTGGCCCACGCCGCCGAGTGCGCCGATTCGGAGACCGCGCTGGTCATCGACCGCGGCGATTCCAGCGCGGCGACCGGTGCCGTGGCCATCCGCTGCGCGGACTGAGCTCAGATGTGCGACAGGAGGTAGTGGCCGGCGCGGCCGAGCGAGAACAGGCCGTAGCCGATGAGCGCGGCGCCGACCGCGCGCGTGATCCACACGACCTTGCGCCCGAGCACCTTCTTGCCGTGGTTGGCCAGGTGGGCGACCCCGGTGAACCAGATGCCGGAGCCGACCCCGATGCCGATGGCGGCGCTGACCCCCTCGTGCATGCTGGTGCCGGCCAGCGCCGATCCGGCGATGACCACCCAGGCGACCAGGGTCGCCGGGTTGAGCAGGATGAGGGCCAGGCCGAGCAGGAACCCGCTCCAGAACCAGCTGCGCCGGTTCTCGCTCACCGGGCCGGCCGAGGCGCCCCCCGGGTCGACCGGCTGGGCGCGCACGGTCAGGATGCCGTAGATGATGAGGACGACCCCGCTGACCGCGTACAGGATGGGCGGGATGCTCTTGTGGGCCAAGAGGATCGGCGAGAGACCGAGCACGCCGATGAGCGCGTAGCCCATGTCGGCGGTGGCGCCGCCGATGCCGACCGCGACCGCGCGCCCCACGTGGTGGCGGTAGGCCGCATCGATGATCGCGACGTTGACTGGACCTATCGGGATGGAGGTCAGGACGCCGACGGCGAGGCCGATGAGGAGGTAACTGAGCAACCGAGGGGGCGGGGTGAGGAGGCCCGACCGGGTCATCCCCTGTGATGGTGTGTCGGATCGGGAGGGGACCGTTCGGTGGGGGTCGGGGCCGAGGTGGGCGATTGCAGGTATAACAACAATGTGGACGCGAGCGTAACCTGGATCGGCCACGCCAGTGCCCTGGTGGACATCGGCGGCGAGCGGGTCCTGGTCGACCCGCTGGGGCGTCGCCGGTGCCGCGCGGCCGGGGAGTTCCAGGCCATCCTCATCACCCACGCCCACGTGGACCACCTCAACCGCTGGACCCTGTCCGCGCTCGACCGCTCGGCGCGGCTCATCGTCCCGCGCGGGGCCGCGCGTCTGGTGTCGGACATGGGATTCGCCGAGGTACGCGAGATCGAACCGGGTGACCAGCTGGCGGTGGGAAAGCTCGACATCGCGTGCGTGCCGACCCGGCACGATCCTGGGCGCTGGCGCAAGGGCGACGGTCCGACCTGCTCCGGTTACATCGTGGCGCGGGATGGGGTCGCCGTCCACCACGCCGGCGACATCGACATGTCCGACCTGGCGGTGTTCGAGGACATCGGGCGCCAGGTGCGCATCGACGCCGCGCTCCTCCCGATCGGCGGGATGCTACCGGTCTGGTATTACCGGTGGCGGCGCAAGGCGCTGGACCGCGGCGTGCACATCGATCCCGACACCGCGCTGGCGGTGGCGGAGCGGCTGGGGGCGCGCACGATGGTCCCGGTCCACTGGGGCACCGTGCACCTCCGTCTGGGACCGCCGAGCGCCCCGCGCCGCCGGCTGCTCAAGGTCGCCGCCGCCGCCGGGCAGAGCCACCTGGTGCGCGTCCTGTCACACGGCCAGGCGCTCCCGCTGCGCGAGCCGGCGCTCCTGCCGGCGTCGCAGGCTTCGCCCGAGTAGCCGGTGGTGGGCGGCTTCAGTACGTCGACCAGAAGCGCACCACCCCGATGATGCCGAGGACGATGATGACCACGCCGACCACCGACCCGAAGATCTGGTCGCGCCACTGGCGGTGATCCTTCCACGCCGCGCGGCCGCGCCGCGGCAGGTTCTTGAAGAGCAGGTAGACGTCGCGCGCCCCCCAGATGGCGCAGATGAGCAGCGACGCGAACGTCACGAACCACATGAACTGCAGGTCCGAGACGATCATTCGGCCCCCTCCGGCACCGGGTCGATGAGCATCCGCTTGGTGTCGTGCAGGACGACGATGACCATCACCGCGAAGGTGACCCAGGAGAAGTAGGCCGCCTCGAAGTCGGCCACCCCGAAGCCGACCAGGTAGACGGTGTAGGCGACCAGCCGCTCCATCGCGTAGGAGCGGTAGTTGACGGCGCGCCCGACCCGCCGGGCGTAGACCGCGCGGAAGCCGGCGTTGATGATCCCGATGCCGATGATGCCGAGCACCGGCAGCCAGGGCAGGCGGCCGTACCAGCCCAGCACCACCAGGAAGAAGCCGAAGCAGATGGCGTCGGTGATGGCGTCGAGCAGCTCGCCGAAACCGGAGGCGCAGTTGAACAGCCGGGCGACCGCGCCGTCGATGAGGTCGAGGCCGCCGCACACCACCACCATCAGCATGGCGTACTGGTACTGGCCGCGGTCGAGCCAGTGGACGAACGGCGGCAGGGTCAGGTAGCGCGCCGCCGTGATCGCGTTGGCCGGATTGACGTAGCGATTCACGCGCGGCTGTCGGGCGCGAAGCCCTCATCGCCGGCCTCGTCGTCCTGGACGAGCGCCGCCGGGTCGACGAAGCGATACCGCTTCCAGGCGAACCACACCCGCTGGAACAGGGACAGGTGCGACATGATGGCCACCGCCCAGATGCCGGCCAGGCAGGGCCGCGGGTCGTTCATGATGGCAGTGAACAGGACGCCGCTGCCGAAGTAGATGAGGAACTCGGCCGAGCCGAAGAGGCCGACCACGTCGATCGGGTGGCCGATCTTGCCCTCGACGCGGAAGACGTCCTGCTGCGACTCGGCGTAGATCGACAGCTTGGCGATCACGTTGCAGAGAGAGCCGGTGATGCCGAAGCCGAGCACGATGAGGACGTGCGGGTAGTCGCGCGAGAGGTAGAGGCAGGCGCCGGCGTAGATGATGCCGAGCACCCAGCGATCGGTGATGTCGTCCATCACCGCGCCGAAGGTGGAGCGCTGATTCCGGTTGCGCGCCACGTAGCCGTCGATGTTGTCGATCATGCCGCGCGCCAGGAGCAGCCCGAGGCCTGCCCACCAGTAGCCGTAGAGGAACAGGATGGCGCAGGCCAGCCCGACGAAGGCGCCGAGCAGCGTCCAGTGGTTGGCATGGAGCGGCAGGCGCGACACCCGCGAGACGAACGGCTTGAGCAAACGGTCGAGGTGCTTGCGAACGGCGAAGAGATTCATGCGCGCGTTTCCCTTCCGGGTCCCTGGGCGACAGCGGCGCGGCCCCGCGCCTTCTCGAGTCCACGCCGCATCGCGGCGACACATGCGTCCAGGTGCTTGCGGGTCGCGGTGAGCGGCGGCTGCAGCCGGAGCACGTTGCCGAGCGGCCCGCTGACGGTCAGGAGGATGCCGTCCTCGTGCATGGAGTCCTTGACCGCGGTGACCAGGTCCTTGGCCAGGACCTCCTTGCTCGCGCGATCGCGGACCAGCTCGACGCCGCCCAGCAGGCCCTTGAAGCGGACGTCGCCCACCCACGGGTCCTCGAGGGCCCAGACCGCCTCGGTGAAGTACTCGCCCATCGCGGCCGCGTTCTCGGCCAGCTTCTCGTCGCGCACCGTGTCGATGAGCGCCGAGCCGGCGGCGGCCGAGACCGCGTTGCCCGCCGAGGTGGGGGTGGTGCCGCCGAAGAACTTCTCGACCACCTCGCCCCTCGCCAGCACGCCGCCGAGCGAGCCGACCCCGCCGGAGATGCCCTTGCCGACCACCAGGAGGTCCGGCTCGAGGCCGTAGTGCTCGGCGCCGAACATCTTGCCGGTGCGCCCGATGCCGGTCTGGATCTCGTCGAGGATGAGGAGCAGTCCGAGCCGCTTGCGGATCTTCTCGGCGCGCTCCCACCACTTGTCGGGCGGGATGATGCCGCCCACCGCCTGGACCGGCTCGGCGATGATGGCGGCGGTGGTGTCCTTGCGGGCCTCGAGCTTCTTCTCGGCCTCGTCGAGGCACTGGGTCGCGCAGTCCTGGTTGTGCGGACAGCGGTAGCAGTACGGGTTCGGCAGCATGAACGTGAAGTCGCCGAGCGGGACGCCGCCCGAGTCGCGGTACTTCTGGGCCGCGCAGGCGGCCAGGGCGCCCAGCGTGAGCCCGTGGTAGGCGTTGTCGTAATAGGCGATGTCGGTCTTGCCGGTGTGCTGCCGCACCATCTTGAGAGCGAACTCGTTCGCCTCGGTGCCGCCGGTGGTGAAGAAGACGCGCTCGAGCGGGCGCGGCGACAGGGTCACCAGGCGTTCGGCGAGATCGACCAGGGCGGGGGTGGTGTGGCGTCCCGAGACTTGCGTCACCTTGCCGAGCTGGTCGGCCGCCGCCTTCATGACGCGCGGGTGGCAGTGGCCGGCCTGATTGACGAAGTAGCCGGACGTGAAGTCGATGAACTCCTTGCCGTCTGCGTCGGTGACCACGCAGTCCTTTGCATCGACCACCGGCACCGGCTCGCCGGTGCCACTCCAGGGGCGGATGACGTACCGGCTGTCGCGGCTCAGGATGTCTGGCGCCGGGGACGGGGTCCTTGAGCTCATGGGCCGGAGGAGTATATCAGCGCGAAGGGACGGGGGCGCGGCGTCCGCGCTCCCGGCCTAGGCCGCCATGTCTTCGCCGGATGGCGTGTCCTCGGCCACGAAGCGCGCTCGCGACGGGTCCCAGATACGGCAGAGGTCGCCGCTGAGCGTGGGACGGACGGCGCCTCCGGGAGCGGGCGGCGCCACATCATAGATCCGGTAGCGGGCGCGCCGCGTGAGGTTGCCCGCCTCGTAGGTGCCGGACTGGATACCGCGCACCGCGATGAGGGCGCCGTCCGGGCCGGGCAGCTCCTCGTAGAGATCGAGGTGCTCGTGACCATGAATCACCAGCTCGGCGCCGGTCTCGGCGAGGACGGCGGCGAAGTCGGCTCGATCGCGCAGGCCGCGCACGATGCTCCTGGCGCGGGTGCCGGCCGGCGGGTGGTGGATGGCGACCAGGCGGAAGCAGTGCGCCAGGCGCGGATCCGACAGGGCGGCGCGCAGGCGCTCGAGCTGGCCCTCGCCGATCCGGCCCCAGGCGGTGAACCACGGGGTGGCCAGGCTGGTGGACAGCGCGATGACGGCGACCTCGTCGCGCAGGCGGACCACCGGCCAGCGCTCCCCGTCCGGCCAGACCCAGTCGGGATCGGGCTGGTGGTAGGCATCGAAGTGGGCGGCGAAGTACTCGGCGCCGCGCGCGACGTAGGCGTCGTGGTTGCCCGGCAGGACGGTCACGTTGGCGGGGCCGAGCTCGATGGCGTCGAAGAAGCGGCGGGCGAAGCGGAACTCCTCCTCGAACGCGAGGTTGGTGATGTCGCCGGTGACGATCACCTGATCGATGGCCGAGCGGTTGAAGTCGGCGACCATCGCCTCGAACACCTCGGCGTGGTAGTGGCGGCCGCGGTTGGCGATGAGGTTGAGGCCGCCGATCCAGCGCTTGTTGGCGAAGTCGAGCGCGCGGGCTCCGTTCAGGCTGAGCAGGTGCAGGTCCGAGCAGTGGGCGACGCGCATGGCGGAACGTCCGTCGAAAGGGTAGCGTGTCGGCGATGGCGGCGAAACAGCGGATCGCAGGAGGGGGCCGATGAGACGAGGCGAGAGCTGGCAGCGGCCGCCGGCGGTGGCCGGGCGCTTCTATCCGGCGGACGCGAAGGAGCTGACGCGCGACGTCGAGAAGTACCTCGCCGCCGGACGGGCGGGGGGCGAGCCGGTGCGCGCGCTCGCGCTGATGGCGCCGCATGCCGGCTACATGTACTCGGGCGGCGTGGCCGGGCAGGTCTTCGCGCGGGTGGCGGTGCCGGAGCGGGTGGTGGTGATGGGGCCGAACCACACCGGGCGCGGCGAGCGCGTGTCGGTGGTGCCGGCAGGCTCCTACGCGCTGCCGGGCGGACCGGTGCCGATCGATGCGGAGCTGGCGGGGGCGATCCTCGACGAGGTGCCGGGGGCGCGGCCGGACGCCGACGCGCACCGGTCGGAGCACTCAGTGGAGGTGGAGGTGCCGTTCCTGCGCGCGCTCCGGCCGACGGTGCGGTTCGTGCCGATGGTGCTGTCCGGGTTGTCGGAGAAGGACTGCATCGCGGTCGGCGAGGCGCTGGCGCGCGCGATCGCGCGGGTCGGCGGCGACGTGCTGGTGGTGGCGTCGAGCGACATGAGCCACTACCTGCCCGACGCGGAGGCGCGGCGGGTCGACAAGATCGCGCTCGACGCGCTCTTGACCGGGGAGGCTGCAACGCTGCACCGGACGGTGCGCGAGCGCGACATCTCCATGTGCGGGGTCATCCCGACCACGGCGATGCTGGCGTACGCGCGGGCGGCCGGGGCCCCGGGCCAGCCGGAGCTGATCGCCTACGCCACCAGCGGCGATGCGAGCGGTGATCGATCGAGGGTGGTCGGCTACGCCGGCGTGGTGGTCGCCGGCTGAATCTGGAAAGGGTTGGTCGCCCGGTTGCTGCCGGCGCTGCGGACGGGGTAGGTAGGGGAGATGAAGGCGGCCGCGGTCGTTGTGCTCGCCCTGGGGCTGGCCGTGGCGGGCGGCTGCGCCAAGAAGCTCGAGCGCAGCCTGGTCAAGCCGGAACAGGTCGGCACGCTCGACCACGAGTCGCCGTTCCTCAAGGTGCACATGCGGGACGGAGGGCTGTACGTCCTCAGCCACTGGTCGGTCGACGAGGAGAAGCGCGAGGTGGTCGGCACCGGCGACCGGTTCGACGCCCGGCGCGAGGTGGTGTCGACCGGTTCGGCGCGCATCGCGATCGCCGACGTCGTCCTGTTCGAGACCAACGTGGTCAAGACGTCCGGCGTGACGGCGGCGATGACGGTGGTGACCGGCCTGTCGGTGGCGGTGACGGTGGCCTGCCTGGCCAACCCGAAGGCGTGCTTCGGCTCGTGTCCCACCTTCTACCTGGCGGCGGGCGAGGGCGGCGGCGAGCTCCTGGCGGCGGAGGGGTTCTCGGCCAGCATCGCGCCGTCGCTCGAGGAGCGCGACGTCGATCATCTCTTCCGCGCCCGGCCCGCCGGCCGCGAGCTGGTGGTGCGGCTGACCAACGAGGCCTACGAGACCCACGTCATCCGCTATGCGCGGATCATCGCGGCGCGGCGGCCGCCGGGCGGCCGGGTGCTGGCCGAGCGCGACGGCCACCTGGTGGCGGCCAGCCGGCTCGACGCGCCCCGCTCCTGCCGGGCCGCCGAGGGCGACTGCCGGAGCGCGGTCGCGGCGATGGACGGGGTCGAGCGCTGGAGCCGCACCGACGGGCGCGACCTCGGCAGCCGCGAGGTCATCGAGCTCGAGTTCGCCGCCGGCGGCGCCGGCGGGGTCGAGCGCGGCCTGGTGATCGGCGCCCGCCAGACGTTCCTCACCACCTACCTCTTCTACCAGGCCCTGGCCTACCTGGGCCGCTCGGCCGGGGAGGCGCTGGCCGCCCTCGAGCGCGGGGGCGGGCGGGCGGCCGATGGGTCGATCGACATGCGCACGGTGCTCGGCGGGATCGCCGTCGAGGTCGAGGGGGCGGACGGCCGCTTCGCGGAGGTGGGCGTGTTCGACGAGACCGGCCCGCTGGCGGCCGACGTCCAGGTCGTTCGACTGCCGCCCGGCACCGGTCGGCGCGTGCGCCTGCGGGTGACGCGCGGCCACTACCGGCTCGACCTGGTGGCGCTGGCGGTGCTGGCGCCGGGGCCAGTGCACGCCCTCGAGCTCGAGCCGGTCGCGGTCGAGCGGGGCGGGGCCCCGGATGGGGCGGCGCTGGCGGCGCTGGGCGGAGGCGACCAGCAGCTGGTCACCGGACCGGGCGACGAGTATCGCGTCCACTACCGGCTGCCCGCGGCGGACAGCGAGCTGTTCCTCGCCAGCCGCGGCTACTACCTCGAGTGGATGCGCGACGAGTGGGTGGCGGAGGAGAGCCGACCGCGCGCCGCGCTGTTCCTGCTCCAGCCGCGCCTCATGCTGCGCCTCCTGGCCCCGTCGTTCCGCAAGGTGGAAGATCGGATGGAGGAGATGTTCTGGCGCAGCCGCTACGCGCCGCGGGGGGCCCATGCGCGCTAGGCGCACCGGCGCGGCGCTCCTGTCCTGCGTCTCGGCGCTGGCGGTGAGCGGATGGCTGCCGCTGGCCGGCGGCTGCACGGCGGCGAGCCCGGCGCCACCGGGGTCGCGGCTCACCATGGAGCAGGCGCAGCGCGACCCGCACGGCGCCTGGATCAACATCGTCACGCTCCAGGGCGAGGTGGCCGGCGAGCTGCTCGCGGTCGAGGCGAAGGCGCTGGTGGTCGCGTCCACTGCCGGATTTCAACGCGTGCCGGTGGCGCGGATCCGCAGCTGGAGCCTGTCCTGGTACGAGGCGGACAACGGCGGGGTCATCATCGTCGGCGTCCTCGGCACGCTGTCGACCCTGAGCCACGGATGGTTTCTGGTCCTGACCGCCCCGCTCCTCTGGATGATCCCGACCCCGATCATGGCGCGTGCCCAGTCGAAGCAGGGCCACGAGTCGGGCAGCCTCGGCGATGCGGACGGCCACCTCCACCTGGCGGCCTACGCCCGCTTTCCCGCCGGCCTGCCGCCTGGCTTCGATCCCACCGCTGCGCCGGCGCCCGAGGGAGGCGCCGGCCAGCGCTGCTATCCCAACCAGACCTGCGACGCCGGCCTCTCCTGCGCGCGCGGCGTCTGCCGCCCGGCGACCCCGAGCGCGCCGCCGCCGCCGCCGTCCGGCACATCGCCGCCGCCGCCGGGGACCCCGCGATGATCGCGGTCGGCCGCACGGCGCGCCGCGGCCTGGCCCTGCTCCTGGCGACCGGCCTGGCTGGCTGCTCCTTCGTGCTGATGGACAAGCCGCCCGACCGGGTCGGCGCGGCCTATCCGGTCTGCAGCGACGGGCCGGGCGCCCCGCTCACCGACGTCGCCCTCGGTGCCATCGCCGGCCTCATCGCCTTCGGCATCTGGAACGACCACAACGAGTGGGACGAGCCCATCTCCGACGAGGACCGCAACGCGCTCATCACCTTCGGCGCGCTCAGCGTCGTCCACTTCACCTCGGCCGCGTTCGGCGCCCACTGGATGTCCCAGTGCGAGGCGAAGCGCGGTGCGTGGGAACGCGCGCAGGTCCGTTACGGCCGGCCGTCAGACCCGCGCCCCATCGCGTCGCCGCCCGCCATCCCGCCGCCGCCCCGGCCCGCCCGCGGCGGCCCCGGCGAGCCCTGCTACCCGAACGACACCTGCAACGCCGGCCTCACCTGCGACCTCGCCGCCCGGACCTGCGCGGCCGCCCCAGCCCCGCCGGCCACGCCTCCTCCGCCGCCGCCCGCGCCGCCCTGACAGGCTCAGCGGGCCCGGCGGATGTCGATCCTGAGATTTCGGTAGGAGCCGCCGCGGTAGCGAGC
>Ga0111539_10010556_pt1 | contig 11630 bp, 7 predicted proteins | sample RhiMethybrSRZTD1_FD_79667 | JGI IMG/M metagenome (GOLD analysis project Ga0111539, IMG submission 79667) | Populus rhizosphere microbial communities from Tennessee, USA - Rhizosphere MetaG P. TD hybrid SRZTD1 (version 2) (version 2) | ecosystem: Host-associated > Plants > Roots > Rhizosphere >...
AAATCGCTGAGAGTTCACGTGGCAGTTTTCTTGCTCAGCAGACTTGTTGCGATATGTCTGCGTCCGCGGTTCCGCCCGACGAATTCTTCAACGCGCTTGACGGCCAGTCTCTGTCGGTTGAGGGACGTGCCTGGAGTGTGTGCGTGTTCAGTGTGACGGACGCGAACGGTAACCGCTGGGTGCAGCTCGCGCTCGAAGGCGGCGACCGCAAGGTGCTTACGCTGAGACTGGCGCCTTCGCAGCATCCGGAACAGGCATTTGTCTCGCTCTCCTGTTTTTTGGCCGATCCGATCGCGGCCCCCAACGTCCTGTCGCACGTAGCCTGATCCAGGCCAGACGCAGAACAGTAATTGCCGCGTCGCAGATGCCGTCGCTGGCCCGTCACTCCCGCTGAAAGTCGCGGATTCACGCCTGAATTGCGCAGTTCGCTGGCTGGCATGTGCCTTGCCCCTTCCTGTCGCGTCATGCGAATTGTCTCCATCAAGACCGTCACCTGCGCCGCGGCTCTTATTGTCGGCGTCACCGTTTCTCCGGTGGTCGCGCGGCAGTCCGGGGCTCGCGATGCGCGCGGCACTGCCACGGCGCGTCCTGAACAGAGTCAGCGGCCATCGCTTGCGCCCGGCGACGAGGAGCTCGAGGGCACACTCGAAGTGCTCGTCGAGGATCACGCGCGCGGCGCGGTCGTGCACACGTTTCTCGACACCGGCCGCGGCAAGGTTCGCCTGCTGGAAGCGCTGGGCGAAAACGCGCTGAACGGTATGGTGACCGGACAGCGCGTGCGCGCGCGCGGACGCCGGTCGCAGGATGGAGGCACACTTCAGCTCAGGCCGGGCGCGACGAGCGGAGGAGACTCCAGCGTCACGACGGTTGCGCTGGCGACGAGCAACACCTTCGGCCAGCAGCGCGTGCTCGTGATCATGGTGAACTTTCAGGACAACACGGCGCTCTCGACCAACTACAGCGACGCCTACCAGACGACGTTCGGCGGCGTGAACGCCTTCTATCAGGAGAATTCCTACGGACAGACGTACATCACCGGCGACGTGGTCGGACCGTTTACGGTGGCGATGAGCTCGTCGGTGTGCGATCAGTACGGACTTGCCAGCCTTGCCGAACAGGCGGCGGTGAACGCCGGCGTGAACGTGAACAACTATCCGCGTCGCGTGTTTGCGTTTCCAAACAATGCGTGCACCTGGTGGGGACTCGGCAACGTCGGCGGCAATCCGTCGCGCGCCTGGATCAATGGCGCCTATCAGCTGAAAGTCGTGGCGCACGAGCTCGGTCATAACTTCGGCGACTGGCATTCCAACTCGCAGCCGTGCGAGAACGGCGCCTGCTCAGTGTCGCTCTACGGCGACGATCGGGACACCATGGGCGGCCCGGGACAGGGCCACTTCAACGCGTATCAGAAAGAGCGGCTCGGCTGGCTGAACTACGGTGCATCTCCGGCGATTCAGACGGTGACGGCATCAGGCACCTACTTCATCAGCGCCCTGCAGACAGCCGACGCGAGCCCCAAGGCCCTGAAAGTATTGAAGACGCCTGCGGCCGGCGCGAACACCTACTACTACGTCGAAGCGCGCGCGCAGATTGGATTTGACAGCGGTTACGCCCCAGGCGTGCTGATTCACTCGGGGAACGAGTCGGACGGCAACACGAGTCTGCAAATCGACCTCGATCCGTTCTCGAGCGGCTTTGACCCCATGCTCGACCCGGGCCAGAGCTTTACGGACCCTGACCGTAACATCACGTTCCGGACACTGTCGGCAGATGCGACCGGCGCCTGGATCTCCGTGGAGATGCCTGTCGCGCCGTGCACGATGCGTGCGCCTAACGTGACGCTGTCGCCATCGGGCACGGTGTCGGCCACCGCCGGCGTCGCAAAGGCGTTCACAATGACCGTGAAGAATAACGACGACACGACCTGCGCCGCGGCGGTGTTCGCACCGCAGGTGTCAGTGCCTGGCGGCTGGACGTGGACGTCGGCGTACTCGTCGATTACGCTCGTGCCTGGCGCGTCGACGCCAGTGGCGCTCACGGTAACGCCGTCCCTGACGGCCACGGGCTCTTCTGTGGTGACGGCATTCGCAACGCGGACGAACGTCAGCGGCCCGAGCAATCAGACGTCGGTGACGATGTCGATTCCGGCGCCGACTCCAACGCCCACGCCAACACCGACGCCTACGCCGACACCTCCGCCGCCGACCTCGCCTGCCGATCTGGCGCTGAGTCTTGTGAATACGACGAGTGGGGCGCAGTTCACGTTGACGGCGACCGTGAGAAACAGCGGCGCCCTGGCCTCAGGCGTCACGGTGAAGTTCAGTGTCAAGGATCCGCGTGGCACGGTGCAGAATTACACCGCGATCACCAACTCGATCGGCGTGGCGACCGTGAAGGACCGCCTGAAGCCCAAGGATCCGCGCGGCGCCTATGTGACCACTGCGACGGCCACGCTCGGCGGCTCGACATCGACCGGCTCGGCTGGATTCATCTACTAGTAGATCTCACGACTCGACGGTTTGGAGGCCCCAGGGCTTTTCTGCCCTGGGGCTTTTCCTTTTCATTCCTCCGGCGCGGTTAGAATTCCCCCAGTGTCCCTGCCCTACTCCCAGGCCTGGTACGACGCGCTTCGCGCGACGCTCGGTGATCAGGCGTGCCGGCAGCTCGGGATCTACGTCATCCCTGACGACTTCCTTCTTTCAGTGGTCGTCCCTGCCTACAACGAACAGAACACGCTGCAGGAAATCATCCGGCGTGTGGCGGCGGTGCCGGTACGGAAGGAAATCATCATCGTGGATGACCGGAGCCGCGATGACACTTGGAAGGTGATGCAGGAGATCCCGGCCGAGTTCGAATCACCGCAGAATCGGATCGTCCTCAAACGTCACGAGGTGAATCAAGGCAAGGGACGCGCGTTGCGCACCGGGTTCGCGGCGGCCACGGGCACGGTGGTGGTTGTGCAGGACGCAGATCTCGAGTACGACCCTGCCGAGTTTCCGCGCCTGCTCCACCCCATCGTCGATGGACGGGCCGATGTCGTGTACGGCAGCCGGTTCCTCGGCGACCAGGCACATCGGGTTCTGTACTTCTGGCACTACCTCGGCAATAAGGTGCTGACGACCGCCTCGAACTGCTTCACCAACCTCAACCTCACCGACATGGAGACCTGCTACAAGCTCTTCCGGCGCGAGGTGTTGGCGGAAGTGCTGCCGACGCTGCGGCAGGACCGGTTCGGTTTCGAGCCGGAAATCACAGCCAAAGTGGCCCGCCGGCAATACCGCGTTTTCGAAATGTCTGTCAGCTACTCGGGCCGCACCTACGCGCAGGGCAAGAAGATCGGCTGGAAGGATGGTGTGCAGGCCTTGTGGTGTATTTTCCGTTACGGTCTGGCGGACTGAAAAAGAAAGGGCTGCCAGCCTGGCGGCCGGCAGCCCTTCTAGACCGGTACTTGTGTGCGGAGCTTCGGTCAGTTACCCCGCTGGCACCGCGCCATCATCCCTAGTGGCGCAACGCCCATACCGAGCACTGAACTCATAGCGATGTTCGTACCAGAATTGTGATTGTGGAGAACGGCCCAGAAATCTTGTGCGTCTTAAACTGACCACGGCGCGCAGCGATTTCCGCCGTGGGCCGATCGTACCTGCTCCGTCTCTGGAAAAACAAAAGGGCTGCTGACCTGTGGTCAGCAGCCCTTCGAAGTAATTGATCAGCTGCGACTAGCTGTTGCGACGCCGACGACGGGCCGCGACCGCGAGTCCGACGAGTCCCGTGCCGAGCAGCATCATGCTGGCGGGCTCAGGGACCGGACTGCAGTTGCCCGTGCACTGGTCGTCAACGGTCACGCTGGTATCTGCCCAAACCAGAAAGGTTCCGGCCGGCGTGATGATGTCGGCAACGAAGAAGTGGTGATCGTTCACCCCATCGCCCGTACTGTCAGTGAAGGACGCCAACGTGATCCCGGTCTTGTTGATCCTGAACTGGAGCGGGCCAGGGTTCGGATTGCTGCCGCCAGGTGCGCAGAGTACCTGGGGCGGTACAGCGGGGCCTACGCCGCACTCGGCCGTATTCGAGAACGTTCCCAAGGATGGACCAGTGACTGCTAATGGCCCACCAAACGTCCAAACCCAATCACCCCCGGCACCATCCTGAAGCAGCGTGATGTCGGCGGACGTGACAGCGGTGTTCAAGTTATAGGCAAAGGCGACATGGCCACCGCCAGTCGTGACGAAGCCGGCGCCGGCGGCCAGCGTAACTGTCACGGTCACCTGGTTTGGCACGAGCTGCGTGAGGACCACAGTTCCGAACGGCCCGGAGCCGTGACCATCGCTTTGATTCAGCGTGAACTGAATGCTTGCGGCTGAAGCAGCCGACGGGAGGGCCAGCATCGCCAGCAGTCCCACCACAGGTCCTAACATTTTCTTCAACATGGAATTCATCACCTTTGTCTCTCGTGCCCTACTTTGAAATCGCTGGCCTTGACCGCGGCATCGAACCACGGCAAGCACACCATATTCGGACGGCTCAATAGCGAGAGTCGTGCCAAAACTGTCATTTACTTCAGCTTCGATTGATTCGTGTCAATTCAGGCTGCTTTCTGCATAATCCTTCTCGTCACTGCTCAGCCTTCATGCCGACATGAAGCGGTTATTCTTCCTCGGTACGGACTAATGTCTACATGTAGCTGCGGGCGGATGACTCTGGGCACACAGGGCCAGTCGCCAGAAGGGGTTGGACGGGAGTCAAAAGTCCGCCTCCAAGAAGGCATCTGATTCTCAAAAACGTAATTTGTTTTGATTTGCCAGCAAAACTTCAGTACTCATTTTAGGATCGTCTCTTGCAGTCGTGCTCGGCAGGAGTCAACCTTGTCGAACTTCATCGTCAGAAGTCTACTTGCCGTGTCATTTACCGTCGCCATGGTCGCAGCACCACGAGCCGTCAGTGCAGGCGAACTTGACTGTACAGCCGGGTGCGCAGAGCTGTTCCAAGGCGCCTATTTCGTCACGGTTGACCAGCAGTCGACCGGCACCGGCGTCATCGATTCCTTCGTCCGCATCTCCGGGAACCAGGATCAAGTGGACGGCCACAACACGAGCGGCCGGCCCTTGAAGAACGACGAGAACAACTCGCCGCAATTCACCCGGGACCTTCAGCTCAAGAACGTCCCGCTGGTCACGCTGGATCTGGCCGGAACCGCAAATGACGGTCAGTACTACGAGTTCCTGCTGGACATCAATCAGGAAGGGAACGACCCCTTGCTGGCCTTGTCTCAGGTCAGAATCTGCACCGCGCTTACCGGTGGCCAGACTCAAACCGACGGCTGCCCAGGCACGCTCAAGTACGTCATGGACACAGCCCCAACCGATGACTACGTCAAGCTGGACTACAACCTCAACTCAGGCAGCGGTAGCGGTGACCTCTTTATGTATATTCCCGTCGCCACCCTGGGCACGAACCTCGAGAGCTTCGTCTACCTCTACTCCCAGTTCGGCACTCCGGAGTTCATTGACAGCCCGGACGACAAGCACACCTACGGCAACAACGATGGTTTTGAGGAATGGGCTGTTCGACGCTGCGAGAACATCACGCTGGTCTGCAGTGGCCAGAACCTACCCCAAGTCCCCGAGCCGGCATCAGTGATCCTGCTGGGCCTGGGACTGGTCGGCGTCAGCGCGGCCGTCCGGAAACGTCGCGCCGCCTAACTCGAAAGCCGGCAATTTGAGGCCCGGGGCCCTAAGGCTCCGGGCCTTTTCTATTTCAAGGTACCCAGAAGGCGTTTCGCCTCCGCAGCCTCGGGCATCGTCGGATTCAGTCGAAGGGCCGTCTCGAGCTCGGTCCTTGCCGGGGCTGGCTGGCCGGCCTGCGCGTATGCTGCACCGAGCCGATAACGAATCCCGGCGCTGCCAGGTGCCGCCTTCGCCGCTTCCTGCAAGTGAAGCACGGCCTGCTTCGGCTTGCCTTGCTGGAAATAGACCCACCCAAGCGTGTCGATGACGTCGGGTTCGTTCATCTGCGTCCGCGCCACCTGCGCCATCGCCAGGGCGCGGTCCAGGTGCTCCTTGCGCTCGGCATAGATCCACGCCAGGTTGTTGGACGCGACGGCCGCGCGCGGGCTGATCTGAAGCACCTTCTCGTATTGCGCGATGGCCTCCGGCGTCTTCCCCTGGCGTCTGAGCACAATCGCCACCATCGTCAGGGCGGCCACGTTCGCCGGCTCGCGCTCGACGATGCGGTTGAATTCCTGCCGGCCGTCCTCCAGCCGTCCCTGCGAGTAATACAACTGGCCCAGCAGGCCATACGCCTGGATGTTTCCGGCATCCTTGCCAATCACGTCCTTCAGAGCTTGCTCAGCCCGTGTTGGGTCGCCTGTTACCGCATACGTGCGCGCCGCCAGCATCATCAGCTCGGGCCGGCTCGGCGTCTTGGTCAGTGCCTCCTGCACCCTTGCTCGGGCATTGGCAGGCTGCTTCGAAATAAGGTCAACACCTATCAGGCCCGATAGCGTCTCCAGGTTCGTCGGATCCAAGGCAAAGGCGGCCTCGAGCGATCGGCGCGCTTCGGGGTAGTTCTTCTGTTGCAGCGAAATCTTGCCCGCCAACGACAGGACCGGAGCGGACTTCGGATACAGCTTCTTCAGCTGGTCCATCTCCGGAACCGCGAGCGCGAGGTCTCCGCGTTGAACGAGCGCCCGAATCAGAGTGAGCCGGACACCGGCATCAAGGGGTGCGGCCTTCACGGCAGATGCCGCAAACGTTACGGCTCCGTTGGGATCACCGGCAGCAAGGCTGAGTTCGGCCAGTTGGTGGTATGCCGATACGGTCCGTGGATTGAACTCGAGCACCTTCCTGAATGCCTCTGTCGCCTGTTTCAAATCGCCCTTCGACCGGTAAATCTCACCGAGCATGTAGAACGCCGACGCGTTTGTCCGGTCGTACTCCGTGGCCAGCCGGAGCTTCTTGAGTGCTTCGTCCGAATTCCGCTCGCTCCAGAGAAACCGCGCCTTCAGCACGAGCGCGTTGGAATCTCCCGGATTCTTTGCCAGCACGTCGTCGATGAGCTCGTGTGCCTTCGTGCCATTACCCGCTGCAAATTGCGCGGCCGCCAGTCGTATACCGGCGCCCGCTCTGGTGGCGCGATCGGCGTCGTTGGCAAGAGCGCTCAGCGCATCCAGCCCTTCCTGACGTCTGCCCCGCAGCATGTAGTAGTCGGCGAGCCGCAGGCGCGCGGAAGGGTCGGTCGACGCCGTCGCTTCAGCTTTCAGAAACCTCTCGGCCTCTGATGGACGGCCACTAGCGAGATAGAACGTGGAGAGCACACGGTTCGCCAGCAGATTACCCGGCTCCAGTTCAGCGGCCTTCAGGAACACCTTTTCCGCGTCTGCGGGACGGTTCGAAGACCAGTAGAAATTGCCGAGTGCGGTGAGCGCTTCGACGGACTTCGGGTCGATACTGACGGCCTTCTTGAAGGCAGTCTCCGCTTCCGCCAGCTGTTTCTGCTGGACCTCGAAGGTGCCGAGGTTCGAGTACAACTCCGACCGATCGGGGGCGACCTTGATCGCAGCCTCGATCTCGGCCACAGCGGCCGCAACGTCCTTCAGCTTGGCGAGAGCATTGGCCTTCAGCACCATCGCGACGATGTTTTTGGGGTCCAGAGCAAGAACGCTTTCAGCGAGACCCTGCGCCTCTGGAAACTGGCCCGCCATCAACCGCATTGAGCCAGCCTTCAATTTCGCCTCGATACTCGCCGGCAGCAGATCGGCGGCGCGCACGAACGCGGCCATTGCTCCTGCCTTGTCATTGACCTGGAGCAAAGCGTCGCCACCTTTCAAATAGGCCTGGGCCATTGAAGGATCGGCTTTGAGCGCCAGCTCGTACTCGATTACCGCCTCTCTCCATTTCTTCTCGCCGGCATACGCCTCGGCGCGACTGAAATGATTCCTGGCCTGGGCTCCTTTGTCGCTGCAGCCCGGCCCGACGATGGCCGCGGCAACGATTGCTGCGAGAAGTAGGGGAGTAACGTGCGATCGAGACCTGAACATGCTGGACAGTTCATCGGCTCCACGGCCCGCCTCGAACACAGCCTTGGCCCTCAGGGCACATTTTCGGAATTGGCAAAACAACGATGCCGAGCAAACGAATCCGTAGGTGCTGGTTAAATGACTGTGGCTACGTCACTTAGGGCGATTGAACAGCGCCTGCGAAGGCCCCAGAAGCTGGCATCGCCATTGCCCCTCGGCAGGTCATGGAAATTCGGCTCGGCTGGTTCAGAAATACGCTTGGCGTCGTCTTTGGTCTCGTCGTCGGATTCATCGCGACGAGTCCGGTCGCACTGAAGGCGATCGCTATGCTTCCCGTTGTCTCGATTTTGACGCCGAGTCAGAACCAGGACGTGTCCGGGGCTGTGACGTTTTATGCGACGGCCAATTCCGAGGGCGTTGCCTCTCTCCAGTTCCAAGTGGACGGCCAGGACTTCGGCAGCGAGATCACCGCGGGCTCGTGCAGGGCGACGTGGAACTCAATAGAAGTCACGGACGGACTCCACACCGTGCAGGCGGTCGGCCGGGATCAGTTCAACAACACCCTCACGTCACAGTCGGTGACGGTTCGAGTGAACAATTTTGTGCCGACGCCGACGCCGACGCGGACACCCACTCCGACTCCAACACCGACCCCAACTCCAACGCCGACTCCGACTCCGACACCTAAGCCGCCGACAGCGCCGCCCGTTGTCACGTCGCCTGCGAACACTGTGACGATTCTTTCCCCGTCACCCAACACCCTTATTCAGGGCATCGTGCCGGTATTCATCGCGATTCCGGCTCAGGCTGACGATGTCTGGCTGCAGCTCAGAAACGCCTGGGGCGAATCGATCAATAAGTGGCACCTCACGGTGGTGCCAAGCGCGACCTCGACCACCGTTCAGGTCAACGCAGAGATCGGAACACTGCCGACCGCCAGCTATTCACTTATCGCGACAGCGTCGGTGAATAACGTCGTGGTGACGAGCGATCCCGTCCCGGTCCGTGCTGAGAGCAACACCGTCGCGCCGCCACCGGCGCCTCCCCAGACACCGGTGCCTCCGCAGACACCAACACCGGGCTCGCCCGTTGCGCCCGGACCGCCGTCTCGAACCAAGGCGCCGACTGCCGGGGGGACCGTCCCCACCCTCGGAACGGGGAATGCTCGTCCGAGACCGCAGGCTCAACCCGTGGTGTGGGAGCGCGCGCTCGCGCGGAGCACGGCGGCCTCGACGTCGTCTCAAGCCAAGGCCGGCGCAAAGAGCCTGACCGGGGCGGCCAGCAAGACACAGAAATCCACGGCTCCCGCAACCGGCAAGAGCACAAGCCTGCCCGCGGGAACAGTCGTTATCGGACTGGGTACGTGCAGTGGTCCGGACCCGTACGCAAAGAATCCGACGCTGAAAGGCGAATGCGTGTCCGGAACCTGGTTCCCCCGCGTCAGGAAGGCCGAACCGAGGCGTCAGCAATAGGCTGGCGACGGGTGACCATTGTTCGCTGTGAGGGAGACAAGTTCTTTGAATCCTGTGACAGGAATGATACGGCGTTACGGAACGCAGATTGCTAGAACAGAGTTATCGTGCATATTGAGCTTACGTCAACGCTCACACAGGAAGATGAGAACCGCCTGGCGGCGGTTGTCCTGAAGGCCCTGTCAGGCATGCTCGACATGCTCCCGATTTCCTATCTGGTCCGTGTGGAGACCACCGACCAGAACGTCATCGAACACGTGAGTCCAGGCCTGTCGAACTGGGACTCAATGCCTGCCCTGGCTACAGAAACTCCGGGGCCACTCGTCGAGTCGTAGGCTGACTCCGCCGGAGTCCGCTTCCGGTATCCTTTAGTTTCATGATCATGAGGACCCTGTCGGCGTTCGGGGCGGCAGTGCTGCTGGTGACGCTGGCCTCGGGCCCGGCTTGGGCACAATCCGCCGCCAACGTCTTGCTGGTCGTCAACGATGCCAGCCCGGAGTCCGGCGAAATTGGCAACTACTATGCAGCCGCCCGCCAGATTCCGGCCGATCAGATCGTCAAGATTTCCGCCCCAGTCACCGATTCGCTCTCCCGTCCCGCGTTCGACGCAAACATCCAGGCTCCGATAGCGTCGTTCCTTGCAAAACACCTTCTGCACGACCGGATTCTGTACATCGTCCTGACCAAAGGCATTCCCCTTCGAGTCGAAGGAACCGAGGGACCGAATGGCACGGTCGCCAGCGTGGACTCAGAGCTCACGCTGCTCTACCGGCGCATGGTCGGCGCCGCAGTACCGGTGATCGGTCGCGTTGACAACCCTCTGTTTCTCGGTGACAAACCGGTAAAGACTGCAAAGCGCTTCTCGCGGCTTGATTCCGATCTCTATCTAGTCACGCGGCTTGATGGCTTTTCGGTTGCCGATGTGAAGGCGCTCATCGACCGGGGCATGAAGCCGGTCAGGGACGGGCAAATCGTGCTCGACCAGCGCGCGACCTTGATCGATCGCGGCGGTGATGCCTGGTTGCAGGAGGCGTCGGATCGACTCACGAACGATCAATACGGCGCACGAGTTCAGTTCGAAAACACGCGGACCGTGGCGAACGTCTCCGGCCCCGTGATTGGATACTTTTCCTGGGGATCCAACGACCCTTCCAACCAGCGTCGCGTGATGGGACTGTCATTCGTCAACGGCGCGATTGGCGGCATGTTCGTCAGCACGGACGGCCGGACGTTCAGGGAGCCAAATCCGAATTGGAAGCCTGCAATCGCGGGCAGCGCGTCAGGCGGTCAGTCCCTCATAGGCGACTTGGTCCGCGAGGGAATCACGGGTGTGGTTGGTCACGTCGCGGAGCCGTACCTCGACTCGATCGTCCGGCCTCAAATTCTTTTCCCGGTTTATCTTGCGGGCTTCAATCTCGCTGAATCGTTCTACATGGCGATGCCGTTTCTCAGCTGGCAGGACATCGTCGTTGGTGATCCACTCTGCTCCCCGTTTCAATCAGCGCCAGCGGCACAGGACCAGCTTCATCGGGGTGTGGACCAGGCCACTCTCCTGCCGGCGCTGTTTGCGGAGCGCCGCCTGAACAGTCTCAAGGACAGTAAGACACCAGTGAACCCCGAGGCGCTCACACTGAGCCTGCGAGGTTGGAGTCTGCTCAGTCAGGGGAAGCCAGACGCCGAGGTAGACGAAGTGCTGGCGCGAGCGACGGCCCTTGAGCCACGGCTGGTGACATCGCAATTGCGTCTGGCCACCGGTGCGGAAAAGCGCAACGACTACGACAAGGCAATCGAGCGGTACCGCGCGGTGCTGGCTGCCGAGCCGGGCAATCTGGTTGCTTTGAATAACCTCGCCTACATCCTGGCGGACAAGAAGAACCAGGCGGCTGAGGCTCTGCCCCTGGCTGAACGCGCCTATCGCCTGTCAGGCCAGGAGACAACGATCGCGGACACGCTGGGCTGGGTGCAGTTCAAGCTGGGAGACACCGCCAAGGCCCTGCTACTGCTGGACCAGGCCGCAAAGGGTGTGCCGCCAAATGTCGATATTCTGGTGCACGCGGCCATCGCGCACGCCTCTGTGGGCAATTCCGTGCAGGCACGGCGATACGTGGATGCCGCGATCAAAGCCGATCCGAAAGCGGCGGATC
>Ga0111539_10010557_pt1 | contig 11630 bp, 10 predicted proteins | sample RhiMethybrSRZTD1_FD_79667 | JGI IMG/M metagenome (GOLD analysis project Ga0111539, IMG submission 79667) | Populus rhizosphere microbial communities from Tennessee, USA - Rhizosphere MetaG P. TD hybrid SRZTD1 (version 2) (version 2) | ecosystem: Host-associated > Plants > Roots > Rhizosphere >...
ATTTGCCGGGTGTGACGTTTGGAATCGAGAACGTGCCATCCGCTCGCGTGTTCGCCCGCAGTCCGCCGCCGAGCGGCCCGGGGCCGCCGCGTCCTGCTCCGCGCCCCGCGAGCGCCGCGAGCGCACCGCCAAACGGCCCTACTGACGCTGAGCCGCTCTCTTCTGGAACGAGTATCACGGTCGCCGAACCACCGACCACCACACCTTTCACCGTTGCGAACGGCACGATTTGAATCTGGAAATCGATGCCGGTAATCTCCTGCGCCGCGGCCAGCTTCAAATGAGTCGCGTCGCCTGCGCTGATGACGCCGGGGTAGTAAGTTGGTGCATACCCGCTCGACTCCGATTGCTGAAATCCAGATGGATCGCCGATCGTCTGTCGCACGATTTGATCGAGACCGCCCGCCGCTGCGCTGACGAAGTAATCGCCAGGCGGTAAGCCGAACACGCGGTACTGTCCTCGATCGTCCGATTGGTCGGCGCCTGCCGGCGCGAGCTGCTTCTGGCCGCGGATGTACTGCTGACGGAGGACCGTCACGATCGCACGCGCGAGTGGCTCGCCGTCTTCGTCGAGCACTCGTCCGGTCACCACACCGCCTCTCGCAAGCCGGATATCAATGTTGGCGGCTTGTTGGCCGTCCGTGAGTTCGACCGGAGTGCCGGTGCCAGTGGCGCGTCGTTGGCCAAACGCGCCGTCGACGTAGCCGGATTTGGTTGCCGTAATCGTGTAGGTGCCCGCCGGAAGCGTCGTGACCCGGTACCGTCCCTGTTCGTCGGTGCTCACCGCGCGAGGACGTCCATTTCCTCCGATTACGACGCGTGCGCGCCTCACTGGCCGACCTGTATCCGCGGCGACGACTCGGCCGGTGATTGCCGCCGTTCCTGTCTGCGGCACGACGTCGCGCTGGGGCGCCGCACCGCGGCGTCCTCCGCCTGCCAGAGGTCCTCGCCCTGGTCCACCTCCTTGCGACGGCTGATTCTGGTCGGGCGTCGACGCCTGCCGTGCGAGCGGCAATCCCCCGTATACCGTGACGACGAAAACCGCCAGCGTCGTCCATCGAGCGAGCCCGCGGGAGTGAATCATGGCGTTCGGAGGATATTAGACCTGCGGAAGTGGCCTGGAGTGAACTCCGCGTCGGTGAAATTTCTGTGACCGGCCGGTCTCAGTCGCGCCCACGCTCACGAGGATCGGAGCATTCTTAGGCCGGCGACTCGCATCGCGCGGCATTTTAAGACCAATCGGGGGCGAGGCGAAAACGGAGCGAGCCGCCGAAGCGGCTCGCGATTAGTGACTAGAGACAGGAAAGGAGAAAAGAGAAGGGAGAAGAGAGGAGCAGCATTTCTCTTTGGTTGGATCGCAGAAATTGCAACGGGACTCACCGAATCGTACGCCCCGACCTGCTGATAAGAACTGACTAATCTCAGTTCTCCTTTCTCCCTTCTCCTTTTCCGTCTCGAGACATGATCGCAGCGTGACAGGGGATGGTGTCCGGTTGGCTCAATGGCGTCCGCCTTCGCGCGAAGCGCTTCGGCGAGATCTCGCCGGAGCCTCGGCGTAGGCGGACGCTCGTCGCCACACGTCTCGAATCGGTTTTGAAACCGGTTCTAGTGATTGATTAGCAATTAGCGATTGTTGATTCATTCACTCTTTATCTCCGCATCAGTCTTCAGCGCATTGGTGACCGACAGTTCGCCCAGACCTGTTGCGAGCGAGCGGGCGAGCATGCGCTCGACGTTGCTGTTGACGACGCCCGCAAGCGTCACGTGACCGCCCTCGACGATGACGTGAATCGGAGGGTTGGCCATCGCGGCGTAATTCCAAAACGATGGATTGCCGTAAATGGCGCGCGACACGCGATAGCGAAGTTCGTCATCGTACTGGGATACCGGCAGCACGCTGATCTCGCTGCGCATACCGCGGACGCCGTCAACCTTTGAAACACGTTTCTCGATATCGTCTTTCTTGAATGGCATGGTGACCTTCCCTGTCAACACGACCATTCCGTTCTCCACGGTGGCGTTGATGTCGTCGAAAATAGTGAGTCGCGCGTAGGTCGTAATCGATCGTCCAATGTCGTCCGCGAGGCGGACATCGCGTCGATCCTGGGCGAGTGCGTTGCGGCCAAATGCCGTCAGCACGACGAAGACGGCAACGAGTAAAACCCTGACTTTCATGATCCCCAAACCTCCGGCCAACACGCTCTGGTGCGACCTGCTGGCAGGCACGCCGTTATGACATAGCAACTCAAGAGACGGCAAAGGCGATGCCATCAAAAGGCTCAAAAATGTCTGAGGATTCGTGATGCGGAGTGGTTCGCTGTCCAGAACGGAGGCCAGTTACAGTGCCACGATCGTCAGGATGCCCGCCCCGATGAGCAGGAGCTGGCGAAACGGTCCGCCTTCGAGGCCGCCACGATGCAGATCGGGGATGAGATCGGACATCGCGACATATAGAAAATTCCCCGCCGCAAACGCCAGCACATACGGAAGCAGGTTCGGCAACGAGTGGGAAGCGGCCAGCATGCCGGCGGCACCAAGAATGCCGCCGATTCCTGACAGCAGATTCAGGATGAACGCACGTCCCTTGCTGAACCCCGCGCGCAAGAGAATCGCGACATCGCCGACTTCTTGAGGGATCTCGTGCGTCGCCACCGCAAGCGCTGTGGTGATGCCAAGCGGAATCGATGTGACGACCGCGGCCGCAATGACGGCGCCGTCGACGAACGTATGAAATGCGTCGCCGACAATCACCAGCGAGGCCGCGCTGCTCGTGTGCACTTCACACTCGTTGGCGTCGTGGCAGTGACGCCAGATCACGAGCTTCTCGAGGAGAAAAAACGCCAGAACTCCGATGAGCAGCGTGCTGAGCGCACGTGCCGGCGGCAATCGTTCAAGTGCTTGTGGCAGCAGCGCCAGGACGGCGACGCCGAGCAGCGTTCCAACGGCGTAGCTGATGGCCCAGGGCAGCGCCTTGATTCTGATCGAGTCGCCGAGCAGGAGAAACGTGGACGCCGCGACAACGCCGCCAAAGCTCCCGAGCACGCTCAGGCCGATGGCGACCGCATAAAGGTGCACGCAGCATTCTAGCGAATTCAGCTACGGCGTCGCGACGAACCCCTTCCGCGCCCGCACGTGATAGGTCGCGTTCTTCACCTCGACGCGGATCGCATGCCACTTGCCGTCTTTTGTCCCGCTTGCGGAGTAACCCAGATAGTACTGACGGCTCAGTTCATCCGCGATCCCAGTGGTCGCCGGGTTCAAATCTCGCGTGCTGCGGACGATCTCGGTGCGTCCGCCGCTATCGTCGGTGATTTCGCGCAGTGCGAAGGCGTTCACGCGATCGTCCATCCGGCCGCCGCTCCGTGGATTGGGCGAAGGAAACGACGGCGGTGTCGGCGGCGGTGGGTTTCGTCCTCCGGGCATCGGGAACGGAAACGGCACGGGGAATCTCGGCGTGCGCGGACGCTGAAAACGAGTCAGGTCACCCGGTATCCACCCGTACTCGCTCTGACTGTCGATGCCAATCGCGTAGACCAGCACCTCCGCCTCGCGGATCATTCGCTTCAATGACTGAACGTCGGTGCGGCTGCTCGTGTCGTTGCCATCTGAAATGATCACGATAGCCTTTTTGCGGTTGTGACCCGTCTGCGCTAGCGGCACCGCATCGGCAAGCGCATCATAGAGCGCGGTGCCTCCACGAGGCTGCATCCGCGACAGCGCGTAGCTCAGACGGCGCTTGTCTTTCGTCCACCCCTCCACGAGCACTGGATGATTGTCGAATCGATAGAGAAACACCTCGTCGTCTGGATCGTTGAGCTGTTCGAGGAAGCTGTTGAGCGCCTCGCGTGCGGCGTTCATCTTTTCACCTTCCATGCTCCCGCTCGTGTCGAGGACGATGCCAAGGCTCACCGGGACGCGCTCATTGTTGAAATGCGTGACCTCTTGAAGCTCGTTGTCCTGATAGACCCGAAAGTCCTCTTTGTGAAGTCCAGACACGAAGCGACCGGTCTGGTCGGTGACCGTCGCGGTGACGTTGATTAGCTCGACGCCCGTCTTGAAGCGAAACGACGGCTGGTCGCCGGTGCCCTGGGACTGCTGTTTATCCTGTTGCTGACCGCCGCGCGCATTCGCTTGCACGTTGATCAACACGACCGCAACAGCCGCCATCGCAAATACGAGAGATCTTGTGCGTGCCATGACGGGACCCCTATTTCTGTGCCAGCGCATCCGGGCCGCGCTTGTCGACGTGCGGCAGAACCCGTCCGTCTTCCGATCGGAAACCGACGCGATATCGTGCGACCTGACCAGCAACCGGGACGGGCACGACAAATGGCGATTCACCGCCCGGCGCGAGCGTCGTGAAGTCGAGTGGTGCCTGGCTGCTCGAAAGGAATTTCCCATCTGGACTGAACAGAAACACCGTTGCGACAACGTGAGTGACTGGTGCGCCGCTTCGCGGATTCTGCACCAGGCCAGTGATCACGAGTCGATCCGTCTCCTGCGTGTGCCGAAGCGCCAGAAGCTCCAGCGGTGCGATCTCAGCTTGCTTTGCGGCCGCCGTAGGCACCTTATCGGAAGCCGATTGTTTGTGCGACGTAAATGTGGTTACCCCAATCCCAATGGCCAGAGCGATTGCCGCGAGGCACCCGATTGCCACCAGGCGATTGGCCCAGGGAGATGGCCGCTCGGGGTCTGCAAAGAGGTCGGCGACGCCAGCGACACCGGGGCGAATCTCCAGGTCGTCGACATCCGTGGCTTCTTCCAAGGCGATTGGTTCAGCGACGACTCGCGCGGGACGCATCGACTCGCGTGACGCCTGAATGGGTTCGCGCGCCGGACGAACGGCCTCGTTCATGATCGGCTCGCCAGCTAATGCATTGAGCGCTTCTATTCGCGCGTCCGACCGCGCGCGTTCATGCCGCAGCATCGTCACGACGACGACGGCCATGCCGGCGGCGATTGCCAGCGCGATCGCGGTTACGACGATGAGTATGATTTGCATGTCAGCTACCGTTATCTAAGCTTGAATTCCACCGCGACTTCTACCATCACATCGACCGGCGTACCGAACCGCTTTGCCGGTGCGAAGCGCCACTGGCGCACGGCCTCGACTGCGCGCTGGTCGAGCCCACTTCCCAGGCCTCGCATGACGCGCACGTTCCCAACCGTTCCATCGGCACGGACAACAATCTCGAGCTCGACGTCGCCGACAACTCCCCGGCGACGCGCTTCCTCCGTGTAGTCCGGCCGAACTTCGCGCAGGATGCTGGGCGGTGTGATGCCGGCACCAGGCCGGTATGGCCCACCACCCGTTCCCCCGCCACTACCCGGACCGATCCCTGAACCAGTTCCTTCGCCTATTCCTGTCCCTTGACCGCTTCCGGCTCCCGCACCGGTCCCCGGCCCATGACTGTCCGAGTCCTTTGCGGTGGCAAGTACGCCGGCTTTGTCAGTTGTATCCGCTGGCGCCTGCGCTACAGGAGCGACGACTTCGGGCAGCGGCTTCGGTGGCGCCGGCGGTGGCGGTTCAACCGGCTTCAAAACTGGTTCCGGCGCCGGTGGCGGCGGAGTTTTCTTCGGCTCCGGCTCCGGCGGACGAGTGGTTTTCGGCCGGGGGGGCGGCACCGGACTCTTTACGGCAGACTCGCCCTTCATCTTGGCAGGAGGAGGTGGCGCCGGTTGTTTGAGCCCGCCTCCCCCGCCGCCGCCTCCCGGACCCGGCGTTGCGAGAAACACAAGTCGCATTTCGCTCATGGGGAATGTAGTGGGTGCCACCACACCCATCGTCGTCAACAGGAGGAATGCGACCAATCCTGCCCCGTGCAAGGCTCCCGACACCGCAAGGGCCCCTGGCGAGCGTTTCATTGACGGCCGGGAGCCGAAAAGAGCCCGTTCCGAAGGCGGGACCGCGAGTCCGCGAAGTTTCCGGACGATGCGGACGGAGTCGGACGCGGAGACAAAATGGCCGCCTATGGCCTGAATCGAACCGTCGGCGATCAGCGCCCGGACGTCGTTGGTGGCGACGCCTGCGGCTGCGGCGATTTCCCGAAAGGTAAACACTTCGGGTACGGTGGCGCTGAAAGAAGACATGGTGACGACCGGAAGGCGGCAAAAGGCTTGCCGGGCCTTCTGGATATCGAAAATCTGCCTACTCGATATTTTCGGCCAATATTTGAATGTTCTGTTGCCGAGGCTGCCGCCGGGCTGTGCTCGTCGTGTGACAGCGCGTCCTCTACTCGCTTCTCGCCCTCCTTCGCATTGAGCGGTCCGCGAAGGCTATGTTAAAACCCCCTGATGCCAACAGTTCACCAGGTCATTGTGACGGGGGCGTCGAGCGGGATTGGTCGTGCGACGGCGCTACGTTTTGGGCGGGCCGGAGCGGCCCTTCTGGCCGTCGGACGCGACGCCTCGGCGCTGGCTCGGGTCGCCGCCGACGTGCAGCGGGAGGGGGGCCGTTGTTCCGTGTTTACAGCCGATGTCACCGACGCGAAGGCGCCCGCGGCAATCGTCGATACCGCGCTCGAACGACTCGGTGGGCTGACGACGCTGGTCAACGCCGCCGGGATCATCGGGAGCGGCACCATCGAGAACAGCACTGATGAGCAGTGGGACATGATGATGGACATCAACTCGCGCGCGCCATTTCGTTTGATGCGCGCCGCAATGCCCGCGCTGATCCAATCGAAGGGGTCGGTCGTCAATGTCTCGAGCGTGACCGGCCTGCGATCGTTTCCAGGCGTCCTCGCCTATTGCGTGAGCAAGTCCGCGATCGATCAGCTCACACGCTGCGCCGCGCTTGAAGTTGCCGCCAAAGGCGTTCGCATCAACGCGGTGAATCCTGGCGTCGTGATTTCGAACCTGCATCGCCGCGGCGGAATGGACGAAGAAAAATATGCCGCGTTTTTAGAGCACTCGAAGGCGACGCATCCGGTCGGTCGGCCCGGTGAACCGAACGAAATCGCAGACTTGATCTTTTTTCTCGCGTCACCGAATGCCGGATGGATCACGGGTGAGACGATTTCGATCGACGGCGGACGACATCTCACATGTGCGAGGTAAGGTGCGTGTAGGGCACGGTCCGTGGCCCTACATCGGCTTCACTGCTTCCGCAAACAGAAGCCCTTCACGTTCAGCGAGAATGCGCGCCGCCTTGAAGCCTTGTGACGTCAAGGCTTCCACCGGTCCGCCCTCTTCACCGTAGCCGCCGCTCGTCGATCCGCTGCGCACGATCGCGGAAATCCCTTTTCGAGGCGTTCCGTCGATCACCAGACACCGGCCGCCGGGGCGGAGCGCTCGGGCAACTTCCGCGATGCATGCCGCGCGGCGATGCACCGGAAGATGCGGGAGCACATCGCGCACAACCGCAACATCAAAGGAGGCGCTCTCGACGGGAAGCGAGGTCCATTGAGCCGTCGCCGTTTCGACCAACGCCCCCTCACGTGTCGCGATCTCTCCTGCCGCGGTGACAATCGCCTCGCGCTCGTCCACTGCGAACGCGCGACCGGTGAGCCCGGTCTTGACGGCAAGCTGAGCGAGCAGGATCGCGTCGCCGCATCCAACAAAGAGCAGACGATCACCGAGCTTGATGCCAGCCATCGAAACCTGAAGCGATTCAGCTGAGGATTTACGGAGCGGCCAAAGGGGCATCGAGTTTCAAATGATATAGTTTCCGGTTGTGAAAAATCCGCCGAAGATTGACGTAGCAAGTGGGAAGCTGGGCATTCTACTGGTCGGCCTGGGAGCCGTCAGCACGACGACGATTGCTGGTGTCATTGCCGTGCGTCGCGGCCTCGCGCCACCGATTGGTTCTTTGACACAGATGGGCACGGTTCGCCTGGGAAAACGAACCGAGGGACGTTCGCCGCTGATCAAGGACTTCGTTCCGCTCTCGTCGCTCAACGATGTGGTATTTGGCGCCTGGGACATTTTTGACGAGAACTCGTACGAGGCTGCAAAAACAGCAGGCGTCCTCGAGCCGGATCTCCTCGAAAAGATTCGGCCCGAGCTCGAAACGATCAAACCCATGTCCGCGGTGTTCGATCGACGGTACGTAAAGCGGCTCGACGGACCCAACGTCAAAAAAGGAAAGACGAAGAAGGACCTCGCGGACCAGGTACGCGAGGACATGCGCCGATTCAAGCAGGAAAACCAGTGCGAGCGGCTGGTGATGGTCTGGTGTGGCAGTACCGAGGTCTTCCTGACTGAATCGCCCGCCCATGCGACCGTTGCCGCGTTGGAGAAGGCGCTCGAAGCGAACGACGACAGTATTCCCTCGAGCATGGTTTACGCGTATGCGGCGATTAAAGAAGGAATACCTTACGCGAATGCCGCGCCGAACCTGAGCGCCGATATACCAGCGCTGATTGAGCTCGCGGATTCCACGGGTTCGCCGCTCGCGGGCAAGGATCTCAAGACCGGGCAGACGCTGATCAAGACCATCATCGCGCCTGGTCTCAAGGCGCGGCTCCTCGGCGTCGAAGGGTGGTATTCGACCAACATCCTCGGCAATCGAGACGGAGAAGTGCTCGACGATCCGGAATCATTCAAAACGAAGGAAGAAAGCAAGAAATCCGTCCTCGACTACATCCTTCAACCGAATCTCTATCCCGAGCTCTACAAAGATCTTTGTCACGTGGTCCGCATCAATTACTATCCGCCTCGCGGGGACAACAAGGAAGGGTGGGACAACATCGACATCTTCGGCTGGCTGAATTACAAGATGCAGCTGAAGGTGAACTTTCTATGCCGCGACAGCATCCTGGCGGCGCCGATCGTGCTCGACGTTGCTCTCCTTCTCGATCTGGCAAAGCGCGCGGGCATGGAAGGGATTCAGGAGTGGTTGTCGTTCTACTTCAAGAGTCCGATGCATGCGGCGGGTTTGTATCCGGAGCATGATCTCTTCATTCAGATGATGAAATTGAAGAACACGTTGCGGTACCTGCGCGGGGAAGACCTGATTACGCACCTCGGCCGGGAGTACTACGACTGATGGACTCCGGCAGGCTGCAGCCGGCGTTCTTCGGCGGACTGCTGATTGGCGTGCTGTCCGCGCTGCCGGTCGTAAGCGCCGGAAATTGCTGCTGTTGCCTGTGGATTGTTGCGGGAGGCATGCTCGCCGTCTACCTCCGGCAACAGAGTTCACCTTACGCCGTTACGTCGGCAGAAGGAGCGCTGGTAGGCCTGCTCGCCGGGGTCATCGGCGCGGTGATTGGCGTCCTGATCTCGATTCCGATCGAAGCGATGATGGGTCCGTTCCAGCGTGAACTCATCGAACGCGTCATCAACGCGAGGCCAGACTTTCCACCCGAGATGCGCGACACCATCGAGCGCGCCACCGAGGGACGGGGCGGCGTGGCCGGTTTCGCGTTCAAGTTGATCTTCTCGCTGATCACCGGGACGATCTTCGGGATGCTTGGCGGCCTCCTGGGCGTCGCCGTATTCAAGAAGGACGCGCCTCCGCCACCCGCGCCGGGAACAATAGAAGTGTTGCCGCCGGAATAACTGCGGCAGTCACCCTACAGTCCCACGGGCGCGCTTCCGAAACTTCCAGTAGAAAAAGTGTGCAGCTACGCGCGATTGTGCGCGCTTCTGCGCCATTTTGTAGTAAGCTCTTGCGCAATAAGGACTTCCAATTTGTGCGACGGGCCGGGCTGGCGCTGGTGGTCGTCGCCTCGGCGGCTTCCGTCCTGGCCCAGTCGGGAGGTGGTCCATCCGACCTGACCGTCACGAGGTTGCAGGGCACGAAGCCGGCAACGGCACCTCCGGTACCGGATGCGAGCACGGCACCGACCTCCAACGTGTCGCCGCTCGTCGCGACTCAACTCGACGAACGACAGGCGGCTGGGAGTCTAGACGGCCCGCGACGTATCACGTTGAGCGTCGCGCGGCCGATGCCGATCGGCGATCTTCTGCTGCTTCTTGTGAACGGCACACCGCTGAGCCTGGTGACCGACAACGATGTGAGCGGGTCTTTCACCGGTGATCTCAAAGATCTGACGATGCGGCAGGCGCTCGAAGCGGTGCTCTTTCCGCGTGGGCTTGATTACGACGTCCAGGAAACGCTGATTCGCGTGTTTCCACGGCGAACGTCGACACGACTTTTCACCGTCAATTACCTGAACGTCGAGCGGACGCTGAAGCGAGAAGTTTCGGAGGTATCGACGGCTTCCACCGCCGATTTTTACGGCGAGATTGAACACGGCGTGCAGACGCTGCTCTCTCCGTCAGGTCGCGTGCATGTGGACCGAACGGCTGGTCTGGTGCAGGTGACGGACTTTTCCGAGCGGCTTGATCAGGTCGGGGTGTACCTGGAAGCAGTGCAGTTGCGGGCGACACGCCAGGTCCGTATCGATGCGCAGGTTCTCTCGATTGCCCTGTGGTCCGGGAGCAACGGTTCCATCGACTGGACGACTGCCGCGATTGCAAGTGCGGCAGCGAATCGTTCCGGAAGCGGGTACGGCCCCTTAGGGTTGACGGTCACGAACGTCGACGCATTCGCCAAAGCGCTCGCCGAACAGGGGCTGGTGACGAAGGTGGCCACGCCGCAGATTGTGGCGATGAACAATGAACCCGCGATTGTGCGAGTCGGAAAGGAATCGGTTGCCTTCGACGGCTTCACGCTCACTCTCCTGGCTCAGATATCCGCGGACAGTTTCGTGCAGCTGCACGTGTCTCCGTCCTACGCGGCCCACACTAGCGAGTTGAAAGGACCCGACGGAACCACTACGCCTGCCCGAGCCGTCAGCCAGGCCGACACGGCGATGCGCGTTCGAGACGGAGAGACGATCGTGCTCGCTGGATTCCTGAACGACGCGGAGAAGATCGAACAGCGAAGCGGTTTCGGGAAGCTCTTCGGTGGAGAATCACGAAGGACGGTTCGATCGGAGCTCGTCGTCCTGTTGACACCGCGGATTATCAAGGCAGCCGCCGCGACACCAAACTGAGAGAATGGCACTTATTCATTATAAATATTCCGCATTCACCGAGAAGCCTTTCAGTCTCACTCCCGACCCCAAGTATCTCTACAAGAGCGAATCGCACGCCAATGCGTTCGAACTTCTTCGATATGCCATCCGGCGCCGTGAGGGCTTCGTCGTCGTAACCGGCGACATCGGCACCGGGAAAACCACATTGTGCCGGGCGATTCTCGAACAGCTGGATCGCAAGACCTTTACTGCGCTCGTTCTCAATCCGTTTCTCTCTGAAGAGGACCTGCTGCGGCTGGTTCTCCAGGACTTCGGGGTGGTTTCACGCGAGGAAATGAAGCGGGGCAGGCTGGCTGGCGTCAGCAAGCAAGAACTCATCGACACGTTGAACGAGTTCTTGTTGTCATTGCTTCCCCTCGGCGCGGGCGCGCTTCTCATAATCGATGAAGCGCAGAACCTGCCGCGGTCGGTGCTCGAACAGATCCGCGTGTTGTCGAATCTGGAAACCAACAAGGAAAAGCTGCTGCAGATTGTCCTGGTCGGACAGCTGAATCTGAAAGACCTGTTGCGATCGTCCGATCTGAGTCAGCTCGATCAGCGAGTCTCGATCCGTTACGAGTTGAAGCCGCTGACGCGTGCAGAGACCGTCGCGTATATTGCGCCTCGTTTGGCGATTGCCGGCGGTGCCGCTTCCGTGAGCTTTTG
>Ga0111539_10010560_pt1 | contig 11628 bp, 13 predicted proteins | sample RhiMethybrSRZTD1_FD_79667 | JGI IMG/M metagenome (GOLD analysis project Ga0111539, IMG submission 79667) | Populus rhizosphere microbial communities from Tennessee, USA - Rhizosphere MetaG P. TD hybrid SRZTD1 (version 2) (version 2) | ecosystem: Host-associated > Plants > Roots > Rhizosphere >...
GCATTTGCCATAGTGCAAAACGAGCCCAAAAAAACAGGACCGAGAAATGTTCGAGGAGGATCAGTGGAAAGATTGACCAAGGCTTAGCCCAGCTGGCACACCTTGAGGAAACTGTTTGGATATCGCCTCTTTAATTCTCTCTTCCCGATTTCCGGGGTCTGGATGCGAACTGAGAAATTCCGGCTGTCTACCACCTTTGCTGCTCTCTGCGAGTATTCGCATCACCGCCAACAAAGCGCGTGGGTCATAACCCGCCTCACTCATTAGACGGACGCCTAAACCGTCGGACTCGAGTTCATCCTGACGCCCATAGCGAAGACTGACCATCTGTGAAACGAACGCAGCCGCCGCAGCCGCTTGTTGCCCCCGGCCTGGGTGCTCCTCATCAGTCGCAGCGACTCCGACGGCGCCCACGAGGAGTTGGGCCAACTGACTCTTGGCCATGTGCTCAGCCGAATGCCGAGCGATGACATGCCCGATTTCATGCCCGAGCACACCGGCTAGTTGCGATTCATTTTCAAGCCTGCTTACCAAAGCGGCAGTTATGAAAACCGGCCCACCTGGAAGCGCGAAGGCGTTGATGGTCTGAGGATCTGCTAGGACTTTGAATGAAAAATGGTATGGACTGGAACGCGCCACCGATTGCTCGACTAGCCGAGCTCCGACTCCTTGAATCTCATTTTGAATGCGTGTATCCGGATGAAGGCCCCCAAACTGATCGGCCATTTCAGGAGCAGCTTGCAAGCCCATGGCAACTTCCTGCGCAGGCGACATGGCGACGCGTTGTTTTTCACCTGTAATAGGGTTGACCTCTCGCATTCCGTAATAGCTGGCGAACGCACCCAGCACCATTAACAATGCAATAACGAGTCTGCTGCGGTTCACGTTGGGCCTCCCTATCGTTGCCTGAATATTCTGAAGGTGATCGATTTTCTCGTTTGGATGTGCCTTAGCCTCGCAGGGGACGGGAGTCTAGCGCGAGTCCCTCAGTCGCTATCTTTGCCGGATTGGGAAGGAGATCGACTGCCAAATCAGCGAAGTCTCATCACCGGAAAAGATCTTCCTTGCCTGCTAGGTCCAAACGGCGTCTGTTGACAATCTCACTTTCTCTGAGCCGCCTGGTTCCGCTTCCCTTTTCACTTCCTTGGTTTAGCTACCATGTTCCTGTCGCAGCCGCTCTTGGCTGTCGACAGCTGCGTTGAAGATAGTTTGGAACTGTTTCAAGCCTCGGGTATCCGTAGTGAAATCCTCACGTCCTGGAGCGTCAAGACCGGTGTAATAGATAGCTCCTAAGACTTCTTCTGTTGTAGACAGCTGATTAACTCTGCTTTGAAGTAAATCCAAGTCGACCATTGTGATCGCGAAAGACGCTTTGTCCCAGATATAAACCTCAACAATGTCGTTGCCCTGGGAAAGGGAATTCACTTTCTCCAGAATTTGCGGCACTGTCATCATTCTTTCTCCTTTGTAAGATGAGGCGCTGAATCCAACCCGCATGCCTTAGAGGCGCGTCCCAATTGCTCTTTTTGGCCCTCTGCACAAATCTTGTCGCTACCGACAGACATCATCTGGTTCGGCCGGCTTCTTGATCGAAAAGCGTTCAGCTGTTCCACACACCGTAATGTCAGCTTCGTGTTGTTTTGGCTCGCACGCTGATCAAAACTGAACGAGATCAGAAAATTCTCCGTTACAGTGAAGCGAGGCAAGGCAACGTGAGGCTTCCGAAAACGCCTTGCGGAGTGATCGGCTTCATGTGTGTCCCAAAGCCACTGAAATGCACTTGGAGGGGTTGCTAGGGTTTTGGAATGGTTCCGCGAGGATTAGTAGAACCTTGCGTAGATGCCTGCTCGATCTGCTCAACTAGCTTCTCAGGATTCGTTGCTTGGTCCAATACTTGAAGGCTTGGATCATCGTCCGTGTTGGCTCCGACTTTTTCGGCGATGCGCTCCAGCATTCTCAGCATTTTGGTATTCTCTTGTTCGGTCAACAAATTGACCTGCAAGTCCAACTGATTGCGGCGTTCGCTGAGGCGGGTTTCATGGTTCTGGCTAATGAGGATGAAGGTCGAAAGAAAGATCGCTTCTAACGAGACAACCAAAGTGAGAAAGGTGAAGGGGAAAGGATCGAACGGTCTAAAGCCTGGTAGGCTGTTGGCAAGTATCCATCCTGCGAACCAGATCACATGCACCCAGACAAAAGTCATGCTGCCGCAGAATTGGGCGATGAGATCAGCTATCCGATCGGCATTCGAGCGATTGGCTCTGGCCGCCTCTTCCAATTGCAGGATCGCCTGCACATTGCGCTCAGTAACCTCCTCGACGGTGTGGGGGGTGTGATAGTCCGACGAAGTACGCTTGGACCGAGGCTTCTCTTCTGTGGCCATAAGAGTCGTGATTTTCTTATCAACGAGACAACTGCGCGCCAAGCGAAGCTGCTGTGGGAAGGAACTCCCAGCCCCATTGCAACGCGGTCAGCGGTGGAGCAGACGGAAAAGATAAAGGATGGCAACCAGTGGGACGGCCATCAACGCCAACAGACAGAGAGAGACCACAAGTGTAAACATCAAGTTACGAACCTGCTGCGTCCGACCCTGAAGATGCTCCTGATAAATCTTGATGTTCTTGGTGTTCGCCTTGTAGGCGAAGTCAAACAAATCTCCGATGAAAGGGATGCTGCCCAGCACTGTATCCACAGCCACATTCGCCACCATCCGTGCGATAGCTGCCCGTGGCAGGCCGGCCTGAGTGGCACTAGCGACGATCAGTGCGGACACGAAGCTTCCCGCAAGATCGCCCACGCCGGGAAAGAAACCGACGATTCCGTCCAGTCCAATCGACCACCGCTTGCCAATCGGGATCGAGCGATCCATCAACCAGGCAAGATTCTCAACCCAGTCCGGAACTTTGGGCCGGAGATCTTCTGACAGAATGGGTCCTTGGAGAGGTATTTGTTCGACGGCTTGTGAATGGTTTGCCATTTCGTTTCTCTTCTCTTGCGACAACGGTTCCTGCTCGCCGCCTTAATCGAGCCCTCCCTTCATCTCTCGACTCCAATGTCGGTCCTGAGCAATCGCTTTGGTGAATGCCGAGGCGATCTTACGTGGTTGAGCGTCAGGGCCGACAAACACGCCTACGTCTGTGGGTGACTTATCGCTCTTCGCCTTACCGATTCGCTCGAAGCATGACGCAGTTACAAAATCGCCGGCTGCGCCGCTGGTAGCAATGACCTCTCAATGCTCATATTCGGATTGGACAAATTTTGGCTTCTCCTAGCTCCCTAGGCAGACTAGGGAGCCAGAGACCAGACTGCCGAAAACGGAACGCCTTGTAGAAAAGGATAGGGCGATTGTTTGAAGACAGCAGAACCGAGAATGGAACAGATAAGCCATAAGAAATGTTCAAAATTGTACGCGGGGCCACGAATCGCCCCTCTATCGACCGAATCAAGCGAGCTACATCTCGGTGTGGCACGCGATGCGGATGCTAACAATTGATCGCAATCAGAGGGTTCAAAGCGAGAGGGTCCGGCAGGTAGGCTTTTGCCGACCGTTTTTGAGCGCTCGAATGTCCTATCAACATGGACGCAAAGGATGGAAGCGGATCACGTCCAGCTTAGCTTTCTCCCGAATCGGCGCGAAGATGTTTTCGTCAAATCGGTCTGGGGCGATGTGTTTTCCGTCGCCGGTGGCGATTTTCGGTTCGAAACACAGCCCTCGCGTTCAAACCTATACTTGGCGCGCAACCGTGGGGTGATCATTTTGTGAACACAATTGAACCAAAAAAATGGAGCGGGTTGATTTCTAATACGCTCATGAATGAGCGACGGCGAGACAGACTTCGTAAGGCTGTCAAGAAACATCAAGGAACTCTGGATCAAGCCAAATCTGTCATGACTGACTTGGTCGTTACCGAATTGAAGGTGGGTCTTCAATTTGCCGAGTTTGCTCGTGATTCCTTCGCTAAGAGGTTATCTTCCGAGGGTCGGAGACAAAAGGATTGCGCGGTGCAAGCCTGTCAAGCAGTTGAAAAGTTTCTTCCTCGATGCGCTCCGACCGCCGAGCAAAGAACGCTCATCGAGAAACAACTAGCTGAATTGAAAACTGCTATATCCAACCTTGACAGCCTCGCTAGAGAAACCTCCAACTAAGGCATTTGCGAGTTTGTCAGGATGACCGCTTCAGGGAATTCAAGATGAAGTTCACGGCCACTTCGAATTTCCCATTCTGAAGATGGCTTCAATCGTTCGACGAACGTGGCATGGTGGACACAATGCGAGAAAGGAGTAAGCCTAATTTCACTTGCAACCCCTAGCGGCGTCTGCACCCGTATGCCGAGTCCAACAGTAAGAAATTTCTTTGGTCAATTCTGAACAGCACAGGTAGGCTTTGGCTTCCACACTCGCAACCGTGGAGTGACGTACGAGGCGCAGTGATGAACGGTCAGTTGCTCGGGTTTGGGATCGGCGTTTTGCTCTTGGTTTTGGGGCGCAAGCTCTTCTGGCTTTTCGTAGGCGTAGTCGGTTTTCTATGGGGATTCCAGATTGCGTCGCAGCTTCTTCCTGCCAATTCTCAAATTGCAATTCTTGCTGCAGCTCTGGTTTTGGGGCTGGTCGGAGCGGTGTTGGCAATTTTTGTTCAACATCTGGTCGTTATTTTGGCGGGCTTTCTGGCGGGCGGGCATCTGGTCATTCGCGTCTTGACGCTTTATAACTGGGACGGCCAACAGTATGTGTGGTGGATTGCTCTCCTTGGAGGAGTTCTAGGCGCCCTTCTGGCGCTGATGATGCTGGATTGGGCGCTCATTATCCTCTCGTCGTTGATCGGCGCCAACCTGGTAAGCCAAGCTCTGCCTCTCGATCAAACCGCAACCGTCCTCTTGGCGATTCTCCTCGCCATCTCTGGCATCATAATTCAATCGCGAATCCTCCAACGTCCGGCAGTCGTGGCTTGAACGATCGTTATCTCAAACCGACTTCGAGTTAGAGTGGCCTACGTATGGGCGGCAACCTCGACTATCGAGCTGGCTCGAACAATTCAATCGGATTGCCGTCAGGATCTTCCAATTGGATCTGCTTGCCGCCGGGACCCACTTCCATCTCATTGCGAAACCGGAGCCCGGCCTTTTTCAGTGCTGCGATATGAGCGGGAAGATCGGCAACTTGAAGGACCATCCGGTTCCATCCCCCGGGCTCTTGGTGATGACCACCTGGCATCGGCCGGGACCCCGAGGCCCCGGGACCACTGAGGAATAGCTTCAGGTTGCCGACTGAAACCTGGGCGAATGCCGGTAAATTTTGCTGGTCCAGCTTGAAACCAAGTTGCTGCGCATAGAAGCCCACAGTCCCAAGATGAAACTCTGCCCTTCTTTTACGGCCGAGCCTCCCGTGTCGGACGCTGCCGCCGATTCTTTCACAGTCTGACTCATAGAACCTCCTACCGCCACAGATCTAAGTTGCCTTCGAAAGCTTCCTGAACGGACATTTGCGGCTGTGTTGACCAGCGTATTCGCGCTGATCCCGGATGGCGGTGACCTCCCACTGAGCACTTCTGGTGCTGCTTTCATTCCGCACGCCCTACCATAGCTGACTCCTTCGAGAAACATGATATGGCCACCTTTGTGGCGAATGACAGCTCCATACGCGACGGTAACCTGGCACTTGGCGACGCTGTGCCAACTGCTTTTGTTGCGGTAACTATTGGGCCACTGGTTCGATCGCATACCTCGCCGCTTGACACCGTGTCATAACCTTCTTGCACAGCAGCTGCCGTTCGTCTTGCGCTGTAACGGTTCGTGGCTACCAAAAAATCCATCGCGATCTTCGCCAACGTGAGGGTTAGTTCCGACTCTGCGATGAGAAAGTCCGTGGTGGTGGGAGAGACTGGGCCCAGCAGATGAACGACACCCAGGAAAGTACGTTCCCGCTGTGGTCCAGCCTCTCCCACAAGAATGGTGAGACGGTACGACCGGGGAAGCAGTCTAGTTTTGAACTAGAGGGTCATCCTACAAACGTTTCTTTGAGTTATGGCCGGCCAACGACCAGCGCTCCGCTTTCCTTTTCGCAGCGTCCTTAAAGCCAGCACGCAGCCAAAAAAGCCGCTGAAGGAAGGAATCCCTCGGCTCTTTCGGGTAGAAGGAAGTGTGGAGGCTCCGAGCGGCCTTCTCGATACAAACAAGGACTCTATGGAGGGCCAAACAACGTTACTAGGCAGGGCATTGAAGTTACCAGTGCAACCTGGGCAGTCCCTATTCGGTGCGTTAGTTTTAGAAAACTCGAGAAAAGGGCCAGCAAGGCTGCATAGGACGAATTTGGAGACCTAGCCTTTAGGAATAGGGAAACATCGCAATGGTTAAGGTAGAAAAGAGCATTGTAGAGAAGGCTTCTGCGCGGCAATGACTTCGAAATTAACTTTGCAGTCGATCCAGCAAGAGTGCGAGGCACACCGTAGCGACAGTGAGGAATGTACAGAAGTATGTTTAACCAGTTCATTCGGGATTTTTTGGGGTTGGGGGTCTACAGGGGCGCGGTGGGCAGACAATTCTTCGATGAACGGCTTCCTGATCAAGACAGCGTTCACCTGTCCACCCATCGCGCAGACTGATTTTTACATGTAACGCGGAAAATACAAGGATCAAAATTGAAAAATCTCTGAGGAATGCTCGACAGGCCAAGTCACCCTCGGGAATGGCAAAGCCTAAGGAGCTTCAAAAGCGGAGATTCTCGTAAACCATTTGCGTTGCTTGAGTTCTTCGTTTTTTGTGCTCGGTTTTGGACAGCTTTTCCCGAGGAGGACCTGTCGTAGACAATGGCCCACAGGCCCGGATCTAGAATTCCAACAACCCTAGCCAGGAGGCGCCTAAGAGGTAGTTCCGGGAGGTACTGCGTCGAGAGTGATGCCGGTCCTACAACTGCATCCTAGTCGGGCGCCTGCGTTGGTTCAGTTGGCAGCGTGAGCGCTAACTGCAGCTCCCGAAGCATGGCGCGCTTCTTGGTTTGATGGGCCTGCATACAGCCCAAGATATCGTCGAGGAGTCGCACCGCTCGAACCACATGGGGCCTTTGTTAAACATCACGCACTCGGCCCTGTGCCCCATGGCTGCGTCCGTGATCTCAGCACGCGAGGGCACCCCTCTTTGGAAGGTTTCAGGACTTGCGTCACCCAAACGACTGGCATGTGAGCAGCTTCACAGGATCCAGGGGATTCTGTTGATGTCGGGTTCCCAAGGGAGGAGTGTGATCGGGCGGCAGTCAAGTTAGCCAGAACCAGCTCCTTTCAAGATTTCCAGAGCTCGATCAGGCCCCCGACGAGCAAGAATGGTGAACTTGACGTCTCGAGCTTTCTGATAATTCACAAAAAACGCCTCGACTTGTCTGAGAACTGTGGGATTAATATCGCCGAGACTGGCAACTTCCGAGAAGAGCAAAGATTGCTTTGCCACAGCAATAAGCCTGGGGTTTTGTTTCTTTTTCTTCTTCTCTTCCTGCTCAGCTTCCAGAACGCCGACTAGCCTGCATTCCAACAGGCAGCCCGGAAATGTAGGCTCGTCCATGAGGACCAAGACGTCAACCGGATCTCCATCATCGCCCTTTGTGGATGGCACAAAACCGAAGTCGTATGGAAACACCATGCCTTCCGGCAAAACCTTTGAAAGCTTAAACATTCGCAAAGCGGGATCATATTTGAATTTGTTCCTGCTTCCCTTGGGCGTTTCAATGATGACCTTCACGCTATCCTCTGCTGGTACACCGAAGCCCTGATGAGCCGAGCTGGTCTGCCTCTTCATTTCGTTCCTTTGCTGTGCTTACTCTGCGATGGCGGATGTCGCGATAACGACGGGTCGGGCTAGTCTTCGTGCCTGCCTGCCCTTTGAATTTCCTGCATTTGCCCTCCACGGGAGATATGAATTTCTCATTTCGTTTGCCAACAAGAGAGCGCGGTCATATTTGCTGTCTCGGACTGCTTTCAGTTCCCTCAGCAGCTTGCATCCGGTCCCATGATTCAACAACTCTCGCGCGATACCGCTAAGTTCATCCCAGTCGTGCCACTCACCTATTGCATCCTTCACCTCTGAAAGCTTATCGATGAATTTCTGATGCTCGGCGGCATCCGCCATCTGAAGGACATAGCGGAGCTCTTTAACTTTGAGGCGATAGGAATGTAGAGTTCCTTTGCCAAGGCGGGCCGGAGTTTTTAGACGGGATGATAGTTGCAGGGCAGTTGCCATGGCATCAGTCGGCGCAAAGTTCTTCGCGTTCTTCGTATCACTTAGGAGTCTATCGATATGGGCCAAACTTCGTTTTAGACGCTGCCTGAGAACTTGCCGGTATTTACCGATTTGTCGCATCATTTTCTTCGCGCGTCTATAACGCTTCGTTCCCAAATGTTCCAGCAATCGCACCGCACAGTCCTGCTCACCCTCAATGTGGACCGTCGATGCACACGCGGTAAACACGTCCATGTCGCGTATCTTGCCTGCACGCTTTCGCAGCGGAGCCAAGTCACGAACCACGCGTTTCTCGTTGCCTCGACTCTTCAACCCCAATGCTTCAATCGACGCTTCAAAGCGACGTGTATGGGTACGAACGTCATGAACTTCCTCGGGGCTTATCGACTTTCGTTTCTTCAGAAGCTTCCGCAACTTGGATACAGATTTAAGCAGACGATTTTTATCTAGTGACATGAGTCTCCTTCCTCGAGCTCCGGGGTGAAATTTCCGGCCAGAACGAGATTCGAGTATCTTCTTTTAGTTCGGAGGACGTGGACCATTGCAGTCGCACCGAGCCGAGCTCGGGCGAGATCGTCAACACGTAAACCTCACCATTCACTTCGAGTTCCCTCTTCAAACTTATGTCAAGCTTAGTAGCCGTTGAATCTTTTTCTTGGCGCTGACGTTTTGAAGAAACCTTTGGAGAAAAACTGATCCTAGTCCTGCCCCACGCTAATCTGGAATCTCGGCCTCGACAAGTTTCGCTAGAAGAGTGAGCGATTCCTGCCAGCCGAGATAGCAAGCCTCGGGAGGAATAACATCGGGCACTCCTTCCTGGACGATGTTCAACTCCGTCCCGACGGATACCTTCTTCAAGGTTACCGTCACCTGAAGCTCTCCTGGCAGGTTCGGGTCGTCAAATTTGTCCGTGTAGCGGATGCGTTCGTGCGGTACCAGTTCGAGATACCTTCCTCCGAAGGAGTGGCTACGTCCTGAGATGAAATTCGTAAACGACATCTTGTGGGTGCCGCCGACCTTGGCATCCAGCTGGTGAACCTTGCCGGTGAATCCGTTTGGCGGAAGCCATTTGGCCATTGCGTCGGCATCTAAGAACGCCCGATAAACTCTCTCAGGCGTCGCACGGAGCACGCGGTGAAGCCGAATTATGTTTGTTGACATGAGTCGTCTCCCTTCATGGCTGGTGTTGTGAAGGAGTGATAAACGGATCAGGCTTTCCCTGATTCTGCGGATTGAGTGGGCATTTGCTGCGTGAATTGCCGCATGGCGGTAACACGACGGGGCTTGGGGGGTCGTCGGCCACTTCCCAATCTTTGCGAGCCGCAGATAGCTTCGCTTCGCTCTACCTTTCCAGTCGATACAAGGCAGCAAGGCACAGCAAGGCGAAAGCTAGCGTGATCGTGAGCACTACGTTCAGCCAGTCCATGGCGGGATATTCGCGGCCACAGTTGGGGCACAGAAAAAAGTCGCAGTCTTGATGTCCACAGCCCGGGCAAGAAGTCATGCCGCGACCGGTTTCCAGTCTTCACACTTGTCGTTGCACAGGTGATTGACCGTTGCAACACTATCACCCAGAGCTTTTGCTGCTTCGAGAGTCGAGGTTTTCAATCCCAACAACGGACTCCGCTCTCCGTTTCGTTTGGTGCGGGCGCAATTGCGTGAACAAGCCACCAATCGTGAATAGTTAGGTCGCGGTCAATCAGGACTTCAAACCCGTTCGCGTGCAAGCGTTTGTAAAGCATGGCCCTTCTAAGTGATCAAATAGAAAAGGATTGTTATTTTACCTTCTGTTCGGAACGGGTCTGGTCAAAACAGAACAAAAACCTGGTGAAATACAGCACTCACTTGTGCCTGGCCCACTACTAAGAGTTTGTGGGGGGCATTTGCCAGTCTGAGCAGGCTGCATCGCAGAGGATAATTTCTCCTACAGTGTGGTCGGCAGTTTGTTTGGCCGCGTTCAAAGTCAGGACGCTTCAGTCCTGCTCCAACTCGCCAGAGCGCAAAGGCTATTGCCTACTATCAAAGGGCCAGACAACAGGACCCCGCGCAGACCGTGGCGTCGGTCAATCTTGCGAATCATTTGGCGATGAAAGGTCAAACGGGCGAAGCAATTGTTCTTTGGGAAGAGGCGTTGTCCAGAAATTCCTGGTCTGGAATCTGCAAGAATCAATATTGCCATCGCCTATTTGCAGCAGGGGGACCCAAAGGTGCTGAAAGAGCCTTGCGAAAGGCACTTGAACTAAATCCAGCTCTGAAATCTGCCCGGCGATTGCTAGCAGATCCGAGGATCAGCAAATCTTCAAAATGAGGAGCACCCGGCAAGATCTCTTGAATCTCAAGCCAGGTCGATATTGACCGCTCACATTCTCCAGTGATCGCTCCCTGGGATGGGTTTCCCCAGTCATTCACTCGGTCTTGGCAGTGGTTGAGGTTCCATGAAGCTGCTGGAATATCACGCAGTACACGCTCCGCTGCGCGTCCATCTTGTGAACGAAGGTCGGATGAAGGACAATGTTCAGGATCGGTGAATGATGCGACTCAAACAGGCACCGGTGATCACGGCCTTGGTTCAGGAGAAGGTGATGATTGTGCAGACGAAATGCCGTCGAGGTTGGCTGCTCATTTCCATGGGGCTCCTCCTCGTTCCTTGCGTAACGTATTTTGCCAAGGAGCCGGCGACTTCCCCTCCGGTTGGCCTTCCGCCTGCAGCCAATCACAAAGTGGATTTCATTCGCGACATTCAGCCCATTTTCACTCAGACCTGTTATTCCTGCCACGGTCCGGCGATGCAGATGAGCAGCTTCCGCCTCGATCAAAAAGAGAGCGCTCTGGCAGGAGGAAATTCGGGTCGAGTGATCAAGCCCGGCGATAGCGTCAATAGCAAATTGATTCAGTTGGTAGCGGGAGTCTTGAAGGATGCGGTGATGCCTCCCGAAGGTGAACGGCTATCGAAGGAGCAAGTCGGATTACTTCGAGCCTGGATCGATCAGGGTGCAAACTGGCCGGACGGGAGTGCAGCTTCCGCAGCACCTGCCACGTCGGTGGCAAAGTCCAATCACTGGTCGTTTGAGCTAGTGAAGCGCCCCGTTCTTCCCCAGGTTCGCAACGCATCCTGGGCTCGCAACCCCATTGACCGGTTCGTCCTCCAGCGGCTCGAGAAGGAACGCATCATCCCCTCTCCTGAGGCCAATCGACCCGCGTTGATTCGTCGCGTCAGCCTCGATTTGACCGGCTTGCCGCCGACTCCACAGGAGGTTTCGGACTTTCTCACCGATCGAACTCCACAAGCATACGAGCACTTGGTCGATCGCCTGCTCGATTCGAAGCATTATGGCGAGAAGTGGGCCCGGCCGTGGTTGGACCTGGCGCGTTATGCAGACAGCGACGGCTACGAGAAGGACAAGCC
>Ga0111539_10010561_pt1 | contig 11628 bp, 9 predicted proteins | sample RhiMethybrSRZTD1_FD_79667 | JGI IMG/M metagenome (GOLD analysis project Ga0111539, IMG submission 79667) | Populus rhizosphere microbial communities from Tennessee, USA - Rhizosphere MetaG P. TD hybrid SRZTD1 (version 2) (version 2) | ecosystem: Host-associated > Plants > Roots > Rhizosphere >...
GGCGGTGAAGGCGGCGGGCAGCACCTTGATCGCGACATCGCGACCGAGCTTCGTGTCGTGCGCGCGGTAGACTTCGCCCATCCCGCCGCGGCCGATGTCGCCACGGAGGCGACGACCTGCCTGCGTCGCGACGCGCTGGTCGAATCGGTCGGCCTATCTCCAACTGCACACCGTTGTCGACCGAGACGAACTGCTGGCGATGCGATGCCGAGTTCACCGATGGCGCTGCCTGCAGCAGCGCCACGGCGCCAACATCGGCATGCGCAGCGATCACTTCAGCGTGAAGCGAATCGTGATCGTGATGAACACCGGCTGCGGGACGCCGTTGAGAAGCGTCGGCGTGAACTCCCACTGACCGACGGCATCGAGGGCGGCTTGATCGAGCTCCGGGATCGACTGGATCACTCGCATGTGACTGATCGTCCCGTTCGGATCGATGAGCGCTTCGATCAGCACTTCGCCCTCCACCTTGTCGGCCATGGCGTCGGGCGGATAGATCGGCCGCATATCCTTCACTTTGTGCGGCGGATTGATTGACCCGCCGATTCGCAGGGCTCCTGCCGCCCAATCCGGTGGCGGCGGGGGCGGGGGCGGTGGAGGCGGTGGTGGTGCCGCCGCGTTCGTCGATCCGGGACCTCCGACGGCGCCCGTCGGAGCGGCCGCTGCGTCTCGCGCAGGCGCAGGCGGTGGTGGCGGCGGCGCTCCATAGCCGACGAGCACGGTGTTCGCACCCGGCTGGAACCTCATCGTCACATCGAACACGAGCGGTGCGTTGACCGGTGGTTCGTACTGCCACTGCCGCACCGCGTCGACCGCGGCTCGTGCCATCACATCGTTCGGATCGCCAGGCACCGTGCTCACGGCGACCCGCCGCCCGTCACGACGCTCCTGCGAGGACATCTGCGGCACACGCGCTTCGGCGACACGACCCGACGCGTCGAGCGTGAGCCTCACCGTTACCGTTCCAGATACAGCCGTGAGGCCGTCCGGGTATTTCGGCATCGCGCCGGACAGGCGTCGAGGAACCGGGTTCTCGGGTGTCACTGCGTTCGCTTGTCGCTCGAGCGCACCTATCTCGCCCGCCTGCTGCAGCGGGAAGGCGCGAACGGTGTACCACCCGGTGGCGAGGAGCATCGCCGCCATCACGGCGCACGACACGAACAGACGTCTGCGGGACATGACATCCTCCTTCGAGATGAGCACGATGCGCCGGAACAACGTGCGGCGACGAGCGAAGGCCGCGGCGCGGGCGGGCGGCATCCGATCCGCGAACGTCAGGAGCGCCTCCATGTAGGCGCGCCGACTGCCGGTGGCTCGGACCGCCAGCGCGTCAACCACCTCCTCGCGCGTCGTCTGCACGCGCGAGACGAGCCACCAGATCGCCGGGTGAAACCAGAGCACGGCGCGCACGATTTCTTCACCGAGTACCCACGTCCAGTCGCGGCGCCTGACGTGAAGCAGTTCGTGAGTCAGGACCGCCTGTCGCACGTCGGCGTGCTGATCGGCCACCTGTTCCGGCAGCAGCACCACCGGACGCCGGACGCCGAACGTGACAGGCTGACCAATGTCGGGGACGTAGCGGATGTCGGCGCCGGTGGCGAGCGCATCCCGCACGGCCATGTCCTGATCCGAGAGAACTGCCACGTTTCCCGCACGGCGCAGCCGTCGAAGTTTCAATAGACCGACGGCGATCCAGGTCAGTCGAAGCATCGCGCCGAGCACCAGCAGTGGAACGACCAGCGTGCTCCATTCGATGCCCGACCGGCGCGTCAAGGCTGCCGCGGTTGAGGCAATGCTGAGGAAATTCGGGCCCGCGCTCGCAGTGTCGACGATCGTCGTTTTCGACGGCCACATGGGGATCCATGCGAGCAGCAGGCACAGCGCCAGCACCGTGCGCCAGTACGCGTAGCGAACGGTGGCGATGTTGACGCGAACCACAAGGAAGACGATTGCGGCGATCGCCGTCACGCACGCAACACGCGCGCTGTAGAGGAGGACATTGACTGGGTCGATCATTCCTCCACCTCGTCGATCAGCTGTTTGATCAGACGCCGTTGTTTGTCGGTGAGCCCCTCGTCCCTGGACAGATGCAGCAGCAGTCGATCTGGCGCCCCGTCGAAGACGCGCTCGATGAACTCGCGGACCAATGCGCCGACGACCTGCTGCCGTGGCTTCGTCGGGCGATAGACGTGCGCGCGTTCGACGAGCGTCTTCTTGAGGTATCCCTTCTCCTCGAGAATCCGCATCATCGTCATCACCGTCGTGTAGGCCACCGCGCGCTTCTCGCGCAGCGCTTCGTAGACGTCGCGCACCGTCGCGCGATCTGCCTTCCACACGATCTTCATGATGGCGAGCTCCTGCGGCGTGAGCGTCGAGCGCGGCGGTCGCATGGTGTGAATACTAACGAATTAGTACTAGTGAGTCAATAGTCGGCGCCGGAGATGCAGCCCGGCCGGTGCCGGAGATGCAGCGTACGGCGGCGAGGACGAGACGAGCAGCGTGCGATGTGAGCGGGCCTCGTATTAGGATGAGCGCGTCACGCGCTATGGCGTTTCGATTGGCGACCTCGCTCCTGCTTGCGGCACTCGGCCTCTGTTTCCACGGGACCGTACGCGCGCAGCAGCCGGCCGCGTCCCCGGCAGCCAGCGACTGGATCCAGTTGTTCAATGGCCGCGATCTCTCGGACTGGATTGTCAAGTTCACCAAACACGATCTCGGCGAGAACCTCTACGAGACCTTCCGCGTCAAGGACGGACTGCTCGAGGTGCGCTATGACAAGTGGCCGGCCTTCAACGGCGAGTTCGGTCACCTTTTCTACAAGGAACCGTTCTCGGACTACCGGCTGGCCGCCGAGTACCGGTTCGTCGGCGAGCAAGTCGCCGGCGGACCGGAATGGGCGCGCCGCAACAACGGCCTGATGCTGCACAGCCCGCATCCGCGAACGATGCTGCGGGACCAGGACTTTCCCATTTCGCTCGAAGTGCAGTTGCTGGGCGGCCTCGGAGCGGGGCCGCGCAGCACGGCAAACCTCTGCACGCCCGGAACGCACGTGGTGATGAACGGAGCGTTGCACACGCCTCACTGCACGAACTCGACGTCCCGCACGTACGATGGCGACCAGTGGGTGAGGGTCGAAGTCATCGTCCATGGCAACGATGAGATCCGCCACATCGTCGATGGAGCCACGGTGCTCCAGTATTCGAAACCGCAAATCGGTGGCGGAGCCGTCTCGAATTTCGATCCGGCAATCAAAGTGGACGGAACGCCGCTGACCGGCGGCTATATTGCCCTGCAGGCGGAAACTGCGCCCATTGATTTCCGGAAGATCGAGTTGCTGAATCTGGAAGGGTGCACCGATCGGCGGTTCCCGTCGTACCGGGCCTACTTCGTGAAATCGAATCCCGCCATGTGCCGGTGACGAGGGTATTCTCTGGTTCGATGCGCGGGCCACGAGTCCTGCTGCTCGCGGCGATCATGATTGTGGCGCCCGCCTCGGTCTTCGGGCAGGGCGGCCCAACCGATCGGCCCGCGCTCGACGAGGCTGCGGCGATGCGCGGGCGCCTCCTCTATGTCCAGCAATGCATCAACTGCCACGGCAGCAATGCGAAAGGCGGCCCGGACGGCCCCGACCTGATTCGTTCCACCGTCGTGCTGCGCGATCGGTTGGGCAGCGGCATCGGTCCCGCAATGCGTGCGGCACCAGCGTCGCACGCCGCGAGACTGACGCCCAATCAAGTCGTCGACCTGTCGCACTTCCTGCGCCAGCGGATCGAGGCGGTCGCGCGCAACCGGACGCCGCTCGGGCCGATCAACGTGCTGACCGGCGATCCCGAAGCCGGCCGCGCGTACTTCAACGGCGCCGGCAGGTGCTCCACCTGCCACTCGCCGACAGGCGATCTCGAGGGACTGCGCGCGCGCATGCCTGACGCGATGACACTGCAGCAGCGGTTCCTCTTTCCCACGCTCACGCGCAGCAACAAACAGGTGGAGGTGACGGTCACGTCGCCGTCGGGTCTGCCCGTATCAGGGACGCTGCTCCGAATCGACAACTTCAGTGTGACTCTACGCGATGCCACAGGAGACTACCGCGCGTTCTCGCGAGTACCTGGCACAACCGTGGATGTGCGCGATCCGCTCGCCGCGCACCACGAACTCCTCGATGCATACACGGACGAGACCATTCACGACGTCGTCGCCTACCTATGGACGCTCAAATGAAAGCTGCTGTTGTCCTGCTCGCGGCTCTCGCGGCGACGGTCCCGCTCGCTGGCCAGGGCACGGTCCCATTCGCGGCGCTCCTGAACCCCACACCCGACTCGTGGCCGATGCACAACGGCGACTACTCGGGACGGCGGTTCAGCGGGCTGACAACGATCAACAGCGACAACGTCGCGTCGCTGTCGCTCGGATGGACGCGGCGGATTGCGGCGACCGGTCCGACGGCGGGCGGCGGATCGACTGCCGCGGTGATCAAGGCGACGCCTGTCGTCGCCAACGGCGTGCTCTACGTGACGATTCCCGACCACGTCTGGGCAATGGACGCCCGCACGGGGCGTGAGCTGTGGCACGCAAGCTGGCCGTCGCGTGGCGGATGGCACATCGGCAACCGCGGCGTTGCGGTGCTGGGACCCACCGTCTATGTCGAGACGCCGGACTGCCATCTGCTGGCGCTCGACAACCGGACGGGCGAGGAGAAGTGGCGAACCGAAATTTGCGATCTCGATCAGTTCTATTACGCGTCGGCGGCGCCACTCGTCGTGAAGAATCACGTCATCGTTGGCGTCAGCGGAGACGACCTCGACATACCCGGGTACCTCGAGGCGCACGATCCCGACACCGGCGCCCTCCAATGGCGCTGGTATACACATCCGGAGCCGGACACGCCCGAAGCGAAGACCTGGCCCAGCGTCGAAGCCATGCGGCACGGCGGCGGGATGACGTGGGGATCGACGACCTACGATCCTGATTTGAACCTGATCTACTTCGGGACCGGCAACCCGCAGCCTGTGATCAACGGACACCAGCGGCCCGGCGCCAATCTCTACACCGGGTCGATCGTGGCGCTGAACCCCGACACGGGGCGGCTGGTGTGGTACTTCCAATCGTCCCCCCATGACACACACGACTGGGACTCGACCCAGACGCCCGTGCTGTTCGATGACACCATCGACGGGCAGCCGCGGAAGCTGCTGGCGCAAGCGGCACGCAACGGGTGGTTCTTCGTCGTGGATCGCCAGACGGGACGCAGCGTGTCGAGCACCGAGTACGTGAAGACCAACTGGACCCTCGGTGTGGACCCGAGCGGACAGCCGATTCCGAATCCGAAGAAGGAGCCGCAGGTGGACGGCGCGCTCGTGTCGCCCAACCAGAGCGGCGCACAGAACTGGCCGTCGCCGGCCTTCAGCCCGCGAACCGGTCTCTTCTACGTCAACGCGACGCGTGCCTTCAGCGTGTATTACCTGTACGAGAACGAGAACGATGAAAAGCCGCAGGGGTGGGGCGGCAACGATCGCGGCGGCTGGTCGGAGGCGATGGTGCTCGCACTCGACTACCGCACGGGCAAGGAGCGCTGGCGGTTCAAGTGGGACGGGAGTGCGTCGACACGATCGGGGCTGCTGGTCACAGCGGGTAATCTGCTGTTTGCGGGCGATGCGGTCGGCAACTTCGTCGCGTTCGACGCGGCGGCCGGCCAAGCGCTATGGCATGCGGGCCTGCATGCGTCGATCACGAATGGACCGATCACGTATCAGCTGGGCGGCAGCCAGTACGTCGTCGTTGCCGCCAACGACACGCTGTACGCGTTCACCAATCAGCGGATCGCCTCTGGCGCCGCGCGTTGAGACGCCTTCGGTGATCGATGGAGCCCAGCCATCAAGCGACACCACGTCCGGAACGCCTGCCGGACGACGCGACCGTTGAGTGAGCTGTTCGAGAACGTATAGGTGATCGGGACCTCGTGGATCGAGAGGTCCGCGTAGGCGACGACGGAGAGCGCCTCGAAGTGGAAGTCGAACGAGCGGCACGCCATTCGTGCGGCGAGGACGGTTTCCATCGCTCGTCGGGAATACCGCCGGTACCCGGAGGTCACGTCGCGATAGCCGCGTTGCCACACCTTCCATCGCTGACGGCGGATGGCGGTGTTCACGAGCTGCGCGGCCGTTCTCGAGAGCAGTCGCCGATACCACGGCGTGTTCATGCTCGTTTCGCGAAACGTGACTACGAGATCGCACGGCGGCGCCCCGAGCAGCGAGCCGAGCAGCGCTGGATCGTGGCTCAGGCCCGCGTCCATCGTCACCGCATAGTCGTAGCCGTTCGCCAGTGCGTGGCGAAAGCCATCGAGCAGTGCGCCGGGAATGTGGGTGTTGACCGGATGATTGATGACCGCGCAACCGGCGATCGCGGCCGCGAGCTCGCCCGTCCGATCGCGCGACCCGTCATTGACGACGAGAACAGGAGCGAAAGGCAACGAGCGGCGGACGACTTCCTGGATCGTGTCTGCCTCGTTGTAGGCGGGAATGACGACGAGCGCGCGTCCTGGCGCGCTAGAGACGGGTTGCGTAACTGGCAAGCAGGTCGTACGCCTCTCGAAAATCCTCTGATGCGTTGACGTTGATATATCGCGATCCGACTCGATGGGTTTTGACGGGATGCCCGTCGTCAATGGCGCATTGAATGAGGTCGGGCAGTTCCTTCTCGCCGCGCGTCTGATTGATCGGACACATGTCGATGTAGCCGAGAATCGCGCTCCTGAAGATGCAGTGTCCGGTGCCCATCACGTCGTTGTGAGGGCGGCGCGGCTTCTCGATCAGCCGATGGATCTGCCCGGTGACGCTGTCCTCGAGAATCGAGTAGGTCTTGCTGATCTGCGCGGCATCCTGAACGGTGACGACGCCGAGAATCGCGAACAGCGTCTCGCGCCGGAAGCGATCGATCATCGCCGCAAGGCTCGCGTCGATCACGATTTCGTCGGCGAGCATCAGCACGAAGTCCGAATCGCCCAGCGCACCGGCGGCGCACTCGATCGCATGGACGACACCCTTCGGCTCGTTCTGGATCTTGTAGGTGATCGGCACCCCACGATACGAGGAGCCGTAGTGATTGATCACGCCTTCGGTGAAGGCGCTGACGACGATGACGATTTCGTCGACGCCCGACGCGACTGCGTTCTGGAGACTGAAGTCCATCAGACGCTTGTCGCCGACCTGCATGAGCGGTTTGGGTGGACTGGCGGCGTGATCGCGGAGGCGGCTGCCTTTCCCGCCGGCCAGCACCAGCGCCTTCATACTGCCGACGCGAACATGTCCACGTTCGCGTGCACCCACTCGGCAAGGCGCGTGATGCCTTCACGCGGCCGGACGCTGGCCTCGAAGCCGAACGTGTCGCGCGCCGCGGCCGTATCGGACACGAAGTAGCGGAGGTCGCCCGGACGATCCGCCTCGAAGACGATCTCGGACCGTTGTCCCGTCACCGACTCGATGAGTGTGATTGATTCCAGCAGCGATATCGTATTCGCTGTGCCGCCGCCGATGTTGTAGACGCCGGCGATCGGACGCTGCGCGTAATCCCAGAACGCTCGCGCGGCATCGCTCGCATAGAGGATGTCGCGGGTCTGCAATCCGTTCCCGAAGATACGAATGGGTCGGCCGGTGAGATTTCTGATCGTGAAGTTCGCCACCCACCCGTGATCCTCGGCGCCGAACTGGCGCGGGCCATAGATGCCCGTGTAGCGGAACGTGGCGGCTTTGACGCCGAACGTATCGGCATACGTCCGCACGTAGACCTCGCCCGTGTATTTCGACGCGTGCAGAGGCGTGAGACGGCCGGTCAGGACAGCGTGGGACTCGGGAATCGCTGGCGGCTGACGACCATAGTGCGTTCCTTCTTCCGCGATCTCGTCATTGATGCCCGTGCCATAGGTGTGAATCGTCGAACAGGACGCGACCGGAATGCCTCGCTGCCGCGCCGCTTCGAGGACGTTGAAGGTGCCGAGCGCGTTGGTCTCGAAATCGAGCCGCGGATTTTCCCAGGAGATGGTCATCGCCGGCTGCGCGGCCGTGTGGGCGATGAAGTCGACGTCCCCGCAGTGGTGCTGCAACGCGGCGATGTCGCGGATGTCCTGAACAGCGACGGGGACGCCAATCGACTCGAGAAAGTCCACGTTGTACTTCCGCGATTGTTCGACGTCGTACCCGGTGCGGGTGAGCTCGTACTTCGTCAGGTTGTCGTAGGCGATGGCCTCCCATCCCTTCGAGCGAAACAGCTCGCAGATGTGCGAGCCGAGGAAACCACACCCCCCGGTGACAAGAACTTTCATGGTATGTGTGAGTTTATCGTGGCCGTTCCCGCGGTGGTCAAGCTGGAGACATGTTGAAAGGTGTGCCCGCCGCAGTCGCAGCGGTGATCTGCCTGTCTCTGGCTTTCGTCGTCGCGCGTGAGGCTGCCCTTGGCCTGTCGATGCCGTTCGACATGGACCACTTCCGCGAGGTCGCCTCGGCGCAGGCGCTCGCTGACGGCAAGGGGTTGGTCGACCCGTATTACGCGGGTGAGACGCTCTGGTACAACCCGCTGCTGGCGACGACGATCGCCCTGATCTCGAGGGTATCGGGCCTCGACGTGCCGACGGCATACGTGCAGGCCGGGCCCTGGTTGACGCTGGCGGCGCAGCTGGCGTTTTTCGCGATGGCGGCGCGTCTGGTCGGCGCATGGCCCGCGGCGATCGCGCTCGCCGCCTTGATCTTCGGTCCTCCGCATGACGTTCCGTCGTGGGCCACGCCGGCATTCACGCTGTGGACGTTTCCGAGCGCCTTCGCATCAGCGTTCTTTTACGGAGCGCTGATCGTGTGCTGGTTCGCGATGGGCCGAGACGGCGTTCGATGGTGGATTGCCGCTGGCGTCGCGCTCGGTGTCGTGTTCCTGGCGCACAGCGCGCCAGCGGTGATCCTCGGGCTGTGTATGGTCGCGGCAGCGCTCATCGGAGTCCCTCGTGGCAGCCCGAGGCACGCAACCAATGACGATCGATTCGTGCAGCCGCCTGTGCGCGAACGACTTGTCACGGTGGCGGTGTCGCTGGCGACCGCGCTGGTGGTGAGCCTGCCGCTGGTCTACTCGATCCTCGGCCGCTATCACCTGCACATCGTCAACCACGAGTCGCTCGATTTTCTGTGGGGTACGCTGGAGATCGCGCGTTTGCCTGCGCTGCTGCGTGAAGGCCTGGTTTCCTGGCGCGGTGTGTTGCAGGCCATTGGTGCGGTCGTTCTGATCACGCGGGCATCGCGCGATCGTGGCGCTCGACTCGTGCTGTATTGGCTGGCGGCTGCGCTGCTGCTTCTCGGGTACGGCTACTTCCAGCAGATCGTCGGCGTCGAGCGTGCGCGTCCACTCCTGCCGCCGCATCACTTCTTTTTCTACGTCGAAGCCGTCGGCCACGTGCTCACCGGTGTTGGAGCGTGGGCGATTCTCGCGGGCATCGTGCGAGGGCTTGCGCAGCGTGTTCCCGTACCGATTGCGCGTCTGGAGCCGATGGTCTGCGCACTCGCCGGCGCCGGCGTCGTCGCCTGGCTCGTGACAGCCAATTACAGCGCGTTCGCGATGCGCGCCGATTTCCAGGAGTACCGTCGCGAGGCCGTCGGCTACACGGACGAGTTCGCGCGCACGCAGGTCTTGTCACGCTTGCGGGCCGAAACACCGGCAAACGCGATCGTCCTCGCGTCCGATCTGAACAGCTATTACCGTGTGGCTCCCGCCGGTCGCTTCGTCGTGTCGATACCAGCGGTCCAATCCAATCCGTACGTCACCGAAGGCGGTCGTGACGCGGATCAGGAGGCAATGATTCAGGCGCTGCTGCGTCGCGATTTCGCGACGTTCAATCAGCTTGCCGACAAGTACGGCGTGACCAACGTGCTGCTCGGTCCGGAGGAGACCGCGCAGTTCGATAGCGGTCGTCCGCCGCCGGGCGAGTTGACCGAGCTGTCGCGCCGCGCCGGTTTTACGATCTACGCAAGACGGAGCCGCGGGCGCTGAGTGTTCGTGAACTGATTCCTGGCCCAGCCCTGAGTCCTGATTCCCGATTCCTGCTGCATCAGCATAAGATCCGCTCGCTATGACGAACCAGCTTTCTCGCGCGCGGCTGCGTCGTGTCGCGCGCACCGCCACCGCGGGTCTCCTTCTCTGCATGTCATCCACGGCTGCGATTGCCGCAGACAAGACGATTGCGGGTGAATTCATCACCGAGCCGGCGACGCTGGTTTCTCTTGGCTTCGAGTGGATGATCGCTGGCGACGACAATCGCAACGCGACCGTCGCCGTGAGCTATCGCCGGCGCGGCGAGCAGATGTGGCGTCAGGGATTGCCGCTGCTGCGCATCGGCAACGAGAGGATCAACGAGAACGCGCTGCAGTACGTCACGCCGAACGGCTTCGCCGGCAGCCTGTTCGATCTGGAACCCGCGACCGAGTACGAAGCGCGGTTCGTCATGTCGGATCCTGATGGTGTCGAGGGCAAGGCAGAGCGCATCGTCACCGTCCGTACCCGCCCCGAGCCCATGCCTGCAGCCGGTGGTCGCATCTACCACGTATATCCAGCGGGATTCAACGGCGCGAAGCAGGAGCCGGCGTTCACTGGTCTCCTCGCTGCCTACTACACAGGCTCGTCGCACTCCGACAACTTCAACACGTTCCCGCCGCGTGTTCAGCCAGGCGACACGATCCTCGTCCACGCAGGGGTCTATAAAGACGATCGCCTCCGCTACGGCGGTGGGCTGGGCACAGTGTCGAGTGGCACGTACTTCCTGACGCAAAGTGGCACCGCCGATAAGCCCATCGTCATCAAGGCGGCAGGCGACGGCGACGCGATCTTCGACGGCGATGGCGCCTACAACCTGTTCAACGTCATGGCCGGCAACTACAACTACTTCGAAGGGCTGACCATTCGAAACACCGATCTGGCATTCGAAGCAGGACTCAAGAACATCACCGGCTCGAGCGGCCTCACGATCAAGCGATGCCGGTTCGAGAACGTCGGCCGCGCGATCTATACCGACTGGTCGGGATCGAAGGACTTTTATATTGCCGACAACGTGATGATCGGTCGCTTCAATCCGAACTATCTGATGGGATTCACCGGGCGCACCTGGCAGAACCTGCCGGAGTTCAATCCGAAGCTGGTCTCCGAATACGCAGTGAAGGTCTACGGCTCCGGTCACGTCGTCGCCTACAACTCGATTGCGAACTTCCACGACGGCGTGGACGTTGCGACCTACGGCAATCCGGACTCGACCCCCGCAGCCTCCACGAAGGGGGCCGGGAGTCCGAAGCCCCTGCGCGATCGCCTGCCGGTCTCGATCGATTTCTACGGCAACGACATCTCCAACATGGAGGACAACTGCCTCGAAGCCGACGGTGGCGCGCACAACATCCGCATCTTCCGCAACCGCTGCTTCAATCACGGCCACCGCGCGCTCAGCGTGCAGCCCGCGTTTGGCGGTCCTGTCTACTTCATTCGTAACATCGTCTATCACGCACCGGAGGGCGGCGCGGTCAAGTTCACCGCGTCATCGGCGGGCATCGTCGTGTATCACAACACGCTGATCGCCCCGATCAAGCCGATGCTGCTGGCGGCGTCGAACGTCCA
>Ga0111539_10010562_pt1 | contig 11627 bp, 12 predicted proteins | sample RhiMethybrSRZTD1_FD_79667 | JGI IMG/M metagenome (GOLD analysis project Ga0111539, IMG submission 79667) | Populus rhizosphere microbial communities from Tennessee, USA - Rhizosphere MetaG P. TD hybrid SRZTD1 (version 2) (version 2) | ecosystem: Host-associated > Plants > Roots > Rhizosphere >...
CAGCTTGCGAAGACATTAAATAAATATGAAGATACTGACATCCTTATAGAAGGACATACAGATAGTAGCGGTGAAGATGACTACAATCAGTCGTTGTCGGAAAAGCGTGCCAATGAAGTTGAGGATTTTCTCGTGCAGCAACAGGTTAAAGATTCGCGGATAACAACAAAGGGTTATGGCGAAAAGCAACCTTTACAGACAAATGACACAGAAGCAGGAAGAAGTTCTAACCGTAGGGTTGAAGTGGCGATATTTGCAAACGATGAAATGAAGAAACTGGCAAAGAAAGGGGAGTTGGGAGAATAACTATTGGTGATTTAAGAAAAGCTATCTGAACCGGATAGCTTTTCTATTTAGTATTTAAAAGTATTCGGCCGCCGATATGAAATTACGTTCAAGTGAAGCATACTGGTTGCTGAAGAATGGAATCATTAATTCCTATCCCTCCCTCCGCGAAAATTTAACCTGCGATGTACTTATTATAGGTGGAGGCATTACAGGATCCCTGATCGCTTTTCAGCTGTCCGGAGAAGGTTACAAGGTCGTTCTCATTGATAAGCGTGATGTTTCTCTTGGAAGCACATGCGCAACAACGGCATTACTTCAGTATGAAATTGACGAGCCGCTGTACCGATTGATAAATAAAGTGGGCGAGCAGGCTGCAGTCGATAGTTATAAGGAAGGAGTTGTGGCAATACGAAAACTTGAAAAGGTTGTCAACGCGGTCGGAACGGATTGTGGCTTCGAACGCAAAGCTAGCTGTTATGTTGGGCATAGTCATGAAAGCATTGAATGGCTGTCCAAAGAATTTGAAATCAGGCGATCAATGGGTATAAAAGTGAAGTGGCTGACGGAATTGCAATTATGGAATTTATACGCTGTGAACGGCATGGGAGCCATATTGTCAAAGTCAGGAGCGAGCGTTGATAGCTATCGTCTTGCGCACAACCTAATGGCGTATGCTGTAAGTCATTACGGATTGGAGATCTACGATCACACCGAAGCCTCCAAAATCGAATACGACAGCAGAAAATGTTACGTATACACTGATGACGCGTTTCTGATCACTTCCAATTACATAGTCAACGCCACTGGATATGAAGCGACAGATATTCTAAAGGAAAAAATTGTGGACTTAAATAGCACATATGCCTGTATTTCCGAGCCCATGGCCGACATGCCAAGTCATTTGAACGAAGCTGTCTATTGGGATACTCAGGACCCCTACTTGTATGTAAGAAGCACATCAGACAACAGGATCATAGTAGGTGGTGCCGACGAGCCCTTTAAGAATGCAAAGAAAAGAGACCTCATTATCGAAGAGAAAGGCATAGAGCTTACTGGAATGCTAAGTGAACTTATGCCAACAGTTCCGTTCACACCCGACTTTTGCTGGGCGGGTACGTATGGCGTGACCAAAGACGCACTGCCGTACATCGGGCCACACCCCGATTTCCCCAGGAGCTATTTTATTCTTGGGTTCGGTGGTAATGGAATTACATTTAGCATAATGGGGATGAAGATTATTTCCGATGCACTGGCGGGAAGATCAAACAAGTTTTTGGAGTATTTCAAATTCGAACGATAAATGCCAGAAATCTTATGGACGATCAAGTAGAAAAGCTGAAACAGATAGTAGGCAGATGCAGAGTCGGTATGCTTGGAATGTACCGCGAGGATGGTATTCATTTCAGCCCAATGTCACATGTAGACATCGACGACGACGGTAATCTTTGGTTCTTCGCCACGACGGAGACCGGCAAGGCGCTTAGTGCCAACAACAAAAATAACATATTTATTACCTATGCCCAGGAAGTCAATAGCACGTTCCTGAGCATCTCAGGAAAGGCTTACCTAAATGCCAACCGTGAGAAAATGAAAGAGCTATTCAATCCTTATGTTAAAGCTTGGTTCCCAAAGGGGCTTGAAGATCCAAACCTTTCTTTATTAGTTGTGCATCCCTTAGAAGTTGAATGTTGGACCAGTGATGAGCATAAGATTTTAACATACGACAAGATCTTATCTCCTGAAAGCGAAAAGAAGCTATCCCAACATAATGGGATGCACAATTGAAAACGTCTGTCTTAATGTAGACAGAAACCTCCAAAGTTGTGGAACATGGTGCTCATTAAAAATGCGCTCGATCTCCTTTCGGAAGTCAAATACATCATGGTATCAAATTTGAAAGTACCGATGAAAATTTAAAATGTAATTCGTCATGAAAACAAAAACAATTAAAACGCGAAGACTTTCGCCGCAGCGGAAGGTTGCTATAAAATCTTCGAAAGATAGTCTCGAAGATATTTTCGAAGATTTGTTGAAAGATATCTTCTGGGCTGAAAAACATCTGACCAAAGCTCTTCCTCGCATGTCCAAAGCTAGCTTCAATGAAGATCTCAAATCTGCTTTTGATTCACACCTTGAAGTCACTGAACACCAGGTGAAGAGACTGGAACAGTGTTTTGAGTTGCTCGACAAAAAAGCGGTGGCTAAGAAATGTGTAGCGATGGAGGGCCTGGTAAAGGAAGGCGAAGAGGTCATCACTGACCTGAGCGAAGGACACGCCCGCGATGCAGGATTGATTGCAGCTGCACAGAAGATTGAGCATTACGAAATTTCGGCATACGGTACACTGAGGACGATGGCAAAAGTATTAGGCAAAGCTCAATGCGCAGAGTTGTTGGAAGAGACAAAGGACGAAGAAGCCGAGGCAGATCAATTGCTTAACGACCTATCGGAACGGATCAATAAGATGGCAATCGGAGTGCAAGAAGAGGAAGCCGAATAAAATACTTTGAGCAGGAGTGTGAAGAGAAGGGGCAAGTGGAGGCCCCTTTTTTATTTTCAGTGTGCGAAGCAATATTTCCAACCTGTTAGCTCCCTCTTTTCCAGGTTTGAATTTCCCCGCCTGCGGATGGGCAGGGAATGTCGCACACCTCCCGATAATTATTGGATCGAATGTACCTTAGTAACGGCTGATCTTCACGAGGATGAATTCAGTACACTATAGAAAAGAAGGGTTGCCTAGACAGACTATCCCATCGAATCAGGAGGAAGAGGCGTAGCCTCGAACATTATTGTAACTACGGATTGAAATCCGTAGGAAAAAGATAGCGGTAAAAACGAAGAGCCGTAGGCTCGATTCATATATTCCGTGCTGCTAATTTCGATGCTCTCCACCATCCAGTGATGATTATTACGCAATTAGTCGCGGACACCTGCTTGAGATGAATGTCGAATGTCGAACTCCGAATATCCAAGGCAATGCAGTGATCACGGCCACTTGGAAATTGGAAATTGGGCGTTGGGCGTTGGACATTTATAGTTCAACATAGCCCTGCCCGTCCGCCAGCGGGAAAATTGTACCGGTCGCTAACATTTCGCCTCGCACTTAATTCGAAATTCGACATTCGATCCCGATAATTATCGGGAGGCGTTCGACATTCAAAACCCTTGGGTCGAATGACAAGTCTGAACCGCCAGAAAAAGTTGTGGAATGTTTCGGCTTCCTACCATGTATGGGGATGCTTTTCCACACGATCACCCGTTTTTTTTGAGAATTAAGGCTCTTTTTCTCTGGCAGGCTTTTCCTATAGGGGTGTATGGACGTAAAATAAATGATTGTATGAAAACGAGAACCGCGACTGAAAAGATGGAAACGATGAACCAAGCAATAGATCATGCCGTAAAGCGCGGATACTCCGAGAACTTCAAGCTCGAAGCAGGAGGCCTTACGACAGAAACGGAACCAAAGATCTATTCATCGTCGGAAGTTAAGATCGACGATTTCTTCAGGTTTGAAGGTTACTCAGATCCTACTGATAATTCAATCCTCTATTTGATAGAAACAATGGATGGTAGAAAAGGACTTCTTATTGATGCGTATGGCGCATATGCAGATGCTCGCGTATCAAAATTTATAAGCGCAGTGGAAGACATTCAAAAAAAGGTCTGACCGAATAAAATTTAAAGGACAAACAATATTTATAGTTGACCGCCATGTTAACAGCAAGCATAAATAAAACCAGGAAAAAAGTCTCGCTTCGCAAGACCTGGGCGACCGCTGAATTGCCAACAATAACGTTTAGCAGGATTTGTTATGGATACCTTCACAACGATTGGTCGACGGTTGTTACTTCGAGCATTACGTTACTGGTTACCGTATCTTCATTGATTCTGTCCAGTGTTACCCAGGGAAGATTCTAATTCAACTATATGGAAATGGGCTCAATAAGGCGTGCAGAGTCCCAAAAAATACATCGTAATTATAGGCGGGCGGCGAAAGTGGCCAGCCTTTTTTACGTCAATCTCACCTCAAAAGGTATTCGCCGTGAAAGAAGAGGCAATGGATTTACATTCACGCTCGAAGGCAAGAAGATCACGGATCCAACGACGCTCGCGCGAATAAAAAAGCTCGCTATTCCTCCGGCGTGGAATAACGTGTGGATATGTTCAAAAAGCAACGGACATATCCAGGCCACCGGTATCGATGCGCGGGGAAGGAAACAGTACAAGTATCATCAGGATTGGAGTGCGCTCAGAAATGAGACCAAGTTTCAGCACTTATATGAATTTGGCAAAGCACTGCCTCTACTGCGCAAACGGATAAAAAAAGATCTATCTGCTCGTGAACTCACGAAAGAAAAAGTGCTGGCTACTGTGGTTAGACTGATGGAACAAACGTTTATTCGTGTTGGCAGCAATGAATATGAGAAACTTTACGGATCGTATGGTCTTACTACAATGAAAGATCAACACGTTAACATCAATGGAACACAACTGAAGTTCTCTTTCAAAGGCAAGAAAGGAATATATCATTCTGTCACGATAAAGAACAAGCGACTGGCAAAGGTCGTCAAAGCCTGCCGTGATATTCCCGGAAAAGAATTGTTTCAATTCCTGAATAACGATGGTGTGCGAAGCTCTATCGATTCTGGTATGGTCAATGCATATATCCAGGAGACAACGGGCAATACGTTTTCAGCAAAAGATTTCCGGACATGGGCTGGTACATTGGCTTTTCTGAATTGCCTGAAGAGCGTAGACGAAACATCAGCTGAAAGTGACTCAAAGAAAAATATAATCTACGCCCTGGATGATGTAAGTGAAAGGCTTGGCAACACCAGGGCAATCTGTCGTAAGTACTATGTACATCCGAAGATCATTTCGTTGTATGAAGAAAATAAACTATCGAAATACCTGGATGAGTTGGATGACAAGGAAATAAATGAAGATACGGTTGATCTTTCCCAGGACGAGAAAGTTTTGATGAGAATACTAAAAGTTATATGAAAACATCAGCAAATACCTCCGAAAAAAACAAAGTAAAGTCCCAGCCAAAAAAAGAGATTAAGAACTCAAATCTTATCAAATGGTTTGATAAGGTTTCGAAAGTTGTTACGAGAGCCACTGGTAGACCCACGACATTTATTGTCGCAATTTGTATTATAATAATTTGGGCTATTTCTGGTCCCATATTCCACTACTCGGATACGTGGCAGCTTGTGATCAACACGGGCACCACTATTATAACCTTTCTGATGGTATTTGTGATCCAGCAATCGCAAAACAAGGATAGCATTGCATTGCAGCTTAAGCTGAATGAATTGATTGCCAGCCAGAAGAACGCAAGTAATAGGCTCATCGATATTGAAGACCTTACGGAGGATGAACTGGAAGTGCTGAAAAAGTTTTACATCAAGTTGTCAAAACTGGCAAAGCAGGAGAAACAACTTTATACAACGCACTCCATCGATGAGGCTACAAAGGTTCATGATAAAAAGAAAACGGGTGGGGACAAATGACACACATATAAGTGGGTAAAAACCTCCACACTTTTTATTGAATTCGCGGCGCCAAACGCTGTCTGGTTAGCAAACATCAGGGAATAGCATCTGGCACATTATTTTAAAGTGTATTGGTAAAATTGTTCCGGATGAGCTTCAAAAACCTACTTATCAGATTCGCGCACATCTATCGGTTCACAATACGTTTTTTTAAAAACGCATTTGCACCTCCGTTTGAAATAAAGGAAATATTAAGACAGTGCTTTCTTGTTGGAAACAAATCGTTGTTCCTTATTGCATTCACCTCATTTCTCGCCGGAATTGTTTTCACAAAACAGTCGCGTCCTTCGCTTGCATCCTTTGGAGCGGAATCGTGGCTCCCATCACTTGTATCGCAGGCTGTAGTTCGGTCGTTGGGACCGTTGATCACTGGGTTGATTTGTGCCGGTAAACTTGGATCGAACATCGGGGCGGAACTAGCCAGCATGAAAGTTTCGGAACAGATCGACGCCATGGAGGTTTCGGGCACTCGTCCTTTTTCATACCTCATTGTGTCAAGGGTAGTAGCAACTACACTGATGCTTCCGGTCCTTGTGATCTTTGCCGACATCGTAGCGTTGCTGGGATCACTGGTGATGACAAACGCAATCAACAATACTGGATTTCTTTTGTACTTCAGCGAAGCGGCCGCAGTGGTTACATTGCTCGATGTCGTTTCTTCCGTCGTCAAGTCTGCATTCTTTGGCTTCGCGATCGGAATGGTAAGTTGTTATGCGGGATACAATGCGGATAATGGAACTACAGGTGTCGGGAAATCTGCAAATACCGCCGTTGTCGTTTCGATGATATCAATTTTTGTAGTGGACCTGATGGGTTTGCAAATATTAAATCTCTTTAGATCATGAAAGAAGAAACTGCTATCATAGAACGCGTCGACAAAGAAGTAACATCCGTTGTCAGGATAAGAGACCTTTACAAGAGTTTTGGTGACCGGAAAGTTCTTGCAGGCGTGAATCTTGATCTGAAGGAAAGAGAAAATCTTGTCATTCTGGGAAAGTCTGGAACGGGAAAATCGGTATTGATCAAGTGTCTTGTTGGATTATTGAAACCAGATTCGGGTGAGATCAATGTGTTGGGTTACGATGTTCCGTCGCTCTCGCTGAAAGAACTAAATGAGCTTAGGCTTCAGGTTGGCTTTTCATTTCAAGGGAGTGCCTTGTATGATTCAATGTCGGTAAGGGAAAACCTTGAATTTCCACTTAAACGAAATCTTGGTATCTATAACCGTTCGAAACTTCGTGACCTTGTAAAGAAAAGCCTTGAAGATGTCGGCCTGGAGTCGTCTATTAATATGCATCCAGCTGAGCTTTCAGGTGGAATGAAAAAAAGAGTAGGTATTGCCCGAACTCTCATCCTCAATCCCAAGATCATGCTCTACGACGAGCCAACTGCTGGACTGGATCCCGAGACCGCCACGGAGATCAATGAACTGATCCTAACAGTACGCGAAAAGTATCACACCGCCTCAATCATTATCACCCACGATCTAAGTTGTGCAAGACAGGTATCTGACCGTATTATGGCGTTGTTTGATGGTCACAATAAACTGGAGGGCACATTCGAAGAGCTTAAGCAGCAAAACCCGGAAGAGCTGCAATCTTTCTTTAACTATTAACCGAACCATATGGACACGCAGGAAATTAAACAGAATATAAAATTAGGAGCTTTTGTTTTGGCAGGGCTCGTACTCTTTGCCACGGCATTGTTATTCATAGGCAGCGAAAGCACTCTTTTCAACAGGACCTTTACCATTTCTGCTGTTTTCCGGAACATCGAGGGGTTAAAGAAAGGTGACAAAGTGTGGCTTTCTGGTGTCCAGATCGGCACGGTAAGAAACGTGCAGATCGTTGCGGAAGGTAAGGTAGTAGTGGCAATGTCCTTACGTGACAAACAGAACAAATTCATTAAGAAGGATGCGACAGCTTCTGTCGGCTCGGACGGCCTTGTGGGTAACAAGATTGTCGTCATTCGTCCTGGCAATTCCGCGTCGGTTATCCATGATTACGATACTATTAATACTTTTTCGCCCACCGATACACAGGAGTTGATAAACATTGCGAAGGACGTGGGATCCAATACACGAAGCCTTACCGACGACCTCCGATTAATAATGGCGAGAATAAACAAGGGTGATGGCATTGTCGGAGAGCTTTTGCATGATGGTCCGCTTTCGCAGGATCTGCGTTTAGCCATAGCGTCGCTGCGGGCGGCTGGAGAAAACACGAATCGGGCAACTCAGGATCTTAACCAGATGCTCACAAAAATTAACTCTGGAGACGGTCTGGTGGCCAAACTGATCACTGATTCTACGTATGCCGAAACATTTGAGCATGCGCTGAATAATGTAGCCGAAGCCGGAAGGAATTCCAGAATGATGACGGAAGATCTTAAGGAAGTTATGTCGAAATTGAATAACAAGAATAACGCCATCAGCGTGCTTCTCACAGATACAACCTTTGCAAATAAGTTAAGAGAAACTCTTGAAAATGCAGAATCAGCATCTGTCAAGCTTGATGAGAACATGGAAGCTATGCAGCACAATTTTTTGTTGAGGGGATATTTCCGAAAGCAGGAAAAGAAAGAAGCAAAAACTAATAGTTCCGTCAACTAAGTCCAAATGCAACAGAACTTAAAAGAGAAACAAAAATTAGCAGTCTCAACTGCATAATAATATTACCGGCAATGCCATATGCATGTTGTTGGGTTAATGATAATTGACAAATGATTTTAAAATCAGCAATACACATTATTTCTGAGTTTGGAGTTTTTCAACATCCTTTATTTGGTATGAGATAGAGCACGTTGCCCGAAACAGATAAGTTGAAGCCAAACTTTTCTGTATGAGGGAGCAATAGTTGTTGCCATGTTTTGCCCATGTCAGATGACCGGAATAGACCATCTACGCGACCACATATTAAATATTTCCCCATTTGTTTGATTGATAAAATATCCGATGAAGACTGAGGTAAGCCTATTTTTTTAATGAATAAACTACTCCAGGAAGGTTGAAGGTCTTCACCTATGGCATTCCAGGTTTTTCCACTATCCATTGAAATGTGTATGTTGTTTGTTTGGGTTATTATGTTGTTTACTATAGCAGCAAATCCTCCATCAATACGTTCCACAGCGATGCCAACACCCCCTTCACTGATCACAAGATCCCAGTTTTGACCATCATCGGTGGATCTTAATATTCCCTGTTTGCAGGTAGCCAAAAGTACACCGTTTGACTCTACCAATTTCATTCCCCAGCCCCCAACATGCACTTGCTTCCAGGTTTGTCCATTGTTCGTTGATCTAAAAAGGCTGTTGCTGGAAACGATGAAAACTGTGCCTCCGGCAGTTTCAAAAACGGTGCGTACAAATTTCTCTTTATAATTCGTGTACATCCAATCTACCGTTCCGTTTAGGCGTATGGCTTGCTCGTGAAAATCCTTGTACACGGGCGACCAATTACTCGTTCCGTCTATTTTTTGTAAAAATTGACCCCTGAAATTATAGGCAAATATCCCATTCTTGCCAGGGGCAATGTTAACCTGTTTACCAGGGAAGATCTCTTTTGTCCAAAAAGAAGTTGTGGAATTTGGTTCGGTGTGATAAACCCCATTTCCTGCACGTAAATAGAGCCCACGGTCATTTGCAAAGAAACTATCTCCCCGCACACCTTCTCTCTCCAAATTTTCGGGCAGCCCTTTGCTAATGTCCTGCCAGGTTTGTCCGCCATCAGTAGATTTGAAAATGATGTTAACAATCCCCGCTGATTTGCCCTCTTTTATTTGTTTCTTTTTTACTTCCTTTTCTTTGAGCACAAAAGAATTTAGTAGAAGTAATACCAGGAGGATAGCCGGAATAAACACAGATAATTTTTTCATTTTTTTTATTTAAAGTAAAACCATATCAATTAGTAATTAGCGAGTACTATCGTTTTGCAGGCTCGTTTGTTTTGTTCTTTACAGGCTGTGTAAAAAATAAATATAAAGAGCAAGCCAGATATGTATTTCATCATTTTCTCATTTTTAGTATCGATTCCAACAAAGCTACAAGTCTTTGTGCCCGGCTTTGGTAAAACGTTTGTAAAAAAATGTTAACGAAATGTAAAAGTTGCCTGGATAGCCTGATGTGAATGTAAATACGGAATCTTTGCCATTAATGATTGTTCATATAGACCTATGTGCCTGTTAGAGAAAATTGCGCGGCATTGCAAAAGTGGCTTATTGACTTGCTTTGGTCCGAGTGTTGGAATGTGGGCAATGTGCGCGTTCCTATCTGGCCAAGGGCATGACACACAACGGACCCGTGTTTATGACGGCTGCGGATTTCGACGCGCGTCCTTGTACCACGTGGCCGAAACGAAATATAAAAACTAAACTTCAAGCCAACACGTCACCCGCTGCTGGCATAAACACACTGTTGGCGGCTGGCCTATTTTGTCTGCTCTCATTTGGAGAACACTCCACAAATGATTCCCCCAATTAGTCCGAGTCCCAAAATTGGTGCGTATTGTTTTGTAACAAGCGCGTCAGGTAAGCTTAATATTAGTCCAACGAGTCCGCCCTTTACCCAACCCGGCATTGGTAAGTTCAAATTGAAGATGATAAACCCAATTGCAAACCTGCTAATGAATGAAGCCGTCATTGCTCTCGTCTTGTTCTCAAAAGTCATGAAGAACATTGGAACGATTGAGACCAATCCGAATATTGTCCCTGCGATGAGTCCCTTAACAATGTTTGTCATAAGTTTATTTTTTTAGTTCATATGCTTCTCGTAGCCAATCTAATAATTCTTTGTCAACGTCCTTCTCATTTGTCAGTTTAATAGTATGGTGAAACCGATTTGTCGAGGCTTGCTCAACCTTTAAGACCCTCTTGCTCGTCAGTTTGTAGTTAAGGTGAACTTCCAAATTAATATAGTTCTGTCGGGTGTAAACACCCGCGAAGCCAAATCGATTCCCCAAGTGTATGCTTGTTTTTTTGGGTTCAATTTTCAGTTGTCCGAATTTTTGAAGTTGGTTAATTAGTCGTTCGTAAATTTTCCTAACTACCGGGTCTTTGTCGTCCAAATGGTCTGTTTCTTTATAGTCCATATGTCTGGCGTTGCTGGTCTTTGAAAGACTAAACTGTCCCACACCACAAAACGTTATTTGAAAAACTAAACTACAAACTTAAACCGAACCCAGCAATGGCGGGTGGGTGACTTCCTGTCTTCGGCATTTCGAAAATATTCATTTACCGTCAATGCTTTGATTTATAAGTAATAAAGAAGTATGTGTTGTTATCAACTCTTGCATTGATGTTTTTAGTCTATCTGGCATATTATCAATGGCTTTTTGTTTTGCTTCATATTCGTTTTTGTCTTGATAGTTGCTTATTGTAACCAATAAATTTTTATCTTGAAAAACTGGAAGCCTCTGAAAATCATTCTCTGTCATTTCACTAACCCAAAGTGATATATCTTCAACATTTATAGTTTTAAGAAACGGGATATATTCAGCATCAAATAAGTTTATTACTTTGTCAAGAGTACTGTTACAAATGTAAAAATTGATTACTGTAAATACTTTGTCAGTTTTAAGAAATGCATTTTTATGCAAGGGTTTTAATAAATAGACGTTGTCCGAATTTATCATCATTTCATTTGCGCCCTTACCGTGTTCTTTCCAGGTAGTGCTATTGATATAAAAATCGTTCAAAAACTTTAATCTTGTTTTCATATTTGTAAAGCCACGTAGCCAAACAAATCTGTCATTAACATCGCTAATTTTAAATTCGCCTAATGTGTAAC